>Ga0134125_10000332_pt1 | contig 65547 bp, 73 predicted proteins | sample KB31751_FD_96464 | JGI IMG/M metagenome (GOLD analysis project Ga0134125, IMG submission 96464) | Terrestrial soil microbial communities with excess Nitrogen fertilizer from Kellogg Biological Station, Michigan, USA - KB3-175-1 | ecosystem: Environmental > Terrestrial > Soil > Unclassified ... | reverse complement strand
TGGTTTGGGGTTTCTCTGTTCTCTCTCTGGGGTTCTCTGGGTTTGTTTATTTTGGTGTGGTTTGCTTGTTGTCCTAGCTGTTTGTTCCCTGATTGGGGTGCTTTATATTGAATGTGGTTTATTCCTTTGTTGGTTTATTTGGGTCCAAGCTGGGTGGCCCTGATTGGGGAGCGGTGGCGGTGGCACCGTGCGGGGGGGGGGATTCAAAGCGCCTTCAACCTCCTCACAAATCTACTTCGCCAAGCCCGCATAAATATTATAGTTTCCCTCATTCCTTGTTGAAGCTCGGAATCCCACCCATCTTCTTTTATGTGTCGCATTAAATACATATCGTTTATTAAATCCTGCTCGGTAACGGCATGCTCTTTTATTAACGCACGAAGTCTAAAATATCTACGTAACTTTTCCATTTTATATTTAGTTTAACTAACGGTGTTAGGAATATTTAACCTGTCATAAGCAGACTTCCATGCGGATTTTTTGGTAGGGCATCTTCCGCTTAGGTATTGGTCCGGATCGTAGTTCACTCCTACATTTTCTTTGGCTATTGACCAGAAGGAACTATCTCCATGTCCATTATCGTAGGCCCAGTGTTTGGCGACTGCATTTGGGTGAACTTTCTTTACTTCGGATTCGTAGTTCATTGTTTCCATTGTTTAGTTTTTAAGTACGCAAATTAAGTGTCGCTATTTAAAGAAATTTAGCCAAATTGTTTTATTCCCTTTTCCGGATCGATGCCTATACATTGGCTTTACCTGTAATACCTCCAGCAACTCGGTTTCTGAAATTTGTGATTCATTCCATTTTATAACCATAGTTCCATTTGTTTTAAGTACTCTCATGCCTTCGTCAAACATACCTTTTACATCTGTTTTCCACGTCGGGAGCAACACACCGTATTTTTTTGCCATACAACTATTCACCCCTAATTTTTTCATGTGTGGCCAATCCTGTACCACATGCCAAAATGTTTCGTCAGGAAATGGTAATTGCCGGGCGTCCATTAAAATGTCTGGATTGATCTCTAGTGCTCTACCATCACATAGGGTGTGGCTTTCTTTTCTAATATCGCCAAAAACCACCGAGGGGTTGCTTTTATCATACCACATCATTCTGCTGGCAGAGCAAGGATCCAAAATCAATTTTTCCATTTTAAAATATTAAGACCTGAATTAAATTAACAACCCCTCTTTCTTCTCTAGTGGTTTTAGATTTTGATACATGCGTGTAGGTACATCTATTTTTTGCTCTCCTCTTTTTAGGAGGTGACTTGATGTGTATGTAGTGGGGGATCTTCATACTTGTGGTTCCTTATTTTTGAATATTGTGTTGTCGTCCTCGTCTACGTCCCAGCAGTTAGGGCAATACGTTTTGTGGTTTGTTTCATCTTCTTTCCAGCCTGAATCTGAAATACAATCTTCTATTTGACTCTTTTCGTGGTAGGCCATTATGCCATCACCATTTTCCCAGTGGTAGCCGCAGCCATCACAGGTGGCGGAAAACATTTTTATTTCGTGTACCATGTTGTTTAGTTATTACTTTATTGCAATATTGCGATTGTTTACTTAGCTTGGTTTTCCTTGATTAAACTTCGTTGCGACGCTCCGTTCGTCTTCGTCGACCTGATTGTTATAAACAAATAGTTCCGGTTTATTTGGGTTACGTCCATTTCTCTCCTGCATTGCCAATGGATGAATTGGTGAGCCGTCTTTACTTTTACCAAAACATTTTGCATGTGGGAACATTTCAATCAACTCTTTATCCCTGCCGGTATTTTTTATTACTTTAAAACCACCCCATGCAAATACCACTTCACTACACAATGCTGCGGTAGTTGTCAAAACATTGTTGTTCCATTCATCCGACATTGGATTGTGTTTTAATAACTTTGGATCAGAGGTTATATATGCAAAGCAATTTGTCATGTAAAAACCGCCATAACCTAATGTTGTCAACATGCGTATCAAGATACTAATTGTAGCATCATTCTTTTCGCCGTTTGCGGTTGATGGGTTTAACCCTATGCACATAACTTTAGGTTTGTTTTGATCCCATATACGCCATAGGCGGAAACGATAACTACCATCGTTTGAAAAGTCTGCTCCTTTATTTTCAAATAAATTTTCCATGCACCCTGCGCACCACTCGAAGATGCGCACTGTACCATACAGGGCGTTAACCTACTAGTTCCCAGTCCTCAGACATAATGTCGAGACAATTTGGGTTCCACGGAAAGAATTTACCATCCACCCCTTTCATGTAAGGATATGGGTGTCCCATTTTACTGTGCTCATCTGGCACTTGCAAGTTGAGCCACATACCTTTGCCGTTCCAGCCGGCACGGGCAACTTTTTTATCATCCTTTAATAGATCGAGCGCTATGCCAAAATTTAAATTCTTGGTAGGGCTTTCCCCACCAAATCCCTGTTGTTGATTGCCTTGATTTTCTGTCATTTTGCTTTTGATTTTTATATGAACTGATTAATTAAAAAACTGAATTTGAACGGTGCCATCGCCACTGCTGCGCAATTGTGCAACAAGTTTGGACAACAATTTCACTCTTTTCTTAAACAATATTCTGCTACTACACTTCCCCACCTAACTAATAACCTTTCTTTTCTATCTTCTACATGATCTGGGGAAATTATAAAACTAACAACACACTTCCTTCCTTCCTGGTCTACCGCCCCCATCTCTACCTGGTTGTTCCCATCTTTGTTGTAAAAATGTTTGCCTAGTGAAGTTATTTTTAATGTCAAGGTAGTTTCTGAAAATATTATCACCTTACTATCGGGATAATCAAATATTACCGGGATGGATACCTTGTTCCATGCATGGGTGGTGCTGTCTATTTTTCTATCCAGAAAGCAGGTATAGTGCGCTGGTGGTTCACCGGCAAAGAAGAGGATTAGGATTGCGAGAAAGGATATTGTTTGTTTCATCTTGTTAAATTTATAAATGTTGTCGAACGGAGCGTCGCAAATCAATCCTGATCACGGTTTTGTTTGCTGGCTACCAAATCTCTTTTTACTTCTCTTAGTATTCTTAGTGCATCTCCATACCCTTTAAAGAACCTCTTCTTTAGTTTTCTACTTTCTTCTCCCAGGAAATTATATTTCGCACCTTCACTATAAGCACTTATACTTTCAGGGCTTAGAGCACTAGAGAAACCTATCTTGTAGGCTGTCTTTGGTTTTGAAATTGTAATCATTCTTGTTTCAAACTTTTTGTTCGCTATTAATCTTGATTTGCGACGCTCCGTTGATCTACATTTCTTCTATCGTCTTTTCCCGTTTTCCTTTATCATCTGTAGGGTCTTTAAATCTTACTATTATTTCCATGCCTGAGTCTCTAAAAAGATTGAGTATTTTCTTTAACTCTTTATAGTTGTCAAATGCGCCGTTCAAAACAAATAAATCCCCCTTTCCTATTTTGTATGTTCCTGATTCACATTTTTGGTTTTGCTCCATGGTTTTTATTAAAATGGTAAATCCTCATCCTTCTCTGGCGGCAATGGCATTCTTCTATTTTCAAACCCGGCATTTGGTTTGGAAAATGATGTTTGATTTTGGTCTGGCTTGTTAAATATCGGTTCGGTAGACAATTCATAGAATTTTATTTTAGGCCCGTCAAAACCCATTTTCACTTCACACCGGGAGCCGTTTCTCCATTTTCTCACTAGAAGATCAGCTCTATTTTCTGTTGAATTACCCGCCTCGTCTACTAAAATTCCACTTTGAAAATCACTATGAATGAACATCACCACATCGGCGTCTTGCTCTATACTTCCACTTTCTCTAAGGTGATGAAGTTGTGGTTTCTTATCCCCTTTTTCTTCTGATTGCCTATTAAGCTGGGCTAGAATTATTACAGGGATTTTCATATTCATTGCAAGTAACTTTAAACCCCGGCATATTTTCGACACCTCCTGCTCTCTGTTCCGGAAGTTTGTATTCTCTGGCTCTACCAACTGTAGATAATCAATAATCAATAAATCTATTCCGTGTTTAGATTTAAGACGCTCCACTTTAGCGCGTATGTCTGTAAGCCCAACTTGCGCTGTGTCTGAATAAAAAATAGGTAGTTTAGATAGGTTTGATATTGTCTGTTGTACTTTAATCCTTTGTTCTTCCTCTTGCTCAAATCGGCTGCGATCAATGCGCCAAAAAGACACATCCGCATCTGAAGCTACTGACCTGGCTAAAATATCTTTATCTTCCATCTCTAAACTAATTATCCCCACACTCTTACCGGAAAACGCAGCATGTGTAGCTACTCGTCCCATAAACGCTGATTTCCCAACCGATGGCCGAGCTCCGATGACTATAAGTTGTGTATCCCGGAACCCACCATTAAGTTCGTCAATCTCTTTTATTGAGGTGCTGATTCCCATGATCCCCTCCCTTTGCGCTGCTTCATCCATGTGTTTTTGGAGTTTTGTAGCAACCTGGGATATGTGCACCCAGTCATCGGTTATCTTCACATCCATTATATCACGGATCTGATCTTCTATTTTTTTTGCCTCCTCAAACGCATCCCCGCTTAAATCCCCTGAGTTTTTCAACTTATACATCAACCGGTTGGCGGCCAATTCCCGTAACAACAAACACCATGTAACAAGATGTGCGGAGGAAACGACTCCGGATTGAAGTGTCGTTATAATGTATGGTATATTACTTTCTTCTATTTTAGTTATTCCTTTATCATAAAAATATCGTTGCACCACCAAATGATCGACCCCATACCCTTTATCATAAGTTTCTTTAATAGCTTTATATACAGCCAGTGTTTTTACTCCATAAAAACATTCTTCCCGAAGTATAGAAATTACAGTCGGGTATGCCAGTGGTTCCATTAAGAAAACACCCAACACTTTTTCTTCTAATTCGATGTCGTAATCAATCATCTCTCTAAGTATAGCCATGACCCTTTGATTTTTTTGTTGTTTTTAAAGCCTCCTGCGCCACTTCTTGCCATTTTCTACCCACCTCCTATACATAACCACGCAACTACTTCCTTTCTGCCAATAATGCGGCGGCGGATTTTAGCCCACCACCTTCCTCTTTTTTTGTATTTTTCTGTGGTAGATTTTTTAATTTACCACCTAACTGGTTTAAACGGTTGAAAAAATGAAATGGATACCCTTGTGGTCCTTGCATTGTTTTTTTTATGTTTGTCCTGTTTAAATATGTGTTAAATTCTAATAACCATAGCTTCATTACATCTAAAAAGGTTTCGTTAGGTTTGCATATGTAGTACATACTCAACACTCTAAGGCAATCCGCTCTGGTTTTATCAAAAGTTTTATCATTAAGAAAAAAATACTCGCACACTTCGGGTATGGTTTCTAGTTCCCAGTTATTTTTATATAGTTTACATTTTAATGTAAAATCATCTTCTTCTCCGTTTATTTTTGTAATAATAGTATTACTATTATTATTTACTTTACTTTCCTTTACTTTACTTTGTGTACTTTCTGCTGCAATAACTGGGGTTTCTGCTGCAATAACTGGGGTTTCTGCTGCAATAACTGGGGTTTCTGCTGCAATAACTGGGGTTTCTGCTGCAATAACATCCTTATTTTTTTTTGTTTTTTTACCTGTTTTTTTACCTGTTTTTTCATGTTTTGGTAATTCTGGTGTAATAATGTTAGTTTCTGCTGCAATAACTGGGGTTTCTGCTGCAATAACTATCATTTCTGCTGCAATAACTCCATTTCTTTTTGCTTTTAAAAACCGTTTTTGTATACCAGACGAGGTTAAAATACCTAGTTCTTTGTGTTTACCCTGGTGAAATAGATTTATTTGAAAACAGAATTGAATCACTTGATTTACAAAGTCTTTAGTGATACCACAATCTAAAAAATCAGCGACATCAAAAATCAAATCCTCATCCAGTTTTATCCAGTACCCGTTTTCTTTGTAAATAAGTGATTTTATATAATCATATACAATATACCCATTGGCGCAGTACTCTTTCCTAAGCCTTCTTATTTTCCGATCACTATGAATGTCGGTGTCTTGCGGATAATATTCTAATCCTTGCTTCTGGGGTCTGGCCATAAAATATAAAAACCCCTTCCCTGCGCACCGGCTACCCAAAAATTTATGCTGTTGAGGCAGGAAATTCGGCGGTCCGCAAGGGAAGAAGCGTATTTAAGTGTGTGATTAATTTTTGTAACCATAAATTTTTGTGTAGCAATACAAACTTAAAAAGACCATTTCACATTTCCAATAGTGTGCGTAAATATTTTTGAAAGCATTGATTTTACTAAACAATTCATCCTTTAACCGGCAATCTCATTTTCTTTTCAAAACCACAATACACATAATGATATATTATATAAGTATTTAATTTGAAATGATATTTACATTATGTGGTACCCGCGCCTTAAACCGCTCTATTAGTTCTTGTTCTCTTGGTAAAATAACCAAGGGCTCATTGTTATTTATAGCCAAAGACAACCCCAGTGCTTTTGCCTCCTTGCTGTGATGGGTACACCAGCTATGACAGTTGCGGCACATATACCCGAAGTAAGCGGATAGGATAAGTAATATTCCCTTGCGGCCACGACGATGGTGGATATCACTTGCCACGCTTTGGCATCCCGGTAAATTTGCTTCACACTTTTTATGTAGTGGTTTTAATTCCTTGCAAAGTATTTTATAAATAGTGTCGAAGATGGCTTGCTGTGGGCTTTTCGCAGATACCTTAGTTCTTTCCGCGAAAGGAATTGATTGTAGTTTTTTCTTTCTGTTTTGTGCATATATTATCATTGCGCACGACCGGCAACGACCCTTAGAAAAAACTTTACGATCAGTATGTGGGCACATTCTCTTCATATCCTTTGGCAAAGTAAAACAATATTATTCTAAAAACAAAGAGAAATTAAAAAATAAAAAAAAATGCGAAAAATATTTTGCGGTTTGAAAAAGTTGATTATCTTTGTGTCCATTATGGCTTACGAAACAATTGAAAAAGAACATCTGGACGATATTACCGCGAAGATAAAAACACAATATCCAAACTGGGCAACCATAGTGGCGGAAAGGATTTCCAAGGAAAAAGAGTGGAAGGACTACTCGGGAAATCCATGTACCGAACAAAACGTGCGGCACATAGTATCTTGCAACATAAAATCTCAATTACACCGCAGGTTATTTATGAAGGCCGCAGCGCAGATGCTATTAGAGGTAGCGCAAAGTCACCAAGACGTTAAAGAAACACTTGAACAAGTAAACGAATCATAACATGGTAAATTTTGTAGCAACAAGCGACGGTAAGATAGGATTTTTAAAATCAAATTATCTTATGCACACCTGTGATTTCAACCCAGACACAAAACGATTTGAAATATGGCTTTGGACGCAACATTACCAGACGGGAAGATTGATAAGATATACTAATGCGGAAAGCGCAAAGAAGGCTTCCGCAGAAATATCTTTACAGTTACTTAAGTAATCAAGGCGAGAACCCCGAAGTGTGCGACGCAACGGACGATGATCAAAGAAAATAGCGATGGCTGCAAAGAAAACAAATACCATTACTCCTATCATAGACCAAACACTTCTTTATAACAAAGAAGGTAAGAAAGAAAAGGAAGGAGGAAAAGTTTTTTGGCTGGATAAAGAATTGAAAATAGACGGGAGAAGTGAGTATGCAAAACACATGGTCCCAAGCAGAACGAGTTTTGTAGAATGTAATGATGGATGGTTTTGGGCGTACTTGGATGGTGAGCGGTTGTACTTTCGTTTTGGGCCTTTGAGGATGAGGGATATGAAAGATTTTTTGTCCGAGCAAGTGAATACAATTTAACTGCGGTGGCGATAGCACCGTTCAACTTTGAATAAAATTTAGCAAAATGGTTCCTGTAGAAAAACAAATAATGTATGAATCGCCAGAATGTGCGCGCAAGGTGGATTTAGTACAAGACGGGAAAGTTATTTCCGTTGGTTATTTATCATTAGATAATTGTTTCTTCAATAAAGAGGGGGATGCTAGATATAGGAGCTGCACACATAAAACATGTGACTGTGGCCCGCGTAATGGGTAAGGGAAGAACCATATGCGATGTTTGTTCCTCTGCCAATCAAAGGGAAAGGTATTTTAAAATGCCAGAAAAAGAGTGGGATAAGAAAACGTATCTTACGCTATATGACGATGACAGATTTTTTAGAGATTCCGATGATCTGGAAGAATATTGCGATGAGCATGAATTAAGAGCGTCGGACTTACCATTGGTTATTTGCGAACCTAATAAATTATGGCAAATTGACTCTGAAATATGGACTGATATTGCCCCAGAGGATGAAGATGATTTTCTTCCAAAGGAAGTAGAAGATGCTATGAGGGTGTTGAATGAGGCAATTAAAAACGCACCTCCAATAAGCTGGGGAAGCGGTAAATTTCGTACAACATACAACTACACCCCTGAATCACTTATGAATCAAGGCGAGAACGATGAAGTGAGTGACACAACGGACGCTAAATTGTAGACAAAAGTTAAGTAAAAAATAAACCAACATGGCAGACCTTAAATTGCAAAAAGGAGATATTGTATCCCTTAAAGCCACAAAGATACAGCGCACCACTAAAGCCCCCTTCCCCAAACAGGATGGGAGCACAAACTATCAGTATTACATCACCATGGAAGATAAAAAAGGCGATAGTGTGGTTTGCGAGTATCTCAGCCAAAAAGAAACACAAGACGAATTCTTTGCCGGCATTTTTCAATACATTGAAGTAAAATTCCTCAGCCAGCGCGGTACGCCAGAAATAGTCCCTACCGAAGAACCGAGGCAAATACATAATTCCGCCAGGCTGGAAGAAAAGAAAGTAGCGCCGGGCAACACATCGGTAGTAGATGAATTTCTTTCAGGCAAACACAAAGAAAAAGAAGCCAACTGCTATTCTACCCCCGCGCATGGTAAATCTATTACTTTCGCCTTTGGATATGCAAAAGATATTCTAGTGGCGGAAATAGCGGTAAACGGCAGGCTTATAACCGATGCTGATATAGATAGAATGATAGGTTGGGCCGACAAAATAAATGATAAAATTTGCGAAAGACTTACTTTTTAACAAACATAAACACACAACCAAATAATGATCACAGTAGAAAGGCCACTCATCGAAGAAAAAGTAAAAGACATTATCGGCATCATGGGGTTTTCCGCACCGGAAGATATTAACCAGGAGGATAACCTAGAAGATGATTATGGGATAGATTCTCTTGACATAGCAGATTTGGAATTAAGAATAGAGACTGAGTTTTCTATTAAAATACCCGATGGGGCATTACAAGAATGTAAAACAGTAGGATCGGTAGTAGACTACTTAGATGGAATACTAAATCCTTTAGGTATTTAGGTGTCCATAAACCATTTCTACTATTGAGTTTCGGTGGCGATGGCACCGTTCAAGTAAAAATAAAATTTAGCAAACATGATAAAAATAATTTTTGGTGTTGCACTTGGCATAACGACAGCAGCGGCTTTATTTATGGTCATAATTATATCAAACTCAAAAAAACCACATCATTCATTTTTGAACATGGATAGGTTTGATAGTTTTCAATACTTTGGTGAAACGTGTCAAATTGTTCGTTTTTTAAATGGTAAGTCTGATACAATTATTGCCGATTATTATTGTCACGACTTAGGAGTTATGAGAGCATACTAATCAGGGAGATGCCGCACAAGAGTGCGACGCAACGAAGCTAAATTGATAAAATAAAGACGGATACGAAAATGGCTAACCAAGTAAGACATAATCAGCATATAGATTCTCCTTCTTTTAAGGAATACGCCTACCGTATTCTAAAAAACATTACCCCCTTCCAAAAGGAGACGCTATCTGCCAGTGAGCTTGCTAACTTCCAAAACGATTATACCCTTCAAAGATTCTGCAAGCATGAAAGAATAGATCACATATTGTACATCCTTTCAAAATGCGGAATAGAATGGACGCTAAGATTATCCAAAGAGGATCTGCAATACGAGACTGACATGGTTGAGTTTATCACGCAGGGACAATTCACCTACCCCGCACGAAGGATAGATGCGATTGAGGCCACAAAAAGAGAGGGGGTATGTGTAATATCGAGCCGGGATGTAATGTTCACATCCCACATGGTAGCACAAAACTGTACAACCAAAGTTTATAATATCAGTGAGTTTCATAAAGACCTGGCTAAAAAAGGAAGGGATTTTGAACAATTAAAACAATGGGACAAGGAAGTAGAAAAAACAACCAAAGCTCACGACCTATTCAATGATCTTATCCTGGAATTGGAAAACGCCACAGAATATGCCAACCGGTCGTTAGGCCTTGACCGGCAGGATATAAGGATACTTTGCGCCCTAAGTAAGAAAAGGCAATCCGCGATAACCATGACAGAAATGGCAACACTCACCAAGTCTACCGGGAGAAAGATGTTCTTCAGAAAGAATATGGAAGGGTTATTAAATGAAGGACTTGTAGTAAGTGATGCGAATGATGTAAAGAAAAGGTGGGCTAATGGAACTTACTTCATGATCACCGCGAAAGGAATTGACAGGATAATGAGATTCAAAGAATATGTTTTAAAAAACGCCTTTGCAGCATAGTGTGATTGTTGTCCAAACTTGTTGCATAATTTAGCACCGGTGGCGATGGCACCGTTCAACTTTGAATAAAATTTAGCAAGAATGAGACATTTAGTTTGGATTCCTTTAGTTGGTATTTATTTTGCACTACGTAGTATTACTAAGAAATGTTTTTATGAAGCATACGGAATAATATTCTGGCTAAGTAGTTTTTATCATGCACTAATAATTAGTGTTATAATTTTATCATCATTCAAATACTTGTAGTATGAAACTTCAACCTACTGCCGAAGAAATAGAAAAGTCAATTAAAATATCTGTTTATAATGGCAATAACGGCACAATTTACGAAACGACTGCTATTAAACTACCTGATGGAAATTACCGACAGATAGATAGTGATATGGTATGGCCCGCATGGAAAGTAACAGAAGAAAAATAGCGAACCGAACGTACAAGAGTGCGACGCAACGAAGTTAAATTGATAAAATAAAGATGGCTACAAAAACTAAAATAAGTATTATTCATCCTAGCAGGTCAAGAGCCGAACAAGCTCATAAAACCTGTACTAACTGGCTAGATAAAGCCACCAACCCACATGAGATAGAATATATCCTCAGTGTGGACATATCCGACCCTGATCTGGCCTATTACTACGGTAAATTTGATTGGCCTACAACAAACATATGCGTCAATGACAATAAAACCGCGATAGAGGCCATAAACAACGCAGCCAAACAAGCTACCGGCAATCTGCTCATAGTCGTATCCGATGACTTTGATTGCCCCGAGCATTGGGACGCATGGCTTACTGATGCACTGGAAGGCAAAGAAGACTTCGTGGTTAAAACAGATGATGGTCTGCAGCCATGGATCGTAACCTTACCTATAATGGATCGAAAATACTATGAGCGATTTGGATACATCTACTACCCGGGCTATAATCATTTATTTTGCGATACCGAGATGTCAATGGTGGGAACTTTATTAGGCAGGACAATAACGCTTCCTATTAAATTTCCCCATCTCCATTATTCGCAATCTTACGGACATAAAAAAGATGCGATCAACGAAAAAAATGATGCCACCTGGAAACAAGGGGAAGATTTGTACATAGAAAGGGTAAAAAGCCAATTTGGTCTTGAGGGGAACTTTAAAGCGGATATTCCATTTTCGCACATTCAATGGCTTAAAAGCAAGGGGGTTTCTATATGATATTGTCTATACTTATTTGTAGCCTGCCAGAAAGAAAGGATATGCTTGACTCGCTTTGTAGTGAATTGGGAAAACAGCGAGATGTCGAAATACACAAAAACAGGACAGTAAACATATCTCCTTGGCAAATGGAAATATTGGTTGACAACAACACGTTTACCAATATAGGTGAAAAAAGGAACAATCTTTTGCAACACGCAAAAGGGGAATGGGTTGTATTTGTAGATGACGACGACTTACTTTCGCCGGATTACCTATCTTCTATAAATAAGGCTTTGCTATCAACACCAAACCCCGATTGTTGCTCCATGAGAGGTATAATTACCTTTGACGGAATAAATGCAAGGTTATTTGAACATAGTATAGACTACAAAACATACTATGAAAAAAGCGGAATATATTACCGACCGCCTAATCACCTGAATGTTATCCGGTGCAGCATAGCAAAACAGTTTAAATTTCCCGAAAAGAATTTTGGAGAGGATGCCGACTGGGCTATGCAAATATGCGAAAGTGGTTTACTCAAAACAGAGGCAAAAATTGACAACATCCTTTATTACTATAAATTTATTCAGCACAAATGAACTGTATTTCCGAATCCCTCTTTGGTTACGATGAATCCTACGCTGGCTGCTATGATTTCAAAAGTTACATGCGGTACCTGTCTCTTAACCTGAGAATGTACAAAATACTATATCCTTCATGGAGGGTCCATCTTTCTATGGATTTAGAAACCTATAATTCACCATACCAAGAGTTTTTTGATTACCATGTAGACGGCGGATTATTGGATATTGCCCACAAGAAAAGAGAATTATTGTGCAAGATGATGCTGTGGCGTATGTTACCCATATTTTCAAAAGATGGTCAAGGAGTGCAAGTATATGATCGGGTAATATGCCGCGACATTGATAGCCTGCCCACCTACCGGGAGCGCCAGGCGGTTGAATACTGGATAACGACCGGAAGGATAGCCCACGCAATTACAGACAGCGTATCACACAATATACCCCTAATGGGTGGAATGGTGGGATTTCAGGCAAGTGACCTGCGGAAAGTCCTTCATGCGGAAACATTCGAGGAAATGTTAGGTAAAGCAACAGATATAGACCTCACACATAAAGGATCTGATCAGGTATTTTTAAACAGGGTAATACTTCCTTTAGTGGCTAATTCAATGACAGAGCATTACATACTTGGATTACCCCAATCATTTAGAGGAGATTGTTTTAATTTTATACAAGATGTACCGGTGAATGATATTGCGCCGGCTTTGAGAGAAACTAATATCCTTGTTAATCATATCGGGCAGGCAGGTTTTATAATGGAACCAGTATTGAAGTTTTTAAAATTGCACGAAAGGAAAGAAGATAATGAGTATTTTGAGGAGATAGAGAAGAGGTTTAGTGACGTTTATTATTGGCATAAATAATTGTTGTCCAAACTTGTTGCACAATTTAGCGACAGTGGCGATGGCACCGTTCAAGTTCGGTTTTTCAATTAATCAGTTCATATTTTAAAAACAAAAAATGGCACCAGCACAAATTGCGCAAGTCGCGCACGAAATCAACAAGGCTTATTGCGAAAGCATAGGCGACAATTCTCAGCCGTCATGGGAAGATGCACCCGAATGGCAGAAATCCTCCGCAATAAATGGAGTGAAATTTCATTTAGATAACCCAGATGCACCGCCTTCCGCTTCTCACGAAAGTTGGTTAAAACAAAAGGAAGAAGAAGGATGGAAATATGGCGAAGTGAAAGACCCTGAAAAGAAAGAGCATCCTTGCTTTGTTCCCTACGATCAGTTACCGGTATCGCAACGCAGTAAGGACTATCTGTTTAAGCAGGTAATTCACTCACTCAAACCGTATTTATCAAAAGTGGAATAATCGCCCTGTATGGTACAGTGCGCATCTTCGAGTGGTGCGTAGGGTGCAAAATAAAAATAACAAACATGACACTGCAATCATTTTTAACCGAAATAAGCGATGAGCGAGGTGCATTGCAATCAACCGCAACAGATATAATGGAGCGTATGAGTAAAGTGGATTTTGAAGAGTTTGTAGATGATATAAAATGCTATGCAAAAGAAAGAATAGAATCAGACAATTTTATTGATTGGTTAGATAATCAAGATTCCACCAAAAATATCTATCAGGAATATTTATCGCAATCAAAAAAATCCGACCCTATCTGATTTTGCAAGAAAGTAAGATAGAAGTTTTATATAAATCAGGGTGAGAACGTACAAGAGTGCGACGCAACGAAGTTAAATAGTAGCAAAAAGATGGAAACAAAAATAAATAAAACAGTCCTTTTAAGTGTGGATAATAACCCATCCTACTTATACTTACTTCCTATAGTATGTAAGAGCTGGCAACTACAAGGGTGGAAATGCTACATTAATTACAACAATGTTTATGATAAAATATTACACTTAATTTGTGACACGTTAGACGAATTGGGTATAATAAATGATGGCAAATACGACACTCGTCAACCAACCACCCAAAACAAGGCCATATACGCTCAGTGCGAAAGAATGTACATGCCTATAAATCAAAACAACGAAGATTACTTCATAATGTCCGATGCCGACATGTTCATCGCCTCAGACTTCCTAAACCGGGACTACGACAAAGTAAATGCATTTGGACACGATCTTACAGGTTACGGTCAAATACCCATGTGCTATGTAGGAATGACTGGAAATAAGTGGAAAGAACTCATGCACCCATTTGATGTAGAAGCAGACCTTAAAAAGTTTGCCAAGAAAGATGCGGAAGACTTTTATGTAGCATGGGGTTGTGACCAGGATATACTCACAGGAAGATTAAGGACAGTAATTGGGTTTCAAAATGTTAACTTTATAAAACGTGGACAAGATCCGTATAATGAAGGCCTGCCAATGGGTAGATGGGACCGCCATAACTGGGTAAAACCTGCGGGGGTAATACATGACTGCCACCTATCACCGGAAGGATACACTGATGGCGGGACGGAAAGGTTATTTGCAATGTGTAACGACATTTATCCAAATGAAAGTTGGCATTGGATAAAAGACTATCAAACTAAATTCAGAGAAATATATGGAGTATAACCAAGAATGGCTCGATCTACTTGCGGCGGAAGACACCTGCAACTTCCTGGAAGACGTGCACGGCTGGAATAATCACAGGCCATTGCTATATTTAGCGTTGGAACTTTCCGGAAATGGAGATATTCTCGAATTAGGTTGCGGGGAAGGCAGCACCAACCACCTTCATGCGTATGGGTACGAAATAGGAAGAAATTTAATATCCTACGACTATAATCAAGATTGGTTGGATAAATTTTTACACCTGCAGGAAGTAGTCAAAGCGCCCACGCACGAGTTCTTTACCACTAAAATACCGCAGCGATTAACGAACGCCATTGAAATGTTCACGAAAGAAAACAAGGTTTCTGTATGCCTCGTAGATCATTCCCCCGGCGAAAGAAGATGGGAAGATGTAAGAGATATAGCTAACCGTGTAGACTTTGTGGTGATACATGACAGCGAACTTGCGGCTACCGGGTATCTTCTTGATAGGATATGGCCGCTGTATAAATACCGGATAAACCTTAATTCAGAAGGGGCATGTGCGGCATTAGTATCAAATACATTTGATGTGGGAGTATTTGATGGAATGCACCTTGGAAGATTTCTTTTAGAGAAAAGAATTGCGTAGATTTATTGTTGTCCAAACTTATTGCACAATTAAATAGCGGTGGCGTTGGCACCGTTCAAGTAAGAATAAAATTTAGCAAAATGGATAAAGAGAAAATCAAATCCGGAGTAAAAAATCTAACTCGATTATTGCAGAATAATAATAAAATATCTCTTGAACTAGAAAGGCAAAAAATGTGCATAAGAGATAATTCAGAACGGATAAATGAGGCAATTTCATTTATTCAATCGGAATGCAAACATGAATTTCCGCTAGATAAGCCAAACTTAGTAGGCACTCGCGGAGAATGCCTTATTTGCGGCTATTCTGATTATTAATACATAAAATAAAAAACATGAGCATAGCATCAATATGTACCTGCGGAGCATATTTTACTTACTGTAACGGTTCGCCTGAGTGTAAAAAAGCAAATTTAATGTTTCATGCAGCCAATGAATTAAATAGAGCCGCAGATAGAATTACGGAATTAGAAAAGGAACATTCACAAATGCTAATTTTGTTGACAGAAATGAATGATTATTTATGCGATAGACATCCCGGTGGAAATAAAAGAGCGAATGCAGTAAATACCATATCTACCAATTCTATTTTTCATCAAAATATTATTCAAATACTCAACCATTATAATCAAGGAACCGAAGGATGAATGGAGCGTCGCAACGAAGTTAAATTCTTAAAATAAAGCTGGCCACCAATGTGTCACATAAACGAAAACAGAGAACAGAAACTACAAAGAGAAAACCCCTCATTTGCAGAACTTATGGCGGACTACTGGGCAAGCAAAAGAAGAAACAGGGTTGAAAGCACATTAAACTTTGACGATCTCATTATGTCTTCGTGCGAATTGCCAACAGAAAAAAAAGAACCCATACCGCTTGATTACATAGGAACACTAAAAGACAGCAGGATAAGCGAAGAGGATCACTCCGACTACGCACAAGATAACGACAGGGATAACATAACGCTAAAATGAATAAAAACTGCATCATAAATCTCGCTATCCGGGAACCATACATAACCCTTCAAAAGAGGTTGCTAAAATCCCTTGAGCCATACAAAGATGACTTTGATATTATCTCATGGACGGACGAATATCCGGTAAACGCTAGAACCCATCAGGAAGTACACTATGGGTTTAAGGCCTACGCCTTTCAGGAAGCAAAAAGAAGGGGCTATACCAACATTCTTTGGCTTGACGCTGCCTGCTACGCAATAGCCAACCCGGTAGTATTCTTTGATATTATAGAAAAGGAAGGTGTTTATCTCACTTATGGAGGTGGCGATTTGGGCGCGTGGTGCAGCGACTATTACCTAGATGCAAATTCGTGCCTGCGGGCAAATCTGATGAATGTACCACTACTATCGGGTGCTATATATGGCTTTAACGTAAAAGACGCCAAGGGAAAGTATATGCTTGAAGAGCTCCGAGCCGACGAAAAGAGGGGTTACTTCATGGATTTGTATAAAGATGACAGTGCCCGCATAGACGGGAATAAGATCATAGACAGACCAGCAAACTCCCTGAATAAAAAGTGCGACATAGTACAGTCCCACCGGTGGGATGAATCTTCGTTGTCCTACCTCGCATGGATTAGGGGATGCTACATAGATTGCGGCGAAGACGGCACTAAGTACTTTCAGGGAAGCGTAATGAAAGCGGATAAAAATGTCGGCACAACGGACATAATAACGGTGGGCGAGCATTCATTCGATAAAAGCCTGCTCCACAAAACTAGTAAGGTGCTGGACTGCGGGTGCCGTGGATTTGAATTCTCGAAGTGGGTAGCGGAAAATATCGGGTGTCGCGTAGTGGCTGTGGACGCAGATCCTGAAATAGCCAATCCCAAAATAACAAATGTAGAATACAAACACGCAGCGGTAGTAGCGGGTGATCAGACAAAAGTAGCCTACTATACCTTTGGAAACGGAACTGGAAACTATATAGAAGACGTGTATGATCAACCGGCAGAGTGTGAGGTGCATGAAGTTCCGGCGTACAGGATAAAACCATTCTGGGATTTGATAAAGATGGACATAGAGGGCGCGGAATACAATATTCTCTCCAGCATGGAAGAACCGTTAGCCACGCAAATTTCAGTTGAATTGCACGAGCATACAAGCGCAAAAATAGGAGAAGTGGAAGTTCAAAGATTGTTTGCGCACATGGGGAAATGGTACGATGCCTATAATGTAGTAAAAGAAAAAAGACACGGTTGCGCTGAAAATTATTGGGACATCCTTTTTATTCTAAGGGATTGAAAAGCCAGACGTACAAGAGTGCGACGCAACGAAGCTAAATTGTGAATTGAAGATGGAAACAAGACCTTTACACGAGGACATGATAAACTCTAATGGGTTTATACAACTCTGTGATTACATCTATCAACCCGACAAAAACTGCCCAGAAGTAAAAAGCATCTTATATCGCCACCAGCCATTAGAAGCATACCGGCCAGGAAGTAAAATATATTCAGGGATAATCTATGTAGGCACAAACCAACAAGTAGAAAAACTATTTACAGAACTTCCAACAGAAGGCAAGTTCATTGTAATTCACCGGGACAACGACCGATCATTCATAAAGGCCTACTACGACAAAATGCCGCCAAGCGTAAAACACATCTACACAGTCAATTGTCAAGTCGTAGCCCAAAACGTAACAGCCATACCGATTGGGCTGGCAACAACAGACGGTAACTTATTAAAATCCATCTGCCAAGAGGATGTAAGGATGGCTAATACGCAAATATTCTGCCGGTTAAATACTACTCACCTCACACATGAAAGAAGACAGGTAATAGAAAAACTAAAGCATTTACCAGCACTTGCAGAAGTGGTCGACTTTCAAATGGATACTAATAATTTCTACAAAAAAATTCAAGCGCACAAACTAACCTTGTCATTGCAGGGATATGGGAAAGATTGCCTGAGAACCTACGAGGCAATAATTCTGGGATCTATACCCATAGTTACCGATTGTATAGAGATGCGCCATTTTGAAGATATGCCCATAGCTTTCATGCCACTAAATATAACTGCAGGATGGTGTGACGCGCAAAATAAGGAAGGTAAAACCACGGAAAGGTGTAGGATGAGTTACTGGCAAACTGAAATATACAAGAAGTGGAATGAAGTAATAATGGCGTAAAACAAAAACAAACACATGAGTGATTTTCAACCAATGGTATCTGTAATAGTGCCAACAACGCAAGACAGGTACGAATTTAACGAGCGCATCAAGGCAATATTCTTCGGGCAGGATTACCGGGCCAAGCAACTTGTATTTAATTACGAAGATGGCTGCGTGGGCCACAAAAGGAATATGGCATGCGCCGAAGCAATTGGCGACATCGTAGTGCATATGGACTCGGACGACCTCTACACACGTAATTGGATAACTAAATCAGTGGAGGCACTTATAAAAAGCGAAGCCGATATTGTAGGTCTATCCGAACTGCTTTTCTACAATCAAATTGATGGTGCGTGGTATGTTTATACTTACCCACCAACCATGGCTAATACATGGATAGCCGGCGCGACATTTGCTTATTGGAAGAGGTATTGGGAGCAGAATCACTTTCGTCATTTAAACGTCGGCGAGGATCAGTATTTTTTATATGGGATAAACTACGCGCCAAAGATATTTGCGCACGAATATGGAGATGGTTTTGTAGCTACCATCCATGACTCCAATACTTCAAGAAAGGTAGTTGCTAACCCAATGTATAGAAGATGTACAGTAGAAGAAGAAATGGCACTATTTGATAGGTGGAAAGATTTTGTTACCAACCCAAACCCCTGATTGGGCAGCCGTTGCGACGCTTCGTTCATCTGCATTTATTAATTTAATAGTTCTCATTTATGCAAATTCCCGAAGAAGGCATAAGAATAGATGTTCCATTTATTGAAACTAACCACAGACGAAATGTTGAATTGACAGATTGTTACATTATGCTTTATGTAGATTATGTAGAGTATAAATGCGTTGCAAAATACGAAGCAGATGACCGATATGATTTTGAGGGAATATGGAAAGAGCATACAAGTAATTATAGATGGACCAGGCGTAAATGCGATCTGTCACAAGTAGATATGTACTACGATAATCCAGCAGATCAATGGATGGTTAGCGTGGAGTTTAGCGGAATCTCCGAACCAACTGGGTGGCTGCACGACTCCCCGAAGAAGGCATTGGCATTATATACCAAACTGCAAGAGTATATGATTTTAAGGTGATCACCGCCCGGAACCCCGCATGGAGCGTCGCAACGGACGCTTAATAGTAAAGAGTTTGCTAAGTACAAAAGAAATTATATACATTTGTTCTTAGTATGCCGGTATTGATCCCCGATAATGAAAAACAGGCTTTTATCTCTTTAGTCCAAGCGGCCCCAGGCCCATTAGGTGGTCCTTTTGAGGCGTCAAGATTACAAGAAGTGCTGGTCTACTATACCGACGTGTATACCGCAATCATGCGGGAACTTGATCTTTTCGCATCAAATAACGCTTACCTAACCGAGGCAATGGCTTGCTTTGACGACACGCAACTACTGGCAGTAGGCATCTGGAATGGCAAAACAGTGAGCTCACTACCATTAAGCGACCCAATACTCATAGTAAACTCTACATTTACGGATAACCTTATTCTTATTTCCAAGCAGCCTTCTCCGCCTATTTATCAGACGCTAGCCATTCTTGGAAACTCAAATATATTTGGAGTATCCTTAGAGGCTAACGCAAAGCTCTCTGAATTATACATAGGCCCGGGTGTAGTTGTGACTTCGGCAGACTCTTCGCAGCCCAATGCAATAGTTGAAATAATATGGTTGCCTAACCTGAAGAACATCCCCTCCACCCTTTTGTCGGCGGTATATGGAAGTCAGATACAGCAAGTCATAGTTGATCCCGGAAGCTACTTTGGTGGGTACACCCTTGTTAATCCGCTGGCAACGTGCCAGTCAACCATAAGCAACATTGCGGCCACTGAAGCTACTAACAATAGTTTATTTATCTCTTGGACACCACCTTCTGAGCCCTATATTTTTATAAATACTTACTACCGGAAATCCAATAGCCAACCATGGATAGTCGCCACGGATGCGGATGGCGAATTTGTCAATGAAAGCGGTTTCGTTTTTAGGTACCTTGAAAAAGATACCTACTACGATTTTAAGGTATCTGTCACTTGTAAGAATGGTGCAATAAATGATACGGTTGTTTCCGCCCAAACCGTTTGCTGCGGTGCCGGGTCGTCAATACAGCTATATAGGGATTGTTCGATCACTATGCTTATATCGGAAACAGCAGACTCACCACCATTGGGGCAAGTTTTGTGCAATGGGAAGCAAATCGACCTTCATTATCCAGCGGGACCAACGATTACTATACCTTACCTGGCTACGGTTAATGCGCAGGTGCTTAAATCTTCGTTCATGGTGGATAATGTGCCATACCAGTTAATGCCATACGACACGTCAACAGGAACATGGGATGCATCAAGTACTCCTTTAACTACCTTTGTAGATGGTAATGTTGTTACTGTAAGTGTTAGCTTACCTTTGTAGCCAGCAAAGATAGCCGTGATGGGGCTTGATTTGCGACGCTCCGTTCATCTGAATTTATCAATTAAACAGTTCATGGAAATAGTTTCTTCAAAAAACATTCACGACTTCAAACCAATATTTGAGGGGCTTGTGCCTGATTTCGGCTATAGTTATTATCACACAATTTTAGTTTGGTGTGGCATTATTAATGAGATATCCGGACACTCTAAAAAAGGAAATAAATATTGGGAAGTATGGCTTGTAAAAAATGATGAAGATACAGTAATTGGTATTTGCGGGTTGTTTGCGTTGCTGCCAAACTTCACAAAGGAACTTTGGCTGGGGTGGTTTGGAATATTACCGGAACACAGAAATAAAGGCTTAGGAAAAGATGTGCTCGACTGGATGAAAGAAAAGGCAAAGAATGCTGGTGCTGAAAAGATATTTTCTTATGTAGATAAAAGTGGAACACCGTTGCCGTTCTATTTTAGAAATGGATTTAAGAGAGTGTGTAGCGTTGGAGAATATTTACAGCAAAACCCAACAGTAAGCAGCGAAGATGATTTTGAGGATTTGGCAGACCATGTAATAGTTTTTGAGTTTTAAAAAATGGTAACTATATACTTATTTACCCTGTTATTGCAATATTGCTAAGGGTGGGTAAAACCCGTGTTTTTAATCGAACTGGCAAACTTCACATGCCTTTACTTCATAGTCCTCTTTGCCAAAGGTTGTATAGTATTCATCAGCATTTCTACCCCAATACGCATTTAGCCTACCAGATAACGCATTCGCCTCTTTCATGTGTTCGGGATAGAAGTATTCAACCGCTAACAGGTCGTCAATATTCATGTTCTTACAGGGCAAACAGTTGTTATGCTTGAATACACGCTTATTAGTGCCTATCTTCTTAATTAGCTTGCGTTGTATTTCCTCGCTAAACCGTTGCAGATTTGCCGTAACATAAAGGATAAACCCTGCATCATTCCATTTGAGGTCATAGATAGCGGGATACCAACCCAAATTCCTTTTCACAATATCAAAGCACCATTCATCGTCAACATCTGCAATAGGGTACATCTTTGATAGGAACATATCATTTGCAGCCCGCTTTTGCTGATTGTCTATTCTTTTTTGCTCGGTGCGTACATACCCTATCAAATCAATTTCTATCCTGTTTTCGGTATTGTATTCAGTTAGTGGCACTATCTTTAACATACGACTGCAAGGCGAGGCAATCGGGTGTGGTATCATTTTTTGTTCCTCAAAGAATTGTATAACGCTATTGTGCGTAATCTTTGATTTAACGACAGGGAAATGGTTTTCAGCCATCTTTATTAGTTCCTCGACAAAACGCAAGCTATCTGGGCTATGCTCTTTAAAATGGGCATAGAATATATGCAGTTCCTTTGGAGTAATTCCTTCCTCTTTGAGCCTACATAATGCACCAGCGGAATTTATACCAGCGGATTGCGGACACCCTACTACTTTTCCATTTAATTCGGTAAGGTTCATTTTACAAGTGCTTTAAGAGCGTTATTAAAATCAATATCTGTTACACTGTCTATATCTACTGCCATTTCACGTAATACGCCTATCAGCTTAATGTTTTCCTCATTACTGAATTGTGAGGCATGTGTAGGGTTTAGCTTATTGTTGAATGTGCCTTTTGGCATACCCATTTTAGAACTTAAAAGCCCCCTGTTTAACTTCCATTTGTTGATTACCTGTAAAACCGTCAAGGATGATTGTGTTTTCTGTTTTGCCATCTGAAATAAGTTGTTTGTATGAAAGTTGAGTACCGATATTATTGAGCATGAAATTAAACCTGTCACACTCCGACATTTTGCGCGTATTGTAACGGAAAGAAAATTCGTCAAGATATTTCTGCAAGTGCTTTGCAGACCATGAATGATAGATACCAACACAACCACGTTTTACAAGCGACCAATAGCCCTCTAAGGTGTTTGTATGTGTATTACCTACAACGTACTGTTTATCGTTGTGTTTAACTACGCTGTGCTCATAAAGTTTATGCAGACCTTGATAACCGTACCATTCATCGGTATGTAATTCGCTGTGGGTTTCTACATTCTCATAGATGAATTTGTGCAGATTTGCTGCACCTGTATTTGGCACTAATTTAGCCTTTACATTACCACCACGCTCAACTACTCCCGCTACTGGCTGCTTAGTCTTGTTTGACCTGCCTTGCGTTCCCTCTGTGCGTTTAGATGCGTGTTTGTTCTTTTCTTCCCCACCGATAAATGTTTCGTCTGCCTCAACAATACCGCTTAATTTTTCTGTGGCTCCAAGTCCTAAAGTAGTGCGTACACGATGCAATAAGTACCAAGCTGTTTTTTGAGTTACACCGCAATCACGGCTTAACTGGCAAGATGAAATTCCTTTCTTGTGGCTTGTGATAAGATAAATTGCAGCGTACCATTTTTGCAAACTGATTTTGCTATCCTCAAAAATAGTTCCTACACGTACAGAAAATTGACGCTCACATTTTGGACACTTATAACGCTTGCCATCAGTATAAACATTACACTTTGTATGCTCACAATCTTTGAACGGGCAAACCACATCACCCGAACCCCAACGAATAGTATGCAAGTAATCCCTGCAAACTTGCTCATTGTTGAAGTATTGCAACAAGTCAACCAATGTTTTGAATTTCTGTAAGTCTATCATATCATTTGCTTTACTCCGTAAAATTAAGCCATTTGGATTAATTAAACAAGTAATTGCTATACTTATTATCAATAGTGGCAATAGTTTCATACTATATTGTTAGGGTAAATAAGTATATAGTTACCTAAAAAATATTCTTATCTTCACGTTAGCTTTGACCAATTAAGGCAGGCTATAAAAACATGAAAAATGGAAAGTAAATTAAAGTTCGATCTGGACGGATCTAATGAGCCAGTTATTGTTGCCGCAATCAATTACGAAAGTGAAGACCTTAGAGATAAGGTGGCAAATAGGTTTTTTAATGCGCTATGGGGTTCATTTCCGATTGCAGACGAACAAGAGCAAGAAGTTAGTCAATTGTGTTTTGTAGAGTTTTTAGGTATAAGCCCCGGAAAGCAAGATTACCAATTAATGGCTATTCATCCAGGACGGGAAGATAAGTTCATTAATCGTTTGCAAATGCGGCAAGCTAGAAGAATTATTCCGCTTGCGTTTCAAATGTTTGATGGTTCTGAAAGAAGAAAACTAATTGAAGAGTTAACCACCTTAGATGGTAGTATGTTAAATGAAGAAAAAGGAAGGTTAGATAAAGTAAAAAATAGAAAATAATATATGATCTGATAATCGATCATCACCCCACGAATTCGTGGGGTGGTTTATTTTGCAAGATAATCAAGGCGAGAACCCCGCACGGAGCGTCGCAACGGAAGTTTAATCAAGAAAATAAAGTTAAGTTCAAAAAGTTTTATATACTTTTGTCATCAATGAAGTATATATACATAACACTACTCTCATTGTTACTCTCAACATTGAGTAATGCCCAACAGGTACAACCGGAAGGTAATCCAACATCTCAGGTGCAACCGCAAGGGTATTTCCGATCCAACAAGGGATTGATGCTGCCGCAAGGGAAACATACAATAGTATACTTTGATTCATCTGGTCAAATATGCTACAACCCTGCAGATAGTTCCCCATATTACCACAATGGGCTAGTTTGGGTAAAATTATTATCAACGACAGCGGCAGGAATAACGAATATTGCTACTACCGCACCTATCACTGGTGGTCCTATTACCAGTACAGGAACAATAGGAATAGCACAGTCAAACACATCTACGGATGGATACTTATCTTCAACCGACTGGAATACATTTAACAATAAGGGGAGTGGAACTGTAACAAGCGTCGGATTGGCTGGTGGTGCTGGTGGTATAATAATAAGTGGTTCGCCCATCACCACCTCGGGCACCATGAGCGTTGTGTTGCCGGCTATTGGAACTGGGGGGACTTATGGCACATCCTCTACTTATCCTATAATTACCACAGACGCTTTCGGTAGGGTGTCATCTATTTCTACGCAAACCGTCACAACTACGTCAGGAACGGTTACATCTATAACTGCTGGAACCGGATTAAGCGGTGGAACAATCACCACAACAGGAACAATATCTATGCCTAATACAGGAACCGCCGGAACTTATGGGTCATCAACAACATTTCCCATCATCACTACGGATGCTCAAGGTCGTGTTAGTGGGGTATCTACTCAAACCGTGACCACAACTTCAGGTACCGTAACTAGCGTGGCTTTAGCTGGCGGTGCTGGCGGCATAAATATAAATGGATCTCCTATTACCACTGCTGGAACAATGAGTGTGGTATTGCCAGCGATTGGAGTAGCTGGAACTTATGGAAACTCATCTACCTTCCCAATCATAACCACCGACGATTTCGGAAGAATTTCAAGTATTAGTACACAAACAGTAACCACAACAAGTGGAACTGTTACAAGTGTTGGATTGAATAGTACATCAACAATAACAATTACTGGCAGCACTTCTCCAATAACAACATCAGGCACTTATTCCGTTTCTATCCCTCCTTCTGTTGCTTTATCAGGAAATCCAACAACTACAACCCAAAGCGCGGGAGATAATAGCACAAAAATTGCCACAGATGCATTTGTAACAACAGCAATTGCAAATGCAGTAGCTGGAATTAATCCCGCCGTAGCTGTACAAGCTGCAACAATAGCAAATGTTCCAGGATATACTTATAATAATGGTGTAGGCGGCATAGGTGCGACGTTAACTCAAACAGTGGCTGCTACAGTAACTATAGATGGATACACGCCAGTACTTAACGATAGAATACTTTTCAAAAATCAAACAACTTCTGCTAATAATGGAATATATTTTGTAGCTACTGTTGGTAGCAGTTCAATCACTGCTGTATTTACAAGAGCATTAGATTATGATCAACCAAGCGACATAAACAATACGGGGGCTATTCCTGTAGTTAATGGGACACAAAATACATTAACTTCTTGGCTTATTACATCAACAGTTAATACCGTAGGATCAGATGCGCTAACCTATGCGTTATTTAGCTATAATCCATCTACTCTAATTACAAATTCAACTGCAGCGGGAGGGAGTTTGGCTGGGACATACCCCAATCCTACTATTGCAAATAACACCAATCTTCCGGGAAGCCCCACCACTACAACGCAAATGGCGGGGGATAACAGCACCAAAATAGCAACTACGGCCTACTTGGAAACATATTATAAAGATAGCACTTGGACAACCGTTACTACGGGAACATTCACTCCCACAACCACCGTTTCTAATCAAAAATATCCCGTAACATATAATATCACAGCTCTTGCAAATGCTATAAACTTTGCTAACACAACAAGTACATGGGCTGACGGCCAAATACTAATACTAAATATTAGAGGTACGGCCGCAAGAGCGGTAACATACGGAACTGGATATGATATAGGTGTTACTTCTGTTGCGCCATCTACAACTATCACTACAACGTTATTATCCGAAGAATGGATATGGGACAGCAATTCAAGTAAATTTTTCTTTAAAGGATTTCAAAATTCCGCGAATTAGCGATGCGTAAAATATTTTTTATACTTCTATTATTACCCTTCGTTTGCCTCGCGCAAATGCCGCCAATACCATATGGGTCTGGAGCGCTTACCGCACCTACGGTTGTCGGATTCAGTGCCGCAACATCCGGATTAGGGCATAGCACTAATATAACTATATCTGGGACAAATAATCTCATAGCTACCATATCTACTATTAATAAGCAGGGTATGGCTTATCTGAATACATCTAAAACATCGGGTAAATGGTATGGCGAAATGACAGTAACATATGTCGGAGTATATACTAACTATTATATGTTTAATGGCGCGATGAACGCCTTAGTTTCTTTGGGTACATTAGTGGGAGATGCTGCTAGTGGATGGGCTTTTGGATTTGATGGAACCGTGGCGTTTCAAAAAGCAAAGTATCACGCCGCATCAGAAGTTTCGTATGGAGTTTCTAATGTGGTTACAACTACAGTTATATGCTACGCGTGGGATCTGGATAATTTATTTTTTTATAGTGGTATAGTTAGTGGAGGTGTAAACTCCTGGAATGGCGGTGGTGTCCCAACCAGTGGGGCACTAGGAACAAATGCTACTTATTCCCTTATTGCGGGCACCGGAGGTATAATGTATTTTGCTGCATCACTTGGTACAATTACCGGGGCAACTAGTATAACAGTAACACTTAATTCGGGGACTACAATTGCAGGAGTGCTCCCAGCAGGATATTCAACCTTAACACCATGAAACAGATTTTGTTAATTATAGCAATAGTAATAAAGGTGGCAATAAGTACATCTATTGGACAAACTATTCACTCTAATGGTGACAGCAGGTATGTGAATGCAGTAGATGCTAAAAACGACACTATCAGATTGTATGTAAATATAACAAATGATAATGGAGTTGATAGCATGTGGGCCAGATGCGCTGTAGACACGGAAAACGTAACTGTTGTGTATTATTTACTTAGTGACACAAATTACGACAATCAAAAATCAGACACTTCTTATGTATATAGATTTGTTTGCGATTCCGGAAAACTTAATTTAATCATTCTTTAAAAACTAAAAAATGGAAGCAAATCCAATACTCAGTTCAATTGTTCTACAAGATGTAGATAATGACACCATACAAAACATTAATGGGCATGCGGTATCTAATCTAACCGCTTCGGATCTAGTAACTAATTTCCCATACGCCTTTTATTTTGACGATACATCTTTAGGTGTAAACACCTTATGCGTTTGCAGAATAGATGGCCAGCCACTCACCATATCAGCCACCAACGCAACGTCCGGAACGTATACGCCGGAATTGCTAAGAATAAGATTATTCGGACCGCGCAGGCCAAGACCGCAAGATACAAAATGACACACGAACAAAAAGCAACATGGCTCATGTGGATATGTTTCCTGTTAGCTGTCTCATCTTCTTTTAACGAGAAATATGCCGATGGACTGGAGGAGTTGGCCGCCACTATTATTTTGCTGGCGTTAACGATCCTTACTAATAAGATAATAGCCTATCTTATGTTGGCCTTGTCTATTGGAAAACTCATAGATGGACAAGTAAATCCATATAATTACACTCAAAGCGAAATAATATGGGATACATTATGCTTTTGTGGTGCGATTATTTTATATATTTACAGGATAATAAAGAAAACATCACAGAATGGAACCTAAAACCAAATCAGAAGTGCTTGCTTTTCTCTCAAAATGGGGTGCGTTTTTTGGGTATGTGGCAGTAGGGTTATTGGGGAAATTCGGATTTGACATTGTAAATAAAAAAAGACTGACCTTCTGGTATGTTTTTGGGACAAGTTGTGTAGCCTATTGTGTAGGCTTTTTTTCTTGGGAGTGGTGCCGTGTTCACCCCATGCTTAATCCTGGCATTGTTGTCCCTTTTGCCTCCCTTGTAAGTAGGGATATAATGCTCTTTCTAACAGTTATTGACTGGCAAGGAGTGTTAAAATTACTTACGGGTAAATCTACTAAGTAAAAATAAGTTATATTTGTGTGATGAGAAAGATAATCTTTATGCTATTAATAGCATCGGCGGGTTTGTTTTCGTGTACAAAAAGCAAGAATACCCATACAGGTAGTAATGGTAATTATAGTTGCTATTGTTCATGGGTTTCTTCAGCACAAAAAGATACGACAACTACTTTTTATTACCCAGCAGACACTACCCGGACAAATGCACAAGCGGCGTGTGATTTCAGGCTGTTATGGGTGCAGAGTATATCGGGTACTAATAGCGGGGCTTATTGTACGTTTAATTAATTCTTTTTCAGCCATCTTCAATGCCAGATTTGACTTCGTTGCGTCGCACTCTTGTGCGGCTGGTTCCCTGATTTCCTTTATATTTGCAGTGCATTATTGTTTGACGCTTTTTGAAAATCTGTTTGGACGCGGGTTCGACTCCCGCCGGTTCCACAACACAGCCACGTAAGAATAGCTGCGCCAACCCTATCAAAAATGGGGCCGACTGGTTTTGACAGCAGAGGATGGAAAGAATAGATAGTGCGAAAGTAAACGGCAAAAATATAGCCTTTGCGCCTCGCTACGAAATGAGGGCGGCTGCGTAACGAAACTTGTCTCCTGCGAAACTGGGGACTTTTTATTTTAAAGCATCACTGCCCCGAACCCCGCACGGAGCGTCGAAACGGACGCCTAATAGATAAAATTTCGCTAAGTACCAAAAGTTTCTATAACTTTACCTTCCATACAGGGTAAATACATAATTAATGGCGCTGCAATCAAAGAATAATTTCCTGGGTGGGATTAATTTAGATTTGGACAATCTACGCATCCCCGCCAATACAGCGCAATTCATAAAAAACCTTACCTCTAATGCGGGGATAAATGCAGGTGCGGCAGCAGGAGCCGGCGACAATCAGTGGGTCTTAACTCCGATTGAGGGTAACCAAGCCTTAGACACATCCCCGTTGCCATCAGGAACAAACTACTGTATAGGATTCTACGATAGTGCCCAAACAAACGAAGGGTACTTCTTTATTTATAATGACCAAGGCAATCATTCCGTATGGGTTATTGCTGGCGGCGACGGCACGGTAACACTAGTTTACCAAAGCAGCCTTCTTCCTTTTGAATTAAATCCCCAATATTTTCTGGCAGAAGGCCGCGTGACACTCGAATTGCGCTCAATAATAGATCCAGTGACGGGAGGCGAGTCTAACTTTAAATTTCTAATATTCACCAACAACACAGAATTTCAAGTACTGTTAGATGTGGATGCCGCTATAGCCACAAGTTCATACAGTACCACTTACTTTACATCTAGTGCTGCATTTTATAATCCACTGGAGCTCATTACCCTTAGCCCTACCCTTCCAATAAAATGTGTAAAGCTAAATGACCCTAACACGTATGTCCCCGTAGCAAGTGCCACAACCATAGATACTGCTGGCGTAAATGCGCAAGGGTCTGGATACGCCGTAGGGGACACTTTTCAAATTGGGGGCACTAGCAGCGGAATTGCCGGGGCAAATCCATTTGGTACTGCTGGGTCTGGATATGCAGTGGGGGATACATTTTCTATAAATGGTGGAATAGGTGGAACCGGCATCGTTACAGGCATTGGGGCTGCAGGTATAGTAACCACTTTTAATGTAGTAAATGGAGGTACGGGATATTCCATATCTTCTGGTGTCGGAACCACTACTATTACTGGGGGTGGTAGCGGGCTTACAGTTAATATAACAAGTTTGCTCACTCCCGCCACAGGAAAGGTAACAGCCGTTGGGGTAAGCGGGAACGTACTTTCGTTTATCATAACGAGTAGTGGCGTTGGATATTATGTTCCAGTTGCAGGAGTGAACACCATCGCTACTTCTGGTGGCGGGACCGGACTTATAATAAATATTATCTCCATTGCTATACCAGACTCAAGCAAGCAAAATCTGCTTATTAATGAGGGTTGGCAGTTTCGTATCAGGACATGGGATATATGGGGGAGGCCTTCCGAGTGGGGAATAATATCTTCCGTGTACACCTCAATTATAGGCGGCGGCTGCATATCGACAAGTAATGGGCTTCCAAGATGCGTTAATCTTTGTTTTGATGCGGGAAATCCACTGGTGAAGTTTATCACAGTGGCATACAGGCGCGGTGTAGGCAATAGTCCTGCGGGTGAAGTGGAAACAAGCTGGTTTGAACATACTACTTTCAACAAGTATGACGATAGTTTGCCAGTGCCATGGTATCAACGACCAATTAATCCCAACTTTATTACAGCAGGAAGCGGCATGACCTACGATGCGTCAACAAATATTATCACGTATGCTTTTTGCGCTGACAAACTAAGCAACCCAATAGATGCGGTGGAAGCAGCCCGAACAGAACCGGGCATAGCGCGATTTTCAAGTAGTGTGTTTTCGGTAAATAAAGTAGTGGGTCTGGCAAATAATGTTTATGATTTTGAACCCATCTCTCAAAATGTAATCAACAATATTAATTTTTCAGTGACACCACCGGGGGGCGCTGGAACACCATGCCCAGCAGCCAAGACGCATAGTATAATTGTATACGCTAACATATACAATATAACGGGAGATACCGACGAAGATATATACCCATTCTCGGGGGTGTATGTTTTTGGTGCCCATGTCGGTCATGGACCTACATATACGGGGATTAATGCGTCGCCATTTAATATGGGCCAGGTTTTTGGCGATCAGACCAATCCCGGATTTATAGCCTACCTGGCGGGTACTCCATATAAAGTTCGGGGTACGTGGGGTAATTTAGATCCGGCGTCCGGTGTTTTTACCCCTAATCTCACCTACTCTACAGGGCAACCTAATATTCATATTGTACAATTTATTTTTACGGATATTCCCGCTGGAAAATATGTTATACGCTTGGCGAGTCATCATGCAAAATTAACCGACGGGGATTTGCAACAAACCTCTACGCAGGTTCTTGGTATAGTTCCTATTGGAACAGCGCATCCCGGAACTGGAGATAGGCGGGTAGCTTATGCATCTAATCCCCTCAAAGAGATAGAAGTAGACTGTTCGGCGGGCGATGTAAATTTAAAAGGTGTAAATGACCCGATGTTTTTGATAGCCGATCTTGTCAGCGGCAAAAGTCAGGCGGTGGACGGCTACCTATACGAATACAATGGCGGCAATCCTATAGAGATGGCTGTTGTTTATATCCATGGTTCATCAGTAGGAGCGTTGGGGGATGCTTATGGAAGTTTCTTTACGGACCATAATGGCTACTTCTTTATGTATTCGCAGTCGGCTTATGCGGGATGCGACATCTTTATGGATTTTTGCGTTCGAGGAGATGTTATATGCTTTCTGAATAGCGGATTTTATGGAGGCGCGTTTGTAAATGGGGTCCAAACATCCGGGCAGGGGGTAAAAATATTACACGGTTATGGATACGGAACACCCAACCCTAATTATCCCGGAAATGCCGGGGATTGGCGAAATCAGGTTTATGCAGTAGGGGCATTGTCTACATCGCCGTTAACAACTTATCCGCCAGAAGCGAACCGAAAAATTATACAGAATATATCGGTATGCTCTGCACCTTCGGAGGGCGTGCCAGGCGTGCCAGTGGTAATGACCAAATGTCAACCAACCCTCACGGATAATAATGGTAATGCGACAATAATTGCTCATAACAGATCTAATTATCTAACAACGATAGCTCCGTCTGGGGCGCCGTATCTTTCCAATTATATCCCGGATTATGGAAGTTCACCTGGGAATCAGGATGACTTAATATTCTCTCAAAAGGGTGGGTGCGAATGGAATACTTGCACTGGGTGTAATACATCTATCGCAGACGTATTAGTTACTTATTTAGCATGCGGGGTGCCATCATCCGGATGCCTTCCTGGGACACCAAGCAGAACATTGTGTCTCGCATCGTTCTCGGTAACTCCGAATGGCGCCAATATCAAGGGGCTACAAAGCGGGGGTAAATACCCGGTTGGTGTAATATTCCATGACGTTTCCGGGCGCCATACTTCTCCACAAATAAGAACAGGTGATTTAGGTTATGTGTTTGTGCCGAATGTAAATGATACAACACCAGCCCCATTTCCATCGTTAGCTCTTTGTGGGCTGCAGGTATCAATACCGGCGGGGTTGGTGGTGGATACCGCATTTACTCACATGACATTTTGCGTAGGGTCAAACGTACTATTTACGGATTTCTTTACATGGGCTGCAGACTGGGTGCAATATGTGGACAATACCGGCGTAACAAATGCAACCAACCCGACATCGATCAGAATATATCTACCATCCCTTAATGAATATAACAAGCAGTATAATTTCCTAACAAATGTAGCTTGGGATTTTATTGCTGGCAAAGAAAACTCGGACCCGAGTGCCCCAAGGGATGTGGTCCAGTTCCTGGTGAATGGCGACGGAACATTTTTACCTCCACAAAAAGGAGCTGCAATAACATACGCTAAAAACGGTTCTTTCTTTACTATAGATTATAGCCCGGAGTTGGCCGGATTGCAAAATGGTTGCCTTTTCAAGGTGGTAAGATTGAAGCAAAATGTAACAGGGCAATCGTTGCCTTATTACGAACAATGCTTAACCTTGAGTATAACTAATGGTACACTTCCCGCCGGCACATGGCAAATTCCATATCAAGATAGCTATATGCTATCAAGGTTTGTTCCTGTTCCAATAATGGCGGCTATAATCGCAACTAACATAAGTGGCACTGGGGCGGTTGTAAATACTCAAAAGGGAGTAAATCAAACAGGGCAAGGATTATCTGCAGTGCAAATAAATTTACCTCCGGGCGGTTCTATAAATCCAAAGTACGAGATAATTGGCGACCAAGGCGGCGGAATTACCCCCGGTGGAGCGCCACCATACCCTATTGTCTACACAAGCACGGACAATAATGACAACGAAGTATTAAATTACGCTGGAAATAACAACAATACCAATGGCGTAGTTGTATTCTCTGTTAAGGATTTTGCAGCCACTTATCCATTCTTTTTTGAAAGTCCTTCTCCTTCGGATTTGTGGGGAAGCCATCTTCAAAGTAAAGGGCGTGTAATGATACCAAATCCCTATGAGCAGCAATATCGCGTAGGAACAGAAATATCATTATCAAATCCAATATCGGGCTACGGCATAGTTAATGGTATGGGCACCTTCCTTGAAAACAACAGGCAGCCATTTGACCGTAACACATTTGGTGACATTACAGTAGTTCTTGTAGAGATGGGTATGTGCATGGTTATATGCAGTAATGATTTCTTTATTACCAGGTACAATCAAACCCAAATACAAATTACGGATAACGGGCAGATAGTAGGCCAAAACCCGGCGGGCGGCGTATTTACGGCCCCTCAAACAAAAGTGGGTTCCAATTACGGAGTGGTGATGCAAAATATCAACACTATCCGACATTACAACGGGCAGGTAGTCTTTTTGGATAATAAAGGACATTTGATCTTTAGTGATTTCTCAAGTGCAAAACCTGTAGAAAAAGAAGGATACCAAGCCTATCTTTTAAATAAAATAGCGCAGATAAATATAGAGAACATCACTCCAAGAAGCGGGCTTAATTATTTTATAGGGGGTATAGACCCCAAGACGATGGAATATTTTTTAAGCAATCTTAATATTCCTGTTGCCGGTAGTCCCTCGTATATTAATACACAAACTCAGCCAAATATATCCGTCAATGAAACCTTGGTATTCGACTTAGCGACAGCAATACTTAAGTCATTCGCGTCATTTACCCCCGAGTATTATGGAAGGATACCAGGCTTCTATTCGCAGCGACAATTCTTATCATTTAAAAATGGAATTCCTTACATACACCACAATACCTTCGCTGGTGGATTAACGCCTCCCGCTTATTGTAATTTCTATGGGACGCAATGCGAAGTAAGACTTACACATGTAGTAAATGGCGTTGATGGAAAGATGTTGCCCGATAAGGTAAAAAGATTCCTATGGCTAGAGGTATACTGCAGACAGAGTATACCAGGTGGAGCAGGTATAATGCCGAGCGCTTTGTGGTTTGCTGATGTCATAAATTCAGAAAAAGGGCAGACCTCACGACTTTTGGTTGCCAGGTGGGATTTGAAAGATGGTTATCAGACAGCAGCTTTTATATGCGCCAGCAATACGCCGCCAGACCCTAATAATGTTCCTGCTACTACTACAAATGCTATACTTGATGGTGATCCCTTGCAAGGCCGGTGGTTACAAGTGAGTCTAACAAACAATCCATTGTGGGGTGGTTCTTACTTTGAAATAAGTGAAGATGCTACCTATATTAATGGAGTAGAAAAATCAGCAGACTAGAAATAAAAGTTTGCAGCCATCGTTCATCTACAATTTAACTTTGTTGCGTCGCACTCTTGTGCTTCCTGTTCGCTGATGCCATTCGCGGGCGCAACTCCGGACGCCAAATCTTTGCTACGGCTATACATGCGCCCTTCTACGAATCACGGATAAAGTTCAATGTTTGTTCTATAATGTTGCGTTATGTTGAGCAAGAAATAGCGCAATTAGTGGGTCTGTAAAAGCGGCTATCAGAGCGGAGAAATACACGACACAAATCAGCTTTTACAGAGCCACGCCCATTTATTTTCTGCTTAACGATAACGCTATTATAGAACAAGTCGCGGCTTGCTGAGGGCTTAACCGAACGTCCTGTTTAGTAGTTTCAGATTGATGGTGGTGATAGAGAAATTCTGGAAGTTTAATGCATACGGGGAGTCTGGTAAAAGACTGCTAAGATTACGGCACATCTAACGGATGTGCGCCATAAGTCTGTCCAAAACAGAAATCCCTCACCGAAGCGAGGGAAGTTCTATATTTGCTGTAACCAAACAAACAAATAAGATGGAAGATTATATCCTTTATACTAAACAACAAGCGATAGATAAATTACCCGAATTTAATGGCGAGGTTGGGAAGGAGTTTGTGGATAAATCTAATGGGAGGAATTTTAAAGTTCAATTTGTTATGCTAGCTCCTGCCGAACCTGATAAGAGAAAAGAATTTACAGATTTAATATATAGAGTATCATTGCATCTAGAGTCTCGGCAGTTACTTTATGATTTTGAGGATAACTACGTAGAGGATAAATACACCCTGATTATTTTTGGAATAACGACTTCAGGAACTCCAAATCTTTTTCATGTAAGACCACTTCATTGGGTAATTGATAAGTCAGGCCAGCTTGTTGAGGGGTTTGGGATTTAAAGAACTTGCGAATAGCTAAAATTATGCGCTTCATAAATCTGCCATTTGCAGATTTTAGTTCTTGTTTAGAAGTTCATATTAATCGTTATAGATTTGCGTAACACATTAAGCTGATGCTTATTGCCGCCTCACTTGTTCTATAAAATTTATTATGTCTGAGCAAGATTTTTGCAAATGGAAAGACAAAGATATAAAAATCTGCTTAACATCAATAAATATTATAGAACAAACCTTAAAAGTTCAATGTTTTACATCGGAGTTAACTGGTTGAAGTTGGAGTGATCCGTAGCTAAATCAGGGTACTGAAGCTGGATGACATCAAGTCAATCAGGGCGAGAAAGAAAAATGGAGCGTCGCAACGGACGCTCCATCGGAGGAAAGAAAGCTGAGTACAAAATTATTTGTCTGGAGTAAAGTCAAATATACTACACTCCGTAGTAAGGAATAAACCAGCAATAGACGCCGCATTCTCTAATGCCACTCTGGTTACCTTAGCGGGATCTATTACACCTGACTCAAAAAGATCCTCACAGGTTCCGCTTTTTGCATTATAGCCATAGAAACCGGTGCCTTTTGATATTTTGGTCATTATTTGTTCTATCTCATGCCCTTCTATCCCTGCATTAATAGCTATTTGGGTTAGAGGCGAAAGAAGCGCAGCGAGTACGATGCCAAGGCCTATGTTTTCATCCCCATCTTCAAATTCTGTAGGCATTTCAGAAAGCGCCCGTATATAGGCTGTTCCGCCGCCAGGCACCACACCTTCTGCTATTGCGGCATAAGTGGCGCATTTTGCGTCGTCTATGCGGTGTAGCTTTTCAATCACTTCTATATCGGTCTGGCCGCCCACATGAATTATAGCCGTGCCGTTGGTCAGTTTTGCAAGCCTTGATTTCTGCTTGTCTCTTTCAAAGTCGTTTGCTGCACCAGCTACAATAGCCCGTATTTCTTCTATGCGGCCATCAATGGTTTTTTTGTCCGCTTTAGGGCCTACGATGGTTGTTGTCTTATCGGTAACTATTACTTTATCAGCTTTGCCAAACCACGTATGATCTACTGAAGGCCAAGCGTGCCCTATTATGGGACTCATTACCTTTCCTCCTGTCATAATTGCCACATCCTCAAACATAGGGAGCTGCATATTGCCAAATCCAGGTTGTTTTATGGCGCAGAAAGGAGCGCCGTTGCCCATCTTTGTGGAGAGCATAGTAGATAGAGCGCTGCCATCTACATCTTCAGCTATAATTAGCAAAGGTCTTGGTGGTTTTTGAGCCACCGCAAACGAAAGGAGATGTTTGATATCTTCCAGGTTGCTTATTTTCCTTTCTGCAAACAATATAAACGGGTTGTCAAATTCCACGGTCATTTTTGCCGGATGAGTTACAAAATACTGCGAGATATATCCTTTATCTATTTTTATGCCTTGGGACATCTCAACGGTTGTCTCGGTGGTTTTGCCGGGGCGCAGGTCGATAATCCCATCATTCCCGGTTTTATTTATTGTATCGGCAACTAAAAGGCCTATTTCCCTATCGCCATTGGATGCGATGGAAGCCACCGATATCATGTTTTCTGGCGTTATAGGCTTGCTTTGTTTTTTCAGACTTTCCACAACCATGGCTACAGCCTTGTCAATTCCCCTTTTTATTTTTACGGGGTTTGTGTTAGCTGAAAGGGCCGATAAGCCTTCCCGTATGATCACCTGGGCAAGCAACGTCGAGGTTGTTGTTCCGTCGCCGGCAGCATGCGCGGTCTTTTCTGCTGCCATCTTTACCAGCTGAGCCCCCATGTCCTCTACTTTGTCCGGCAGATTGATGTTTTTAGCCACCGTAACGCCGTCTTTGGTAAGATACGGGGTGTGGGGCGGTTGCTCAGTGCGGATGCACACGTTTCTTCCAGACGGACCTAGGGTAGCCTTTACTGCGTCTGCTAGTTTATCTACTCCAAGTTTCATTCTTTGTCTTGCTGCGTCTTTGAAAATAAGATCAGTAACCATACTTTATTTTTAAGTTGTGAAAAGTTTTTGTTTCAGAATGTTGAATCTAGATTAAGAGTCCGTTGCGTCGCACTCTTGTGCGTCCGGTTTTCTACTTCGCTTTTTCAGGGATAACAGCAAGCAGATCGTTTTGCTTCATTACCTTATGAGGCACACCATTTATCGACTGGTTTAAGCCAGCGTGTTCCCGGAATAAAACAAAGTCTCCGTTTTTTACATCGTCGCCGTTATCAAGAAGTTTATTTCCTGACTTTATCTTGATCACTGTTCCGTATTGTGGTTTTGATCTGGCGCTGTCAGGTATGATAAGCCCACCATCTTCTATTTTTTCTTCAATGGGAAGTACCAGTACGTTGTCCGACAATGGCACTAAGTCTTGTGATTTTATGTCCATGTTTTTATGAGATTGAAAAAGTAAAAAGTCTGAATGTGCTATAAGATACTTGTTGCCCATTATATTTATGGGATATAGTTCTTCATAGGGAGTGAGTATGTAACGAGGTATCTGTCTTGGGAATATTGTCTCGCACACAACCCAGTGGTCTTTTCTGAGATAGGCGGAAATTTTTATTTCCTCCATTTCTATTGCTTGCGCTTCTTGGGTGAGTAGCGCGTGTTTATTGGGTTCCGTTTCCGGATTTATATAAGCAAGCATCTTTTTTACACCAGATACCTTTAGTTTAGCTTTTTCTGCCGCTTCTTTTCTCTGATGGCTGACAACATTTTTCAGATCGTCAATATTGTGATAATTAGAAAGCGTGTCAGGTGTGTCAAGTAGTAATTTATCTACATTTCCATTAGTTCCATCAAACAGGTTGAAATCCCACTTCAGAAAAACGCATTCTCCGATAGGGGTAATGTCAATTATTTTTTTCGTCTTCTTTTCATAATGTATTTTACCAAAAATCTCACGCTCGCTGAAGTCATAACAATTAAGTATGCGATATTCATAGATTGGATTCTTTTCTTTGCCGAGGTCGTACTTTACAAGGCGATAATCCTGCGACTCTACGCCATGGTCTATTATAATCGTATCGCCCTTCTTCAGTTCGGGATACTTCTCTTTTGCTTTATCGCCAATCGCTGCCACTTCCCCGTATTGAAGGTTGCGAAGCATGGCTATAAAAAGAGGTGATAATTTCAGGCCGCTTTGGGTGGTGGTTCTTTTGAATTGCTGTTGCACCTTGTCGATCTTTACGATCATGCGGTAGGGTGCTACCTTTCCGTTAATGGTGAATATATCCAGTTCGAATATAATGTCCAGCAGCACGCCGTCGATATTGGCTTGCGGATACCTCCCTTGCAGCGTATTGGCATACTCTACAATATCTCCCTTTTTTACATAAAACCAGTCCGGTGCGTCTACTACTATTCCTTTTCGGGTTACGCTTTGAACATCTGCCGGAATGATAAGTCCTTCGGATATTCCTTCACTTTCGCTGATGGTACGGACGAATACCTGGTTATATGGCCGGTCGTTGTGCGCCCATATTTTTTGCTCGTATATGACATCGTAAACCTTCCCTTCTATATTCACGGTGTCCATATTCTCATTGGCGGCGCGTTCGGCCAGGTGGTATTGCACTTCATCGCCCGGTTTGAAATCAGAAGTTGCGGCACATTGATATACTCTACCAAATGCACTTCCGGCAGGAGCCTTGGATGGGATAATTAACCCATCTTCTGTTTTGTCGGGTACTTCTATTCTCTCTACTATTAATCTTTTGTAGTAGAAGTTGTTGTTGGGATACTTGTATGGGAGTACTTGCATTTAAAAGTTTTTGTAGCCGTCTTTATTTTTACTATTTAACGTCCGTTGCGTCGCACCCTTCAAGGTTCTGGGCAATGATTTCATTGTTTCCAGATAATACAACCTGTCGTATGCCGCTTGTAATCTTAAAGCTACCCAATCTATCTTAAGGTCTTGTGCCATATTATAATACGAGGGCGCGATTTCAAAATTTGGCAATTCTAAAAGCGCTTTATTGTCTAGTGGCATAATACTGAAACTGTTCAATTATTAAATTCAGATGAACGGTGCTATCGCCACTGCGGCTAAATTGTGCAACAAGTTGGGACAAAAACCCCCCGCCATTTGACGGGTAAAAGTACATAATAATCTGAATAACCAAACATCATAAAGGTATTTTTGTTTTAAATTTTAAAATAGTATGTCTCTAACAGTATCAGCACCGGTCTTATGGGATGGAGAAGGAAACTTTTTAAATGGTGCTTTAGTAGGCATAGAAGCTAGCGCGATAGTGGTAGGATATGTAAACAAGCCGTCTGGTCCAAGCATCCCATTTCAAGCAAACCCCAGTTCTATTCCTGTTCAATGTCTTCAATTAAAAGATAGGCGGTTAGGGACTTTATATACAACACTAACGTTGCCGCAATGGCAGGCGGCAGCCAACACAACTAATGTTTCACCGCCATTTACGGAGTCAATTACAGCAAGCGGGGATACGACATTTGTAGTACCCGCGAAAGCGACATTGATGGGGGTGAATATAATTTCTACAGATGGATCAAGCGGATCTACACTGCAATTTGGAACAACTCCCGGAGGATCCGATATTTCCGGGTCAATAATATGGAATGACACAAGCTATACCCCAATAAAGGTGGTTAAATTTTTTAGTGTAACAGAACCCACGACAATTTACATATCATTTTCCGACGATCCGGTATCATACACTCTTAACTATGAAATAGCATTTGCGTAAAAATGGCACCAGAAAAGGAAGAAAGGATTTTTAAAGGCATCCGTTTTACCCACATTAGTATAATTATTAGTGCAGGGCTGCTGCTTATCGGCTTAATAGGAATAGGGGGAAAGATAATTGTTTCTACTACGGAAATACTGGTGCAAATGAAATTAAACACTCAATGCACGATGAAAGCAACAAAAGACGTAGAGGAGTTAAGGGTTACCGAAAAAAACGATTATAAAGAACTGACTGAAAAGATTGATAAGAAACGAGATAGGCATTACCAATACTTAATACCACCGGGGCAAAATTAATGGAAGCGCAAGATGATATATTACATATGGCTGACGAAAGAAGGTTTAATAAAATCTTCTGGTTCGTAACTATATTTTCATTTACTATCGTGGCGTGTATTATGCTGCTTATATTTTGCCCAACCCCTCACGAGAATATCCAAATGGGGAATATGACATTATCTTTCTTTTTTGGGTTATTGACAGGCACAACAGGCGTATTGATTATAACAAATCCCAACCAAAAAAAAGACTCAAATTTACCCGCACCAAATACCAAGCAAATTAGCACAACTACTACGGATACTATTATAGATACTACTAAAAAAGATGAATAGACTATCACTCATATTATTTCCATTTTTATTTCTCGGCTGTATAACAGCCAAGGTGTCTCATAAGAGTGAGGTAAAGTCCGATGTTGCTACCGATAGTCAAAAACAAACAGCATCCAAAGTAGATGATCAGAAAGAAACAAAAATTCACGAAACCACAATAGATACGATATATGTAACGCAAGCTGCGCAAACAGAATATCAACTTCAGGTGATTCACGACACCGCATATCTTGATAAACATAAGCGTGATAGGCCTATTCAAAAGACGGTATCCGTGGGGAAGGGCGCGGTTGCCGTAATATTTTACCCATCAACCGGTAAAATTGATGTGAAGGCAAATATTCCGCCAGACACAATAAAAATTCAGGCTGACGTAAAAGAAACGACGATCAGGGAGCATGAAAAATCGGATATAGATAGTTCTTCAAACAAGATGAAGAATGTCAAAACCGATATAAAAGGTAGTACATCCGTAGCGGTATCGTTATTTTCCATGAATTATATATGGGCTATATGCGGACTGCTTATAGGGTATATTATTGCGCGAATCATTCCAAGAACTAAAAAATAACAGTATGAATATCTTCCAACATTTGATTGCCGATGGAGAAAAATTTGCAGCATGGGTTCAATCCAAAGAGCCAGCTATGATCAGCGCACTTGCCCAGGCAGGTAAGCTATCAACAGAATTCATCAACTGGTCCAAGTCGCCGGAGGCGCAAACGATCGAGTCGATTATAGAATCTGTTATTCCTGCGACGGCCGCAGTATTTCCGGAAGTGTTAGCAATAGCGCAAGAACTCGCCACAGAATTACCTAAACTGACATCCATTAAGGCAATTGAGGCTATTGGTGAGCGTCTAGGAGGTGAAATATTATCTATACTGGATGGCAAAAGACATCCAAAAGGTATATCTGGATACATAGAGGAATTCCAATCGTTATTTACAGCATAGTAGGACCGGACGCACAAGTGAGTGACACAACGAAGTTTAATTTTGAAATGAAGCAGGCTTAAAAATATTTTTTATGCAATCACCAAAAGACCGCCAATTCTGGGCAAAAGTCTACAAGACACAAAAGGAATTCTACCAGGCAGGACAGAATCAATTAGTCCACTGCAACCACGTATGGGAAGGGGACTACTGGATGAATACCAAAGGAGAGCTTGTGGGGACTATCGCATCTAACTTCCCGGAACAACTGAGCCCTCCCGAAATAGCGAGTCCTCCCGTAGCCGTACCTGCCGCACTAGAACCGCAAGGAAATGTCTTCAATACAGAAGCCTTCGCCGCAAACATGGTGCAGGTAACCAAGATCAAGGATATGTACCTGCTTGAAGAATTTATCATAGACAAAGCGTTGTATTATACAAATGTAGTTACGTGCAACCCGAGCAATCATAATTAATATAATATAAGTAAGCACAATTCCTAACAACGGGTGGTGAATAATCGCCACCCGTTTTTAACATAAAAGGACATGATAATTGATCTGAGTTCAAATAACGGCACCGTAGACTTCACGCAATTGCAGGATATTGACTTAATCTTCATCCGGGCGACGCTTGGATACGGAGATTTCGATGCTAACCTGAGCAAGAATGCGACAGGGGCAGATGCGCAAGGATGGCCGATAGGTTATTATCACTTTGCCTATCCTCATTCTGGTGTTGATCCCGCTGCGGACGCTACAAAGCAGGCAAATTATTTTTGCGACACCATATCGAAATTACCGGCGCCACAGCAACTTGCCGTAGATCTGGAAAACTTCAGCGCAACAACGGACGCTACAATCAGTCAGACCGATTACGCAACTTGGCTGCAAAGTTTTATAGACACCGTAATAAGCAGAACGGGGATTACGCCAATTATCTATACCTATGCGGATTATTTAAACAGGCATTTACCCCACAATCATACTTTTGGCCAATATAAATTATGGCTGGCCAACTATTCAAGTAATTTAAATCCCACCTTGCCCATGGGGTGGACTTCAATGTGGGCGCGTCAATATTCTGAGACGGGCAAGATGGCGGGTATAAATTCTTACGTTGATCTTTCTAAATTAAGTTAGTATGCTGCCGATTCGGGAACTATTCATGACTAAAAAAAGCGACAAGACTCCAGATTGGGGTAGTCGCGTAATAAGGTTCATCCGGATGAACTGGCAGCCTTTGATATCTCAGGACGAGGCGGCATACGGCATGTCCTACCTTCTGGCGCAGCAAGACATGACGTTTATACGAAACTTATTTCAAAACACAACACGCATAAATCTCACCAATCAAAATAGAGGTGGCGGCAGAGGAAATAATATTCTTTTCAATAGCCTTAATCAACCTATACAACCACAAAACGGAAACGACGAAATATATCTGCGCGAGATGCGCAATCTTGATTTTAAGCCTTTGCCTATATGGGAAAAACTCAGGAATGTACTTATTGCGGAAATGAAAAAAATGGGCGTCATTCTTGATGTGCGAAGTGCGGATCCTACGAGCACGGCTAAGAGAATGCTCGATCGCGGATTGATAGAGAATAAAAAAGAAATTGAAAACTTCCTTACCTACATCTATACATCTATAGGGCAAGCGCCGTATAAGATGAAAGATCACCAAGCTAGATTTGGCGAAAAGCCAGATAATGGTAATGCCCAGCAGTTTGATGCTATGGGGTTAAATCCGGGCGATCCTTCCGATGTTGATTTCTTCATGAAGGAGTTTCACAAGCTGGATGAGGAAATAGCTATTCAAGATCTTATTGAATATGTCGTAGAAAGAAATCAGTGGAATCTGGACATTGAAAAAATGGTTAACGACATAGTGGCCAAAAAAGCAGTCGCATCTACTTGTTATGTTAGCGAAGTGACCGGAGAAATAATCACCCGATACCTAGCACCCGAGACTGTATACATTTATGGTGGCGGTAACCGGCAAGACTTCAATGACGCAAATGCGAAAGGTTACGAACGCCGCGTATCTGTAAAAGAAATGCTCGACATATTTGGGGATGCTTTTGATATGGATACTATGTGGCCGAGGTTGCTGCAGGCTATTACCTATACCAACCAAATAGAATTCACCGCGGTGGGTACATCATATAGGGGTTTTGTGGGCGGCAATGAAAGGCTTATGGGGGTCAATGGAAATCAGTATAGCTACAATGATTTTATGAATTTCCGTATTGCCATTGGGCGTATCGAATTTAATTCACAAAATCAGGAAACATTTGGTGAGGCAATAGAAGATGCAGGATTTTATCAAAGCAGCCAATCGCCAAATGGAAAATATCCAAGTAAAGCGAGATGGGAGACGCCTACATACAAAGCGGACTATCTTGTAATATCCCAACTCGATCAGATATTATTTAACTTTGGACCACTTGAATACCAGGACATACTTGGTTCAACTGACGTAAATGTATGGTCTACCATATGCTGTTATAAAGACGTAGGAGATTCGCTTACGGTGCAGTCTGCGCAAATAATTGACATGATCAATGAGGCGTGGTATAAATTCCGCTACGAACTAAGAAGGGCGAAGCCAAGGGGCCGCATGTGGAACTATGACTCCATGATATCGTCGCTTATGGAAATGATAGACGACACCAATATGTCGGGCATGTCATCCGTCAATAAGCTGCAGAAGGTAATGGAGATGATGGACAGTTCTTCTAACGAAATTTACAAGTACCCGGTCATCGACGGGAAAACACAGTTGATCACTCCTGCGCAGGCAAGTGGCGACATACCCAATGGTATGTCCAAAGAATCTATGCTATGGTGGGAGATAATGATGAATGGCATCCAGTACCTATCCGACATGATAGGTATAGCACCACTAAGAGAAGGCGATCCAGGAAATCCGAGGGACTCTATGAATAATCAGTTTAAAGCCCTCGAGTATAGCCAGTCAGCTACCTACTACATACCCGATATGCTTACTTATTTGTTCCAGCAGATGGCAGTAAAAGCTAACTTCTTCGCCCAGGATATTGTGACCTACAAAGACTACAACACGCTGGCCTATAAAGTACTTGAAGATGCGGTGGGTGAATCTACCATGGATAAGATATCAAGCCTTGGAAAAACAGCACTTCATAGATTTGGTGTATTCGTCGAAAGCCTTAACCAAATACCACTTCGGCAGAAAGTAGATCAACTCATTGCCCTTGATGTTCAAAAAGGAACAATCACCACCGCAGAATCGCTACTGATAAACGATATAAAGAGTCCGAAGAAGGCTTATATAACGCTTGCTTATTTTGAACAGAGAAACCGCAAACTAGCGGAACAAGCACAACAACAGCAAGCACAACAAGCCCAGCAGGCGGCAGTTATAATTGAGCAGGTAAAGCAGAAAACAGAAATGATAAAAGGCGACTATGCGGTTATGGTTGCTAAGATACAGGCGGAGGCTATGCAAAAAACGCATGCCATGACGCAGGATGCCCAATTGGCTAAACAGAAAATGAAAATAGAAGGGGATAGCCAACAGATATATGAACAGGCGCATGCTGATTTACTAAAGGAACAAGCAACTAATACTACGGCAGAAAACCAACCCACCCCCAATATACCGCAACCACCAGCGCCACAACCAAGAGGTCCGGTATTTCAACCGCAGCAGCCACCATCGGGTCCGCAGCAGTTAAGAGATTCAACCATCCCAGGGAATACGCAAGAGCAAGCGCCGGTTCAATAATTATGGTAACTCTAAAAGATGCGGATCAAGCACCATTCGGGCGATTAGTGTGCCGGGTTCTATTCCTAACTGATTTGCAAGACATCTTAATTTCACTTCTGTTTTTTGAGGAAGATCCAGAGAGAAGTCTTTTCTTTTTCGTGCGCTTTTAGTTTGTAGGCAATCCTCTATTTCTATTTGCTGAAATAATTTTATTAGTTCGGAATGAAGAAAATGATTAAACCCTTTACCTCCATTAAAAGATACCTTTTTCCCTTCATACTTTTTTTGTATGATGGCTTCTATTTGAGACCACTCTATTAGTGTTTTTCGTATGGTTACTTCTATCATTAAATGCTTTTGTAGCCGTCTTTATTTTTACTATTGATCGTCCGTTGCGTCGCACCCTTGTGCGTTCTCGCCTTGATGTTTACCCATTAATACTCTAAAAAAATCCAACTCACATGCAACATTCATATTTACGCAATCTCTCCTAATGTATCGCCACTGCCTCATTTGGTAATTCAGAAGAAAAAAATCTGCTCTCTTTTTCCGTTTCCTATTCCTTCCGATAATTAAATATCTTATCCATAATAAATGAACAGTCAGTAGGCAGGTGAAAATAAAAACAACATCTTTCATTCAGGGAACTTTCAATTATTAAATTCAGATGAACGGTGCTATCGCCACTGCGGCTAAATTGTGCAACAAGTTGGGACAAAAACCCCCCGCCATTTGACGGGTAAAAGTAATCAACAATAATTAAATATCCAATAGCGCATAATACATTTGATACAGAATATTAATCACACCATGGAAGGAGCAGCACCAGTTGACGCAACAATACCACAAAGTTATACTGCACTAGAGGGGGCTATGGGTATAAACAAGGCGCCTGCCGCAGTTGCTCCAAAAGTAGCTGAACCTGCAAAACCAGAAGAAAAACCAGCCGCCGCTCAACAACCAGCAGCAGAAGTTAAGCCAGAAGAAAAACCCGCCGAATTAAATATAGACAACCTTACCGACGAAGAAATAAACACTCTGATCGAAAAAAGGACAGGTAAAAAAGTGTCTCTGGCTGAAATAGCAACTCCGGAACCTAAAACTAAGGAAGAGATCGAGCAGGAAACCGTCCGCAGAAAAGAAGAAGCCCTATCGTGGGCTATCGACAACCAAAGACTGACCCGTAAACAATACGAAGATGCAGTCGTAGGTAAGAATACATCAGACCGCGACATCAAACTGGCAGCATTCACGCAAGAACTTCAGGCGGAAGATAAAAACATCACCAAAGAAGAGGCCGAAGAGTTATTCAAAGATGCCTACCACGAAAACGACCCTGAGAGCCGACTATTCAAAGTGGGCCAGAATGAAATAAAGAAATTCGCCGACGCCTACCGTAAACAGAACTTTGGCATTATGGATGAAGTGGAATCGGAATATGATCAGTATTCTGCTACCATGAACCAATATAAAGATTATAAATCAACCGTTAAGAAACTGGGTGCCGAGTTGCCAAAGGATATGGAAATCAAAATTCCATATAAATACTTGGATGGCGAAGAATCTGAAGTTTCCTTAAAAGTACCGGTTGATGAAAAGGTATTCAACAAGCTATTGACCGACGCATCTTCCGAGGCGGCTTTTCTTAACGAAAATACCAACGGTAAATTCGATGAAAAGATGCTTCAGAAGAAACTCTTGCACAACCTGAAGGCTTCCATGTTCGACATAGCATTACCAAAAATGTTGGAAGAATATGGAAAGGAAGTGGAAAAGAGGATGGAGGTGGTTCTTGGAAACAAAAGGATGCCGGGCGCTCATATCGCCAATGGCGCACAAAACGGTCAAAAACCTGCACCCAAAGCAAATACATACTCCGCTTTGGACAGGGCTATGGCAAACCGCAGATAGAAATTCATAACTAAAGCATAAAATAACTATTATGATAGCATACGAATTATCCCCGACCCACGCACAGCGCCAGACAGTCAATGTAGGCGATGCAATGCAGCAATTCCCTGCATTCATAGACATGTATCACCAGCTCTATGAAATGATTGAGGATGGTAATGTGCCTGGCGCATCCCCGGAACAACTGGCCACATGGCGCATTAACTTCCGTAGCGGCGTGGTAAACTACGGCGGACGTCCCGTTGAAATAGACTTCTTCCGCCAGCTCATGGGTGGGATGCCAACAGAAACGGACTCCACTTCTATCGCTATCCGCTATAATAGCACTATTGACTTTAACGTGTATGCCCAGGCGGATGCTACGGGCACTTACGGTACGGTTACCGGTGCTACCTTCAACGGCAATGTAAACACAACATATACCGGTCCTTATGCGCAGTTTACCATTGCGCTGCAGACATATGCTAATAACGGAGATAGCTCCAATATTAACGTGGGTGATTTCCTGTATATTCCAAATGATGCGGAAATGATACAGGTGATCAAGGTGGATACAACCATCCCTTACGCCCACGTAGTATACGCCGCGCCATACGATCCTGCGTATACGATCAACATCTACGCGCAGCAGCCAATGCCTCCCGGCCACGTATCGCTGTCCTTCGGGTATAGCGACTTCTTTACCAACCCACCTCAGTCAAACTGGGAAACATTGGGCTATACGAAGATCATCAATCCGATATACTTCGTTACAAACTGGGAAACCCCAAGGGATTTGGACAAGCCATACCGTGACGTTCTTCAGTTCCCTATCATATTCGACCAGGTTACCGGTGCGGAAATGGATTCATGGGACTTTAAGGCTGCCGCCGATGCTCGTGAGCGTATGATAATGTCTGAAAATGGCTACTTCTGGATAGGACAGCAAGTCCTCAACCCATCATTAAAAGTGAATGCGGTTACCAACAAGTACTACGGTTTTGACGGATTTACTACTACCATGTTCTACGGTGGTGGCAACATCCAGACCTACACACCTACTTATGGATGGGACCTCGATGTAGACTACAACCAGATACGCTATAAGAATGACGCCCTGAAGCTGTCTAAGGAGATGCTGATGATAAACTCCCTGAAATTCAATGATGGGATGCAGCGTCGCAGCCAGGATATGTTCAAAAACAACAGCGGCTCATGCACCTTCGACACCTTCAAGAGGATGGGTGGCGATATGGCCGATGTAGTTCGCCTGGGTGTGGATTCCTATAAATGGGGTTCTACTACCATACACACGAAAATAGCTGATTCATTCAGTGATTCACGTTTCTTTGGCGTAGGTTACTTCCCTAACGCAGCGTTCGTATTACCCGGTGATGGCCAGACCGACAGCAACGGACGTCCTGTGCCGCCGGTAGAATACTTTATACCTAAAGGCCGCAGGCTTTCAAACATGTGGACAGAACATTGGGTAGACGGTAAGAATAACATCAATATGCTTGATGTATTCCAAGGCGAAATAGAGCACCAGATCATGATGGCCGTTCATGCTGTAGAAAACATGTGGGCTATTATGCCAAACACGATCGACTAAGATAGTAAAACAATATTTTTTAACATAAAACAATTTTTGTGAGTACATCATCTAATATCCTTGAGAAGCCGGTCGGAATTGAAAAGTTCGCACAGAACGTATTTCAACTGGTAAACACCAAGAAAAGTTCGTGGATGAAAGAAGGCACTGGTGGCGAAAGCGGCATTCCCGCACAGTATATGCACACCAGTAATATCTTCTTTCTGGATATAAAATCGCGTCTTTACCTTGGAAAGGATAAAGGATACATGCCTACTCAATTTGTAATTGGTGCATCAACGCACTATGTTAAAGATTACTGGACGGATAAGGACGGGAACCCTGTATTTGACAAGATCACCAAAGAAAGAGGTAAAGAACTCGGCTACGAATACCAAGTAGGTCTTGAATCCATCTACACCATAAAAGGCCTTATAGAAGAAGAGGCCAGAAGCAAAAGGTTAGGAATATGCTTTGAAAAAGGGGTGCTCGACCTACGTAAATACGCAGACACCCCGGTGCTCAGGCAGTTTGTGTGGGAGCACGAACAGAATATAAAGGCTCCCAACAACGCAGAAAACCGCGATCCTAAGCGCCTGAAGTTATTTATGTTTGAGCCGGTGATCAAAGAAAGTAAAGCGGCCAAAGCCAAGGTAATCGAGCAATGGGATGATAACGTAAGCGCTATACTTTTTGTTGATAAGCTACGGTCAAAAGTTTCCGGTGGATATCAATACAACGAAGCAGCTCTCGATGCGGTATTATCTATTATACAAGAAGGCGTAGGGCTGGTGCAGGGAGAAGTAAACCAGAAGTTTGAAATAGCGGCCAAGGCATCCAGGGCGGATGGTGCCACATTTATGAAGATGATAAATGAAGCAATGTCTGATTATCGCCTTGAGATAGGAAAAGCCACGGAATTGAATGTACTGGAGCATACCGCAACGGAGGTGAAAATGATCGTTGATGGCAAGAAGGTAAGTCTTCTCGCCGTAAAAAACGGCACAAAGAAAGAAGATGTGCTGGATGAGCTGGTGCTTTATTTCCTTGGCGACACAAAAGGAAAGAGCGACTTTAAAGATCTGAGGCGTGCCACCGAAACCGCCAAGATAAAGGCTTTGAATAAGTAAAAAATAATTAAAATATTAAAAACCGCAGATCATGATAACATTCGTTCAGACCAACCAGGCAGTCAAAGTAAACGCCAATGATTTTGCGTGGCCTAATGAGCCTAATGGGGTGCCATTGCAGATACCATGCCAAAACATGGAGATCATCGCATCTTATTGGCGCATCCCGCAATATCAAGGAAACCGGGTAACGGGATATGCATATGTGGTGTGTTCCGAAACCAGCACAAAGCCACAGCCGGACGCGCTAAAGGTGCTTCGCGTGAAATTAACCGATACCGCTGGCATTACTACGGTTGATATGGCTATTCTGGATACGGATAACAATAGTTATTCTTCTCCACCAAACCAACTTGCTTATTTGTGCGATGGACTCGGTGGAACATTGCCGGTTATGCCAACGGTAACCATCCCGGTTCCAATGCAGCAGTCTGGCCCTCAGACGGATACAAACGGCCTGAATACTTTTGTATTTACCTTTCCATCCAACCCATTGGGGCTAGGATATACGCTTAATGGCGCATGGTTCAATGGTGCTGCGCCTTATGTCGCAATCGACCTATCCGGCATTACTACAGTGGCGGGTTTTGTTTCTTGGGCAAATTCTAATTTGTCAAATTATGGGACATTTACAGCCTTGAGTGCGGTTACGTTCAAGTTGGTAAGCAATACAGCATCCGCGACCATACCGGTATTTGCGGCTGGCATAAGTGTGGATCTGACCCCTGTTTATTTCTGCTTCAGCTTGTCGGGGTATAGCACTCCAGCTGTTGTCAACCAGTTTGAATTTGGAACTGGCGGTATACAGAACTTCAAGGTGCCGTTTATGCTCACCAACAATCCGGTGGTGTTGCAGAATCAATTAATACCGGTAATGTCAACCGGAACCGTATTTGATTCTACCAGCTACAGTCATCAGTTGGGGATACTAACCACACAGGCGTTGCCTAAACTTTATAATAACGGGGTGCTTGTAGTGGCATCTACCGCAGGCATCTGCTAGAGATAAAAAGTAATTGATAATCGAAAGGGCAGGCGTCATCAATGCCTGCCCTTTTTTAAATATAATTAAAATGTCTTGCACCGGACTTCCGATAACATCCCCGAATATAAGCTGCCTGGACTACCTGCTTAAGTGGGACTTATCCGGCGCAACGCCAACGGTCACAATAACCAATAACAGTACAGAATTCATTTTAGGGTACCAACACCTAAGCTGGTGGTTTTACGTTGTTTCACCCAATGGAGCTGCCATATATGGAGTTGACCTAAGTACAGTATCTCCGTTGCCTGCTCCGGATTTTACAGGGGTGGCGTGGACAACAAAGGTAATTGCACTGCCAACCCCATTTGGCAATCCTCCATGCGGCCAGATTGAATTTTCGCCAACAAACCCATATAATGTATATGTTTATATGGCGGATACCTCAGTCCCCTCAGTCCCGTTTTTCACGTGGAACAAAAATACTTTACTCCCGAGACCTAACGGTAACTGCAGCAACAGTTGCGGTAATTTTGGCAATGCAGCGGTAAATATGCAGGTCAATTGCGCCGGGCAGAGTATAATGGTTAATGACGGAACCAATCTTATCTATAATAATATCTTAACCCCAGCCTCTACATCTAACGTGTGGACGCTGGTATATCCTCAGAATTCAGCTGGCGACATCCCTAATGTGGTGGTGAATAACCAAGCGAATGTAAATTTTATTACCAGCATTAATAGCGCAGGTTACGTTTTGTATTTTCAAGAGTATGCTACCTATAACTATGGGAATGGCATAACCGTAATCATCCAGTATAAGCTATTTTCCAAAGGATCGAATGTAAGCCCGCAGCTAGGCCAACAATTTGCTATCAATTGCAACACTAATCTTTGTTTGCTTCAGTGCCAGATGCAGCGGTTTTACAAAGCATCAAAAGGTTCGTGCGGAACACTTGAGAATGTAGATCTGATTAATAAGATGACTCAAATGAGTTTCTTATTCAACCAGATAATCACCGGCATATTCCAGCCGTTGTGCGGCATTGATATTCCGAAATTGATGTCGGAAATTACCGAGATCGGAAACTTTGACCCTAATTGCGATTGTAATTGCGGTGGCAATAATTTCGGATTCTCAAATCCTACCGGCTCCGGGCCGAGTAGCGGAGGGTGCTGCCCTGTATATTCTGCGGTGATTGATACAAATACCGGTGTGGCGCCAACCGATTGTGCGGCAGGATATTTTCCGGCAAATGTATATGCGCCAGATGGGGTTACGCTCATAGGCAATGCGACGTCTATGGCTGGACTTGTCTCAATTATAAATTCTTATCCCGCGTGGCAAGCGTTTGGGGTGGCTTTTAATGCAGGTAATTGCCAAGTAGGCTTCTATCCCGCCACAGGGGTAACTACAATTCCAAACACGGTGGTTGACCCTAATGGGGGTGGTACCGGCGGAGGGGCTTCGGTGATAGTGGATATAATATGTCCATTCGGGTATCCCGTTACCAATTGTGCGGCAGGCGGGTATTTTCCTGCGCAAGTATATAATCCAACAGGTTCAACAATAATAGGGGTGGCTTCAGACATAGCCTCTCTGATAAGCATAATCAATACAAATGCGGCATGGCAGGCCATCGGCACTGCTTATGTAGTAAGTAATTGCCAAGTGGGGTTCTATCCAGCAAATGGCGTAACAACATTTCCTGAAGTGGTAATTACATATTCCGGTGGCGCAGGCGCTTGCGGTCAAACTGCAGGATGCAAAGGCGGAACGCAAAATTATCCGGTGACAATAACTGATATTTGCTCACCCACCGACCCACCAATTACCGCATCTAGTTTCCCCATAAATATATACGTGAATTTTGGCTTGGGTGCAGGATTGCAATTTGTTGGAAACGCTACGAGCCAAGCTAATATGATAGCCTTGTTAAATGCGTTTAGCGGTAAACCGGCAAGTGTTACATTCTCCGCGGGATCGACAGTTGATCAGGTTATAATAAATAACAGCAATTGCACAGCATATAGTGGTATAATATCCATTGTGGCTGGCGTAGGGAGTGATGCATATTTACTCTTTGGCGGAAATCACGAAGATCTTTTAGGTACAGGAGGTAGTAGTGAAAATGAAGAATATGCATTTAGCGTAAAACAATTGGCTATTTTAGGAAAATTAACTAACTGTAATTTTCCATGGCACAATGTCCACTACAGCAATTATTTACTAACGGCGCAGCCAACGTCAGGGTATGTATTTATATGGGATATCACAAATCCGCTGATGCCCGTAATAGTAACATCCATCCAATTAGCTACGGTAGTGGCTGGACCTAACGGTAATTTCACAGGTAATCCACATAGTGTTACAATTGCATCAGCGGCCGTGTCGCCCGGGGATGCTGTACCAAGTATTTACGGCCTGTATTTTATAACGGATTATAACGCATATAATAGCGTTTTAACCTCCTTTTGTGTGGTGGAAAGCGTCACCGGGACTATCTGGAAAATAACCGCCACCGGAAGCGGGTTTACGCAAACATCATTTCAAGATAATAGACTGATTGGAAAGTGCCCGCGCGTGTTGATGCCCTACGCTGGGAATAATTACATATTCTTTACTCAAGACGGAGATCTGGAACAAGCAACAGGTCAAAGTAGCGGTGTAACAACAGGGGATATTGTTTTGCTAAATCTGGGTACATTCTCGTCTGGCGGAATTTCTACTGCCCTTATATTTCCTAATGATGTAGAATATGTATGGGCCGCATCTTACGATGGCCTTGGGAATATTTATTTCACAGGGAACAGGGGAAGTATAGGTAAGTTTAATGTAGCGACAAGTGCCGTAACGGTTTACAATAATGTTGCCGGCATAGGATTGCAGATGCTATACAGGGCTAATAGTTCATTTTTTAATGGGTATTTATACGTGACCCCGCAGCATTTTGCATCTTATAATGGCTTTATAGTTCAGGTATCAACACTAGGCGGTACGCCAGCAATTACTCAATTCCAGCAACCCGCAGGAGGTCATATAGATGGCTTATTTAACTTCCTGCCGCTGGGAAATTGTTTGGGTATTTTGACCAGCGCAGCAATTGCAGGCGTTTCGCCAGCATTTGTGGGGATATACAGGCTTGATGGAACATACTTATCTACAATTCCTTTGTTGGGAGCAGGGGAAGAGTTTTATAATGTAGTAGCTATACCAAATGTATCAGCAACAACACCTAATAATTATTTACCGGCACCATAAAATATTGTTGTCCGAACCATGAATACAATCGGACAACAGTGGCGATGGCACCGTTCGAGTTAGAATAAAATTTAGCAGTGACAGTAATTAATAATTATCAGACTTGGTTAGCCCTACTACAACTGGTGAATGTCCAACAGAACGGGCAGATACCGCCTTCTGTATTCAACACATGGTATAATGAGGTAAGCCTGCAGTTATTCAAAACATTCTACGAGCACTACCAGACAAATCAAGTTGAAGCAGACCTACTTGCCCCATTTGAAAAGAGAGTTAATGTGTTGGTTTCAAATGTGACTGGTCAAAATTGGGGACTTGCCGCATACCCATCCGATTACGAATATTTTATAGGAATGTCAATTCTGCGTCAACAGGAAGAAGAAACTTGTTTCGTTAATGATACCTTCCCGTTAATTGATGGCAATGGCAAGTCTATGAAATTTAGCGATCCCGACTTCGCGGCGATGAAAATTAATTTTGCCGGCGCAAATGTGGAAGAAAGGCAACTTAATCTTATCGACTCGCAGCGCTGGCCAAGTTGCTTAACTCATCGCACCAAAGGGCCGACATGGACAAATCCAAAGGCGACACAATTTGCCGGTGGGTTTCGTGTGGCACCAAAAGGAATAGCTGCCGTTGTATTGGCGTATCTGTCTACCCCTACGCCGTCCGTGTTTAACTATACTGTCAGCACCCAGGATATACTCATTTACAATCCTGCAACAAGCGTACAGCTTCAATGGAGCGTACAGGTGTTACCGTACTTTTTAGAAGAGTTACAAAAGAAATACGCATCCTATGTTGGTGATCCGAACTTATTTCAGATGGCTAACATAGAAAAACAGTAAACGATGGCCCAGTTAATAGATGTCGCTTCTCATATTCAGGATCTGTACAAACAAAACTACGGAGCCAATGACGATTTCTTTGAAGAAGAAGACTTTAAATTCTGGGTTGCGGTGGCATATAGTTCGATGCTAAATAAGGCCTACCAAATAGTGCGTTCCCAGAACAAGCAAATGGATGGTTTTTCAAATATAGAGATACCTGCAGGGTGGCTTATCCCGGAGGAAATAACCTTATCAAAAAATAAACTTCGCCCGGGAGAGTATTTTGCCAAATTAAAGCACCCGGTATTTTCTTTTGACTGGGATGGCGCTGCCAATGGCTTGCAGGGCATACACAGTATCGGTACCCACCACTGCATTTACAGGAAGATATCACTTAATGAGAGGAGGTTTAAGCAAGTAATTCCCCCCATCAGCGCCACGCTATTTTATTTAAATAGCCCGGAAGAGATCGTTTTTTGGGGTGGTAAGGAAGGCGCAAGGGCTATAATACAGTATGTTCCGAAAGTAGTAGGAGAACAAAACGACTGTCTGTTGTCGGACAATATTATTGATGATCTTTCAAAAGAAGTTTTGAATATGATGTTATCAGCTAAAAATGGTAATTTCATACAAAAATTAGATAACCAAAATCCTAACATTGTCCCAGGGCAGCAAATAGACCCGACAGTGCGTGGAGGAAAATAGTAAGCTATGACATGGAAACAAGTGCAGCATCTTATTAACGACGGCAAGAAAGTATTTCGCGCCGAATGGGAAGAGTGCAAGTATGTGCGAAAGGCCGTTGATAGTGATATAGAATTTATCAATTACCCTGTAGAAAACGCGGTAGTTGAGGATTGCAATAAAAGGAAGTGCGATTGTAAGATAATTATTTACACCCCTTCGCCGGAAGACGCAAGGGCTAATGACTGGTACGAACTAAAAGTATTTGCTTCGGCGGAAAACTAATGCAGGACTTAACGCAATACGGCATATCGGTAATGGGTCTTACAGACCTGGTGGATGACTTCTGCCTCGCGCAAGGAAACATGCGCGAGTCGGTCATTACTGCGTCCTACCGTAATGCCAGATGGTCATGGAAAGAACTATTTCGCACTACCCTATGGAATATCCGTAAGGCGGTCCTTTGTGTTGATTGCAAAGATCATTCTATAAAATTGCCATCAGACTGCGAAAGAGTTATCAATATATCGGTAGTAGATGACTGCGGCAAACTTCATCCTCTTGGTTTTAATACAGACTGGAACACGGCGAAGATAACCTGCTTTAAAGTAAAATGTTCTTGTGGCCATTGTCAGGGGCAAGATACGCTTTGCGCCGCCATAGATAGCATAGCTATAACTACCGAAACCGTAACAATAAATAACCGCCCTTATACACAAACCACATGGACCCGCTATAATGGTTCCGGCTCGGTCCAGATACAGCAGGAAATACCGTCATGGAATGTAGCAACAAGCAGCGTAGTTTTCAACACAACAGTAAAGACACTTTGTAATGTAGAAACTACCGAAAATGGATGCATCAAAGCTACCCAGGCAAACATGGACACCCTGCGCAACACATGTGGATGCGGAAATTTTTTAGACCAGTGGAATTCGTGGGGTTTTGGATGGGGAAATTTCGAGTTAAACAGGCAGCTAATACCGGCTCCATATAATTATTGGGGTGAGTGGAATTACAATGCGCAAGACCCGACAATAATACATATATTTGGCAATGCAACGCAAGGGGCGCGGCACTTTGATAACGATAGTGAAGAAGAGGAAGGGATATGGCGGTCATCGCTGCGGCAGGTAATACTTGATTACCAGACCAACGGCGAAACACCTGACACCGAAATACTAGTTCCTCAATATGCGGTAGAAGCGGTGCAGATAGGAATGTTTTACCGGCAGAAGTACCTTAACCCGCGGATGAACGCAGCCGAAAGGATGGCGGCAAAGGCAGAGTGGTTAGCGGCAAAGACAGATGTGGCAAAATATTTGAACCCCATCATCTTAGATAATGTGGCAAAATTGCAAACGAACAGGAGACTTTGGTAACTTATAAAAATATAAACAATGGCAGGCACTAAACAATATTTCCGGATGGTTCAAACGGTTAATCCCAGCCAGGAATACGCTGCGAAGATTCAGGAAGAAAAACTGAACAACTACGCCAAATACCAGTGGCCCGGACTCGATAAAGACATCAACGAAATGGTAACTAGCCGGGTAGTTCCCGATTTTGTTATTCATCACGCTAATACGTCAATAGCTAAAATGGATACTGTTTTTATCATTACCACTATGCTTTGTTGTGAAGATAAAGAGGGCGAAGCAAACGAATATTAATCAAGGAGCCAGCCGACGAACGGAGCGTCGCAAGGGAGCTAAATTTATAAAAGATAGATGGTAGCATTAGAAAAAATAAAAATAGAGGAACTAAAAGACTATGTGAAACTTGCCTTCGATGGCGACGCAGAGCTTTTAGTATCTCTTCATGTATCCCCTGGTGATTTAGACCACTGCGTAGATCATACCATGTCCTTTATAAGTGCTAACGCAGACTTCTACAAAGACGACATAGAGTTTTACAAAGTGATGAATGACGAAGAACCTATAGGGTTTACCGTCATAATAAAAAATGAAGGCCCCAATGAGTTATATTCATTTGGCATCAACATATTGCATCGTGAAAAAGAATTGCTCCAGGAATGGCTGCGGAAGGTAAAAGAGTTGCTTGGTATACCATACGCCATGGTGCTTTGGAGTAAGAACACAAGAGCGATAAACTTTTTTGAGAAGAATGGATTTATTGTGCAGAGGACGAGTAAATTATTGAATGACGAAACAAAGACATTAATTGTTTGTGATGAGTAATAACCTGAAAATAAATTAGCTATGCCTGCTGGTGGCCTTGTTGTGGCCGGTGCAGTTGCAGCCGGCACGTTAATATACGGAGCGATAAAAGAAAAAAAGGCCAAGGCGGCCCAAGCTGCGCTATTGGCGTCACGTCCGAAGTATCAAATCCCTCAAGAGGAACAAGATATTGAGAACCTTGCAGAAAGCAGGGCTAACATGGGCATGAGCGGCGCTTCAAGGCAGCAATTACAGAACAATACAGACCGTTCGCTAGCCACAAGCACCAATGCAGCACTTATGGGCGGCGCAGACCCCAACACCATCGGGAATATAGCCGAGAAATCACAGGAGGGGTACGATCAGAATGCCATCTACGACGATCAGGTAAGGCTACAGAACCTAAACAACCTTCAAACCGCATACGCAAGGATGTCGGCTAATAAGGATAAGGCGTGGTCTATCAACAACAACCAGCCGTGGAAAGACCAAGCTGCGGCAGCCAGCCAGCAAGTGCAGGCGGCTAATAATATTGAAATGTCCGGCATAAGTCAATTAGGTAGTGCGGCTAGTGGTGCAGGAAAGTATTTTGGAGGGGGTGCAGGAGGGGGCATGAGTCGAGGTGGTGGAAGTTTTGGTGGAGGCGGTTATATAGATTCATTACCTAGTAGTGGGCCTAGTATGATGCCTACACCTCAATCACAACCGGGTATGATGCAGACTAGTAGTCTAGGTGATTGGGGAATTGGATAAAAGAATTGTTGTCCGAACTTTGAACACAATCGGACGGCGGTGGCGATGGCACCGTTCAGGTAAGAATAAAATTGAGCATCAGGGATATAGAGTACAAGTGAGTGACACAACGAAGTTTAATTGTAGAAGGAAGTTAAGTAAATAAAAATGGAAGGACCAAACATTGCGGCACCATATACCACAGCAAATGATATAAACTCCCAGGCGCCCAACCCGCTACTGGGAGGTGGCAATGATTTAGACCCCAACAATAAACAACCCTTCCAGGAACTCGGTAATACCATATCCCAACTCATAGGAGAAAACGCAACCGCGCAGGAAGCAAAGAAGCAAAGAGTATTCCAGCAACAACAAGCGCAAGAGAGATATAAGCAAGATGCACTAGCGAGAGCCGATGAATACGCTCACCAGGAGGCGGTAGATAAGTGGAGGGCAAATCAAGCATTCGTTCAGCAAGTCTACAACGACTCAATGTCCGGCCAGATAAATCCGTATAACCATACCGATGCGCAGGGGAATACAGTACAGTTTGCCCCACCGGAAGGACATTCGCAAGCATTGAGCGATGCGGCTGACGCCTTGAACAAATCGGTAATGAGCAATCCGGGAGCGGCTTGGAACCCGGACATCCGTAAGCAATATGCTGCGTTTAAGCAGATGAGCGCAAATTCAGGAGCCGCAGCAGTCCAGTTGGCCACTTTGAAACAACAGTTAGCACAGACGTCCGATCCTGATGAACAAAAAAACCTGCAAGCCAGCATAGATCAAATTAATAAAACACCGCCCACCAAAATGGTGGATGCTCATTTGCCTACTCCTAAAAAGACAGACCCGCTACCATCTATCACAGATGAATATGGCAAAGACTACAATAAGGCCATGGAAAGTTTTACTGTAGGCGATAACGATATGCTGGGAAGGCCAACGGTAGATTTTAAGAAAATAAAATATGCGCAACCGTTATCTCCCGAATACGAAGCGGCATTAAATGGAGTTACACAACTTATAGAAAAGAAAGACCCCATTTTAACCGATCCGACAGCATTTGCCGCACTGCAAGAACAGGCAAATGATATATGGGAAAATAAGCGGGGGCAAAAAGATAAACTTAATTTAGGGAAGGTGACTCCAGACGGGACTGTGGTATTGAATACATCAAAGCAGGGGTTATTAGATATAGCCACCGCACTTCACTTGCAAAAAGATGGGGATTTATGGCAAGATCCGGACGCCCTAAGCGACCTGGATATACAGGAGCAAAAAGCCAAAATAGCTTCATTGACCGGAAAAGGCAAAGGGGTGAAGCTCACCGCCGAGGAATTAAAAGAAAAAGAAAATAAGGAAGCGGTAAAATCAGTGTATAACGACGTTCAAAAAGTGCTTACTCCGCCACCAAACACCAAGCCACTAAAGGTAACTTATTTTGGATCTGGTTACGATGTATACCCTATTCCACAAGGGCAGGCAGACAAATACATAGGAATTGAGGCACCAGTGACCACTACCAGCATAAAGACCGGCGAAAATACTGTTAAGTCAACCGATACAAAAGGTGAATCCGCCAAAACCGAGCATGCATTTTTAGGAATAAATAAAAAAACGGGAGAAAGGGAAATAGCCTACGTAAATGGCTATTCATCCGGCAATCCAAAAATTATAGCTACGGTACCAGAAAAGCAATTGATCGTAAACGGGTTGAAGGCCGATGCAAAATTTGAGCCATCTCAATACGAGAATAGGACTATACATGTAGACGAGATATACCGTAATAAAGGTAAGACCGATGACGAACCCGTGGCACCAGTGAAAGTCGTTGCACCTGCCGCATCTTCGGACCGAACAGGATATACGAAGCATGTTACTAAAAAAGGAACAGCATACTATACCGATAAGGATGGCCAAAAGTATTGGGAAAATGCTTCTGGGGCATTAATTAAAATATAAGCATGCCTATAAAAGTCTCATACACGGATGAAAAGGGAAATCCTATTGAAGATGCCCAAAGTACGGACATCACCAATGAGGATAGGATTGCGTGGAACAAAATGAGGTACGAAGGGTTTAAAAGAGGAATCTACGAGGACGACCTGGAAACGCCGAAGGGTAAAAAATTAATGAAAGAGTTTGACATAGAACCCGAGAAGATAGATGCTTACCGGGAGGATATGATCAAAAAGGCAGAGGAGCAAAGTGCGCCGGGCGCGTTGCCAGAAGTAGAGCCCGGGTTTTCCAGCATGTATCTATATGTAAAGCCAGAAATTTTAGCCCAAGCAAGGACCCCTCGCATGGGATATGTGACTTATGTAGCACAAAGGGGAGATAAGCCTGCCGAAGATTACGGTACTGACATTAAAAAATTCATGGCAGAACAAAATGTAGCGCAAGCGGCGCGGGATAATGAATGGTCTAGCTTTGGAGATCCGACAAAAGATGTAAATTACGTTACGCCGGGAACGCAGTCCGGGTTTAATAGCCCATCGGCAAATACGGAGATGGCGCCAAATGCGGGGTTTCCGACGCGGGACCCGAAAACGGGAAGGGTAACACCTGCGGTAATAGCGCAGCCAATAACACAAGAAGAAAACGAACAGTAATGCCACAGCAAAAGGGAATACCACAAGACGTACTTGACGATATAGCCTATGATAACTCGGAAGAAGCTACCGTATCCCCTCTGTCCGATGAGATCGGTAAAATAGAATCTTCAGGTAAATACGACAGCATAAACAAAAATTCAAGTGCCGTAGGTAAGCATCAATTCCTTTGGAATACATGGGGTGACCAGATAAAAAAAGTTACCGGCGTTTCCAATAAAGATGAATTCCGTAAAGACCCTACGGCTCAGGAAAAGTTTTTTAACTACTACGAACAAAACGTACTTCCGGATGCGGTTGAAAAATTAAAAGAGTACAATAAAGACGGTTATTCTGAAACGCAACTAAAAAAGCTATATCATTTTAAAGGCGAGCAAGGTGCGCAAGATTGGCTTACAAAAAAAGTAGATAAAACCAGCGATAACAATCTGCCCATTGATCAGTATGTAGGCAAACCAGAAGCCAACAACGAAACTATACCCGCAGATGTACTAGCTGATATCCAAGGAGACGATCAAGGAGCCCCTCAAAAAAAAAGCCCATCCGAATCTGGCTTGGGAGAAAACTTGCCAAATGGTCCGGGTGGCTTCTCGCAGGTTCCGGGGGCTAATGCGACGGATCTTATTACTGGGATCCCGGTAATGCAAGCGCCGCAAAGTTCTCCATCTCAAATATTACCACAGCCATTGCCCGCAACGGATCCGCCTGTAGTAATAAGCCCAAAAGATGCGCCCACCAAGCCGCAAGACTGGAATAACACGTCTCCCGCTATCTTAGCTACCGCACAGCCGGTAGGTATAAGTGTTGGCGTTAATGGCCATGTTGATATTCCGATTAATCAAAAGCCCATCCAGCTACCTAAATCTCCCGAAGAAGTTAAGGGCGAAACGGCCAGTGCATCTCATTATCTTGCTCAAGACATACTAAATAATGCAGGAGACCTACCAAAGGAATATGCCGATAATATAAATAGTGTACAATTCGATCAGCCCGGAAATATAGTACACGACATTACCGATCCCCATGGCGACCCAGCAACAACCGCCGGATATATGGCGACCCGTCTTGCACAAATGTCAAAAGACCATACGCAGGCGCAAGCCATAGCGAAGCAGAAAATGGCAACAGATCCCAATCCGGACCCGTCGCTACTGGCGGATGTTCAAGGCGCGTATTTTAAGGACGTAAACGACTTTAAAAATAACGCTAATCATATCATTGATCTGCAACTAGCCAACCGGGCTTACCAGGATAAAAACTTTGATGCAACAAAACTAGGAATAGAGCGTCAAAAACTGATGGGCGATAAGAAGGCTATACAGGACGAAGTAAATTACAACAACGGACGGCCCATAGACCCTAACAGTAAATTTGCATATCAATCCATAGGGCTTAATTTATTACAGAAAGGAAAGGAGAACACGGCAGCCAATGAGCAGGACGCCGTAGCCGAACAATTTGCCGAGCATTCGGACCATCCGGAAGAACGCCTTAAAAAAGACAATCCACAGGTTGTCCACAACCATACTGTCCAGATTCTTGCCAATCAAATATTCAAAGATGAAAACCCACTGCACGGAACATTGTTTTCCCGGGAATCCATCAGTCAGGATGAAATGGAAGATGCGGCAAAAAAAGCAGGTTTAAGTAAAAAGGATATTGTTGATATAACTCCAGATGAAATACCTCGTTCGGCAGGCCTGCTTAATCAGTTTACACAAGGAATGATAAATACTGCCGGAGCGCCCCTTTACGAAACCGGGATGCGGGCTTTAGCGGGAATAGGTATAGCCAACAAGCAAGCGATAGACGATAGATTCCATCCAAGGTGGGAAAACGACGGCGGATTTGGGTCGGCATTTACGGGGCAGGTACCGCAAGCGCAAAGGGAACTGTCTATTGAAAATCCGCGAGGTGTGCTTGGGTCCATGGCTAATGGCGCAGGTAGTTTATTTGGGTTTCTGGCGGGCGGCGAAGCAGGTGGAAACATCCTGCAGGCAACAGGTATTACCAGAAACCTTGCAAAAGCCAATAAGATAGCAAATTTTGCAACGGCGGCACTCCCTTCATATAATGATGCATACCAACGGTCCGCTACAGTCATAGGGGATTCGCCGGAAGACGAAGGCAAGCGGCAGCTATATTCCACACTCAATGGGATAATTGGCGGCGCTGTAATGATGATCGACCCAAAAGCAGATGTGGCCAGGGATGTGCTTGGCGAAACCCAGGCTGGAAAGGATGTGATCAAGGCAATCAAAAAGAATGATATTTCAGCACTTGCGAACCCTGAATTCAAAGACAAGATTGCGCAAGTTCTCCATGAAACGGGAAACCACTTAGGACTACAGGTAACGATGCCCGTCGCGCAGACTGCGGCCAGCAACGTAACCGATATGATATTTGATCCAAAAGACCAGCATCATGTGATGGATAACCTTGGGCAGGCGGCCATAAATGGTGGAGTGGCCATGTTTTTACCATCTTTAGCTGCGGGATTACATGCTCCCGGCGGACAAAGTGCGTTAAATAAAGCCTTATTGTGGGAAGTGGGTACCAATCCGGACCAATACCGCAAACAAGTAATCGCGCTTTATAAGGACGGGCAGTTTACTAAAGAGCAATTTGACCAAGCCAACGCTAATATAGACAAAACCAATAGCATCGTAAGAAACCAAACCCCTCTTACTAATATTGTAGATGGCAAACCACTTACGGAAGAGCAAAGGCAACAATATGCGTGGAGCTTATTACAAAAGGATGATCTTGAAAAGAAGCTGGCGCAGGTAACTACATCCGGTGATGATGCTCAAATAAAATTAATTAACGAACAAATTAAAAATACGGATGCTATCCGTTCTGATATTTTAAAGAAAGCAGGTAAGTCCGAGGCTATAAAGAAGCCTGTATTTACGCCACCACAGGAAGAATCCAAAGAAGCCCCGGACGCACAAGGGAGCGTCGCAACGGACGCCAAATCGGCGATTCAGGACTATGCAACAAAGTTAGAAAAGGAGTACAAAGACCTTTCTAAGCTACCGGGTGAAAACAAAGAGGCCTATGACAAGCACATAGAAAACCTTAAAACACACCCTGAAGAAACCGTAAACGAAGAACTATCCTACTACAAAAGCAGGATGCAGGAAGAAAATGACCAAGATTCCCCGCGGCCAACTACTTTAAAAGAAATTCAATCACACATAGACGAACTGCAACCCATAGCCGACAAGATAGCCCAAGAAAAAAATAAACCGGAAAATAAAAAAGAAGATATATCTTTAACCTCAGAAGTTCAATCACAATCTAAAACTAACGGTCATGAAAATGAAAACACCGAAAGCGGGCAAGAGAATGGCGCCAGGAAAACCAGCGCCAAAGACAGCAGGGCCAACGCCCAAGTGGAGGGGTCAGCCGAAAATGGAAGGGTTCAAGGGCAAGAAGAAAGTATAACGCCAGAGGCCTCAGATAATGAAAAAGCAGGTGCCACAACGGAACCTGCTTTAACTGTTTCGGGTAAGAAGAAAAGAAGAGCACTTGTAGTGGACGAAGATCCCGCGCTGCAAACCATAGACGGCGGCGTATCTAAAGGCCAGCCAGAAGCGAAGACCGAAGAAGCCCTTAAAGAAGGGATGCTCCACCACCCCGAGCAACCGGTAGACGCGCTACTCACAGACAACCCAACGGGAGAAAAACCAGCAGACTTCACAAAGAGAATAAGCGACGCAGTAGAAGGCTATATCA
>Ga0134125_10000331_pt1 | contig 65571 bp, 22 predicted proteins | sample KB31751_FD_96464 | JGI IMG/M metagenome (GOLD analysis project Ga0134125, IMG submission 96464) | Terrestrial soil microbial communities with excess Nitrogen fertilizer from Kellogg Biological Station, Michigan, USA - KB3-175-1 | ecosystem: Environmental > Terrestrial > Soil > Unclassified ... | reverse complement strand
TCGCCAACGCTTTCAGCGTTAGCGAAGCAAACCCTTGCGTTATTCCCTGGGGCGTTGCCCCAGGCTGGAATTGGCTAACGCCTTCGGCGTTCATGGGGTTGATTCGTCAAGTATGTAATTACCCAAATCTAGACGACGTTGAAGGGAGAAGGAAGAAATGAAAAAGATGTTGGGAGACGACGCCTTGAAGCAAATATTCCGCGAAGCCCGCACGCACAACGGCTGGCTCGATGAACCTGTCAGCGATGACATCCTTCGTCAATTGTATGACTTGATGAAATGGGGGCCGACCAGTGCCAACGGTAGTCCGGGGCGGCTTGTCTTTCTGCGCACTAAAGAAGCGAAAGAGCGCTTGCGACCCGCACTAGCACCGGGAAACGTGGAGAAGACGATGGCCGCGCCGGTCACGGCGATCATCGCTTACGATCTGCTGTTTTTTGAAAAGCTGCCGAAGCTATTCCCTCACGCGCCCGGCATGCGTAATCTGTTTGCCGAGAATCCGCAGCTTATTGAGGATACAGCCAAGCGCAACTCGACCCTCCAGGGCGCCTACCTCATCATTGCGGCACGCGCGCTTGGGCTCGATTGTGGCCCAATGTCGGGTTTTGATAATGCGAAGGTGGATGAGGAATTTTTTGGCGCGGGCAAAGAATGCGAAGGCTGTGAACAGGAATTTTTCCCCTCGGGTCACGTCAAGTCGAACTTCTTATGCAATCTTGGCTATGGCGATGAGTCGAAGCTTTTCCCAAGAGGGCCACGGCTGGCATTCAACGAGGCCTGCACGCTGCTATGAGAGGATGCAGTTTATTGGTGTTGCTAAATATCGCTTCAAGACTCCCTAAGACGGGGAAGTCGCACTCGATGCCGCGAGGAGAAACAAGAGCCATGTCATTCAGCATATCGACCTTGCTGACCCGCAATCTTCACGACGTCTTCGGTGAAAACGACCCTGCGCGTCGGCGCGCGGCCATCGATGCGATCTTCACCGAAGATTGCGTGTTCTACGAGCCTGGGGGCGTCTACCGAGGGCGGGACGAGATCGATCGCGTCGCGGGGGTGATCAAGGCTACTCACCCGGAGTTTCAATATGAGCCAATTGCCGGGCCCGAGGAATTGGGCGATGGCGGGCGGATCCAATGGGTATCGGGCCGCCCTGGTGAGGCGCCAGCTTACGCCGGGACTGATTTCATCATTGCCCGGGACGGGCAGATTGCCGCCGTTTATCTCTTTTTCGACAAGCTATGATTCGAGGAGCGTGCCGAGCACCGCAGGCCACCGTTTCTCGAAGTCGCCTTCGCGTTGTAGCCCGCGCTGCAACAGAGCTTGGATTCGCTGCCGCGCTTCAGGCTGCGTCAGCGCCGTCTCAAATGAGGTGATGGCGTCGAGGAGTCGGTCGGCGGATGGCAAGGTGATCCGCTTTAAGCTGTCGCGGCGACTCCTTGAACAGCTTTCGCTGCGGTTCTGCGCAATTCGCGTCAGATTCGACGTTCAATTAAAACGGCTACGCGGCTCACTCGGAAGAATGCCCGCTGAGAACTGGGCATTCGCTGCAGGTCGAATTCACCGCGAACTTTGTTGACCTCTAGATCGCTCTTTGGTGATCCAGTTTTGAATGTACCGGGAACAATGAACGAGCGGGATGCCTTCGATTTGACATGTTGCCAGAAAGCGAATGCCCTCCAGGTCAACCAGGCTTACTTCGTTCAAGTCGAGCGTGACGCTTGTGCCTCCAGCCTTTATTTGCGCTTTCAATTCTTCTATATGCTCTCGCCGCATGCGGCCAATTAGCCTTAGCGTCGTCGCCTGTCCATCCGAATCTTTTTCGATTCTTAAGGTCACGTTGGTTTGCTCTTAAGTGCGCGACTTGAACGTCTGCACGCTGAGTGCCAGTTGGAATGCCCTTGAATCACAGGAAGTTTGTCTTAGCTCCGGCTGCTTTTTCGGCGTTTGCTGAAACCTCAGCTTGGAGGGTTAGCGTGTGGATCGCATTCGAATTAGTCTTCGCTCCAGGCGGCCAGCCGTTTTGTCTTCGCTCTGTTAGGAGCCTGAGGTTTTGTTTTCGCTCCAGAGGAGCGAGATGTTTATAGCTACGAGCACACCCCCCAAAAGATCTCGCTCCGTTAGGAGCGAAACCCGACATCAGAACCTTCGTTGAGACAGGCAAAGCGATTGCGCTCCTACGGAGCTTCGTAGTAAATGAAGGACCGCCAGGCTATAAACATCTCGCCCCTCTGGGGCGAAGCGACGAACAACTTTGCGGAGTACGCTGGTCGCTTTATTTAACTATCTTTGGCGGGGCTCATTCGGAAAAATCGTTTAGTGGGTAAATGTCTGGTCCTGATTTGGCGGTCCTCGGATGATGGTCAATACCGCGTTTGGAGGTATCATTCAGCAGTTGATAGATACTAAGTATGTTATGCGGGTAATGATCGTCACGAGACAACTTTAACCCGCTTACGGCTAGCCGAAGGACTATGGGACCCCCGGGAAAGATAATCACCTTCTACTCTTACAAGGGCGGCGCAGGAAGGTCTATGGCGCTGGCCAATATCGCTTGGGTGCTGGCGAGCAATGGCAGTCGAGTGTTGACGATTGACTGGGATCTTGAGGCACCAGGGTTACCACGTTTCTTTCAGCCTTTCCTTGATGATCGTCTCTTGGCGTCCTCAAACGGATTGATTGATCTGTTCGCTGCTCACGTGGAACGATTGAGCGTCGCTAATCGTGGCGTCCCATCTATCGACCCATACCTCACACAACCGGAACAGGACGTATCGCAATATGTGATTCCAATCAACTGGAAATTCCCGAACGGCGGCAGCCTCGATCTTCTGTCAGCCGGAAAGCCGGGCCCCGCGTATGCGCGCCACGTTACGCAGTTTGATTGGGAGCAGCTTTACATGCGATTTGGTGGCCAGCGACTCATCGAGGACCTCAAGGCCCAGTTGCGCGCGGCCTACGATTACGTCCTGATTGATAGTCGAACGGGCATTAACGATACATCCAGTATTTGCACGGTTCAGGTACCAGACGTACTTGTAGTCTGCTTTACTCTCAACCGGCAAAGTATCGAGGGTTCTGCGCGAGTAGCTGAATCAGTGGATGCTCAACGACGCCTCGGCGCGGACAGGAAAGCTTTGAAAATCTTTCCGGTTCCGATGCGTGTAGAGCGCGCAGAATTGGACAAACTCAATTCCGCTCGGCGGCTCGTTGCTTCGAAGTTTAGACCATTCCTCGGTCACTTGTCCGGGGGCGAAATATCCAGTTACTGGTCAAACGTCGAAGTCCCGTCGTTGCCCTTCTACGCATACGAGGAGATTCTCTGTGCATTCGCTGACGATTCGCGTGATCCCAAGTCCATGTCAGCTTCGATCGAACGGATCACTGGCTACCTCACGGATGCTCAGATCAAGAGTTCACCCGATATCGACCACCAGACGCGATTACGAGTGCTAGCCGCATTCGCTGAGTCTACTCCGGCCACGCCGTTGGAGAGCAGTTGTTTCATCAGTTATAGCAGCAAGGATGCAACGTTCGCCGAACAACTGCATGCCGATTTAGAGAAGGCCGGCGTTCGCTGCTGGTTCGCCCCACACGATCTGCCGATCGGAGCCAAGATACGGACTGGCATTGACAGGGCCATCAGCGAATATGACCGAGTAGTCTTGATTCTGTCAGCGAACGCGATCTCAAGCCCGTGGGTGGAAAAGGAAGTCGAAACCGCCTTTGAAAGAGAGGCCGCGACAGACCGCACTATTCTTGTGCCGCTTAGATTGGACGCAGCGATTATGCATGCACGTGAAGGTTGGGCCGCTGACATTCGACGCCAGCGAAACATTGGAGACTTTACCGCATGGCAAGACAGGCCATCGTACGCGGCGGCTCTGTCCCGATTATTGGAGAGTTTGAACACTTGACTTCCAATGTTACGTCAAGACTGTTGTTCACAACCGACCACATGCTGCCGCCAGAGGAGAGGATCGGAAAGCCATGAAGGCACGAGCAGCTCATCACAAGACAATCCTGGCGGATGCACAGAAAGTGGATGCGTCTGACAAGAGCGTAGTCATGCCTGGAGAGAAACAGAATGGTGATGTTTCCAAGCAGGACCTCCAACAAGCGCTACAAGAATCGAGGGAATCGGAGGCGCGGCTCCGGAAGATCATCGACACGATTCCAACGCTGGCGTGGTGCAACTTGTCGGATGGTTCCAACGACTTTGTTAACCAGCGATGGTCTGACTACACGGGTCTCTCTCAAGCAGAAGTGAAGCGCGTGGGTTGTAAGGTCGCAATTTATCCCGAGGACCTGCCTAAGTGGCTGGAGCAGTGGCGAGCGCTGATAGCTTCCGGAAAAGGAGGCGAAATCGAAGCGCGACTTCGCCGTCACGATGGAGCCTACCGCTGGTTTCTCATCCGGGTCGAACCGTTGCCGGAAGAGTCCGGCGAGATTCTCCGATGGTATGGAACCAACACCGACATCGAGGACCGAAAGCGGACGGAGGAGAAGCTGCGCGAAGACGAGCGCGAAATTCGCCGGATTACCGACGCCATCGCGCAGACAATCGTGGTCTTAGATCCAAGCGGCGTGCCGATCTATGCAAACCAGGCGATCCTCGACTACACCGGGCTGACCATAGACGACGTGATCGCCTCAGACTTTCGGGCGCGCGTCTTCCATCCCGAAGATCTCGACCGGTTGCACGACGAGCGGGAAGCGGCGCTGTTACGTGGCCTGCCGTTTGAAATCGAACAACGGGCGCTCAGGAAAGATGGCCGCTATCGCTGGTTTCTTATCCAATTCAACCCGCTGCGAGATGAACAAGGAAAAATCATCCGCTGGTATGCAACCGGCACCGACATTGACGACCGCAAACGTAGCGAAGAACGGACCCAAAACGAAAATCTTGTGTTGCGGGAAGAGATCGACCGTTCCTCGATGTTCGAAGAGATCGTGGGATCTTCCGAGCCACTTCGCCGCGTCTTGTTGCAAGTATCAAAGGTGGCGCCAACTGATTCCACTGTCCTAATATTGGGCGAAACCGGAACTGGCAAGGAACTGATCGCTCGCGCCATCCATAAGCGCTCCCATCGTTCGGGCCGTGCTTTTATTCGGGTAAATTGCGCAGCCATCCCGCCATCGCTGATCGCTTCCGAACTGTTTGGGCACGAGAAAGCGGCGTTCACCGGAGCCACGCAACGGCGAGTCGGACGCTTTGAATCGGCTGATAGCGGGACGATATTCCTGGACGAAGTGGGTGACCTCCCGCCCGAGACCCAGATTGCTTTGCTGCGAGTTCTTCAGGAACGGGAATTCGAACGAGTTGGGGGCAGTCAAACGGTTTCCGTAGACGTACGAGTAGTCGCGGCTACAAACGCGGACTTGAGTGCAGCGGTGGCTGAAGGCACCTTCCGACAGGACTTGTTCTACCGCCTCAATGTTTTTCCTATTCAAGTGCCCGCACTGCGCGAGCGTGTTGACGACATTCCCTTGCTGGTCGAATACCTGATCGATCGTTACGCCCAAGCAGCTGGTAAGAAAATCAGAAACATCAACAAGGGTACGTTGGATCTGTTCCAAAATTACGACTGGCCAGGTAACGTTCGCGAATTGCAGAATGTAATTGAGCGCGCCGTGATATTGAGTGATGGGGACACCTTTATCGTAGATGAGACATGGCTGACACCAGTTACTCCAAAGTCAGCGACGACCACTGCTCCGCTGGTCGCGAAGCTCATGGACCATGAAAAAGGAATGATTGAAAACGCGCTCCGCGAAGCTGAGGGTCTGATCTCCGGCCCGAGCGGCGCCGCCACCAAGCTGGGCATTCCCAGACAGACGCTCGAATCAAAGATCCGGAAACTCGGCATTAACCGACACCGCTTCAAGACCTCATAAGAGCACAGCTCAACGACGATTGTGCAGTCAGTACCGGGAGCGGTAGCGACCGGGCCCAATGCACAAACTGTCGAGTTTCCCGCTACCGCTCCCGGTACTGACCTCATCACTCAACTCGCACCTCTTCGGCCACGAACGGATTGCTCCAACTAAATGCGGCCTAGCGTTCGGCAATTGCAAGCCGAAGTTTCGGCAAACGCCGAAAAAGCAGCCCCGAGTGAAAGCTCAAGGGCCATTGATTTAAGGAAATTGCAACGGCACTCGGCGTGCAGTCGCTCAGGCGTGGAAGTTGGGACAAAACGAAAAGGGCTTTTAAGGATCGAGAGGTTAGTCTTATGAAGAACAAGGTTGTCTTGATTACAGGCGCGCTGACAGGTATTGGTCGCGCCACCGCAATTGCCTTCGCGCAGGAAGGCGCACGCATTGTTATCTCAGGGCGACACGAGAAAGAAGGCCAGAAGCTGGTTGGCGAGCTCGACAAACTCGGCGCGGAAGCTGAATTTGTGCAATCCGATGTGCGCCGCGAAGACGAGGTGCGCAGCTTGGTAGATAAGACAGTCGCCCGGTTTGGTCGTCTGGATGTAGCTGTCAATACCGCGGGCACCGAAGGCAAGCCTGGCCCGGTAACGGAGCAATCCGCTGAGAGCTACGCTGCCACATTCGACACCAACGTTCTTGGCACACTGCTTAGCATGAAGCATGAGCTGCGTGTGATGCTGGCCCAGGGGTCGGGCAGCATCGTCAACGTGTCATCTACCTTTGGCCAGACCGGCGGAGCCGGGGCGTCAGTCTACGTGGCTAGCAAGCACGCGGTTGAAGGCCTAACGAAGTCGGCAGCACTAGAGGCTTCCGGGTCGGGTGTTCGAGTCAATGCGGTTGCTCCTGGTCCGATCGATACAGGAATGCTGACCAGGTTTACCGGCAGCGACGAAAGGAAAGCCGGCTTGATCGCGGGTGTGCCGCTCAAACGCGTCGGTAAGCCGGAAGAGATCGCCGAGTCAATCGTGTTTTTGTCATCCGACCGGGCGTCTTTCATCACGGGTGCGACGATCGCAGTCGACGGCGGCAAAACGGCCTTGTAATGGTTGGACTCGCCAGTAAGTATTTAGGAGGAAGCAGGAGAATAGTCAGACTATGGAATCGAAAAACAAAACGCTTGTCCTTGAAGCTTTTGAGACGCTGTTCAATGCTCAAACCAATACCGCAAAAATAAATTAATTAAGGAGAACCATGAGTAACAGACAAGAGAAAGAACTGACGGGCAAGGTCGCGTTGGTCACGGGCGGTTCACGTGGCATCGGTGCTGCGATCGCAAAGCGCCTGGCCGAAAATGGAGCGAGCGTGGCTATCACTTACGCGAAGGACGCCAGCGCGGCTTCCGACGTGGTCAAAGCGATCGAACTGGAGGGCGGAAAGGCGCTCGCAATACAAGCAGACTCTGCCGACGTCGAAGCCGTGAAGGGCGCGGTGGAAAAAACCTTCGCAACTTTCGGGCGAATTGATGTGCTCGTGAACAATGCAGGCACAGCCATTCCCAAACCCTTCGAGGAGGCCACGCTGGAGGAGATGAATCGCGTGATCGACATCAACATCCGCGGAGTGTACGTAGCGACGCAGGCGGCGCTGAAGCATATGAAGAGCGGCGGTCGCATCATCTCGATCGGCTCGGCCGTAGGTGAGCGGGTCGGAGCGCCCGGGCTGGTGCCCTACGCCGGCACGAAGGGAGCCGTTAAGATGTTCACTCAGGCGCTGGCTCGAGAGATCGGGAGCCGGGGTATCACGGTCAACAATGTTCAGCCGGGTCCGATCGACACGGATTTGAATCCGGCGGCGGGCGATTGGGCGGTGCCTCAGAAGGCCGCCACAGCGCTCGATCGCTACGGGCATGTTGAGGAGATCGCCGCGATGGTGGCGTTCGTCGCCGGTCCTGAGTCCTCGTACATTACGGGGGCGAATCTTACTGTCGATGGCGGAATGAATGCCTAACCGGAGCTTCTCGCTGAATAGGCGACGCTGTCAGTTAAACGCGTGGACTACTTAAACCGTGAGTCGTCGGCCTAGCGTGGCAAAATCGCGGGGACATCGGATCAAAGAATAAGTACCTTGTCGGTCAGACTGAAAAGGCCAGAGGAATTTTCTACCCTCACACGGAACCGGTGGTATACCGGCCGGCCCTCGTCAGCGTCTTCCTTGGGAAGAACATTCGTCCCGAGATCTGTTGCTGCCAGATCCACAATAATCGGCGTCGTGTTGGTCTTGATGCGGTAGACCGACACCCAGCTACCGGAGGCGTTCATCTTGTCCAAATAATAAGAGCCGTTGTGGACAGTTGTGGGCCACGACAGCTTAACTCCGGTAAGTGTCGCCGGACTTCCGGAAACACCGTTCGACGTAGAGGTGATTTCCGGTGCTTCCGGATTGACGGTCTCGGGTACTGCGGTTAGGAGGAGCTTCGATGGTTGCGATGGGGCCCAATCCGTTCCTCCGTCGGGCCTGTTCACCTTGCGATGAGCAACGATGCGATAGAACAGGGGATCGCCATACGGCACGAACCCGTTCTCGAAGTCATCAGACAATAAGATGCTGAGATTCCCGACCTGATTCGTCTCCGCAAAATCTACAGTCTTCACTAATTCCATCGTACGCACCGAGAGCGCAGCCACAGCATCGGTAGCCCGATAAATCAGCATTTGCCCAACTTTTTGCACGTCAGGGTACGCGTTGATCTCGAAGTGGACGGCGGGACCGGTGGCGGCAAGCCGATTCTGTTCCTCGACGTAAATTTTCTTCACGCCAGGCACGTCGGGTGGTCGCGTATTGATCAACTGAATCGGTCCGGCAATCCCACCCGGGTCGCCCAGGCGCCCGCGGTTTCCCAACTCGCGGCCACAGTAGAAAAAGATATTATTGCCAGTACCGTCGAGCGTGAAGTCGGTGAACTGAATCTCAAATCCGTTTCCAGTCCGCTTGGCCATGGGCGCCATCTCGAACTCCGGATCGCTGGGGGCCAACAAGGCGCCCTGGGCGTTGCGAATGTTCTGAGGCCCGGGGACGGGGACGTACGACGGGTCTTTGATGAAGTCGTATATCAGGGGCTGCTCTGTCAGCGCGGTGAACGCGCCCCAAATTGCTTCCGCAAGTTCGCTCAGGATCTCGCCCGGCAACGCGGTCCCGTTCAGCGGTCCTCCCCGGTCCGGGTTGGGAAACGCGTATCCACCCTGGGCCGGAAATTTTCGGAAGCTATCGTTAAGGTTCGAGCCGGTCGGATCGTAGTACGGATTCGTCGGGTCATCGTACTTGTAGTCAAGACTCACCAGGTTCTTCCAGCGATCGGATCGATACGGGTCGTCCTCGCCAAGCAACTCGAGTTGCTGCCGAATAGCGTTGCAGGTGCTGTCCTTGTACAAGGCGCGCAGGATGTCTTCATCATTCGCTCGATACAGTACGGCGGCAAATGGCTTGTGCGTGAAGTCGAGCCGGAAGGTGTACGTAGACTTGTAATAGAAGTCGGGCCGCGTCGCGAACTCGCCGCCGTTGGGTCGCTCCGGAGGAAACGGTTTTACGAATTCGAGCGCGATGATCGGAGCCGGAATTCCGATGGGCGAATGATACGAGAGGCTGGTATCGAGCGAGCGGGCGCCCAGCCACGTCTTGCGATTTCCTTCACCGGCTGCGGGCAGAATCGCCGTCTCGGTAAAGTTTTTCGCAGCGTCGGCATGAAGATAGACTTTGTAACCGGGGTAATAGTTCACGCTGAGGAGCGTGTTGGTAATCACCAGGCTGCCGGGATCGTTCGCGTCGTAAGCGTTATCGAGGACGTGCAAGATCAACGGCAGGTTCGCGCCGATGTTTTCCGCGAGCAGAACTTCCAGCACTTTCCTGGGGCCGTTGGGATTGCCAACTCTCGAGACGCGCACCGCGCCTTTGTACCAGTCCACCGGATCGGCGTCACCGAACTGCTGATGATGCGACAGGATGTATGTATCGAAAGTGATCTTGTACACACCTTCCGCAGTTGCGGTTGGCGTGTGCGTCACGGTAGCGTTCGCCGCTATGCCTCGCAGCTCAACCGTGATTGTGTCTCCGTCCTGCTGGTAGGTTTCCTGATGCGTTGTCCATGAGGTGGCGCCGATGCGGACGACTTTCGCCAGCGGATTTGGCATCCCCCAGGACGCTGCGTCGGCCAGGTTCTCGACGGCCATGAAGATTATCGGCGCGTTGGAGAGCGCGAGGTTGGGCGCCACGTATTGCTGCACTGATACGAAGCTCCCGACCGACCCGGGATCGGAGGCGTTACCTTGCACGTTCTTTCGAACAGTGAAAATCGGACCTTCGCCGGCAACCGTCGAGGACGCAATGTTGGTGATGATGAAATTCTGATCCTGGCAGCTAAGCACGCCGCCCACGAAGTTGCCGAACAACGCCGGACTGAGCGCCGGCGAGATGGTCGTGCCCTGGCTATTCAACACATAATCCGTCGTGCGGATGACTGCCTGGTGACTATCTCCGGGATCGTCGATCACCGACTCGATCGCACCCACCACGTTGCGGGGAGCCTCGGATCTAAAGAATAGCTCCACCTGGTCGGCAAACTGATAGTTCAGGTCGTGGGAGTGGAAATAATCGAAGGTGACTCGAACCAGCGTCTTGTCACTCGAGGTCAGGTGCGCGAGCGCGTCCTGTTCGAGTGCGGTCGTGAGCATCAGTGGCGACTCACTCTGAATGAGCTGCACCGCCAGGTTAGCCGGTGGCAGCAGGCGCTGTGGCTTCTGGAATATAGTGGCGTCCGTCGCCACAATGTTGCCCACCAGCGAAGCGCGCGAGAACCAGTTGACGCCATAGGCGGCGTATTCATGGACGCCCGCCTCGCGCTCATCATGTCGAAACACGGGTAACTTTGCATCCGCATTATTTGGCAGCGGCAGCACCTCAAACTGGGGCGGAGTGTCGAGATCCTGGTAAGCGGAATCGCGCGAAATCTCTTGCTGGCGCCAGCCGGCTTCGCCTTGCTTTTTGTATTCGACGCCGTAGAAAACGCTCGAGGTCTTTTCGATTGCACAGAACTCGGCCGGAGGCACGAAGAATGGATCCAAAGAGGCGCCGTCGGTGTCGGGTTCGAGAAAAAGATTGACGTAACGTGAAATGCCGTCGGGCGTGTAGCCGCGATCGTCCGTCAGACTTATCGACTCCGCCGCGCCATTGTTAACCGTCAGACCATAGACCACCGGCTGCAGTGCCGGCACATCCGGCAGGCGATGATCGAGCGGCGTAGTGACGACTCCCATCCAGTAATGGCGCACCGGCCGCGCTATGCCAGTGTCGTCCAGCGCGCCGGCGGTGTCGTACACCCCGAGGTAGATAAACTCGTCGGTATCGTTCGCGAGGTCGCGATCGAGATATCCAAGTCCCAACATGCGCGCGATGTGGAAATCCAGCGACACCATGCGCAGCGCATCGAGCATACTGATTTCGAGGAACCCGTCCTGCGGCTGCACGGTCCCGTACAACTTCGTCACCGCGAGCGGATCGCTATCGCTCAAGGTAATGTAGCGGTGCACGCCCTCGCTCAATCCGCCGGCGCGGGTCCAGCGGTCCTGGTAGTTGGCTACCTTGAGACGAGCATTGTCATTGAATTTCCGCCACTGGCCGTTCACGGTGTCGGCGACGGGTTCGAGTCTTTCAAAGGCTTTGTTGTCTACCGTCGTCAGCGCCAGATTATCAAGCGTCTCCCACCCGGCTCCGGTGATGTAGTCGTCATAAGTTTCGAACTCGAGCCGGCGCGGATGGCCGCTCGTCACGTCGAAGCGGATGGAGCGAATATTTTCCGACCGGACTCGCGCGTGGCATTCGACCGGCTTCGCCTTACAGAACCAGAGATCGTCGATGCCAAAGTCGTTCCCCACGCTCTTAATGGACAACGAGATGATTTCGACGGTGACGCTACGAGAGGCGCCCGAGTTCCAGGAGAAGGTGAATTCCTCCCACTTGGATACGGTCGCAGGCGTAGGCTTATTGAATGATTGCACGTTGCCATCGGCTGAGCTCAAACGAATCTGGAGTGGGATTGAAACATCGCCCGACCAGAGCGTAGCTAACCATCCACTAAGGCAATAGTCGGTTTCCGGCTGCACTTCGAGTTTGAACCGCAGCACGGCATTGCCTTGCCGAACACTACCGTCAACAGTCAGGAATTGTTTCTTAGTGTGCGGTAATCCGACCCATTTACTATTAATCCTGGATGCATCCTCGGTAACATTGATAGCGCCGGCTTGGGCGCCCCCTTCGAGAATGTAGTCCGTTTCGTACTCAAAGGCGTCGACATCATTTTCAAAATCTCCGTTGAGCACCAGGTTGGGCCCATCGCAGCATGCAGGAATCTCGACCGGCTTGGGTGGGTCCGGAGAGCCGGCAGCGGCCGCTTTCGGCTCAAGGCGGGAGGGCGTGCCTTCGCCGCACCAGTTGTTGTCGGTGAATCTTTTTCGGCAGGAGACAAACAAGGGCGAAAGTGGAACGTTGGCCTCAACGCTCAACGCCTCGACTCGCATCACGGTCATAGGACTGCGAGCTACGTCGAACTCCGCCGCGAAGAAGAGTTTGTCTTTCAACTCTGCTTCGATCAGTCCCGGACAGTATGCCTCGATGAATGCCAGCGGCGAGACCGACGGGTTGATGGCGGCGCGGAGGACCGCATATTTCGCTTGATCACGAAAGTGAATGTACACCACCGTGCTGGTATTGGTGACGGTATAAATCCAAAACGCCTGCGCATCGTTCACGACGCCGGGAGGCAAGGAAAAATCCACGATGGTAGGAAATCGTCTGACGTACTTTGAACGGAACAGCGTTACATAGTCGCCCGGCCGGTTGAAGTTAACGGTCGTGGACGCGTAATCGCCTTTCGGCAAGTGCGTGTCGCCCAGGTTACCCAGCAGTATGTAGCGCGCGTGTACTCCGTAGGTGCTGCCATCGACGCCGGTGGAACCGACCGTCTGCAGGTAGAGATAAGGAGACTGGACTTTGAATTCCGTGGCGGGAAACAGAAGCTGTTGGGTCGTGCTGTTCGTGGCCATAAGACAATAATTTCGAAACGGGCTCGGTCTCAGGGTAGCGTAGATACAAAATCTGAAATGACTACTGCGTGCTCCACGTAGGCGCTGCCGTCCCACTCCATATACGCAAAGCGAAACTTCATCTGCGTCAACGGGATCACTTTTGCTGGATGCATCACGAACGCCTGTGCGCGGTCCTTCGAGAAGAGGACGCTATAGTTGAGGTCCGGGCTGAGACCGGCCATCACACGCAGACTGCCCTTCAGCACATCGTCGGGAAGCTTGGGATCATTCAGCGGCTCCGGATTGCAAATCCAGACTGCCACGACGGCATTTGTGATGCTGTTGCGGACGATGTTGAACTCAGTCCCGATTGCGGCGTCAAGCGGCGTCAGTTTCAGCACCGCTTCGACAAGACGATCAAACGGATCGGCCCAGGCTCCGGCCAGCGCTGCATTCGCCGCCGACATGTTACCCGTCACCACGTCGTACATCAGGTTGATATCCGTGACCGATAGCGGCAAGGCGATTTGGAACACGGCGTCACGCTGGCTCCCTTTCCCGTCATCAAGGTGGTAGCTCTTGATCTGGGCCTCGAAGTTCGGATAGCTCGACGTCTGGAACGGATACTGGAGCACTTCCTCGATCTTTCCCTGATAGGCATTGTTCACGACGGCAGTGTAGAGCTTGAGCGGCTTCAGGTACCGCGGCGTTATTTTCGTGTAGACACTCGCCGGCTTAATCATCTGGCCTCCCGACACCCAGCAATCGCCGCCAACGAAATCAGGATTAAGGAGCTCGGGATTGTGCAGGTTGAGCAGCGTGCGCAGGTCTTCGGGAATGCGCGGGTCGTCGTCCGACGGCCACGACAACACAGCCTGCGGAATCTCCGTAGTGATCACGTCGGGCGGCGGCGGATTCGGGATCGAGGTGTTCTCGGCCGGATCCTTAATAACGATTTGCATCTTGTTGCCGGAGAGCGCCGGCAATCCGTTGTAGCTGGGCCAATCAGAGAAGAAGTGATAGGCGTAGCGCTTGGTGAAAAACAGCAGGATGCGCGCATCCTCATAGAACAGCGGCTTGGCCCCAACCAGCTCGCCGTCCGCATTCGGATAAGACCGCCGGTAATCGACATAGCCCTTGAGCCCGGTGAGCATGTATTGATCGGGCTGCTTATCGTTGGTGGTGTCTACATAGTCTGCGAATAGATCGTGATGGAAGTGGCCCAGGGGCCCGGCCGTGCGGAAACCGAAGTAGAAATCATTGTCAGGCGTCGCAGAGCCGTTCACCGTGTCGGTAACCTGGAGATGAACACAATACTTCGTGGTTGGTCTCCAAACGGGCGTGAGCCATTTTTCGCTTGCTTGCAGGGCATTCGCGAAGTCCTGGTCGATCGCAGCCTGGCTGGGAATGGAAAGATTGAATTGATAATCCTCAAGCGAGAGGCAACAGACTTCGTGGACCAACGTCGAGCAGGGATAATCCGGCGGCGGCAGCAACGGCCCATGCTGGTCAATGAAGCTGATGAGTTGCCGGATGGCGGCCAGTTGCTCGGCCAGAGCCTGGCACTGCTGGTGCTGAACCTCGACCGTGTGGGTCAGGTTCTCGCAGTCTCGAATGGCTTCGTCCAGCAGTTGCTTGTTGCAGTCGTAAAGGGCCCGATACAGTTTGTTGTATTCGCCGCAGTACGCGGCGCGCGCGGCGACGATGCCGGCCACAATGGTCTCGCAATTACGCGGCGCGATGCCGCCGAAAGTGGAGAGCTGGTTCCAGCATTCGAGGTGTGCAAGGTTCTCCTCGCAAATTAGTTTTCCGCCCACGCGCCGGCCGAGGCTGAACGTTCCGGCGATGCGTGCCGCGCGACACGTCGCCACCGTCTGCTCCCAGGAGATCAGTAGTTGATCCCACCTCGTGAAGAAGGCGGGGTTAACCGCCGTGAATCGGCTCGAGCGGTCGATCAACTGAAAGAACTGCTTCTCATTTCTCGGAGCCATCAGCGCATAATCGTTGGGCCAATAGGCCAGCTCGAGCGAGGCAAAGACGGCCTGCTCCGCGCCCGGGCGATCCGCAAACGCCTGCGTACCGTTAAAGAGGATCGTGTCTCGCAGGTCGTCGTAAATCTTGAACTGGAACTCGGTCCGGCCCGAGGCGTTGATTCGTTCCACAATTTCATAGCTGAGCAGCGACGGCGCCTGTGGGAAACAGCGCGCGAAGAGGGCGCTGATATCAGCGGACCTCTTACAAGCTTGCTGTTGCGCATCCTGCAAGGCGGCGAGCTGTGTGACGCATTCGTCGAGCTGTGCCTCGATAATCTGGAGTTGCGTCAGCAATGTTTGCTTGTCGATGCCGCTCGTGCAGCCCTTGCCGGCGCCGGCGATCAGTTGCTCTTCAACCTGACGGATCTTTTTCTCCAACTCCTTCCGGGCGTCAGCGTCAAGATTGCTTTCGTAGAGTTCGCGATACAACTCGTCGAGTTTCACCCGCAGCGCAGCGATGACAGCCGCGTCGGCAGTGATCGGATCAATCTCCACCTTCGCTATTGGCGCGTCGGGATTGGTGTAGCGAACGGGTGCCAGCAGTTGCAGTTGCGTCAGCGATCGAGTCTCGACCAGCATGTAAACAAAGCCCACGCCTGCGGTCTCGCGCTGGTAGAACCTGATCACTGCCCCGGTCGAGAACGTGGTCAATTTCAGATCTACTTCCGCACACGGTTTGTTGAAGACAACCTGCGCGGTTGCCTCGTTCGTAAACAGCAGTGAGCGGGGAATGCCGGCGGGACTGGGCCAATCGATCGCGGCGCCCGCGCCACCCGACACGCGATAGAGCACTGCGTCGACCTGACGCCAGGCGTCAGCCGGATACACGGTCCCTGATGGAACTTCAGTCCAGCGCAGGCAATGCTTGTCGCGCAGCTTGGTGCGACAGAATAGTGTGGCGCTGGTGATGCCGAACTGTTCGGGGACGTACCAGTCGGGCTGACCTTGCTGCATGTACGAGAAGGACGTCTCGGCGAGCAAACGAATTTTGTTGAAGCCTGAGCCGGTGTTCTGCCAGAACCCGTCTTTGTACGCCGAGGGGTTGGCCCCCAGCGCCGCCAGCGCGTCGGGCGGACTCATGGCCTCGTACGGTCGATAGTCAACCCACGCGTTGCCGCTCCAGGCTTTGATCTCCACTGCCTTGATCGAGTACTGATGCGCCACTTTATGCGGCACTTGCGCAGGCGGCACGTAATCGATGGTGTTGGGCGGCGCTTGCCCGGAGAGCCGACCGATGCGCGCATCGACATTCGATCCCGGCACCAACGCTTTTAGAAACTCGAGATCGACCCACGTGTCGAGCGGCAAGACCGCATGATCAAACTCCGGCGCGGCGGCTGAAGGAAGAGATGTCCCCAGAAACGCGACCTTGAAGGACTCGCCCGAGAGCATGTTGGTCCCCATGATCGGTGACAGCACGTTCGGGTTGGTGACGTCCGCGAATGGCAAGACGGGGGTTTTGTCGACGCTGAGATCTTTTTCCCACTTGAATTCGACGTCGAAGCATTTCTCGATGTGCTTCTTGAATTTCCAAAAACCGATCGTGACGCCGACGCACAAATGCACGCTTCCCTGAATGCTGAACGGCTTGGGCGCTTCCACGGAGAGCGACGTGTCGATGCCGAGATAAAAGCTGAACCACATCAAGGAAACATCGACGTGGCCCCCGAGCATGGCAAAGCCGCCAATCTGCGGACGCGTGAAACTGATGAAGCCCCCGACTTTGATGTAGACCTCGGCCGCAGCCCGCACCATTCCGCCGGCATAGCTCTTCTTGAATCCGAAGGTGACGCTGGCCCCCGCGGCAATCCCCGCCGCGGAGAGCATCACGTACGACGAGGCGTTGAAGAGACTGAGCACGCGCGCAGTGTTGGGGTGCTCGATGGTGCCAAAGTTGACGTACCAGGCCGACGAATTCTGAAAGAAGAACGCCGCGCGCATCTCGGCATTCAGATCGAGAATCAAGCCCTTCTTGGCGCCGTCGCGCGGCAGTTGGTAATTGACGCCAATCCCGGTCTCGACCGATTGCGAGCTGATCGCGAGCATTGCAAAGAACGGAGGATCCTCTCCGGTGAGGCCGACACGTTCACCAAGGATGTTGGCCTTGCCCTCGAGATAAATCAGATCGGGCAGCGAAAGCAACAGAAAGAGCTTGCAGGAAAATGTCTTGCCGCTATCCTGCGCAGTCGCCAGCGACACGCCCGCGCCGATCGAGAAAGCGCCGTCATAACTCTTCGTCTGCGAAGGTCCCTCGAACTTCGAGATGCTGATGCCTTCGAGATCGGTGTTGGGATCTTTGACCTTGTAGTAGTCAAACCAGGTGCTGGTGTCGGGAAGGTGAGCAGCGGCCTTGGTGGCTACATAGCGCTGGCCAAACAGTCCGCGAAAGCCATAGATGCCCAGGCTGGTAGCACCCAGCGGAATGGGAGTCGACAATTCCACGAAGGCATCGACGATGAACGCCGGCACCTTCGGTCGCAGTTGCATTGAGGCGCCCCCGGCAATCCGTGCCTTGGGCAAGCCAAAGATGACTCCGCCTTCGTAGGACGGATCGGCGGGAGTTCCGCCGATGCTCAAATATCCGGAGATGAGTAGCGTGGCAGTGTCCTTGCTGGCGCTGCCGGGAATGACAAGGTCGATGGCGATGCTCTTGATTTCGAGATAACTGTCGGTGGCGACGTTAATCAGGTCTTCGGGGTAAAAGAACCTGATGCCCCTGCCGCGCACGGCGACGCCGCCGGGATTGACGTCCACGCCGCCGTCGAACCCGAAGTAGCGAAAGTTACGCGCAGATCCGTTCGAGTTGAGCCGCTGATGCGAGCCCAGATGAATGGCCGAGATCGATATTTCCGCCGGGCCGATGGGGAAGCGAAGGTTCTTTGGCAGCGGGATAGTGCCGCCCTCGATTTCGAATCGTCCATCGCTCCAGATGACCAGCTTTTCTACTTCTACCGGAGCCAGGTTGGCCAGCACGCTCTGTTTGAACTCGATGGTGCCCGAGACGCCCAGGTAGAAATCATCATCGCGCTTGCCAAAGAGCACGGACTTCAGCGTGAGGTCGAAAACGTCGCCACACTTGATCGTCTTGAAGCCATCATCCTCGGAGGCAGTAATATCAAAGTCGCCATCCTGACGAATCGCGACCTTTATCCGAATCTCTGCCGGGTCGCCGTTGGCGTCATTGAATCCGGGAATGACCAGGGTCCCTGCAATCGTCGAGTCCTTGATCATGTTCTGTTTGAGCGTGATGCTGAACGCGTCGAGACTGACGCTGAAGCTGTCGCCGAAATTGCACTTGATTAATGGCTTCGGATCCGCGCCGTCCTTCGCTTCGAGCGAAAGCGTGCCGGAGAATCCGCCAGTGCCAATCAGCAGGTTTCTGGCTTTGACGACACCGGTGGAACCGGCATCCTGCTTCCAGAACGCAGGAAAACTGATCGATCCATCCTTCACGTACACGCCGACAAAATCTGCCGGTCGTCCGTCGGCGATGGCCTCAGGAATGTTCGTCGTGCGGCTAAAGTCGATCTTCACTTCGTGAAGTTCGAGGATCAACCCGGACTTCAAAATCTCAGAACGGGGAAAATCGAAATTGAGACTGTCGGCCAGATGGAATTCGAACCCGGTGGCCGTCGAGTATTTCAACGATGCGACCGGGATCGCGAGCCGGGTGGGCTTATCTTCCAAGGGATTTTGCGGGTCGGCGAGCGGCTTTCCCTCGGCATCCACTTCTCTGAGGATCTTGCTGGGAAACTCAATTCCTACGGGGACTGGGTCAATCGCCACCGACATTTGCGGAATGAGCAGCTCTTGCAAATCGTCCGCATCAAAGCCTCCGAACCAAGCGCCAAAGAGGGCCAGCAACCGGTTGAGTTTTTCGTCAGCGTTCTGAACGTCGCGGGTCACCGTGTCGAACGCGAGCAGGCAAACATCCCAATCGAAATCCAGCGTGGTGGCAATATTCTCAAGGCTGTTCGCGATATGGTCCACTTCGCTGGCAAAGGGCGCGGCCATTTGCGTGGGATCCTGCAATTCGGTGATAAGCGTATCGAGTCCGGGCAGGATGGCAGCAGCGTTCGCAAGAATTTCGCCGAATGGATCTTCCAGCGTCGCCAGTCCGTTTTTATAGTCAGAAACGAACTCCTTAATGTCCTGGACCAGCGTCACATATGGATCGGGATCGCTGATGAGGACTCGGACGATGCCGTCAACGAATTGTGCTTCGGTAATGTTGGCGACCTTCAAGAGAAGATCAAAGAAACCGCGAGGCGACCCGGAGAAGAGCGCCGCGTCAAAGTCGTGAACATAGCGCTTGATACCCCAGCGCCATTCGAAGGTGATCGGGATATCGGCTTCACTCAATCCGTCGGCGCCTGGAAACAACAGGAACGAGAGACCCGTGCCTGGAAGCTCAAACCCCATTTCCTTCGCGACGATGGTAAGCGAATAGAATCGTATATCGCCGAAAGCAGATTGGTTGATGACGAGATCTTTGAAACGGATACCGTCGAGCAGACGATTTAGCACCTGCTCAATGGTCTCGCCAACTCCGCCGAGAAGGCCGATATCGGAGGGCAACGCTTCCCTGGCGATCAATTGCGAAAGAGGTGGGTAGTACTTCAACGACATGGCCTCCCGTCAGACCGAAAAAACTAGCTCACCCATGCGGTTCAAAGTCTTTCTGGCTAGTTCCCACTGGAACCGGCTGAACCGCACGATCCTCCGCTTGAAGTAAGCTTCATGGTTCTGCGGATTTTCGAAAAGCTTCGTTGAAAGAACGTAGTCCATGATGTTATTGGTTGCGTATTGGGTGAATTTCACTAAGTCATTCATCGAGATCCAGATCACCAGATCCGCAATGGGCATTTGGGCGCCCGACTTTTTGTATTCCGCCGGTGTCCAGTGGGGTGGACGTCCGTTCAGAAATATCTTTGTATCGATGAAGTTCTCGATCGCTGTAGACATCCCTTGATCTATGATTTCGTCAAACAACGTTCTGGTGGCGCTTGTCTTGAAATCTTCGATACAAATTTTCTTATCGTCGAACGATGAGGCAATGTTAGGAACGAAATCGTCAAACAAGTAGAGACGCAACCATTTATTTGCGGTGAAACAATAATCAAAAAACGGCTTGACTGAACCATCGGTTGTCTTGGTGGTCCCTGCTACGTCGAAATAGTGGTTCACCGACAAGGCATGAGAACCTTCGTGAACGACTGTGTCACATGTAACTTCGGCGACTTCCCGAGCGGTGACTACTATCGGTGGTTGGATAGTTCCGGGCTTGATCCATCTATATAGCGAAACGTTTCCAGGGCAAACACTGGAAAACCGTGCGGATACTCTTTGGGCCGCTTCCTTTGGACTTAAGGAGCTAACAAAACTCATTCCTGGGTTAGCTTCAGAATAGACAATCGTAGTAACAAATGCGTAGAGCCAGGAATACTTACTGCATTTGCCAGAATTTCCTTGTACATAACTAATCTTCTTGAAAAACTCTTGTACCAATTTGCCTCGTTCCTCTCGGGTTGTAATCGCCCCACCTCCAACGACTACGTCAGTTTTTTTTATTTGAAGAGTCTTTGGCGCATTGGTGACATCGAAGAAGATCCTTTGATTGTTCGCGTCGTACATATCCACACTATTACCCTCTACATCCAAAACGACTCCAATCTGTTTGAATCCAAAATTGTTGGCCTCGTCAATTGCATTGGCATGTAGGTAATTGGGAGTTCCATCACTTTCCCATGCTATCGGGAATGCCGTCGCGTCAAGGCGATCAAAGTTGAAGTGATCGCCGCTCTCGGTAACATTTATGAGAAATATCTTTTGTGTCAGCATCTTAAGAAACAGGATGCGCAGCTTCCCTACTGTCTTTCCGAAGGAACCATTGGCGAGAACTTCCTTGATTTCGATGTACTCACCGGTCTCATTGTGAGTTCCGTCATTGATGGCAACGCTGATTGCTTGCTGGGACATGGCCGTGATGTCATTAACGACCAAATCGGTGCTCTGTGAAGAGTTCCAGCCTGCCGTTGTGAGGGTGTTTGAGGAGACAAGCCGCAGCGTTCTTTTCCGGGCATTGACGTCGGATTGGCGCAGCGCTTTGGTGAAGCGAACGAGTTTGACCTTCAAGACATAGATATTGTCCAACGGCTGCCAGGTACCAACGCCGATGTTCGTGGCGGGCACACCCATCCAGGGAACGAGATAATATATGGGCGTCGGGGTATTTGTTTTGTATTTGAAGAGTCGTTCGTATCTACAAACAAAAAAGTCTTCTTCTATAATCTCCCGTGACACCAAAAGGGAAGGATCATCGCAAGAATCGAACGCGTACTCGTCTCCCCGGTAGTTGGTGGAAATATCAAAATCCAGCCCATAATCCGGAACCGCGTTGCCGGTCAGCGTCGTGATCGGTTTGAACTTGGTATTGTCAGGATATGTCAGGTTGGCGGCAGCGCTAAGAAGCGGCATATTCGTAAACCTTCTGTGTCAAAGGGGTGATGTGTCGCACGACCTTGCCGCTTCCGCCTGTCGCGAAGCCGCTACTCTGCAATTCGACTTGAATGTAGGCCGTATCATGTATGGCATCTTGTTTGGCATCGGAACCCGATACCGTCAGGAAAGCCGGCAGATTGGGATCGGCGTTCGTATCCGCCGCGATTTGAGCAAGGAGCGCTTGATGATCCGACTGTGGGAAAACCAACACGCAGTAGTCCTCAACGAAATTCTTATCCGTCGCCGGATTGTGGTTGATCGACGGTTCATGTTTGACTAGTGTGTCCACATTGTTCGACGAGCCCTCGGGTGTGATCGTCTGCTTGGTCATGCTGGTATACCTAAATGTTTTCGTCAGCTTGTCCAGGAAGTCCTGCCCGTCGCGACTTGAAACGTCGGCCCAGCTTGGCTGAGGTTGCCGCCGTTGCCGACCATAAGTATTTGGCAGGGCGTAACTCGGAAAGGCGAACAGCGTGATATTGTTCGCGTCCTCCGCAATACCGACCGAAGCCGAATACGTTGGGCCGAATTCACCTTCCAGATCGACCAGCACTTCCTCGGCATAAATTTCAAAGCGTAGGCTATGGTCCGCGAAGTTCTTGCCAAGTTTCAGATCACGCAGCTTAAAGACGCCATCAAGATAATGGTCACTCGCGATATTGAGCGGAGCGGCAGGCTGCGGGTCGGAGTGCGGCTTCTCATAGATGTTGATGCGCGTATAGCTGCAGGAGAAGACGGTCTGGCTGTTGTCGATCGCCACCGGGAAGGCAAGCCTGAATGGCGTGTAGTAACTATCACTCGCGTTCGCCAGTGCGATGGCTGGCGCCTTGAACCTCGGCCGCTCAGGGCCGAGGTTTTTCACGAACCCCTTGGAGACGAGCACGGCGGGCGCCATACTCAGCCCCACCGGAAAGCAAAGCTTGGTGCGATGAAGCGATCGGCGTTTGGAGCCCGGAACGTCGGTAATCTGAAGCCCCATGATTGGCCACAAGCCGGCACGAAAATTCACGTCGTTCGTCAGGCTCGCATCGTGGTGCGAAACGAACCGGATCGTGTCGTCGTAGAGGCCGAATAGGTTGTAGGAGTAGCTGTAATTGTTCCGGATGTCGAGCCACGCGATATTCCGGTTCGCGAATTTCTGCAAAATCTCCGGATAGATGTCGCTGCCTTTGATCTTGCTCGTGCTGCTTCCTGATTTCTTGTAGAGCTTGGCCTGCGCGAACGAGCCGAAGAAGGCGCAAGGGTCCATAAATGCCAGCACCTGTTCCTTCGCATGCCAGTGCGCGAAGAAGGCAGAGTCGTCCGCCACCCACGGCGCGCCGTTGTTATTGGCCGCCAGAGAGGCAACGCCTATCTGGTTATCCGCGCTTCTCGCCCACGCAAGGTTTGGTTTGTAACCCAACCGTTGCAGGACGACTTCGAAACCACAACTGCTTTGGAACGATCCGATCAGCTCGCCGGCGGTCACGGTGGGCAACTGCACCGTCTTATGCGGATAGCTGAAGAGCCGGTCGACCGCATCGCCGTCCGTGAAAATGTGGGTCTGGCTCGTGCCCTCGTCATGGAGGAAGCCCGCATCGCGGTCGAGACCGAGAGCCGCGCGTGAACCGCCCAAATCATCAGCATTCTGCTTTTTCCACTCCGCCGCAATTCTCCTGGTGAAGTCTGTCGCGTTGGCGGCGGTTTCATCCAGGATTTGATCGCCATTCAGCAACGAGGTTTTACCGACTCCCTTGTAGATGAAATAACTTACTACCGGAGATTCGAATGGCGGCGCTTGTGACGGCTTCAGAATCAGAGTGAGCGTACCCTGACCATCCTCCTGCGCGCACAAGATGCCATCGCAGATCGCGAACGCAGGCGCGGCTGTAGATGTCGGAGTGTGCACATCAGTAACGCGGAATTGGTCCCTGCCTGCCGCAGCGCCAGCCGGTCCGAAAGCTTGTCCTGAAGCTTGCGAATTCAACAACCCCGGGTCGGTGAAAAAATAAAAATTAGACATGATAAGTCGCTAAGGACAATGGAACTTTGAGTTGCTCGTTGGGAAGGGCCAACGGTTTGTTCATTGGGCCAAGTTGAGTTTGGAGATAGCTCACACTGCCGTCGCTTTTTCAGGTGGCGAGTGTGACGACAAAAACACGTCACACTAGTAGTGACTAATCGTCGAAGGCTGGATTTAGCGAGTATGCGAGGAAGCAGACGCTCGTGAGAATTCAGCCCTTAAATGTTCCAAAGGCGAGGGCACGTTATTACAAGCTCGACCGAATGTCAATCATGTCATTTGGAGTGGTTTCCACCTAAGGCCACTTGACGAGTTCTGACAAGCAGAGAATCGGCTGGCAGAAATCCGCTTGACAGAATGATCAAGCAGGACTAGCTTAACGAAAAACTTAACTCAGTCTACGAACCAGGGGTCTCCGGGCTGCGACAAGAGAAGCGCGCGTCTAACCTCAATCCGAAGGTCCACCAACGCTTTTCTCCGCTCACGGAGGTAAATGACAAATAAGAAGAAAGCCAGGAAGCAGATGGGTGGGAAGTCCGCAGAAATGGAATGGGGATTCGTTTGCTCCGCGCCATGAAAGTGGCGGAATGACAGAAACTGACTGTATGGTGTCGAAATGCTTTGACGGCGACACCTGCCTTCCTTAATCGCGATTTTTAAGCTTTACGCTCGAACCTCACGGTTATGAGTTGGAAAGCGTCTAACTATACTCATCGGCTTTCATTGAAGGGGCTGCGATCCAAGTGGGCCAGCGCCGGCGCGCTGCTTCTTACGGCGCTGGTGTTTTGTCTCGGCTGCTTGTTCGGTGGACCGTCAGCCAGCACCTCGTCCCCTAAACCGAACTCGCTCCACCTCCGCGCGCTTCCCTCCAATCCTGCGCTCATGCCCGCGTTCCAGGTGTTCGAAGCTACAGACTCGAACAATGACGGATTGCTTACGACGGAGGAACACGGGACCGCCAAGGCGCGACAAGTAGTGTTGTCTTTGCTGACCTCGCTGGACCTTAATCAAGACGGAACGATCCAACCTGCCGAAATGGGCGCCATCCCCGAACCCGCGCGTCAATTCGCAGACAAGAACTGTGACGACCTATTGCAGCAGGATGAGTTGTACAAGTGGGCTGAGGAGAGCGCGACTAGGCAATTTGCCGAACTTGACCGCGACGCTGACCAACGTCTGACGTTTGCTGAGTTCAGTGCCAAACGATCGCCAAGAGTCTTGTCGATCTCACCGGAGTCGTCGAGTAAGACTTCGTCAAGATCAATAGCGGCGAACAAAGCCGGTGCTCCGGGAAAGGCTGGGAGCCCGACGATGTTCCGTGCCCTTTTCGATACCAGTAAGGTGAAAACCACCAGCGACAATTGGCGCTGTCTTGACTGCAGACATGACGACACCTGCAATTGCGGTTATGTGACCTGGAAATGGATCAACCGCGGCTTCAATCCACCCCCTGTAGCTCACACACTTTCGCCGATCGCCGCCGACCCGCGTGTCCGTACGGCCGAGCCCATGCTACATCCCACTGGACCATGGATGGGATGTCGTGACAAAAACAGTGACGGGTGGTGCGATATGTACTACGACTGGCGTACCAACTCGTTGCTTGATGTGGGCACCTTTCTTTACCATCCGGGCTGCACCTACACAGACGATAAAGTCCACATCTTTGACTGCGACCCCAAAGAAAATACCCTCGATCTCACCATCACTAATCAGCCCCCCAGCGTGAGTACCACAATGACCGGGACTCAGGCCATAGGCAACAGCATCACGTTCAACGCCAGCGGGACGGATCCTGACGGCGGCCCCTTGACTTATCGCTGGCGCATCGACCTACCCGCCACTCATGCTGCCACCCTGACCACACCGAATAGTTCTTCAGTATCGCTCCGTTTCATCGACGAGCGAGACATCAGCCCGCTCTGGAAAATCGTAACCGATGTCGACGACGATGAAGGCGAGCGGATAACCTTCTCGAATTCGTTCAGTATCCGCAATCTGCCGCCGGTTATTGCTATCAACGGTTTGGCGCCCATTGACGCGCTACAGCCCATAGCGCTCGCCGCCTCGACCACTACAGATCCTGACGGCGGGCCGCCGCTGACGCTGCGTTGGGACATTCTGCAATCGCCTCCCGGCGCCTCGCTCCCTCCGCAAAACGACTACGGCGGCGGCGCGGCTTCAATCAATATTCCCACCCTCGACCGTGACATCGGCACCTGGCGCTTTAAGTTGACGGCGCGTGACAACGAGATGGAGGAAGCTACGGCTTTGAAAGAGGTCATCGTTCGCAACCTGCCTCCGAAAATCACCTTGAGCACGCCCGCATCTTTCGAGATCGATGAGGGACGAACGATCTCCGTTGCGAATACCACGCCTGACGATCCCGACGGCGGCGCTGTCACGCATGACTGGGAATTAATTCAAGCTCCCGTCGCTGCCGGCGCGACTCCGGGACCCTCCTACGCAACTGGACCTACTCTTTCGGTGTCGCGCGCGCAGGCGGGAACCTGGATTTTCAAGCTGCACGCCACGGACAACGATCATTCGGCCAACTCGGAAGCGACCCAGGAGGTCCAGGTGCTGGTTGATGGACCGGCTACGGCCAACGTGACCGGTCCCGAGCGCAACGACGTTTTTAAGGCACTGAGCATTGATGGCAGCGCGTCGCTTGATACTGATTCACCGCCTGTCTCAGTGCTGAACCGCGGCCACGTTACTAGTAGGCCGCCGCCGGTTATCTCGCCCGGAATCGTCTCCTACCAGTGGTCTCTGGTGGAGGTGCCCGTCGAGTACTTTCCCCGTTACATCATCGGACCGGTGGAGTACTCGCTGGATGTAACCAACAATACGCCCAAACTGAACGTTGGCGCGGGCGCGCTGCGTCCCGGTAGCTGGACTTTCCAGTTGGAAGTCACGGACGGCGAAGGCAACGTCGACACGGACAGTTACACCGTGCTCATGCTCGAGCCCAACTCGAGCCCGGTCGCGATTTTGCCGCCGCAGCGTTTTTTCCTGACGGATGTTTCGGGAGTCACACCGGCGGCGGTGACAGCTGATGCTTCAGCCAGCTTCGATCTGGATAACTTGCTGCATGGCCCTTACAGTCCTGGCCTCGGTATTACCAACTATTCCTGGCGCATTATTAACGCACCCGCGCTGTGTACTACCTTGCCGACGCCGCCGTCCGGCGCCAGCGCTAATACTTTTGAATTGTATCCCGCCGGAACCGCGATTCCGCTCGGGTGTCACGGCGGCTGGACTGTGGGCGTAACGATCACCGATGACGAGATGCCGGGCCTCACCGCGTCCGGGGATGAGGCCATCACTATTGGGAACTGTGTGGGCGAGATCTGCATAGACTACCCGACAACCGCGAACTACAAGTATGTCGAGTTCGCTGACAACACTGACGTCACGATCTACTACCATCTAAACTCCGCGCTCTATGCGAATCCAATCTTCAGCGGCGGCGCGCGCGCCGAGCTCGCTCTATTTCACGAAAGCAGTTTGACCTTGCCTGTTTACACGGGGCAGTTTGATTACGATCCGCTCATGTTGTCTTTGGGGGGATATCCCGCGGTTCACTGGCACGGCTTTACGAACTTCAGCGGCAGGCCCAGACCGGGCAAGTACACGATTCGCATGCGCGTGACGCAACCGCTGCTGGCTTCGCCGTTTTCAGAAGCAGTCCAATCGGAAGCTATCTGGCTCGAAGTGGTGGACGTCGCAATTAACCGGAGCGATACCCAGCTTTCTCTGAACCGGCTTGAATCCGGCGCCGATCGATTGCACCTGGAGTACTCGATTAGCGGACACTTCTCGACCACGCCGGTGATCGATGAAGCCTTTCTGCACATCCGATCCGTTGCCAGCCCGGCTACCATCATTGGTTCGATTCCCATCCCCTCGCCGGCCAGCGGTTCTTTCGACTGGACCGGAGAGCTGGCGCCGGGAACACAGGTCAGCCCCGGTGAGTACACTGCCGAGATTGAGGTCCGCAAGCTTGGTCACTCGCTCGGCACCAGTCACCGAAAGACATTCACGGCCTACCGAATCAAGACGCAGGTTGCGGGCACTCCGGATGCTGATCGGCAAACTCCCGGCGCCGTCATTCCCATAAACACTTCGCGGAATTTGACAGTTAGTTTGGAACCTTCGTCGCTGGCAGGCAGCGTGGTCCTGCGCACGACTAGCGCCGGAAATCTCGAGGTTAAGGATGGCGCTACGGTACTTAATACCGATGCCTCGTCGGGAGTGGTGATGTCGTCGTCGAACTTTGCCACGCCGAAGACTTTCGCCGTCAAGGCGCTAAAAAACACCAGCACCCCGACGCGTTTCGAAGCCGTCTTGACGCCGAGCGGAGCGGCCACAGGAAAGAATGCCACCGACTTTGTCAACATTCACGGACTTGATCTGGCTCTCAAACCCGGCTGTGCCGACTCGACGGTGGCGGAGGCTTCCGGCATCTTCGTCCAACGCAATCCCGTCACCGTAACACCTGCTAACTTCGAACAGCTGAAGTACGCCATGCAACCGCTGACGATTGTTGCCCAGCCAGTCGTGGGCCGCACGACGACGGAGGTTAGCCTGGAATACGAAACCGGCTCGGCCTCGGTCGTTACCCTGCGCGAGGCAAGCGGGACTCATGCGCTGGTGTCGCTGCCGCGCACCTGGCGTGCGTCGGATTTCGATCCCATGACGCACCGGCTGGAAGTTCCGCTCCTGGCCAACGGCGATGGAAGCGGCGAGGCCATACTCAAATTGCGCTATCGCGCCGATGGCGTCGAGGTTGCGGTGCGTCGTGTGAAAGTGCGCGTCGGCGATCTCCCCGGTCTCGCTGGTAGTCCCGTGGCAGCCTATCCCTTCTTCCTTTACGGTCGAGTCGTCAACGCCGGCTCAGTTGTGAATGTCGCGCTGGATCCGAGCCGCTTTGTGGAACGAGTGGGCCGGCGCGCCGCCGTTTACGTCGTGGCTCACAAGACGGCTGCGGCCTGGGCCGCCGATTCGTCTTTGGTCCCCGTGGTTCCACCAGTCTTACATACGCTGGCGGCCGGTTCGATTGCTGCGAACGTCGTGACTATTTCCGGCGTGCCAGAAGGAAGCTACGATGTGATTTACGATTTTGGTTCGTGTCCCAGCGACCCTGCTACGTTTACCACGGACGGACGTTTGGATCCTGGAGACTTAATCGATTCGATTATTCCGGAACAGCCTTCGTTGGTGGTTGTTCCTTCTACGTTGGCCGCAGGCGCCGCAGCCATCAGCACCAGCGAATACGGCACCGGCGTTGTACCAGCCACGACCAGCGTGGCAATCCCTTACGATGACCTTGCGAGCGCAACAAATTTCAGGCTGCGCGGCCGGCTGATCTATCCGAGCGTCATTCCAGCGGGCATGAAGTTGCCCCTGGTGGTGTTTGCGCATGGCCGACACATTCCGCTGATGGTTAACACGGGGATGGGATTCTTCCGCGTCGACTCCGATCTCACTGGCGACGAGAATTATCGCGGGTACACTTACCTGCAGGAACACCTGGCCCGGTTGGGCTACGCCACGCTTAGCGTCGACCTCGACGAAACGTTTGGCCTCTCCGCACTTGGGTATCCTGCCATCGCGAGCTCCGGCATACGCTTGCGGGCCTACGTGATGTTGCGCAATATCGAGGAGGTAATTTCCAATCCAGCGATCGCCGGCGGAGCGCTCTCTGGCAAGATCAATACGAGCAGGATCTTTCTAATCGGGCATTCAAGGGGCGCCGAGGCAGTGTTGGTAGCCTGGTCTCTATTGTCCGGTACGACCGCCTCACCGCCCGGAGCCGCCCCTTATACGCTCGCCGCGTCGGCAATCAAAGGCATCGTGAGCATCGCGCCCGTGTCGGCCGAGAATCCAGCGCTGGCAGGTGTACCACCGTACTTGCTGATTTACGGGAGCGCCGACGGCGATGTTAATGGAGCCGAGGACAACCATATTTGGCCCTTCCGGCATTTTGATCGCGCCACGGGCCCAGCGCATCTAATCTACGCCATCGGCGCGTGTCACAATTACTTCAACAGCAGCTGGCCCTACAGCGACGCCAGCGAGGAGTACAGTGGGACTTATGTTTCGGGCAGTATCATTCCAAAAATGACACCCGTGGGCGCGGCGCTTCTCAATCGGTCTCAGCACCAACAATTGGCAACTGGGTACATTACGTCATTTCTGATGCTCTATGATCGTGGCAAGACGGAATATGCGGCTTACTTTTCAAGTCCACCCAATTTACTAAGACCCTCCGGACTTGACCTGACGGTGCCGCTGAGCAGCGCGCTGCATCCAACCCCCGGAGGCACTCGCTTCGTGGTCGATGACTATCAAAGCAATCCCAGCCTGGTGCTGACGAGTTCCGGAACCGCGGTTACTTCGAGCGTCGCGTCACTGAGCGAGGACCCATTGGCTGATACGAACCTCGGTGACGAGACCGAAGCGTTCAATCGTTTCTTTCAGGAGACGAACGGCGCCCTGTTTCAATGGCCGACGACCGCGGGATACACGGTGACGCTCCCGGCAATGCAACAAGACCTGCGCAACAGCACGATCGCTTTGCGCCTGGGGCAGCAGCCCAAGCACGCGCTGACCACAGGTTTGGGTGGGGCATTGGATTTCGCCATTACACTTCAGGATGCCGCCGGCAACACCAGCACGGTGCAAGCTTCAGCCTGGCATACCGCGAGAGGAATTTACCCCTCGATTGTCGACATGAACGAGACCACCAAGGGTGTCCTGGAGTCCTTCACCTTTCCCTGGTGGGCCTTCGTCGCGAATGGTCGCACGCTGGATCTTAACCACATTACCAGCGTGAAGATTGACCTGGGCTCGCCACCGTCCTCGGCACAGGGGCGCGTGGCCATTGATGATCTGGAGATTTGGCGTTGAACATACAACATGCACTAATCGTCATGGTTCTCCTGCTAGCACCGCAGTGTGGGCGCCAAACCACGCCGCCGCCAACTGCGAACCCTCGGCAGGCACCAAACCAAACCGTTGGGCCAGCTCCTGAAACCAATCCAACGCCGACCAGCCTCGAGCAGCTACGGAAGAACGCGCCTCCATTTGCCGAGATCTTGAAGATCGAGCGCGTGCGCGTAGCCGAGCCGATTTCGTTTGTGGTAGACGGAAAAGAACGTCCGGAAACCGACCTGCTACTCGTCCTTGTGCGTCTCCGTGACCTGATTCCTTTCCTGCCCAGAGGAAACGCGTCCAACCAGATAGTGCTGGATGACGCACCGGTGCAATTGCTCGGCCCGCTGGCATCCGATTTGGCCGTGCTGGCTCCGGTTCCCATGGCACCGCTCGCAGAGATCAGACTTTGGACGGTTACCCCGCGGTTGGGCGAAAGCGAACCGTCGGCCCAACTAATAATTGAGAAGAAAGCAGAGTCTGAGCGCCTGGGCCCGGCGCGTTCCATCTCACTGGCGTCGGCAGTGCAGGCTGGGCGCGCTGACTTGAACGTGCACTCGTTTACTAATCGTGAGGAATTGAAGCGCTATGCAGAAGGACTGATGAAAACTGTCAACAAGAAGTAATTCCTCAGTTCGATCAAAGCGAGCTTAGAACAGGTAGGGAAAGTCTTTGAGAGGTGGGCCTCATGCAGATTACCTTTCGAACTTTGCTGTTAAGTGGATGCCTCGGTTGGCTGTGCTTCGGCGCACCGACGCTCAGCGCGCAGTCTCTCGAATTCGGACCTCCGTACACCATTACTTCAGGTTTTCAGAACCCCTATGGCATCGCCGTCAACTCCGGGCAGAAACACCTGCTCGTAGCCGATACGCGGAATCGCCAGGTACGCTGGACAACGTTGATCTCCCTGAGCGGCACGCCGACCTTTCAGTCGTTCGGCTTTGTCTCGGACATAACCAAGCCCGAGGCGTTGATTGATCCGGAAGGATTGGCCGCCGACACCATGGGTCATGTCTATGTGGCTGATGCGCGCAAGAACCAGGTCAATCTCTATACCTGGAACGCGATGAGCTCGACCTATGAATACGATTCAAATTTCGCTTCCACAACCCGAAACACCGTGGCGGGCGCGGGCATACAATCTCCGCGCGATGTCGCCGTCGGCCCGGACGGCAAAATCTATCTCCTCGATTCCGGGCGCAAGCGCATCCTGAGGGCTGATAGTGCGACCGACACAAGCTGGGAAGTATTTTTTACTGATTCGTCGCTGGCCAATCCCTACGGGCTCGATGTCGGTCCGGATGGGCGCTTTTATGTAGCCGATACCGACAATCACCGCATCGTCAGATACAACTCCATGGGTAGCGGCAGCTCATCCTTCGGGCGCTACGGCGCCGGGCCGGAACAGTTGCGGTATCCGCGAGACGTTGAAGTCGACGTTGACGGGCGGATGTACGTAATCGACAGCCACAACCATCGCCTGCAAATACTCGATTCGAACGGCCGCCACCTGGTGGCAATAGGACAGGCACCCACATTTGGAGCCGTACAAAAAATCGCGCTTGATGCCGACCGGCATATTTATTTGGTCGACAGCGACCGGGACGCCGTGATCGCCTTCCTGGGCAGGGATCTGCCCGTGCCGTTCGATGGTTGGATTCGAGACTATGTCGGCGACAGCGGACACGCGCCTTCGGATCCGAGCTTTACGATCGCGTCGCCGGATGTGCTGGTGCGCCACAGTCCGGATGTGGACGTGGCCGCCGCTCGAACGAGCGGGCTGGAGAGCATCGCTTTCGAGCATCCGCGTTTCGATCGAGATAACTACGTCTATGTCGCCGTGCGCAACCGCGGCACGCAGGAGTTGCGCGACGCCGTCGCCAAGGTCTATTGGAGCGACCCTTCAGGGGCGCTCACCTTTCCCGGCGACTGGCATGAAAACGGTTTCTTTACCGGCAGCGTTTCCGCTGCCACCGGCAACGCGCTGGTTGTGCCTCCAGTGGCGCCCAACGGCGTAGTCATACTTGGGCCGCTGCGATGGCGGCCCCCGGTGCCCGAGACGGCCGGGCTCGGCAATGGCACGTTCGTAGTCGGCGTTCGCATTGTGCAACCCTTCGATGTTCCGCCGGTGGGAAGCGGATTGTCCGCCGTACGGAGCAGCAACAATGTCGGGTTGCGCACGGTGCACGTAGTCCGGGGTCCCTTTCCAACCGGCGATCAAAACACGTTGGTGGTGCGCGCGCGATACTCCGACGATCCAACTCCGGTTGATCCTACTTTGGTCAACACTCGCATCGGGCAATTAGCGAACTGGACCAGTGAGGTGAGCTGGACGATGGCCGCCATTCGCCCATTGGTTAGAGGTGATATCACGCTTCCGCATTCACGCTCTTACTATCGAGACCCGACGCGGAATTTACTGATCGAGCTGACCCAGGATGCCCTCAACATTCTGTTGGCGACCGAGCCGGACCTGCTGGCCGGTACGACGCCCTCGGCCGCTGACGACATTGGACGAGTGATCATCGTCACCAACGACACGTCCGCGGACATAGATTGGGCCACCACCGGCCCCTGGCCCTATCACTCGGCGATGGGTGATTATTTTCTGACCGTGTCAGTTCAGGGAATGAACAACAGCGCGTCCGCGTTTGAGCATGGGCTGGGTCATCAGGTGTCCATGCTGGATCTTTTTGCCTACCCGAACGTGACGTTTCCCCGGCCATTCGCCGATCGCTGGGACAACATGGCTCAGCCTTTCAACGGAATTCATCCGACAGTCTGGTCCAAAGAACGTGCTACGTGGCCCACCGAACTGGGAGCCAACATCGTCTTCATCCCGCGACCGGCGCGCGGCTCAACCTATAGCACGGGGACCGCGCCTCTTCCACTCTACAAACAGGCCACGGCTGCTCGCGGACAGAACATCGCGATCGCCCTCGGACTAACTCCGGGCGTAGGCACCTTCTCGGACGAAACGGCCTTTTACTATCTCGAGGCTCGCTCGAACAAGGATGGCAATGCCGATGCGGCCCTGCCTGGCTCAGGTGTGTTGATGTATTACGTCAACACTCAGATTCCGCAGGGACAGGGACCAATCATCATTCGCGATCATGGCTTGGGAACACCCACTTCGCTGGACGATGCCGCGATCGCCGACGGCGAAACCGAGAGTCCGCCTGGCACCGGCATCAGCACTACCGTCCATGCGGGTTCAAGCGGTGGCCCCGACTTCCTGATTGATATCAACTACACGCCCCCACCGACCGGATACGATGTTTCCATCACTATCGGCAATCCACCCTGGACCAGTCTCGACATCTGGGTAGATAACCAATCAGATGGTTACGATCGAGAGAGCGGGCGCACACCGACCGATCGCGGCGATGTAGCTATTGGCGGCGAGGAGAATCGCATCTATGCGCGGGTCCACAATGCGGGCCCGGCGGAGGCCTTCGATGTGGAGGTGGCGTTCTTTATTTCAGAGCCTTATCACACCGTGGGCGGACAAGATGATTTCACGCTTTTGAAAAGCGAGATAATTCCGCGATTTAGTACGGGCGATGCCCTGGTATTCGTTCCCTGGCGACCCAGCTCGCGCGATCCGCATACCTGCGTGAGGGTGTTCCTGCGCCGATTACTCGACGATACAAACTCGGCGAACAATGCCGCCCAACAAAACCTTCAGGTGAGCTGGAGCACGAGCCACAGTCCATTTACGCCGGTGAGCTTTTCTTTCCAGATCACCAACCCGGACCCAACACCGCGGCTTGTCTATTTCAGGGCCGATGAAATCCCGCGCGAGTGGCGCAAGCAGCTCAGTCCAGAAAAGGTTTACCTGGGGCCGCGAGAAAAATTCATCGGCTCGCTGGTTGTCATTCCCCCGCCGGAGGCAGACAACTGCAAACATCATGATCTCTACGTAACGGCCTGGACTCCCGTCGGCCATACATTGGTGAGACTCGGAGGCGCAACTGTTGGAGTGAACCTGGCGCGTCAAGCGGATCTCAACCTGCAAGTTGAAGTTCAGCCTTGCGGCGGCGAAGACTTCAAGGATGCGCTCGAGAAAAATCGAAAAGAGCTTGACGTGGAACGGGCGTCTCGCTCGAGGGTTCGTGAAGGAGCAGCACCCGAGCGAGACGCTCCTGCCACGGACGCTCTTGCTAACGGCAAACCTGAGGCTGGCTTTTGTATCGTCTTGCGGGCGACCGGTTGCACCAATCCAATCCAGGCCAACACAGAAATCATCGTCAGTTACAGGGACGCAGCAGGGAATCCTGTCTATCACCTGGTTCGGACCGACGAACATGGATGCTATGTCGATTCTTATGTCGCCACGCATGGTGGACTGTGGGATGTAACCGCCACCATCCCGGCCCACGACTGCCTGGCGCCGGCACAGGACGAAAAAAAGGTCGATCTCGGTCCCCAGCAACTGGGGATCGATCCCGGGCGCCAGGAAGTATCACCGATTTATTTGAGCTTGAACGGTGATCTGAGGCTGCATGAAAAGGGCAGCGCCCAATGCCCTTCGTGTGAAACGCGAACGGTTGACAGCCAGCTGACTGCGAAACTGTCGATCGCCGGTGGCGGTAGCGGCCGCCTTGACGCGCAACTGCGCAGCAAGTTTTCTGGTCTCCTGACACAAAATGGAGTGCACAGCGGCAAGGCGATCATGGTGCTGGACGACGGCTCGCGCGTTGAAGGAGAGATGCACGGCATTACCAACGCCAATGATTCAGCGGCAGGCTTCAACCTCGAAGGTCAATTCGTCGGGCTGGTTATTGAGGGCCGGCGTCAGGGGTGCCGAGTTATTCTCCAATATGCGCTCGGACTCAACCGCGATCCAGCCTTCGACGACGCCCGCGCGACCGGCTTGCTGGACGGAGCCTGGGTCTGTTCCTGCGACTTGAAGCAAGGAACAGTCATACCTGAAGCGGACATTTTGCCTGACGGTTGCCAGGTACCCGCCTCTGCCCGAGGACTGGGCGAGCTCAAGTCGGAATCCTTGCGCCGGGATGAGTGCGCCAAAGATCGAGTCGTTACCACGGAGCTGCAATCCGCGTCGGCAACTCTGGAGCCGCGCGAGCCTTCGACTTCGGTGGTATTTCCTTATCTTCAGGGAGAATTTGTGCTGCGGCAGTTCACCCAAACGTTCGCCAGTGATCCGGAACGGAGCTTCGTAGCTCTTCATACCGGATCTTTCGAGCTGATCGGCGCTCGGGGCGACAGGATTAGCGGGCAGTTGCTCGGCTTCACGGCCATCGATCCGCACCGCGAGAAGTTGACAGCTCTCAATCGCCCGCAACATCTGGAAGGCACAATGCGCGGCACGGTCGAGACCGGACGTTTCCAGGGATGCGAATTCAGGGGCGTGTATGGCGGGAACACGAAAGAGAGTGCGCCAGGGAAAGACACAAAGGTCGACTGGTCGGTGCAGGCAGCGATAATTTGCCCTTGTTCGCAGAAACCTCCCGACTTCAACGAATTTCAAACGCCGGGAAAAGCAACAGTCGCCGAACCACCGAGCAGTAAGGACTTGAGACACACCGTCAGCGGCGCCGGGATTACCCAAGACGACTTTTCCCGTTCCGACCAGAACAAGGATGGTTATCTCGACATCGATGAGTTCCGCGAGACAAGCAGTTCGGAAGTCGTGGCGTCTCTGCTCGGGTCACTGGATAACGATCGGAACGACGTGCTGGACGCCGAGGAGATGAGCAGCCTCCCGCTGACCCTTCGCACTCGGGCCGACTCGAACGGCGATCATAAGTTGGACAAGCAGGAACTCACGAAACTTGCTGCTGAAAGCGCAACCGAGAGGTTTAACCGATTGGATCGCAACCACGACAAACGCCTTTCATTCAGTGAACTTGCCCGAGCGACGCCGGCCAACTAAGTTCGACACATCGCCGGAACGAGCGCTTACATTGGACACCTATTCTCACGTCTTGCCCAATTCGAACATTCCATTGTCATTTGTGAATCGCCGGCTTAATGATTGCGTATTTCACCACCAGCAACAAATCCTTTAGCTTGTTATTGTTGAACGCATTCTGGCCGGCTGCGATGGTCCATCGAATCGGCGAGGGGAAAGCGATTGTACTGACGGTGACGAAACCTTTGCCGTCGCCCTCTTTTTCGAGGCTCCAATTCCTGACAGAAACCCCGGCCACTTTCAGCTTCCATGCGTCAAGCGTCGCAGCATCAGCGGCGATAGCTTGACCCTTCACCGCTGGCAGCCATATTTCCACCGGGTCCGAGATCTTCAGCTCTCGATCACCGAGCCAGAACGGAAAGTGCTTGCTCTCGAGCGCGAAGCTGGTTTTGGGTTCCTGGCCCGCCGGAGGATTCAGAAGCTGATGAAACGCATCGGGAAACTCGTGACGTAAGCTCACCAGGCGGGCAAGACCTTTGGGCAGAGCATTCAACCGGCTGATGAGGTTGTCCTCGTCCTCGACAAGCTTACCCAACACGCCGTCATAGCGCGCCACATAACTGAGGTGGATGATCACGTCGGACAGGCTCCCGTAGTCGAACATGCGAAATGTTTGCGGGAGGTCGAGCGACCATTCGCTATTCACCGCACCCGCGCCCTCGAATGGCAGATAGCGCTCGTCGCGGAAGTTAAGATCAAACACGCCGGCGTCGTTCTGCGCGTGGCTGGTGGCGATGGTGCGGGTCATGGTGGGCGGCACTTCGTGAAGCGCAGAGTCGTCGGCCCGCGGATCGCGCCGCACCTTGCTGCGATTGAGCCGCAGCGTTGCGCCGACGTTGGAGTACGGCCCAACCACGCAGGGAATGGTGAGCCTCACCGATTTCAGCAGACGGCGATATTGCCCGGGATACTGTAGGTCAAACCAAACCTCATCGAGTCTGAATTCGCATTTGCCGTCCTGCTTCAAGTTTTGCAACGCGATCGGATCGATCTGCCCGAGTGAGAACGATTGATTCACCTCGATATCGCGCGTATTGGTTTCGAGATATGCCTTCTCCATTCGATTCAATTGCAGGAGCAGCCGCTCGCCGGCGAGCAGACCCGACTTGTCGGATTGCCAATTATCGCTCTGAATGAACACCTCGGTGTTATCGCGCTCGAATTGGAACGCACGCTCGGCTTGCCGGGCCACCTGCGCGGTCATCTGATAGGCGCTGCGATAGAGGCGCATCAACTGTGCGCTTAGGAAGGTGTAGAGTCCCACGCTGGTGAACTTGCTCTTAAGGAAGTCGTGAACCTCCTGGGCCTGATCGAGTTGCCGGCTGTGAATCTCGAGATCTCTCTCAGCAATATGCAGACGGATTTGTGAGGCGAGCGCCTGTTTGCTTAGTTGGTTCATCTCTTCCGCAGCTAGCTTGAGCTGCAACCGCCAATCCTCCGATCGACGTTGGAAGCCCGCTTCCAATCCGGCCGACCCCGCCGCGCTATCGGCAAACTGGGCCAGGCTGGCGTACCACTGCGCATAGCTCGTAACGCTTTTGCCGATCTCGTCGCCGCCGTACTTCATTGCAAACGGGCTGCCGAGTTGGGGCAGCAGGAAGTCAATGCCGGCCTGAATATGTAACAGCGCTTCGGCAGTGCGCAGACGGGTTGCTCCATGCTTCCATCCTTGCTCGTTTGCCTCCCAGCCGTTGAGGCCGGACTGAATCAACTCGTTGTAGTGATCGATCTTGTTCTGCACGTTCCGCTGTTGTGACTCGAGCGCTGCTAACTGTGCCTGCGCTTCGCTGATCTGCTGTTTCTTCACCGAGCGCTGGAGCTTCAGGATGTTTTGCTCGTGCGTCGAGCGCAGCAGCGAGAGTTCCTCGCCGTCTTTCTTTTCGAGCGCGCTTAGCAGCGCCCCGCCGAATGACTGCACAGTGCCGGCGTACTGGCGCGCTTTCTCGACGAGAAAACTGAAGCGGTAGGGCGGCAAAGCCTCGTTTTGCTGACCGATGATGTCTTCGATCGAGAGACCGGCAGCCTTGGCGCGCACGAGCAGCATCGGATCGATGGGTGGCTGGAACAGCGCCAGCGTGATGTGCTCGCCGTGGATATTCAGGCAATGGCGGATCTTGAAAAGCCGGTCCTCGACGCGGTCCCAATAGCCAAGCAAAACCTCATTCGGCGGTATGCAGAATGCCGGCAGATTTTGGAGCCAGAGATTTGATGGCGCGGTTCGCGAATTCTCCGATTGCGCGTCTCGTTCCCGATTGCCGGGCGCGGCATTCACGGGACCGTCATTCTGCTCACGCGCATTGTAGAGCGGCACGCGCGGCGCGGCCGCATACTGACCCAGGCTGCCGAGACCGGTGTTTAGCAAGGTCGCGCTCATGGTGTTGGGCGCGCCTTCCTCGGGATTCACGATGCGCTTCTCGGCCGCAGCCGTACGCTGGGTCGTCCTGATCGCGGCTAGCGCACTCGCCTTGTCAGACGCAACGGCGAGCTCTCCCGTGCCCGATGTCTGCCGTACGATCGCCTCAAACCCAACCTGGAGGTGAACATTTTCCAGGCACATGAGGAACTCCGATCCTTTGTCGATCGCCGGGCCGAGCACTTCGTACGTGATCGTGTTTTTGTCGACGCTCTTACACGGGCCGACGCTGACCGGACGTGGGCCGAGTATGTCCGCCGCGAGCACATACAGCATCGTCGCCTCGTTGATTGACTCCATCGTCTCTTGGGTGAACAAGTCGTCGCCCCAGTCGATGAGGTTGTCGATGTACTTCATCACGATCGATTTCTGATACGCGCTCAGGCGCAGGCGCGCGATGGCGTGCGGGTCAAAAGGATCGTCCTGATATTGATCGATGGCCGCGTCGTCGTTGAGCAACTCCTTGAGCTTGGGAACACGCACATTGCGAAACTCGCGGTACTGCCAGACCCGATGTTTGAGTTTGGGGTCGCCCGGCGAAGCCGGCGCGCCCGGATTAAAAATTTTTTCGTACCAGTATTTCGCGTCTGCGTACTTTCCTTCAGAATTGAGCTGATTCGCGATCAGGAACGGAATGTGAAAAAACAACTCGCGGTAGTACGCGCCGAACGAGCCGCGGAAGGGAAGGGCGTCCGAGGGCTCCGCTCGGAATCCCAACTCGCGCGGCATTCTGGTGCGGACTCGTGGAGGGGCCTCGCCCCGGCCGGTCTGCGTCGCCAGCGTGAGAAACTTGTCGATGCCACCTGTGAACAGGATCTGGGTCAGAAAGGAATCGAGTGTGGTGTTAATGCGCCTTGCGATACGGCGCGTTCCGATGGGCCCATGCTGGCGCTGAATCCAGTGCTGGTGTAACCCATGCTGAAACACCGTTTCCGCTTGCCTGCCGTTCACCAGAATCATATCGTGCGCGTTGTCGGTGCTGATACTCTCGGTCAGAAGGTGCCCGCCCCTCTGCGTATGCGTTTCCAGCATATCGTCGGTGGCGCTCGGCGCGCCGGGTCCCGCGTTGGTACGCAGCATCAGACTAAAAGTGTGCAGTTTGGCGTTGAAGAGAATGCCCACCGCCTCGGTGCCCGAACCGTTGAGGTAGCTGTGCTCGGTGTTCTCCTGGAAGCGGAAGAATGTCTTGACAACGGAAAGATTGTTGAGCAACAGATTGAGCGTGGCGAGCACGTATTCTGACGCAGGCGACGGATTAGGTTTTACTATCCCTAACTTGCCGCCTTTCAAATCGAGATACCTTCCGTCGACCTCAGCCTGGGAGACCGGCCAGGAGATGGTGTCAGTATTGGCGGGGTTTTTAACCGTCGGATGAGATACCTTGAGGTTAATTAGCACACGGCTGCGCTTGAACTTGCGGAAGTAGTGGATCTCTATTTTCTCGGGATCTTCACTCTTGAGTGCAATCACCTTGGCGTAGGTCTTGGACTTGCGATAGTACTTGACCAACTCCTCGGTTCCCACCTTGTCCATGGCAACGAAAGTGAAGCCGAGGATATTCTCGATGACGACCGGCATTAAATCGATGACGCGGCGATCGAATAGCTTCTCGGGCAGGATCAGCTTCTGGTCCGCAGCCCACTTTCCGTTGCTCTGACGGTACGAATAGTGAACTATCATTTGGTGCTCGATACCGAGGAAGATTGAGTCGCCTTTCACGAAACTGCTCTTGTCCATCGATGTGATCTCGACCCAAAAAAGATACAGGCGACCGAGGTGCACCAGCGGCGAGACGTAGGGGGCGCTGATGCCGAGATCGATGGCCTCCCACGGGTGCCAGCGGTTTCCCTCAACCTGGTGGCGTCGCAGAAAATACTGGTAAGGATCCGAGTGCGAGCGCGCGACGAACCAATAGCTGTCACGATCCCTGTCGTAACAGACGCCTACTACCTTAAGCCTCGCGAGTGTCGAAAACCCGGTTAGATACTGGTGATATGCCTCCTCCGCAGCGTCGAGCGTGATCTTCCGCTGCAGCAAATCGTCTTCGAGTTCCTTGAACAGCGGCGTCTTGTCGTCGCGCAGCTCCGGCTCGATGTAATTCTCGGGATAGAGAAAAACCTTTCGATTGGCTTCCCAAACACGATAGTTTCTGCGCCACTCCCATTCCCGCCGAATGTCATCAGCATCGATTAATGAGAGCACGGAAAAACCGTCTGGGGACTGCTCGAGATCGATCAGACAGCGGTGTACGTAGAGCTGCAGGCTCGACATTGCAGCCACCAGACGCGAAGTTTCAAAGCAACCGCCCATCTCGACGTCGATGAGGAAGTAAGCGTAGAGCTCCTCGCGATTCTTGAAGTTGAACAGGTTCGCACGCGCGATGATGTAATCGCAGAGCGCATCGCGGCGCAAGACGTTGAGCGCTTCGGTACGCGGCAGGACGTTCTTGTCGCGCGCCGCCTGGTCCGGGTACCTCGCCTGCAAAATGCTGAATAAGAAATCCGCCGCTTTGCTCAGACTCGCGAAGTCACGCAACAATAGCAGCGCGGATAGCTTGCCCAGGCTCGGCCCTTGAATCGAGAACAACTGGCAGAACGAATAGAGCTGGATTGCTCGTTCGATACCGCTCAGCGCCGTCGCCGGCAACACTTGCGAAAAAAAGACCGAACGCAGGAGCGTCGCATCGAGGTTCTTTCGATCAGCCAACAGCGCGATCTCGTCGGCGTTGAGTGGCGGGCTCGTCACTAGCTGCTCGGGGGAAAAGGAAGGAGCCGCCGCGATAGTGAATGCGCCATGAGCGGAAGAGTGCAGCGCCTGTTTGAAAACGGGCGCCAACGCCGCGGCGTCGCCGAACAATGCCGCCGGCGCTATCGGCGTATTTCCGTTGGCGCGGACCTGGTACTGCCAGATTAAGTTTTTCGTCTCAGCGCTGGTGAGCGCGCTACCCAGGCGCAGCTCCCGGTAACGGCGCATCGCGGCCAGTTCCGGAATTCGCAACGCACGAATATTCTCGATGCCGAAAATCGACGGATACTGCGCGATAAACCAACAATCGGCGGTCTGCAATCCCAAGCGGCTGAAGAGTTCGCCGAGGCGCGCAAGATCACGGGCTAGCGTCAGCAACGGTTTCAAATCGGAGCGGTCTGTCGCAACGCCGTCGACGATCTTCGTAGTGAGCGCCTTGAGCATGTCCGCGTTATCCCAGCCAGGTTGCGCGAACGCAAACGCCACCAACGTTTTGTCGACATCCATGCCGGCCGTGGCCGCAAGCGCGTTGGGAAGCAGATTGAGGAAATGGAAAGCAAGCAGCGCGTCGTGGACATCGGAGAGCAACGCAGCGACCTTCGTTGACGGCGAAAAGATCTCCCTGAGCTTAGTGTCCGGTGCATAGGCGGCTGCCAGCCGGTATTTATCGCCATCCTTTTCGAGCAGTTTTTTGTCGACCAGCAGCGCCAGGATGTCGTTCGCGTCTTCGGGTTCGATCCCAGGAAGCGACGTGAGCACGCTGGGCCCAAACGAGAGAGCGCTTGAAGACTGCAGGTCGTTGACCACCGCAACCACCTCGTCGACCGTGACGAGTGAAGTCGTCGGATCGATCAGCGAGAACGCGTCCGTGATACTCAGCGGCAGCGCTTTGAGCTGCGTGACCGAGTCAAGGAGCAGCTCGAGCCGATCGAGAGATCGGAAATCCGTTGGGACATCGGCAGGCAACTTCAACTTGTTCACGGCCAGGCTCAACTCCGCAGGTGTGATGCGCCAGACGCGAGCGAGCGTGGAGTGCGCGTAGAGAAGCGCAACGTTATCGGCGGTGAGATCACACTTGCCATTCGGATGGAACGGGAACGCTGCGGGGTATTGAGCGAACAAGGCCAGCAGGTCGGACTCCACCAGACCAACGATGCCAAGCAGCGCCGGCAGTCGCGGGTCAACCGTCTCGTCCTTTGGCTGACTCGTATTGAAATGCGCATGGTGGAAGGTGATCGGAAAGTCACCGGCGCCGGTAAGCGCGGTGAGATTTAGTTGGGCCGCAAGTGACTGCGCGCCCGCTTTCAGCGGCCGAGTCGGAATGTGATCGAGTACACCGATGAGGGCGTCGACCGGCAGCCCGAGCGATTGAGCGAGACGTTTGAATCGCGCCAGGCCGGTGAGCGCTTTTTGCGAGAAGGGCTGCGCGTCCGCGATTCGCTCCGTCTGCAACAGCTCGTCAAGCTCCGTGAGCGTGTAATTGGAGCTACGCGCCAGCCGCAGGAACCGTCCAATGCGATCGAGTAGAGCGTCGGAGAGGCCAATGACGACTTCCTTCTCTGATTGAATGTCTTTGCTGACTTCGACGCGGGCGATCCCGAAACCGCCGGCGGTCCTGGTTGACTGCAACTCATCAAGCCGATTTCGCGTCAGGCCGGTAAAGCGCAAAAAATCTACTGCGTCCATCTGCGTGCCGGGCGACGGGAATTTGATCCACGCGACGTCGAGCGGTGCAGCGGTGACTAGAGCCGTCCACTCCCCGTCCGACAAGCGCAGCGTCTCTTTGTACAGTGTGTCGAGCGGTGCATTAAGCAACTCATAAAGCTGCACGAGCTCGGTGTCCCAATCGCGAAGATACTCGCGAACCGCCGCCAGCGGAACGTGATAGGGCAACCCGATGGCGCTGCGATCGTTGGCTAGCGTCTCCACTACGTTCTGAGTGGAAAGAGTTCGGTTGAGGTAGCTCTCGAGCACCTCGATTACCAGCGTCAGATGCGGGATCAGGGTGTCGGTGTTTTCGCAGGTAAGTGAGAGGCGCCAAAGATCGGGACGGCGGAGGCGTAGCCGCAGCGGATGCTTAATCTTGCCGCCAAAAGCCGGATTGGTGATGTTCTTTTCGATGAAATACATGAGGTCGGTGAAGTAGGCGGCCGGGCTGAAGATCGAACGGCAGTGCTCGCAAACGCAGTAGCTGGTGTTGCCGAACAACTCCTGATATCCAGGAAGCTCTTTCAAATCATTTACGAACTTCGGATCGATTCCTTGAAAGTATCGTCCTTGCTCGAGGCCGGCAATTGAGTCCCAATGCAATTGGACGTGATTAGCGATCCGCGCCGCCTTGCTCCGGCTGGCTCTGTGGATGGGCGCAGCGCTAGCCTCATTGAGCCCCGTCAGTTTCACGAATTGGCTGTAGCTTTGATTGGCAATGGCCGAAGAAGAGTCGAGACCCGCCCGCAAGAGAGTGGTGGCGGTGTCGTGGTCCGGCGCCAGATGAAGCACCCGTTGATAGGCGAGCAGTTGGTTTCGGACCGGCGTTTGATCAGCGGGGGCGATCCCGGTCCAGTCTATCTCGCTTTCACGGCCCGTTCGCTCATCGACTGAGGACGAAGCATCGAGCAGGTTGAGATAGCGCAGATCCTCAGCGGAATTGTTTTGCAGAAAAACTCCGAGCGAATCGATGCGGCGGCCGATTTCCCGGCTCTTTTGCGCTGGCGTGGCTGCGCCGTCGGCGAGGACCTCGGCGACGCCGAGGTGTCGATAAGTTTTGACCAACCCGGCGACATCGCGGACGTGCGCAGCGAGCACCGGTTGTTGCGCCGCCTCGATGCCAGTCCAATCGAGATCGGAATGATCAAGCCGTTGCAGCAAATCCGGGTTGTGGGCCAAAAGCGCAGCGGTCTCCCTTAGGGCAGGCGGAAGACTCTGCGCCACGGTCTTGTCGGCGATGCGATACGAGAAATATTCCGATGGGAACGTCTGCTGAACACTCTTTGCCAGCGAGTTTGCATAGGCCTCGGGCGTCACGCCGACTGGAATCGAGTCCGGAGTTTTGGTAATCAGATCGAGCCAGTGAGTTTGATCCCACTTGATAAGATCGGCGGTAGTGTGGAGCTCGGCTTTGCGCGCGGCCTCGACCAGCCCATATTGTTCGCCGGTGAGCCGGCTCAGTTCAGTAGTGAAGAATAGATCGTCTCGCTGTGCAGGCGTGATGACATTCTCCGTAACCGCCTGATCCCAGTCCAGGTCGTTCCACGCCTCGAGCTGTTTCTCGCCGGCATCGATCTTGTCGATGAGAGTCGGACTCAGTTTGGCGATGCGCAGGAGCTCGCGGCCCTTGCCCTGGCGCACGTCGGCCACGAACAGCGGGTGCTCCGCCAGCGGCACGTTCGGCTGCAACAAGCTCATGAGCGTAGGCGCGCCCTCGGCTTCTTCACGCTCTTTCAGGTGCGCCGCCAGGTCGGCGAGCGCTGGATCTCTGAGCATCACCGGCGCCACGATCTTCTTGATCACTGACAAGACCGTCTCGGCGAGCAGCAGGTGGTAATCGAGCGACAGCCGATCAATGAAGTCCTCAACGACAGCGCTCGTCGATCCGATGAAGTCCTTGATCAACTCCTTGAGCGCACCATTGAGCTTGGCATCGACCATCGCTCGGGTCGCCGCGTCGCTCATGCTGCCAGGCGACAAGTGGATCACGCCGGGCGCGATCGGCGTTACTGGCAACTCCCGACTCTGTCGCGGCTTCGGCTCTTCTTCAGGAACTGACTCGCCGTCATCAGGTTCGTTACCATCAGGCTCGGGTTCTTCGCTCGGCTTCAGATCGACCTCAATTACAACTTCGATTTCACTCGCATCAACGTTCCACAGCACCTCATCCTCAGTGCTGCGGATGAGCACGTCGTCCTGAAACACTTTGAAAAAGAGGTCGGGCTGCCGGTCGAAAAACAGTTCCGCGAAATAGGAACGGTCAAACGCGATTCGGAAAGCGCCCTGCTCATCCGTCACCGCGCTGCCAACCAGATCGTCGACGATCAGATCTTTGTCCCACGCTTCGACACGCAGTTTGGCGCCTGCTGCTTCCTGCATCTGACGTTCGATGACGCGACCCACAATGAGAAACATCTTGGCTATCATTTGCTTACCTCTTGAGTATCGATTCCTGGAGCCCTATCTCGGTTCGTCTTCCTGGGAGAGTTACAAAATCCGGAGTGCGATCTCCAGAGTCGTCTGAGGGAGCGTAACCGCCAATAGACATATGTCAGTAAACGCCACCGGCACCTCCTGAGCCGAGAAACGGGCTCCGGGGTCCTGTTTGTTGTTGCAAGTTATCTCTCTGCTTTTCCCACGGCCCGATGACGGGCAGTTTTGTAACGATAGGAGCGGAAGCCCCACTGATAGGACTCGCATTCGGCGCGTAGCCGCGCTGCATGAAATAGGTGTGACCTCCGGACTCGTAGGTACTGAAGCGGATCCGTGCACCCCGGCCATCGAAGTGGTCGTCAAGAGTCTCGAACATGAAAGAGGTGGGAGTGGCTTCGACGACCTGCACTCCGTTGCGAACGTCAATGCCCATCTTGGCCATATTCCACGATATCTGCTTTCCTAAAAGCGACGAACGCGGACCGACGAGATCGAGGTTGGCCCCTTTCTGGATGTAGACGCCGGCCCGTGCCTCCTGAGTCAGGTCTGCGCCTCTTGGTACGATGCTGAAAGGAAAAATCCTATTGGGGTGAGCCTGCATATATGACATGACAGCAGCGGCAGTTCCCTGGTCAGCCGTGCGGCCCAGATCGAATGAACGAGCATAGTTGTATCCTTCCAGCGGGTTGTGCACGATGCCAAGGTTAGGCGTGTCCGAAGCCGAGGAGTAGTCACCAACAGCTTTGTTCGCGACGGCAACCTCGAGCAGTCGGGCAGCCTCCGGGTCGTTCTGAACGTCGGCCGTGTTTCGTTTGGCGATTTCAGCGTCGGGATCGAACTTGGACTCCGCGGCTGCGAAGAGCCCAGGAGGAACCGCCAACGGCCCGTCGAGATGAGGCAACGCTCCAAAGCCGGGGAACCCTGACCCATTCGTCGCGCTTGGCGTAGATACGGAGCCTCGGATCACGGGAGTTGGCGCGGTCATGTGGTATTTGTCCTTCATCGCTTCGGCCCGGACGCGGAACATACCAGACGTGTTGGCGACGAAGAGGGCACGGGTCGGGCCACTCATGCTTTCCATGTACCCGTAAAGCTCGGGATCAGTTTTGTTCATGACATCCCGGTCGTATGGAGCTGATGGTACGTTAGTTGTACCTGTGGGATCAGACCGATTGATCGGGTTGTTGACAACATAGGAATACAGGTTGAGACCATCCTTAATCCCTACCGGGTCGGCCGCGGTCCATCGAGCAAGCCACGGCGCGCAATAGCGCGCACCGTGATAATAGAGACCGGTTTCCTCATCACGCTCCTTGCCCGTGTAGCGATAACGTTTGAGGCTCACTTCAGTTGCGCTGTGGCTGGCTTGATACGAGGTGCTGCCGTAGGGGTAATACTCTTCGTAGGAAACCACTGCGTTGCGGTCATCGAGTTCAAGCGAGGAGGAACCGAGATGATTATCGAATTGATAGCGCAGTAGTGTGCTCGGTAAAGTATTCGCGGTCGCGGTTGCGTCGATGGTCTTGGTTTCGACAAGCGCGAGGCGGCGCTTGTCATCCATGATGTGCAGCGTCTCGCGCTCAAGCGTCGGGGTGTTGGGATCGCCGTTGTACTCTCGATAAATCTCGAAACCGCCGAGGTAGATGCGCTCTTTCATAAGAGTCGGGGTTTGGCCGGCTCCAGCTTGCCGCTCGGTGACTTTACGCACGCGTTGTCCGCCGGCGTCATAGACGTAGTAGGCGGTCTCCGGACTGCCGCTATTGACTGACTGTTGGGATGTTGAGTGAAGCTGATCTTTGAAATCCCACTGCATCAGCGGCAGGTGCGGCATCGCGGTCATGTTGCCATGAACGTCGTGGGTGTAGCGCTCGGGCGTTTGCCCAATGCTGGTGCTACTCAGGCGGTTGCTCTGCTCAGTGGATTTAGTCAGGCTCGTTTCGTTGCAGGCGTAGGCGCGCGTCCAACTACCGTTCGATCCCGCTTGATGAATTAGATTCTCGAAATTCCCAACGTTGTCATATTCATATCGCTCGGTGTAATTCCTCAGAGCCTGCACATCGCTCGGATGCGCATTTGACCCGGCGAACGGGTAATCGCGGAAGTTGCCGTCTGGTGGATTGAAGTTGAACGTAGTCTGGCCGATGTGTTCGCGGCCTTGAGCTTCGATCAGGCGGTAGACGGAGTCGTATATGTAATCGCAGACGGGCTTGATTTGGTCGTTGGCGTGGATGATCGGAAGCAGCGCAGCGTCTTTGATACGCGTGATATTGCCCACAGCGTCGTAGGTGTAGCGCAAGTCCTGCACGGTCGTTGCGTTCGTGAAGATTTGCGAGGCCTGACCGTTCTCGCTTTTAGATCGCATGGTCTTGAGATGAATCAGGCGAAAAGTTTCAGGGTCGTACTCATAAGCTGTACTGGCATTGTTTCCATATTCAATCAGCACGCGTTGGCCTTTCGCGTTGTAGTCGATGTTGGTCACGAATTGCGTTGTAGTTGCTGCGCCGCGGAGATTGACGACCATTGACTCAAGCAGGTTTGCCTCGTTGTACGCGGGGCGCATGACGCTGTTGTCAGGCGCCGTCAGAGTCAAGGGTCGATTGAGCGCGTCAAATGTAGTGCTGCTGGTGAAGATGTCCTGGTCCAACGGCTGATTCGCTGACCAGTCAGGCGCTTTCTTGTAGTCCTGCGCGAGTTGACGCGTGTTCCGCAGCGGATTGCCTTTGAAGTCGTAAGCTTCCTCTTGATCGGTAACCGGATTGATGGCCAGGTGAGTGACGATACCGGCTCCGTCATACTGGCGGAACACTCTGGTTCGAAGATTGAGCTCGACGTCGTTGGGTTGTCCTTCTCCGTACTCGGTTTGAGTGAAGAGAATTTTCCCGTTGAGCGTTTGCGGATCTGAGTTTTCCGGATCGGCGCCCAGCACGAAGGCGCGCACCGGACGCCGCAACGCATCGTACTCCGAGCTGAAGACATGCCCTCGACTGTCCCACGTGCGAATGGGTTTCCCCGCGACGTCGTTCAGCATCCAGCGCTCGCCGGCTTCCATGCTGGCCTGGCGGATTTTGTTGCTCAGCAAGTCGTAGTCGTAACGCATGACGACGCGACCCTTTGCGTCAATCACTTCACGTTGGTTGCCTTCGATGTCTAGAATCAAGCGCGTGAGATATTTTTCAGCGATGGTGTTTCCATTTCGCTTAAATTGATTGTGCGCGACTGTCAGGAAGGGGCGGCCGAGTGCATCGAAGTGCGCGACGGTTGGCGTATCGGCGTGAGCAGCCGCTTTGTCAGCAGCCTGCTGTTCATCAGGCCCGAGTCCTCCGGTCTTCCGCTGCGCGTACCAGGTCGGCAGGCAATCAGAGTCCGGTAGACGGCGAACGTAATCGCGCACATCGGGATCACCCCTCGCATCGAAGGTCACGGTATCGTTTACGTCAAAGCTCGTCTGCCGCCACGGATCGAAGACCACCTTTTCCCAGGTGTGGTTTGGGTGCAGGGTGGCGACGACACGATCGACCGGGTCGTAGAACAGGATCGGGCTGACGCCAACCTGCCTGCCAAACTTGAATGCGTGCGTGTCGTCAAAGAACGGTTCGTACTGACGGACGGGCTTGCCCTTGTTATTGAAAATCGTCCAGCCGCTGCCCACCCAACGCGGCGGGCCCTTAGCGCCATTGATCTTCTCAGGCTCAGCTTGAATCTTTTTCTGAATCTCGCGGCCGAAGCCGTCTGAATACGAAAAGCTGTGCTGGATTTTAGTGTTGTCGTTTACGCCGAGATCGAAGTGATGAGTTTCGCGGGCGAGTGCATAAATGACGGCGGGCTGCGGTTGCGGAGAGTCTTTGGTGCGTTGGTAGGCGAAGACGTCATACAGGAGCCGGGTTGTTGCGTTTCCAAGAATGCCGCGCGGATCGTCAAGCGGCTTTGCGATGTGTGCGAGTATCGTAGCGTCGCCGAGATCCGGATTGAAAGTATCGTCGAGCAGATCACCTTTGCTCTCGGTGACTTTGCCCATGACCGCCGTGCCGACCACCATGCCCAAAGTATCGAAGGCCACTTCGGAGCGGTTGCCATTTGGATCAGTCATTCGAATAGACGCGAGGACGCGATAATCCATTTCCGCGGAGGCTCGATTCTGCACTGCATCTTCGGTCGACTGGACCAGCAGATCGTAAAGGTCGTAATCGACAAAGGCTTGGTTGCCGAAGGCATCCTGGAAGCGGCGGCTGAGAAAGAAATGGCCTTGGGCCTCGGCAAGTTCCGCGGCTGCCGTGTCAGCGGGATTGCGTGAGCAGAAACTTCGACCGGAAGGAATCCACCACTCGCCGTTGCCGTCGAGATCGACATGGCCGCCTCGATCACCGCCCTGACCACCAAGCACGTCGGCTGCGTTGGGGAGCAAGTCCTCCGCTGTGCCATCGGCTCGTTTGCGTTGATAGATTTGCGCCAGCAGTTGATCCGTGAACGCGAGTTTGTAGCTCTCGAATGGCAGCGCCAGCGGCCCATGTTTTCCCAACGGCAGCGGACCGCTCAAGTCATCTTTGCGGAAAAGGGTGCGGACATTCTCAATGAGGCGGCGGCGTGGGGCAGGCAGCGCGGCTTCAGCGGCATTCCAGTTTTCGTAAGACAAGTCGAGGGCGCCATCACTCAATGTGTCAATGATTCGATTCAGCTTTTCAAAACGGAAGAGATTAGTAACACCTGGAACAAGCATGTCTGGAAGTTGAACTGGATCCGCCCTAAGCAGTTCGTAAGTGCGCGATTCGCATGGCAGCGGAGCGCGGTAGGCGTCCAGTTCGTTGACGACGTTCGTGACATGATTCTCAGTGAACGTGACGTGCGTGCGTTTTTGCTTACTTCTATCTTCATCTCGAAGCAAAGGATCGGGATCATCGTGGCGGCGTCCGTAGCCCGCCGCCGCCGAACGGAGGACGTTGCCAAACTCATCCACCCGTAGCGTCATCGAATGGCTGACGCGGGGATCGGCAAGTTGTCGCCCGCCGATGTCGTAGAGTTTCCGTTCGAAGTGAAAGTCGACACTTTCGCGTGGATGAGCGAAAAAGACGGCATGTTTGTTTTCTCCGCGCGGCTGGAGCTGCTCGATCGTGTAGTTACGCTCGGATACGGTGTAAGGCTGATCGCTCTCTTCTTTTCCGTCGGAGGCATAGGTCTCGACGCGAAGGATGGAACCTTTCAAAGCGCGACACGCTTCACGTTCTTCGTCCGCAGTCAGGCCGGCTGGAAGCGCGGTGTCTCGCAGCAGCATCGCTTCGAACTGCTTGTCTGTAAAGCCGGACTCGCCGCGGCTTGGATCGCCTTCCCGATAATACTCCCGCTCAAATTGTTTGCTGATGCGCTCACCAGCTAGATACGCCCCGGTGTGGAACCAGGTTTTGGTATGAGCCGGCGGGACGTGTGAGGCTTCCTCAATATTAGTAGCGACATTAGTAGCGACTGGAAAGGCATCGCTCGCGCTCAGCGTGGCAAACTGTTCGGTATCGAATTGCTCAACCATCCCGAATCCGCGAAACTCGCGCTCGGAACCATCGAAGTAGCCGTGATGATAGGCGTAGCGGGTGACGAAGCGATTGCGGCTGATGCGGTCGTATGTCTCAATGCGCTCGACGACGTGCACCGGAAAGGGAAGCTTGGTGATCCAGGGATGTCCATTGAGCTTGTCCTGTACGTAGAACTTTGTGGAAGGCGCATAGGCCACGACTGTTTCTGAGCCAAGGTTGTTGACAGTCTTCACCAACAGATGCGGTTTCTGGCCGCCCATCAGATCGATGTAGCGCATCGGTCGGTCTACGTCGCTGGAAAGTGGCGAGGACCAAACGAGACAAGCTGTTCCGCTTCCCACCAAGTCCACAACTTGAACAGCCGAAAGGTTGTCTACTGGGGGAAAACTGGTCAGCGATTCGCGGTCACTCCAACTATTGCCCGACTGGTTGCGGTAGATGTCGATTCGATTCGCACCGAGGTAACTGATGTCGGTAGTGCCGGAGCCATCGATGTCGGCCAAGCGGATGCGCTTTTGATCGAACTGATCGGGATTATCGAACCACGGCGAGTTACTCATTGTCACTTTCGATCCAAAGCGGCCGTGACCGAGGTTGGGCCAGTAGCAAACCTCGCCGTTGCGGATGCGGGCCAAGTCGGTGAGGCTATCGCCCGAAAAGTCTGCGAGATAAACAGATTGCGAGCCGTCGGCGAAAACCAGCTTGGGTCCCTCTTCCTCGGCGGCGGCTTGGCGGACTAGTTGCGATGAACCAAAACCATCTTCCGCCAGCGATGGGTGCCAACGGAAGACTTCGTCGTCAGCGATTAGGATGTCGCTGTGCCCATCTCCGTCGAGGTCGATGAACTTGAGATTAGGGTCGCGAGTGTCGAGGTTCGGAAACGACTGGAACGTACGGAAAGTTTCCCAGCCGGCATCATCGGTGCGTTCGTAGAAACCAGGCGCGGAACCCGCAAAGGTGACGAGGTCCGGTTTGCCGTCGCCGGCCAAGTCCAGGAACTGGGCCGGGCCGGCGAGGGAAAGTGCCGGCCGAGCAGCAACAAGTTCTAACGGAGCGAAGCGGGCTTCAATATGCTCGGTACCGTTGTCGCGAACGGTGTTGATAGGGCTGAGATTGCGTTTGTAGAACCAGCCGTCTGCCTGCTCAGTGAGAATACCCGACACACCTTCGCCGTCAAGATCTATCCATTGATAGCTGGAGTCGTCGAGACCCTGCGGCAGATTTTCGAGACTGTCAGCATCAAGCTCGCGCACCTCCTTCTGGATTCTCGCGGCGGTATAGGTGAACTCAATTGCCGGCAGCGAGTTCTTCCGATACGCGCCGTCGGCCTGTCGCCTGAAACCCGATTGGGTAACGGAGGTGATCAGGGAGGCGATGGGGCTTTGTTCGTAGTTGAACTCGGTGGCGCGAACGAGATAGTCCTCCGTGCCGAGTTCGTTCTGGAAGTGGTGGAACATCAGCACACGATGGCAAAGGCGTTCCGTTCGTACCTCGAAGCCTGAGCGGTAGGTGGAGAAGGGATCTTCGCGGATCGCCCAAGGGCGCTGGTTATCTTCAAGAAAAGCGTTGGCGGCGCGTCCGTCGGCGTTTTCCGTATAGTGCTCGCCATAATCGAAAACAATTTCAAAGAGCCAATCCTTGCGCTCGCTCAGGTCTTCAATCGTGTGGCGCGGCGTGCGATTGCCGTACTTGATGCGCTTGAGATAACGGTGAGACGAGTGAGCGTCGTCGCTGCGGTTGCTTTCATGCACCAGAGTCCGATTGATTCCCTGGGAGTTTTCCGCTTTGTATTCGTAGCGGATGGCGTTGCCCTTGTCGTCGTAACTTTCGCAGATTAGCCAACTGAATATTCGAGCCTGATCTTTCGGATCGGCTATGCGGCTTGCGGCAGTTTTGCCGTAGATGGTAGTGATGTTGTCCTTGGAAATCGCGCGCCAATGAATCTCCCCATTGCGGGTCCATCGCTCGATGCGTGCGAACAATCCTTCGATGCGCGGACGGTAACGTCGCACCAGAAAGCCGCCACGTTCAATCTCTTCGCGAACCCAGTTTCCTTTCGCATCTTTTTTGAAGACAGGCATTAGGTCTTCAGAGCCTGAGAGAATGAAGACGTCAGACTCTTGCGCATCGCGGTATTGAGGAAGGCCTTTGTCAGTTTTGCGCGTAATCGCAGGTAAAGAAAGATCCCAACCCAGACCAAAGGATCCGTTACCAGCGCCTGAGTCGTAGGAGAGGGAGAGTTGCGGACCGAAGCCGGAGCGTCCCGGGCTGACAGCAATGGGCACGCTTATCGAGGAAGTGCCAGTCACAGGATTGGCGGCGAACTTCTCGCCGATTCCGCGGATCGCACCTCCCCCTTTAGGTAGCGACAGTGTGGGAGATGAAAAGCTCTGATCCTTCGGCTCTTCGGTTCTTGAGGTTTCTTTCGGGTTCATGATCGACCTTGGAACCTCTGCCGCCGTAACAAATGAGGATGGCTGTTCAACGCAAGCTCGGAACTCAGGCTAGTCTTTATGCTAAGCGCAAAAGACCTGTCTGTGCGCTACTACACATAGACAGCTTGGCCCCTGTTGATCGGCAGGATTGCCAGCCTCTTTCGAAGGCAGAGCGTGGTAGTTTCGAACCCTTGGGCGCATCCCTAAGATTCCTACTCGGGGTATTCAATGAAGCTCTTGGGATTGATTGAGGTTCCCGTTCCGAGTCTTATCGATGAGGGATGTCCGCACTACGTGGCCGCGATTTCCTCAGCAATATGAACAAAAACGAAATGCGCAACGGACTTTAGTCCGTTGCGCATTTCAAGTTCAAACGATGAGTAGCTGTAAGTTATTGAAGAGAAGTGGTGCCGAGGGCGGGAGTCGAACCCGCACGCCCGTTAGGACAACGGATTTTAAGTCTCACAAACCTTAATTTCTTTAGTTCTCCCGTGTTCCTGCTTGTTCCGAATCCTTAGTATTTTCGCCAAATCACTTCCATGCTCTTCAGGCCTGTATGGCCGTGTTCGGAAGAGTTGGCACACATTTGGCACACAAGGGTGAACCCCTCCCTCTCTCTGCAACGATCTGTAGAAGCCCGCCCAACTCACCTGCGCCAGTTGACAGACGCGCTCGATACTCAAGGTGCCTTACAAGAACATCACTACTGCACGTGTTGGGATGGGACATAGTCGTATCAACAAACCGCAGACCGCTCTATCCCGCCATTATTGGTGGCCGTGGTTCTCTTTAGAATGATGGACGACGAGACGACATGATCTCGCATTCTTATCACCGCCAAACGTTTCGGTCTTTCGGAATCTATCTGAGCCTTGCCCGCAGAAAATATCTATTTTGAGTTGAAGTAAACCTTCGGCTAGCCTATATTAATGTAGCTCTGTTTTTGCTCGAACTTTCTCATGCGAATCTCACCTCTCTTCACTCGCGTAATTAGGCATAATCCCATCGCTAAAACTGCGCTTTGTGTGGCCGTTGTGTCAATCATTCTGTTGTGGAATCCCAGCAGTTCCACTCAATCAGTGAGCTCGCCGGATAAGCCAATAGAGCCGCGACCCAGGTTCATTCCGGGCGAGGTCCTGGTGCGCTTTAAGTCCGAATCCCTGGCACGGGCGACTAAGCAGATTGACACCCTAATAGTTGAACGTCGAGGTATTCAGGTGAGGATGGAGGAGACCGATGCTTCGCACATTCTGCACGGCCTTCGAGTAGCTCACGTCGATCCCGCTGAGACTCTAACTGCAGTAGAAGCTCTCTCTGCGCGACCCGACGTTCTCTATGCCGAACCCAATTATGCGCGCGAACGATTTGTGGCGCCTGACGATCCCCTTTATCCGAATCTTTGGGCCCTTAACAGTACTGGGTTCATCTTTGGTAGCGCAGGTAACTTTTTGCCTGGTTTCGATATCGATGCCGAGAAGGCTTGGAACATCACCACCGGAAGCCCGAATGTTGTCGTTGGCATAGTAGACGGCGGCATCGATCGAGATCACCCCGATCTGTTTCAGAATTTTTGGGTAAATCCCGGTGAAATTCCCAACAATCACTTAGATGATGACGGCAACGGTTTAGTCGATGACATCAATGGCTACGATTTCTTTCACAACACGCCGGGATTCTTTGATCCCGGCGATCTCGATTCAGAGAATCATGCAACTCATGTCGCTGGAATCGTAGGCGCATCTGGAAATAACGGAACGGGAGTGGTTGGCGTAAATTGGCAAGTTAGTTTGATGTCGTTGAAAATCTTCGGCCGTCGGGGTGAGAGTCCCTATCCAAGCAGTGTCAGCCTATTGGTGCGTGCTTACGCATACGCCAAACAGATGCGCGACCTGTGGACCAGCTCCGGTGGCACTAGGGGAGCGAACATTCGGATCCTCAATAACAGCATCGGTGGTTATGGTCGCTCGCAGACTGAGTTCGATGCCGTTCGCGCGTTAAATGATTCAGGAGTGCTATTCGTTGCCGCCGCTGGAAACTACACCCGGAACAACGACGTCTTTCCAGTTTATCCGGCTGGCTATGAATCGCCGAATGTGATCTCAGTCGCAGCTTCAACTCAATACTCTGACACGCTGGCTAGTTTCACAAATGTGGGGGCCCGTACAGTGACCATGTCAGCTCCCGGTCAAACAATACAAAGCACCATCGCCTTCGGGAATTATTCAGTCTTTAGTGGCACATCTATGGCGTCTCCGTACGTTGCCGGAGCTGCCGCATTAATTTGCGCTGCATACCCAAACATTACCGTGGAAAAGTTAAGGGCAGCACTCATCTACAACGGCGATCGCGTCTCCTCACATGACTACAAGAGCTTAACGGGTCGGCGACTCAATGTGTTCAACTCACTGACTGGAGTAGCTGAAAACGACGTCACTGCTCCTGCAGCGATCAATGATTTTAGGATTATCGCCAAGGAGGGACGACGGATTACTTTGGGTTGGAGCGCTCCCGGTGATGATGGCAATTTGGGCACTGTTTCTCTTTACGACATTCGCTACTCACCAACTGATCTCAGTTCGCCTCAACAATTCGAAGCCGCGACCAGCATTTCGCCGCTGGCTATCCCGATTCCGTCAGCAGCAGCGACTCTAGAGAGTGCGGTTGTTGAAGTGCCATTTGGGCATACGAATGGCTTCATCGGATTGCGAGCCACAGATAACATGGGTAATGCAAGTCCGATAGCTGTAGTGAGCCTACCTATCGACCAGAATGTTCCTGGTCTTTATGACGTTACGGAATCACCAGCGGAATCCCTATCGACAGGTGGAACACAACTCCAGGGTTTCGGGGTGGCATATCCCGATGATGGCTTCTCGGATTATGCCCTTCCTTTTTCGTTTCCCTACTTCGGCTCCTGGGTAAGTACGGTATCGGTATCTCCAAACGGCGCGATCTATTTTTCCACGCCGCCAAAATTTCTGTTGCCACCCATGACTGGTGACGGCCTACCGCTCGATTTCTACAGCTCCCTTCGAGGCCTTCAAACAAACGCAATGATAGCCGGCATGTGGGATGACTTATATATGACGGGCGGGGTGTTTGCAGTTAAGCCAGATGCTGATCGGGTTATTTTCAGGTGGGAAGGAGTCACTTTTGACACGAAGTTCGACGATGGCACTTCACGAGGACAAAACCCTGTCAAGTTCGAGATTGAGCTGCGCAGAGATGGAACGATCCAGTTTCGATATGGAGACGGCAATCAGAAGCTGTTTCCCGTCGTTGGCATTTCTGGTGGTAGTCCGGATGCGTATGTGATTAATTCTCATACTTCTGAAACCGGGTTTAAAGACCTCACGAACGCCAGCACAGTCAAATTTATGCCCCGGTTTGCTCCGGCTCAACCCTCTGCGGACTTGCAGCTTACGCTGAATGATCCTGCGATCGTACTGCCTCGTGAGGCTGGAGGGAATATATTTGCTTCGTTTCCTCAGGCAGCAATCCCAGGACAAACTCTTCAGTTCGGAGTTGCGGTCAAAGATCTTGGTCCAGATGCCGCTGACAACGTCGTAATCACGAGTCAACTCCCAACCGGCCTCAGCTTTGTTAGATGTGGCGGCGGCGTTACGTGTACTGGTCCGCCCGTTGGGAGCAACGGAGGAACAGTGACGGTTGACCTTGGAACTCTTGGGCGGTCCTTCCTGAACGGCCTCTCAAGTGCCGCTATTGTTGTGCGCGTAGAAGCGACCGCTGGCGCGACCCTCAACACAAGCTTTTCCCTCACGAGTTCCACGCCAGATCCAAACTCCACAAACAACACCGTAACCCAAACGATCGTCGTATCCGACTACAGCATCTTCAATGATGTCGTCGACGTAGTTGGTAATAACGGCAACACCACAGCGCTAAAGCAGGACAGAACAGTTTGGACTTGGGGATTGCCGTTTGGCGCTGCTGATTGCGAGGGTTGTGGCGATACTCTTCCCCAGCGCGTTGTCGGCCTATCGGATGTTGTTGCCATCGCCTCATCGACGGGGCATTCGTTAGCGCTTAAGGCCGACGGAACGGTGTGGAGCTGGGGCTTGAATGACTTGGGACAATTAGGTGGTCAGCCACTCTACGTGAACTCGTTTTACGCTTTTCCGCCGACGCAAATACCTGGTTTGGCAAACATCAAAGCAATCGCCACTGGGCCAACCAGCAGCTTCGCACTTGCGTCTGATGGATCCGTCTGGGCCTGGGGGGATAATTTGTTTGGCCAACTCGGCGATGGCACAACAACAATGCACTCTGAGCCGCGTCGCTTGACAACCATCAATGGTGTCCGGTCATTGTCCACAAATGGTGAATGCAGCTACGCAATCAAGCAGGATGGATCAATTTGGAGTTGGGGTCGCAACGCATTCGGAATGCTGGGTACCGGTTCTTCCGATCTCTTTTCCGCGGTTCCGGTTAATGTAACAGCACTGACAAATATTCAGATGATTGTCATCGGTGACCTTCACGTCCTGGCTTTAAAAAACGACGGCTCGGTCCTGGCCTTTGGCAATGGCGGCTCAGGTCAATTGGGAAACGGAACGAATAACAGCAGCACTGTGCCGATTCAAGTTCCCGGGTTGACTGGTGTTACGCAGGTCGCTGCCAACGCTCTAGGTTCCATGGCATTGAAAGCAGATGGAACTGTTTGGGCTTGGGGAGAGGATCATCTGTCTCCGATGCGAGTTGATGGTGTCCCAAGCGCCAAACGTGTGGGGGCATGGTGGACTGTGCGTGCTGTTATTCTGGTTGATAATACGCTGCAGATATGGGGCGGGTTTAATATCCACGGCATGCTTGGTGACGGAACGCTGACGCCAAGGAATCTGCCGGGACCTGTAAGAGCCTTTACGGTTGTGAGCGCCCCAAGTATTAATCCTGGCGGCCGAGTTTACGTTTTTCCGACAGATGTCACCATTCGCTGCGACACCTTTGGTGCGGCGATCCATTACACCACCAATGGTGCAGAGCCCAGCGAAAATGATCCAGTCATAGCTGATGGCAACACTCTCAGGGTTGACCATACGATGATGCTTAGAGTGAAAGCCTGGAAAGCTGGTTGGACACCGAGTCAGACGGTTAGCGCGAACTACACGGTTCTCTCATCAGCTCAGCCCGTAATATTCGTTGAGGACGGCGCCACAAATCTGGCTGTTGCCCTGGATTCCGTGACACTGATCCGCGGACCGTTTCACATTCTTTCAGATCACAACTTCAGTCTTGATCGCCACACCCGCGTGATCTTATTGACCTCTAATCTTGGATTGAGTCCGACAGATTCAAGTGTGATTACTGTGCAAGCGGCGGGAATTCCTTTGGCCGTTGAAAATGTGGGAAGCATAACAGGAGTACCTGGTCTGGATGCTTCCTTCATCATAGTGAAGTTAACTGATAGTTTGCCGCCTGGTGATTTACCTTTAATGATTACTGTGCGAGGCGTGTTGGCCCATAACTCACCCCTACTGAGTATCTCGCCCTAGAACGGGACAAAGTTTGATCTCCCTGAGCGACCTCACTTTTACAGACCTCGGTACGGGCTCAACTTTGCGCCGACAGCCGCGAGATACTTCGCTATTTCTTCCTCGTTCGGTTGGATACCGATTCGAACTTCTCCCAAAATAAAATGCAACTCTAGTGGGTTTTCGTGACGTCTTAATCATACGGCCACCAGCAAGGCTGGCCTTTCAAAGGTGTCGGAGGCGAATTAACGATCCGACATATTCGATTTTGTTCGTTGAGCAAGTATGTAGAACTGATCTCTGGAGGGGATGATGTTTAGAAAGCTGTGGGTATTGGTCCGTTTCGCGGCTTTGACGGGAGATCAGCAATCTGCACCGGGCGAGAGAACAGAACCTGCGACGGACGATCATCTGACGGGCACTCTGTAAGACTTCACTATCCCTTCAACGAAAAGAGAAGCAAAGACGTTCCTGGACTTTTCGTCACCTTTTCGAAGCAGCTTGTTGCCGGCTTCTCGCAACCGATTCCACCAATCACACTCTTCGGAAGTACAGGGCTCAGTTGCTGCTGGAATCTCCTTATAGTAAAAACCGAGACGCCTGAGCCCGCTATAGTTGTTCGCGTTTTACTGTCCTGTGCCGACGTGTGTGCTGTCATCAAAAAGAAACGCAAAGCAGACAAGCCCCGATCCAAGAAGAACGCCTGTAAGAAGAGGGGAAGACGGCCTTAAGAGCAATCTTCTTCTCCACAATCCAGACGAGCGACGCGATTGCGAAAGTCACGTTCCCGGTTTTAGTTTCCAAAGGCGTTTACTGTCAGTAAACCCACTCTCTCTGAATCTCGAAGAACTCACCACCACCAGGCCCGCCACAACCACAACTATAGTAGCAATAAGTTGTAGTCTGCTCCCCATACTGCACCACTACCGTATTGGTGAGATTGCACATGCACCCGGGCCAGGGGTTATCTGGACACCCATCGGCTCTGACCACGGGAACTCGCATTTGTATCAGACTGAAGGCAATCGCGCCCGCCATGGCCGCGATCCCAATCCATTTAGTGATTGTCTTCTTCAAGTTCTTAGTCCTCCTGATTTTGAAATCATAGATAAAGTGAAACCAGCTTGTCTTATCATAAACAAAGGTTCACCTCGCAGCAGCTCGCGAAATGCCGAAATAAGTTTCCATTTCTGCCTTTGTATTCTCGTTGAAAGCACCGGCCCAAACCTTTTCGACCTTGCGCTGGTTGTCTATCACGATCGTTAGCGGTGTCAGGTTGAGCTTATAAAGCTTTTTGAATTCCGCGCTTGGGTTTCCGAAAACCTCGATATTCAATCCGTTCGCGGTAAGAAGATCCCTGGTGTCGGCTCTGCCATCCAAGCCAACGCCATAAACCTGATACTGCTGGCGATCACAAGCCTCTTTTATCGCTTTCCAATACGGAAGCGTGCGCTCGCATACTGGGCATTGGGATGCAAACACCAGAAACACAGTCTTGGGATGATCCGCGAAGTTTACGACCTGGCGCTGACCGGAAAGAGTATTGGCGGTGAAAGACGGTACTTGTTGTCCCGGCATCAAGAATTCCGGCTGCTGATGTGCAATTGCGGCTTTTAGACTACGATTCTGTCTAACCAATAATCCGTTGGCAACGCAAAGGCCGACAATTAACAGCAACAACAGTCCGTGACTAAATGTTGCCAGATTTAAGCCGATACTCCAGCGTGATGAGCGAAAAGTCTGAATTAGAGAGGACATAGCGCTCGGCTGAATCGAAACATCGTGGGAACCAAGCTTGACTAGGGCGGCACTATAATCCCAAGTGTTTTAGTCAGTCAAGTATTTTTGCAAGTCAACTAACGGCCACGAAACCCAACAGTTTCCCCAGGACTTAAATCGGCTTACCGCAGTACAGTAACTATGGATTCCAGGGCCTATAAAGTCTGCAGGAATGCCATGATTCCCGCATCTTCACGCCATCGCTTCACCGGCTTATTTGCGGCAACTTCGCAGGCTGCCAGCGCTTTAGCTTTCATTTCCAAATCGACCTCGGCATAGATGTTCGTTGTGTTGAGCGAGACATGCCCGAGCCAGGCGCGGATTGTGTTGATGTCCACTCCGGCGCGGAGAAGATGCGTGGCGGTCGTGTGACGGATCGTGTGCGGACTCACGCGCTTTGTGCTTAATGACGGCATTTGCTCTGAAACTCTCTTCGCATAGCGTTCGATCATCGTGTGAATGCCAAAGCGGGTGAGCGGTCGCCCACATCGATTGAGGAACAGCCGGTCTGGCGGAGAGCGGCGTTCCACGAACGGCACAAGTTCAGTTACGGTCTGTGGCCAGAGTGGACAGCGGCGAAGCTTATTACCTTTGCCGTGAATCTCAACAGATGATTGGTATCTCTCTGGGGCTTGCGACAAATCCAGATGAGAGATCTTAAGCTGGGCGGCTTCGTCCGCGCGAGCGCCAGTGTTGTAAAGAAATAAGATCACTGCATAGTCTCGCTGGCCTTGAGCCGTCTTGCGATCAGGAGCAGCTAACAGAGCGTCCATCTCGCTTTTCTCAAGGTATGTGACTAAAGGCTTGGCAGTTTTCTTAAAGGCGATGGCTCGGACTTCTCCACACCATTCGATGTGCTCAGGACGATGCAAACAATGAATCGCGCCAGCGCATGAATCGCGGCCAGCCTTTGGTTCCGGGTGGTGACACAGCAACCGCGAGTCTCTTCAAGATCTAAAAGGAAATGCCGCACGCGCTCGGCTGAGGCATCGATGACCTTAAGCCGCTCAACCTGACTACCGGCTTTATTTGCGATGAAAGGAATCAGCAACGAAAGCGTGTCGCGGTAACTGCGCTGAGTGTTGCGCGCCAGATTGCGCTCTTTCACCGCATACTCAAGAAGGAAGCGTCTCACCCATGGTCCTAGTAGTGATGTGTCATTCATAGTGCACCTCCCTCGAAGGCCGCTCCAGCCGCACCTGCTCTTGCTTGATCGTGGTCGCATGCTGCTTGGTGATTACTTGCGCGGCGCTAATGGGTACCTCGATGCCATAATGCTCGCGCAGCTTCTGTGGTACTTTCCCAAAGGCCACGTCGGCGCCAAAGTCAGTCACCGCTCGCTGCAACCCCAGCGAATAGCTGCGACAGCTGACTCCCGCTGCTTCGCTAAATGGCCGCCGCTGCCGTCCGGCTCGTTGATAGATTTGTTCTTCGAGCTCGACCTGCCCCAGCCGGCTATACCAATAGAGTTTTTTTACCTTCCGAGTCACTCCCTCCTGCTGCTCGCTCTCCTTTTGCAAACGCCGTTGCTTGCGCTCGGCCCACCCTTGCAGCGCACTGCGCCCCAGTTCGCAACTCTTCGATCACGCGCTGCTCTGCCTCATCTGCTTTCACGATATCTCCAGCCGCGTTCTCCACAATTGCCAGCATCTCTTCAAACCGCGCTCGCAATTCCGGATACTCCCGCAACCACCAACTCCGGACAATCAAGCGGTCAAGGGCGCGTCACCGCTGGCTACGCCCTTTGAATCGCCAGCAGAGAAACCAAAAAATGCAGATGCTATCGTTGTCTTAAATGATCGAGGCGGAACGACCTCAGAGCATGAACCTTTCATGCTCAACGGCTAGGCTCATCTCTCAACTACCTCGGAGGGCGAGCTTCGCATTTGGTCGTTGCTGATTCTCAAAGACTAGTGGTACTTAGAATACCAGACCCCAAGCCTGATGATCCGAAGTTTTCAGCAGGCAATTGTAACGATTTTGGCAATCAAGCCTAACCTATTTAGATTCATCAAGCGTTTACGAAGAAATTTGTTGATTGTGTTATGCAGCAGGCTTACTCTCGTGGTGCTCAATGGTTGCCAACTCGCTCTAGCAAGAGTTCCTCGGTTGTTCATGCGGCACACCATACCTGTACCCCCGGCGGAAGAGTCTCGAACATAGAACCGCCGCATTGATGGGGAAGATCGTTACTCAAGGTCGCAACGAACTCTCTAAGCTCAACTCACGCTAGATTCTAACTTCATAGAGTTCCGCTATCTGACAAAGTTCGCCTTTGGAGGTTCTTCATGCCTACCAACTCAACCTCTCGCAGGTCTGTTGCAACTATCCTAATTACATTTTTCGTCTGCTGCGCCTTGCTCTTTTCTACGCTCGTAATGGCGCGGTCGGGTCGACCGATCCCCAGCAGTCAGGATCAGGCTCGAAGGGGCAATCCCGAGCCTGGGCCGCCAGAGATGAGTCTTCCGAATCTTAGTGAAGTGCGGCGAAGAGTTCATCCTCGACCCGAAGCACCACGGAATGTTCCTTCGCTGATGCGTGGAAGACGCAAGCCACTCCAGCCTCGCAATGGCCGGAAGGTTGGTGACCCAGGCACGATGGACAGTGCCATCGGCATAGCGCGCGAGTCTATTTCAGACACGATCGCGTCAAACAACGCCGTAAGAGAGAACCTAAACGTAAAGGACGCTGCAAAGCATATTTCGATCCTTCCGCCGACAAGGAGGCGCAATCATGCGGTTGCTGGCGGCAGGAGTCTATCGCCCACGCCTATCGGTGACGATCAGTACGTGCAGACGTTTTTTCAATGGGCTTTGGCGCGAACACCATACTCAAATGAACAATCCTATTGGAATGACATTCTGCGCGCAGCATACGTGCATGGTCAGAGTTCAATGGTCATGGCGGCCAGAGAGATGGGCAAGACGTTGTTTGAATCCGTCGATTATGCAGCGCGAGCGCGTTCTAATCATGACTACGTTTACGATCTCTATAAGACCTATCTGATGCGCAGCCCTGATTCAGGCGGCTGGGCGTATTGGGAATCACTAGTTCCAGGACTAGGTCGTGAGAATGTGCGTCGTGCGTTCGACGAAAGCGGCGAGTTCATCTCCAAAGTTGGGACGGTAACGTTAACCGGCAACGCCTCTTCTACCGTTACGTCGCTGTTGGCGGCTCGAGTCGACCTCGTCAATCAGTCGGGCAATCCAGTCTTGGCGCGGGCCACAGAGTGGAGTATCCCTTTGGTTCGCTTGCCGGGAAGAGCCGGTTTGGATCTAGGACTCACGATTTCTTACTCGTCGGCAGCAGTGTGGACACGTTCCGGCCCTTACATTTATTTCGATGATGACAACAGCTCATTGAGTCCTGGTTTCCGGTTTGGCTTTCCAACAGTGCAGGAATTGTTCTTCAATGCGCAGACCAAACAGAATGCTTACTTGCTGATTACCTCAGCCGGAAAGCGTGTTGAGTTACGGCAGGTGGGCACCAGTAATATTTACGAAGCGGCAGATTCCTCTTACTTGCAGCTGACGGACACCAGCGGCAGCAATGGCAAATTGCTGCTGCGATCGACCGACGGTACACAGTTGAGTTACCAAAAGTTAGAGAATGAGTGGCGCTGTAAGGAAATCAAGGACCGCAACGGCAATTATCTCACCGTCAACTATAACAATTTGGGCGACCTCTCCAGCGTCATCGATACCCTGGGTCGCACGCTCACCTTCAACTACGACAGCAATGCCAACCTAAATGAGATTACACAAGTCTGGCACCGTGACGTCCAGCCATCTGGACAAGTAACGGAAACTCATAAATGGGCAACGTTTCGCTGGGGTACGGCCACAATTCAGCCGAACCTTGCGAATGTCGCGATCAGCGGTGTCGCCAATGGCCAGTCGATTCCGGTATTAACGATGGTCGGCCTGGACGATGGCACCTACTACAAATTTGCATACACCAACTGGAACTCGGGTCAAGTAGCTCGGATTTCGCACTACGCGTCCGACAGCAATCCGGATTATGACAATCATGAACGATCTCACGCGGCTTATACCTACCTTGCATCAGACGACACTACCAGATTGACGGAAGTACGGGTCGCCGCTGAAAGTTGGACTGGCATCAATGGCGTCGCAAGCGAGGTCGTAACGCTATTTGGCAGTGATGGCGGCAGCGCTTTCTGGCTGGTGGGCCCGGACGGCACCGTATACAAGGAGTTTTACGGCACGGCTTGGCAAAAGCGACTCGTTCAGCAGACTGAGACATGGTCAGCCGACGGTATTAAACAAAAATGGACCAGTACTTCCTGGATGCATGACAACACGCCTGACTATCCGACCAACCCGAGAGTAACTGAGACCAATATCTTCGACGCCAGTAATAATCGGCGGCGCACCACCATTGACTATCCGACGACGTTTGGATTGCCAGGGTGTGTCACGGATTATGCGGCTAACGCCTCGACGCCGATCCGCTTCACCTGTCGTGGTTACAAGAATGACGATGCGTACATCAGCCGACGCATCATTGGGTTGCCTTATGTCGATAACGTCTTCGACGGCAACTGGAACCTCCAATCCAAGACCATGTATGAATACGATTGGTGGGACTACAAGACCACGCAGGCGCCCGGAATGCAGCACGACACGACCAATTACGGTTCGAACTTTGACTTCGGGCGCGGA
>Ga0134125_10000330_pt1 | contig 65746 bp, 72 predicted proteins | sample KB31751_FD_96464 | JGI IMG/M metagenome (GOLD analysis project Ga0134125, IMG submission 96464) | Terrestrial soil microbial communities with excess Nitrogen fertilizer from Kellogg Biological Station, Michigan, USA - KB3-175-1 | ecosystem: Environmental > Terrestrial > Soil > Unclassified ... | reverse complement strand
CGATCCACAATACCCGGCGACGCACTCCGCCCGATCAGCTCCCTGCCCACATGATCAAACGACCCCGTTGACCGCTCCATTACCTCATTATCAAAACCATTGGAGACAATGACTCCGCTAAGCTCCCCTTCCCTGCGAATTAACCGGACCCGCAGCGACCTGCCAACTGGCAGTCGGAACCGCTTGGCATCATGACCAACATAGCTCACAACAAGCTGGCCATCTCGACCCAAAAACCGAAAACGAAACCGCCCCTGTTCATCGGTCATGGCTGCGGCCGGATATTCAGGATCAGCCGCAGAGACTGTAGCTGCCACCACCGGTTCGTTCTCCTCATCCACCACCTGCCCACTGACCAGATTGCCTGTACGAATATCGATGGTACGACCAACAAGCCGGAAGAAAAGCGGTGCATCACCCAAACAGCTATCAATAGCATCGACCAACGGAATCCTATTCAAGGAAACGTTCACCGGCCTTGCCAGCGAAAGCGAGACGGAATCTATCCAATATCGGTAGCCCGTGATATTCTGTATATCGCTCAATACTTTAAGTAAGGTGGCATTTCTCTCAACCAGCGTTATGTTTGGCATAGCCTGGGAGTAGGCCCTGACGCCCGGCAGAACCAGTAGCATAATTCCAATAAAAATCCTTACATTGAAAAACGTTACCATTAATTATATCGCTTAAACCTTATCGGCTATGAAAAGACGCATTTTCCTTGAAGTGGCTGCCGGTCTGATCATCCTGTTGTTCGTCTATGCCAGCACTAGCAAGCTGATCGCTTTTAAAAAATTCATTGGAGAGATCAACAATCAACCACTGCCGAATTCCTGGACGCCTTTTCTCTCTTACTGCATTCCTGCTGCTGAGATAGCCATAGTTCTCCTATTGATTTGGCAACGGACCAGGCGCCTGGGCTTCCTTATCTCCCTCATCTTTATGTCGGTATTTACTATATACGCAGCCATCATCCTCCTGCATGGCTTCGAATACATTCCGTGCTCCTGCGGTGGGGTAATCGAACACCTGACCTGGACACAGCATCTGCTGCTCAATACTTTTTATGTGCTACTATCCGGAACTGGGCTGTTTCTCTCCAAAAACGAGTGAGTATGAGTAAAAATAGACGGCTCCCTTTGCACAGGAGCCGCCCGGACTAATCAAATCCCATAACCATTAAACCTTATCCTATTAGAATTCAAAAATAACGCAAAAAATACGTTGGCATTTTTTATAAACGAACGTTTATGTAAATATTATTTCTTGCGTTTTGATAGGGGAATTGTTACCTTAGTCTTTTAGACTCTCATCCTGCCGCGCTCGTATCCAATCCTTAGTTAATCGTTTTATTATTGATCAGTGAACTCTTTCTGTAGATGAAGAAAAGACTGGCCATATTAATATTTGGACCATTTGGTCCCACAACAGGAAATCCGGCCTCCCCGCTTGATCCGCTAAACAGTGTATCAAGGGGCGTCAACCTTCTCTCCCTTTACATTTCAATTTTAACGGTCATCGGCTGCTTCGCCGTTTATTTTCAGACGCATACCATGCGCCCTATTGCCTTTGCCGGCGCTGGAATAGTAGCATTTTACTTCGTGGCCACCCTAAATTACCTCAAGCAATACGAAAGTGCTAATGTGTTATTTTATTTAGCAGTTAACACCCTTACTTTGCCCATTAACCCGTATATGGAGGAGCCCGGACAAACCATGCTGGCATATTTTTTCCTCTTGTCACTGATCGTCTTTTTATTCGAAACACTTCCAACCCGCGTCATCTGTATGGGAATAATTATCTCCCGTATTATACTTTTTGAAATCAATTTCGAATTTATCGTTCACCAATCTCTTTCATCTGACCAGCAGGCCTGGCTCTGGTGGGTCGTGAATGGCGTTTTATTATCTCTTATAATTTTGGTATTCGTTTTATATGCTGTCAAGCTCGTCCGAGCAGAAGATATCAACAAGAAAAACAGCCATTTTTTTCAACACATGAGCCACGACCTTCAAATAGCCTATTTCTCGGTGGCGTCCATCTGCGCGCATTTAAAAAACAGTATGGATGCAAAAAGCACTTTAAAAAATGAGCCGGCCCTCGTCAATGAATTGATGAATGCCACCGGCTATTGCTCCTATATACTGAACAACTTTCTGGAATACTCCAAATTTGAAAAGGGGACTTTATACGATAACCATTATGAGAGCATCGATCTGGGCTCCGAAATCGGAAAGATTGTGGATCTGCACAAATTTATCGCCGACCAGAAAGGGATACGAATAGCGGTTGATATCGATGAAACATTGCCGGAGCTGATTACTTCAGACCGCATTAAGATCAATCGCATTTTCCTGAACCTCTTATCCAATGCTGTAAAGAATACTCCCCCGGGAAGAGGCATTTTCGTTAAGATTGAACCGGACAAGGATCAGTGGAAGCTTTCTGTCACTAATGAAGGAGAGGGTTTAAATGCGGATGAAGTGCAGGACCTTTTCTTGCCCTATCCTGCCAGGGGTACTGCCGACAAGCAAAGGAAATTCGGTTTGGGCCTTCCCATTACGAAAGACCTGGTCGAGGCATTGGGTGGCAGGATTTTCGCAACAAGCAGGTTGAATAAGGAAACTATGTTTACGGTAGCTATTCCATTTATATAAGTACTCAATTTACCCTGGTAGGAGGCTTTCTGATAGTGCAGCACAACTGCTATGCAAAAGAAAATTTTAATGGCGGAAGACCATCCGCTTTTGAGGAGAAGCATTAGAGCCATCTGTGACTCGGTAGACCTGTCTGAGCTTCGCGAAGTAGGGACTTGCCGCGAATTGGTCCATGAACTAAAGCGTGGTACGTATACACACTTGATCCTCGACCTCACTTTGGCCGATGGGAATGCGCTCGATCTGCTGGAGGACATATTCCACAATTACTGCAACTTACGGATTCTCGTCTATTCAAGCATGCCAGCGGGCATTTACGGGGCATCCTTTCGTCGGCAGTATGGTATTCAGTATATTTCCAAGTCCGAGCCAGCGCCTGACACCGTGCAGCAGTTGTTGGATTTCCTGCAAAACAACCGGCCGGCCAAGGCGAGGGCTTTCGACGCTGAACATAACTCGTTTTCGATCGTCACACAAAGGGAGATGCAAATCCTCAATTACCTCCTGTTAGGGTGGTCCGCGCAACAAATCGGCGACAAACTGGATATCAGTCCGGCGACAGTCAGGGTTCAAAAAAAGAACATACTGGAAAAAACGAAAACTGCCAATTTAATAGAGCTGAAAGAACTGGCCCGGTTACACAACATAATATAGAATGGGCAGCCTTTAAACGTTCGTTTAAAAGAAATATTCAGCGTTATTTCGCATTAGTTTTATCCCGGTTTGAAAAACTGAAGTAGGGAAAAACGGGTCTTATTCTTATGAGACGTTATTGTAAAGCTGATTATTTCTTGCGCTTGCGTTTGGAAAGATATTCGGCGTGCACCAGGTCGATCACCAACTTTTCGTCAACATCGATCAGGTGGGCGGTATTATAAATGTCCCGAAGCATAAATAGCTCGGGATTGTCGATCAGTTTGGCCATTCTTTCGGGTGTTGTTCCTATGGCTCGTGACAACGGCTTTCTAGGAATTACATCGAATAAACCCGAATAGACCTTAATTTGACCGGCCTGGACAAGTTTTTTCGCAACTTGATACCTGGTTTGGTTGGCCATGCGCAAATTAAAGACCGGGCAGTGAAACAATGATCAACGGGCAGTAAATTACTTACCTTTGGCCAGTATTTTACGGTCTGGTGGTCAGCAAAACACTTCCTTTTTGTAGGAAAAAACCATATATTCGTATACGATTTGTTCTAGTTCTCATTTCGTAAGGTCATGACACCTAATGACGAAAATCTTATCCAAGCGCTACAACACAAAAATGCAGATGCCTTTAAGTGCATAGTAGCAGACTATTCCGAAGACATGATCATCGTCGCCTTTCTAATCCCTTTTGACAGGGAAAAGTCAAGCGAGTTAGTTTGCAACGTCCTATTCAACCTTTTTGACGACGGCTTTTCAAATGCCGCTGTCCCGATACATCCATTCTTGTATCGGGAAGTAAGGGCGGCTTGTTATAGTTATTTGCACGACATAGAGCCAACATATCTCATAATTGGTAGGGAGAAAGCCATGCTCTTTTTCAACGGCCAGCTTAATTGACGCATACACGTCACCTTTACTAACCTCAACATACGGCATATGCCGTACTTGAACTAATGGATTCTCAGCTTATTTGGAAAACCAACTTTAAGCATCGAACGATGAAACAAGACCCGTACTCTACCGAAAGCCGATGCAGGATGGCGGCTGATTCCCTAAAGGTAGTATTTATAATGCCGGAAAGGAAATTCGCGCTCGAGCTGGCGGAAGTGCTGCATGCCAATTTCAAAGGACGTCTGCAGGTTGTCGGATTTGCCTTTACCCCGTTAAGGGTTAATGCGGCTTTTTCACTTCGGCCTAACCTCGTATTCCTCCACATCGATTTTGACCCCAAGGCAGTATTGCGAATCGCATCAGAAGTCAAGCTGCTGGCTCCCCAGGCAAAGGTTGTAGGAATAAGCCGATCCTACGACTTGAAGGTGGAAACCGTTTTCCGAAGTGCCGGCGCTTGCGGCTACTTTGTGGAGGCCGATAACATGATCATTATGCTCGACCTGGTTGACCGGGTAGCGCGGTTGGCACCGGGAACTTGCGACAACATGCTTACAAGCATTCAATAAATAAACCGACCGAAATGACCAAGCTACAACAGGCAAAAAAAACAGTTAACGATTCTATGGCACGTTATGCCCATGAGAAAAAGCTCCGCAAAAGGGATAAGCGCATTTTACAGGAAATCGTCACTCCGCTGCAGCTGATGTATGTTAGAAACCAGCCGATCACGGAGGAGGCTGCGGCTGTTCTGCTTGACATCTTCGCAGCACTTATGATCCGTCGATCCAGAAGTATAGAACTCACCGATATAGAGCAGCAATATGTCAATAAATGGATGCTACAATACACTGACTACCGCCACCTGCAAGATGCCTTCGCAGATCCTGAAAAGATGAAGGAATTACTCGCAATACCCAATGAACCAGCCCCTATGAAAGAAATATGGGGAGACATCAACAAATACCTGGACGAGATCGGTGCCCCGGATGATCGCGAAGTAAAGGAATGGTATGACGAAAACAACCCGATGCCTGCAAAAGTATGGCTCCGCGTGAGATTCCGGCGTTTGCTCCGAAAGGTCGGAATATTAAGAAATCGGTGCTCCATGCCCATTTGACAATCGAAAACCATAGAAAAACGAAATGTAATGAACCATCTGCATAAAATTGATCCGGTTGATTTGGGCCTACTAATGTTAGGCACGCTGCTCTTTAATGGGGAGGGGCAGTTGGAGCCGGTAAAAAGCCTCAGTTATTCATCGTATGGAAAAGACGTATTCCGTCAGACGGAGCTTTTTGGAGAAATCAATGGGAGGCCCGTCTTTGAATTTTTTCATGTGCCCGTGACAATCGATTTGCTAACAGCCCTGGAATGGACATTTGAAAATGATAAAAAAGGGCAAATTATAACTGCCTGGCCAGCTTCGTACCAATTTATGCCCGCCTCCGATTCCCAGGAGTTTCCCGTGAAATTTATTTTGGCCGACCGTGCTTTGGAAGATTGGTTCAGCGGCACAGTTGTCGCCCAAAATGGAGGAGGTGACTGGATAGAAGTAACCAATTTTCTCACCCTGGAGCGGCTTTTTCTGGAAATGTACGGTCAAAGAATGGATATCAGGCTATCACCTCAAATAACCTCCGGCGGTCAAAACCATCAGTTTTCCTTACCAGGCGCGGACTCACATCGCTAACTTTTTCATCAATCGGCGATATCGTTTAGTAGGGTTGCCGGCATAGGTCCTTTTGAAATACCTGGAGTATATCTGGTCATAAACACGATCCGCCGCGAAAGCCTTCGCCCGTGCATATCCGTGTATGACATTTCATCTTACTGGACTAAAGGCATTGTCGGGGCCGGTATACCGGGAAAGCAGGTAGACTTTTTTACCAATAATTCCATAAAGTTCGTGTGTGACCATATCTACAATTTCACACTCATCGAAGGCAATAACCAAAAACGAAACATCCAGACCCTTTTTGATTTCCCTTAAAAAGGTCCTCAAGTGGCACTTTTCCTCCTTTACCCAAATGAAAAAGGATATATCCGTATGATTCTTGGCATCCTCGCGGCAGGCTTTTTCCGAGTTTCCATATGTAATCAAAACGTCGGCATCGACTTCGAGAACAACTTCTTCTATTCGGTGCGTATAATTTATCCTTTGTTCGATTGTTAGTTGCAAGGAGGATTTTCGTTTGAAATCTCCTGCAGCATCAATGTACGTTCGGCTGACAACGGAGAGGGCTGAAACGGACGGATCGCTGCGGGCCTTTAAAAAGTCATCATTTATTATTTTCATGCAAATTGCTTTTAGCGTCGATTGTACAACGCGGGGTTAATATTAATTGAGGATTAGTCTGAGATATTTGTGGTGGTGCAATTGAACAGTGTGATGGTTCAGTGTTTTGTATTAACATGGCATTTCGATTAATTTGATTTGTTTAGTGTATTTTTAAGTATCACAAATGAGCGTGCGAATTTCTATAAGGCTCTGTTTTGGGGCTGGGATTTTGAGAAGATCGATTGGCTGAAACATTATCGTGCAGTTACAGACCGCATAATTGAGCGGGGAACGCGGAAAGACTGGGACGAGTTGGTTCGATTTTACGGCCGAGAAAAGGTGGTTACCTCGTTGAAGCATGAACTCAACGCCCTACCCTGACTATGTTCTGGAGGATATGCGTAACTATTTCGACCGCCGTTATGAAAAGCTGGCCTGCTATCCCCGTAAACAATTGAGAAGAGGGCACTGGATTTGAGTCAACCGGTTCTGCAGTTACGCTTTATGCCTGAGAGCGACCGTTGCAAATTTTCGGCGACGTTGGATTGTTGAGAGTTCTTGCCAAAAATATTATAAATCAAAACAGCAATTGTTGGGAAGGGCCCGGTAGTGGTGTCTGTTTTTGGTTCGATGCTTCGAACTGCTTTTTTTTAGTTTTCATTCGAGCCTTAAGAATACTGCGTCTCTTGTCGTAGATGTGATACCTAAGGCGATCAAGTTGAGCATTCAACGAGGGGCTTAGTTCTTTTGAAGCGCCTATCGTGTCCCACCGATCCTCTCCTAACCAATCTTGCAAGGTCTGGCAACTGACATGCGTATAAATGGACGTCCATTCCGAACACATCGGCGCCTCCAATGTCCTTGTATAAATGTACACGGATGCCTCTGCAAAGGTTGCTGTCTCCTCGTTCTTCATTAGCGCAGCCATTCTAGCCATGGGAATGATCTGGATAATGCGTTCGGGAATAGTGTCGGCCCATGCTGTACTAAACGTTAAAATAGGAGATTGAAGAGCGTCGATCAGGTCAAAGATATGATTCTCTATGTGGCGCGGCGTCTCTTTTGTCTTCTCTCTTCGCTCAATCAAGTCAATATCAAATAGATTCTGTTGCACGATGGGAATAGTTTCTTTCTTCATGGCATATTTCTAAAATGTAAAAATGGATGCAGAGCGCTCCGGTGTAAATTGAAAGCGAATGCAGTAGTTGTTATAAGTATTCGGTTAATTGAAAAGATGGCAGGCCGAAGTTTCTGGAGGATCACAAATGACTATTTCGATTCCTGCCGATGCGACGGCTGCGAGCACCGCTTCTATTGCATCATAATGGAAATAGCAAATCTCAATTTCATCATGCAGTTCAATGGTTAACTCCGTGGCTAAGTGTAAGCTGATGGCATCGGTTGACAACGTGAAGCAATAGCCTGCTTCGACGAGTATCACGGTTCGGGTTGGATACATCTTTTTGCAACGAAGCCATAGTTGATACCGCGCTTGAGATGGTTGAGGCGGGAAGATAATAGGCATTTGAGGCGAGTTGCTTCGCCTTCTCTTCCTTTTTTCCATTTGTTATAAATAAATGTTCGGAATCGGCCGGCCGGCAGAGATAGGGTGTTACTTTAGATATCCGGCAGTCTTAAGTTCTAATAGCCAACTATGCGCCCTGTTCGCATGTGCACGCTGAAGATTGATAATAAAGTAGGATACCTTGTTGCCTTCGATGATGACGCACGTTTCCTCGACGTCATTCAGATCGTCTTTGGTAGAAACAGGAAATATGGAGATATCGAGGCTGAGTCCGGTCAGTGATCGGCGATCAATTACTAAAAATTGCATACAATACTCGTATTTTTCGGAGCGTCTGTCAATCAGCGTGCCAATACTAAGTAAGTATGAAGGTCCATCGTTGGTATGCATAGTTTGTCCTTCCTTAACCAGAAGATGGGGGTGGTCCTTGACGGATAAAATGATTTCTGAGAGGCCCTTTAATTTTAAGAGAAAGCTTAGAAATAGCTTTGTTGTCTTTAAATTTAATTTTTTCATGCTAACTGCGCAGATTTTTCCGGTTGCGATCCGGTGATTAATTTTGAAGAATAAATTGTTAGGAATTGGCGTTGAGAGATGAGACCAGGGTGGTTGATGACGTGCTGGAAAAAGAAATGCGCCTCCAAGTCTTGAAGGCGCATTCGGTGAAATAGCAGCTAAGCGGCCTGGGGAATATATACAACCATCTTACCGGTTACGCTTTTGGCCGGTTCGATGGACGCAAATCCGCTGGTCTTTACCTCCTCGCGGGCAGCATATAAAGCCCTTTCTTTAGCCTCCTCCTGGTTGTCAGATAGGGGTTCCGGTGAAAGGTACTTTTGGATAAATGCCTCCAGTTCGTCGCAGTCCGAAACAGCCAGGGAAGTAGCCCACGCCGGCAGGCTTTTTGGACGGTTTGGATCAAGTTCGGCTATTTTGAGCTGGAGTTTGCTTGCCTTATCCTGCTGATTATTACGTCTCTTTTCAGCGATTGATGCTTGTTTGGTCTCGATCTCGGAAACATTGATCCATGGCTGGGCCATATTGTAAAGTACTTCCGCAGCGACGTCGCCCGGCCGTTTTGTAATATCCCGCCCCATAACAGCAATTTTGATCAAAACACCTTCTTCATCATCGGTCAGGCCGTTAAAATCGTCGATCGTAACTTTTTCATTCTTTTCGTGGCGATGGGAAAACAAGATGGCATCCGCGAGGCTTTTGTCGGAATAGCTAAGGCCCTGGTACATCAACCACCGGCGGCCAACGATGTCTGCGGCCGTTTGGGTCGTTGATTTCGCGGAATCTTTCACCAAGTTTCTAAAGGTATCGTACACCGAAAGTTGCACTTTTTCCTTGTCGATCTGCTCCTTTCTGGCGATCCACTCCTGGCTACGCCTTATTTCGCCATCAAGCATATCGGCTGTTGCTGTTCCGGCTTTTAAGGCGTCATAGACCTGCTTCGAGGTTGGCCGCTCCATCCGGGAGTTTTCAAGGGCGTTCTTTTCTCGTGGTCGCCGGATGAAATGCACAACCCGGAGCTGCTGGTTATAACCGATGGAAACGCCCACAAAAAGTGGATATTCCGCAATAACCCGTTGGTGGTCGGCCAGCTGCTCCTGGTACTCCTCCATTGCTTCCTCGTACCCTTCCTGATCGAAAACAGGTGCAGAGGTTTCGTCGGGTGTCAGCTCGTTACTGCTGTCGATGGGCACAGATGTCGAGTTTTCGGAGGTTTCTGGCTCTTCTGGGGTTTCACGCTGGCAGTCCCGTTCGTCATCTTCCTCGAATTCGCTGTCAATCTGATAATCGTCATTCTCCTCTTCCTCTTCATCGAATTCGCGGTATTCCTCCTCCTCCTCGACGAATTCATCATCGTCCTCCTCCTCGCCGGCGTAGCCTTCAGTGAACTGTTCTACAGTAGGTTCTTTGGGCAGAGACATTTCTGTAATGGACGAGAATTCGATAGTCTCCAACGACCGAATGCTGGCCGCATATTCGACGGCGCGTGTCTCCAGATCATCGGCTTCGCCTCTGTAGATCAGGGCGGTCACGTTATTAGCAGTAATAAAGTCCGCAAATCCCTTTAGAAATGACAGTTGGGTTTTCTCTTCGAAACAGGTGCGGTTTGCGCATTTGGCATTTTTTTCGTCCTCCGGAAACATACTTGTTACGCAGGCTGTATTGTAAAGACAGGCCGGACAAACGCCCATGCCAGGGACAAGCGTATCGTCGTTGATATTGAAGGGCGCGGTAGCCAGGCGGCAATGGTACGTAGAAAGGAGGTAGTCCAATCGGGGCACTTTAAATTGTTCGGTCTCTTTCCATGAATGGCAATGAGACTGATAAAAGTCCTCTTGTGAGGTGTGGGAGAGTGCAGCAATCCCGACCGATTGGGTAAGAGTGAAGCAATCGGCCATCGCCATCTCCTGAATGGAATCAATGAGGTCCAGCAGCTTGACCCTGGTATAGACATATTTGTCGGTTCTACCCATGCGAGCAGCCACTTCCTGGATAGACTTTTTCATTTTTAGCAAGATGCTAATTCCGTAGGCCTCCTCCATAAAGTGAGGATCCTGCCTTTCGAAATTCTCGGCAAGCTGCCTTTCTACCACCTGGTCGTCTGTGAGTTCGCGCACCTTTGCGGGAATCCATTTAATGCCTGCCATGATTGCTGCCCGAACCCGCCGTTCGCCGACAGCGAGCTCGTAGCGCCCCGTAAGTGTTACCCGAACTGTGATTTCCTCAATAACGCCCAGCTTGGCAATGCTATCGGATAGCTCCTCCAATTTTCGCTGATTGATATGCTTTCGGTGGTTCAATGGGCTGTAGTCAATCTTGTCCAGCTCTATCAAAACAGTCGGCGTTTCATTTGCCTGCTCGGGCTTTTCCGCAGCATTTTGGTTCCTGCGGGTTGCCGGTCCGCTTGTTACCGGATTGGCTGCTGTTCCATCGGAACCAGCGACGCCTTTTTTCTTTTTCTTTGTCGTCATTGTTTTTTGTTTTAATTGTTAATAAATGGATGGTACGTGCGCAGGCGCATGATGGCTGGCAGGTAGGTATCGATAGAGATATTTAAAAGAGATGGGTGATACGAGTTTCAGTGGCGGTGGGCAAATGGCGTCGTTGGCCCAGGATGGCGATTCTTGGAAGGAGCAATAAATTCTAGCCTTTCATTTCCGAGTAGGGAGTGCCAAATCCGGCATCAATCAGCCGTTTGGCAGCGAGCCTAAAATTTCCATCGCATTCCAGGATAGCATAGATGGCGGAAGGGCGGTAGCCTTTCAAGGGGATAAACTCCGTGTTTGGCGTAAATACCGTAAATAGACCCCGATTATGGTGGTAATTCCCGGACACAGCGTTTTGTGTTTCACCTGGGCGCCGAAAGTAGATGCGTTCATTGGTCGACAGGACAAACCTCCACCCGTGATTGATTAATACTTCCTGAAAATTCCCCCGGAGGTTATAATCGGCGAACGGACTTCCTGGTCGATCCCGAATGGGAGGATATGGGTGCGGGCTAGGCTTCACGTCCGGTATTAAGTTGAAAGATCGGGCGAGCGTTATTAAGTCGTCCTTTTCAGTTTCGGTAAGAAACTGGAGGCAGCCCAAGTTTCCCCGGATAAACCTGTAGCCGTTGGTTGGATAAACGATCGCATAGCCTCCGGCGGCTCTCGTCTCGATCAGTACTTTTACGTTGACGTATGGGTCGGCAAGCCTTTCCGTATCGGTGGTTGGCCGCCTAGCCAATACTGTGCAGCGTCCAGGGTTCTGACAGCGAAAATAGAAGTGGTAGCCGTTGTTACGGGTGGCAGCGATCACCAGCTTTTGAAGTATTCCCGGGTATTGATGCCGAAGTCGGCCGCCGAATCTCTGCATAAGCGTTGCCGTAGCATCATTTTTGGCGTCGATATCAATGACAAGAAGACCGCCGCTGATCTCCCCGCAAACAATGGCAATACCCGCTGCGAGGGGTTGACTGAAGAGTGAGCGTACGGCATGCTCTGACAATATCCGTTTCTGTTGTTTTTTCCAATTCGTGAGGCTTCTTTTGTTAGTCTGTACCGGGATGATCGAAAGCCCCCAGCTCCGGTAGAGCAGCGCATACTGGGTCAATTCATTCATGGAATCAATATTTAATTTAATTTATTTTATTGGAGATGCCATTAGGCTGCGGCGGATACCGTGGAAAAACCGAGCCGGTCAAGGATCTGCTGTGCATCTCTTGCAACCTGGCTTCTGATCTGGCTGTCTGTACGCAGCGTGTCCGGATCAACAATAAGGGTTCGCATATCGTCAATTACGTCCGTGACGGCCGGATCGTCAAAAAAGTTAAGTTTTGGCAGTAGTTCGATTAGATCCTTTACATTTTCAACGAGACTGTTTCGAAAGATGCTATCCGGATCGGAAAGTTTCCGCGCCATATGTCCTACGATCTTGGAAACCCTATCCCAGATATCCTGCGTGGCGTCTGTCATCCGGGAGACGTATTCCTTTTCCATTGCTGATTTCAGGCGGTCCAACTCCTCCGGATCAACCTTTACACGGAAGTCATCGATATTACCGATGGGAAGACAGGACACTTCAATAAAAAATTTCTTCTTTAGTTTGCCTATTGAGGGATAGTCGGACTCGCGGTACATGCTGTTCAACTTAAAACTTGCCTCCTGCTTTAGTTCCTGGTATTTCGAAATGAACTTTGCCACTGCCTCTTCGAATTCGATTTTATACGATCTGAACCTTTCGAGAAAATCAATGACGTCGGTTGATTGGATAAGGCGGTCGCTGTTGTCTCCCCAAGGAAGCGTCTGCTCCTTTAAAAAGCCGCGAGCGGCTACCACAATGCTGTGAATATTGGCCAGGTAGGCGTCTGGAATCAACGTCTTGTTGTACCGGCCCGCGTTGGTGGCGTTATGATGTCGTTCAATTTCTCCGGAGACCGATTTATCATATTTTTTGGCGCTCCATTGACCAAAGCGGATGTTAACCAGCATACATTTGTCGGCTATAGTTTTCATGACTATAAAATTTAAGGTGAAAGAGAATGGATGAGTCGTTCTGTCGAAGGCTAACCGATCCGGATTTGTTCGCCGAAGGGCGGTTCGAAAGTGTAATCTCCGAACTGCGCCCAAAGCACCGGGAAGTCGGGTTCCTCCGGATAGCTATGGCATAGGCCGTCTGTCATGTATATTACGGCACGGGGTTGGAGGTTATGGTCCCGGATATATTCAAATCCAGGACAAAAATCGGTACCGCCTCCTCCCTCCGCTTGAAGCAGGATAGGCTGACCCGGTTCGATATCCTGAATGGATTTAAACTCGGCGTCGACATACATGATCTGCAGGGGAATCGAAAAGGCGTCGCTGATCTCCTGAACCTCTCCGGCAAATTGGCTGAGTAGCCTGTCATTAATGCTTCCGGAGGTGTCGAGAATCAGTATCAGCTTGCCAATCGTCAAGGATTCAAGAAGCGGCAAAAACATAGGCAGGTGAAGATATCGCGGCGACGGCTTGCGCCAGGTATAGTCATCCCGCGCGATTTCGATAAGGTACGTGGCAAGCAGCTCACGCCAATTGACCTTTGGCTGCAGGATGTCCTTGACAAGCCTGTCGAGGTAGGCGGGCATATCCCCTTTCAGTCTTTGATTGAGAGCCGCCTCAGAAACGGCTTGTTTGGCTTGAGCCTCCAACTTTTTGAGGTCCTGGCCGGCAGCCGGTTTGCGGACGTCTCCCAATCCCGGCTGGGGAGCCTGGCTGGGCGGCGTTGGCGGTAGTAAAGTGTATATTTCCTCTGCTGCCATGTTCTTATACCGGTTATCCAGCAGGCAGCCGTTAGGCAGGACCAGGCCAGATTTCACCAGTATGGGGTTGATCGCATAGTCACAGGCTTTATTCCATCGCTCCGGCTCCCGGTCCTGCATCCGGAGGTGATGAAGATTAGCAATGTGCATAACCTCGTGGGCTAGCACACCGGCAACTTCATCCGTAGATAGAGAATCGAAAAAGTCAGCGGAGTACCAGATCGATGAGCCGTCAGTCTGCGCGGTCTCGATCGTTTTGTCTTGGACAATACTGGACTGCCGTACCAGGCTGGCGTAAAACGGCTGATTGATGATCAAGCGCACTTTGGCTTTTTTAAGTTTTTCTGTAACATCCATAGATTGCTGTTTTAGGCGATGGCTTTGTGATGTTTAGCTGCCCACAGGGCATATTCCCGGTTCTTGCATAGTTGTTTATTGCGGTTGGTAGCATTCGTCATACAGGCAATGGCGTCGTCTGGCTCGATCCGGTCTAGGTAACTGCAAATGGAACCAATATTGCTATCATTCATGACCCTGGAAAGACCGCCTGTAATGGCGTACATGACGGAAGGATTGGGATGTACGATAGCGCTGGCAGGATTAGCGATAATGTCGTCGAGGTTCGGCATTTGCCTGCAGAGTGCCAGGAAATTCCCGTATTCGATAGAAAAGGCTTCGCCGGCGGCTCCGGCAAATACCTCCGGTTCCTCATCCGGATCCAGACCATCCATTTGCTGTCGGCCTAAATTGGCTAACGTGCGGGGAGAAACGGTGTTTTCCAGTTCCTTCGACTGAACGGCCTCATCCAAAACCCGGGGATTAAATTTGATGTAAGCGATCAGTTCGGCAGGCATGCGATTGTTCTCGGCCCAGAGGACCCAATCCTGCGCAGACACATCAAGTTCAATGATGGAATAGAACCGGGATCTCAGTGGATTCAAAAAGGTACTTACGCCCGCGTGGTCGATCTTGCGGTTTGTGGCCGCCAGGAAGGTAACCAGGTCGCTAACCGGATGGCCGTTTATTTGCCGGGCCAGGATGAGCTGCATACAGGCCGCTTGTACCGCTGCGGATGCCTGGCCCAAATCATCCAAAAAGTAGACGGTCTTTTTACTAGCTTTCTTGATCCGGTCTAAGTCCCCGTATGGCAGAAACTCGGCCCGACCATCGCTTGTCGGAAACGGTAGTCCTTTGAAGTCGGTCGGATCGGCTACGACAGGGTGTGATATAATCAGATCCGAATCGGCGTCTGAAGCGGCGGCGCTGATGATCTCCGTCTTGCCGATCCCCGGTTTTCCTTTGATCAGGACCGGATAGTTTCTAACAATGGCTTTCTTTAAATAGCCTGACAATGTGTTTGGCTTCATTATTCAATTTTTTTATTGGTGAAAAATTAGATGGCGGTTCGCGATGAACTCTTGCTTTGCGTAGCTGGTCTGGTGTGGTCATAATCAATTTTTGTATTCATTTTTAATTAGGTTTTGATGATCTATCATATATGGGAAAGTGGTTAACAATAAAGGGGCGAAAAAGCAAGAATGAAAGGGCAAGGCGCCCTCTTCCTTTTGCGGCCGACGAAATGCTGTGGAGAGAAAAAGAAGAGGCGCCTGGGGGCAAGCCCGACGAAGGAGGGGTTTGCCCCTGGTGCCAAGTACAACTGCTGGTGCAGGAGATGAAGCTGAAAATTTGCACTGAACCGTTTTCAAGGCCACAATTGGAAGGGGCGCCTTATTTTTGCTGCTTTTTCGCCCCTTTTTTGTTGACCATCTTCTAATTACCGAATCACCGCATTAATAACTGGGTCATCGTTCGTTGTAATGGAGTTGGTAATACTAAAAAAATTAGTATCTTTGTTCACGAGATGGGTTACGTTCGTATCATAATCTACCTGGAAGCAGGGGGAATCAGATCTGGAGTGCGGTTCTTTTCCGAGCCGGTGAACCTGGATGATATCCGGGCGCATGCGCTGCACCTGGCCAGTCAAGCTCTTGGGAGGGCCGCTATAGCTGACATAACTGCCGAGGAAGTTCCGGCGGACGATCCGGCGGTAGTCGCGATTATATTGCGGAACGAAGCACACAAAAAGCCAGTCCCAAGGAGCGACGGCGAACACCCCTATCTCAAGGAGCGGCGGGGCGGGCGGTATCACTGACGCGGCGCAAGCATCGAAAGGAGCAAGACCACCCATTTGGGAACCCTCATTTGTGCAATGGTAGCACAACTGTTGAAAGGAGCGTCGCAAGCAAGCTTAATCAGGCACCAAATGCTGACGACCCCAAAAACTGCTGGAAGGAAAGGAAAGTGCGAACAAAAAAAGGCTAGGAGCTAAAACGGGCTGAAAAGGTCTTGAAAAAAATGGATGCAGAATAGATTATGAATATGTCCCGGAAATAAAATATAGTCGTTTGCAGGAATAAACACTGCTCAAAAATGATCGGCTTAAACTCCTAAGCATAATTTTTGTGAATTGCCGATATTATTTGGCTTTTTCTTTCCCTGCGGTGTGCGTGCAGGTGGTGCCGTTACCTTAGTCGCATTACTTTTTCTCCTTCGAATTTCGGTTTCTAACCATATCCTTAACCGTTAACCTGGATCACATGAGATTTTTGCTGATCGGGCTAGTGGCACTTTATTGCGCTAAGCCCTTTACCTGCCATTGTCAGGACCTGAACCAAAACCCTGAGAACTTTGACAAGATCGCTGCCTTTCCCACCCGATTATTCAACAGGATAACCTCCGAGGATGCAGCCCTTCAAAAGCGACTTACCCGGCAAACGCAAAAATACTTGGATCGGTTGGCTCGCAAAGAACAACGTTTAAAAGCCTGCCTTTACCAGTTGGATTCCATTAAAGCGGCCTCTTTGTATGCTAAAGACCCTCAGCAACAATATCAGAAATGTATTTTTATCAGAAGAAGCTTCCACTTAAAATGATTAAAGAATGTTCAAGAAAATTAATAAGACATTATTCCTGATCCTATTGGTGATCTTCGTGTTATTAGTTATTGCCGGTTTTTATATAGCCCTTGGTTTAGATGATGGAAGGCCGGTACCTAAGGTACTTCAATGGATGCCATACGCTTTCATTGTTCTTCGGTATCCAAGTTGGCCACTATTCGTGGATACCCACATTCCGTATACTATTTTTTTAATCAGTTTGGTATTGAATTGTATGATATACGCATACCTAACAGAGAGATTAGTTTTCTGTTTAGGGAACGTTATAAGAAGAGCTCGTGGGAATACCGTGTCCTAACCGGCAAATTGACTTGTTATAGTGAGCATTTGATTAAATTAAGCGAAAGATTCAATAATAAATTCCCATATTCGGAGCGAATTGACTTTCCATGAATATGCAGTGCAAAATGGTAATTATCTATCGCTTTGCTATCGCATTCCCCATGCGGTGTGATTAGCTGGATTTAGCATGACTAAAAAATTCAACATATCGATATTTGCAATCCTGATTTTTGCTTACCTTGCTTTGGCCTTTGTGGCCTATTGCGCGGCTCTTTCTTTAGACGATGGAAGACCGCTGCCGGTGCAGCTGCAATATATTGCTTACACATTTTACCTTCTTCGCTTTCCATTTTGGATTATGTTACTTAGAAGCGATTTTCATTCTATTATTCTTTTGGCAGGGCTACTTTTGGATTGCGGGATTTACGCATTTCTTACGGAAAGGCCAGTTTTCATTTTTCGAAGTATTACAAAAAAAGTTTGTGCAAAGACTGCAGCGTGAAGTGAATTGCCTAACTGTTCCGTGGCATGTCTTGCGCGACATGTTATAGCTCGGGTGTCGTGGAACATATGAAGGATGAACATCTAAGGTTTGGTCCGTTTATCGGAAAGCAATTTTTCCTTTTGGATCTCTTCGATCAGCTCTTTTTCTGTGGGGAGATAAATCCGGTATTTGCTGGCAAATAGCCTGTCGTTTTGATTGAGTACGGAATATTTTACGATTGTTTCGTCCTTGTCTGAACAGAGAATAATGCCTATAGTGGGGCCGTCGCCGGGGGCCTTTTTCAGATCATCGAACATTCTGACATACATATCCATTTGTCCGACGTCCTGATGCGCGAGTTTACCGGTCTTCAAATCAAAAAGGACAAAGGATTTCAAAAGGTAGTTGTAGAACACGAGATCGAGGTAAAAATGGCTTGTTTCGCTAGCCATATGATACTGTCGGCCGATGAAGGCAAACCCCTTGCCTAATTCCAGCAAGAAGTGCTGCAAATGGTTCAGGATATTGGTCTCCAGATCGGCCTCCAGGAAATTTGCCGGATTCGGGATGTTAAGGAATTCCAGGAAATAAGGGTCTTTGACAAATTCTGCGGGGCGGAATTTTGCGGGCTCGTTGGTAAGCACGATTTCGGCCTTTTGCGGAGCCGATAGGAGGCGATCATAGTAAAGGGTGCTAATGTTACGTTCCAAAACCGTCGTGCTCCAATTTTGGGTTGCGGCTTCCCGGATATACCAGTTACGGGCGGCGGGATTATCGATGCGCATGATGAGCCGAAAATGGCTCCAGGAAAGGCTACCGGCCCTGTAGCTTTTTGTCCCGTTCGGAAATGTTTGATAAAACTGCCTGAAGTTCTTTAGGTTGGCGACGGAAAAGCCTTTTCCAAATTCGGTCGTGAGCTGTTTGGATAGGTTGGGTATGAGAAAAGCTGCATAATCGGCGCGGCTGGCTCCTTGCTGTTCCTCCTGAACGATTCTTTTGCCGATCTGCCAGTAGGAGTCTATCATTTCCGCGTTGACGGAACTGACTGCTCTTGCTCGTGAGTTGGAGAGAATATTGTAAATGTCCTTTAAAAACGATTTTTCTAGTTCCATGATATTCAGTTTATTGCGTATCTACGGGAATCGCTACAAGCCTTGTAGCTTTTGAATCAGCAGGTGGCTGGTTGGCATTAAACATTTGATTATCTGCGTTTTATTTTGTGATTCAGGTTGGGTAGCTGCCGAAAGATCTCTGAGGGAATGTTGAAAGATGGGGTCCTACAACGGGGTGGCAAGTCGGTAAGATCCTGTTTAGAGCGGTCCTGAAAGGCGGTATCGGGGCTGTAGTCATTGTCTGGGTCGCGCTGTGACTCAAACTGGGTTTTCAAATTACGAAAGAACGTTTTATTATCATGAAGGGAGTCGGCACGGCTAAGTAGCTCGTAAACAGCGTTAGCCGGTACAAGGTCTTCTGATCTGGGTGGATAATAGGTCTTTCTTGCTGGGCCGAAGGCGGCGTAGAGAGAGGCAAGCGCAAGGCTGTCACTCACCGGGTCGTATTTGTAGCGAAACGTAAAGTTGATGGTGATCAATTGTTCATTGAACCTCGCGATTAGTTTCATCATGAAACGGGTCTGTCGATTATTTTCAAGGGCTTGTGCCCGGCATATATCATACTGTTGGGTGAATTCACGGCACCAATAGCCGAGTTGCCAATCATTTTTCTGGTTTTGACCGAGATACCCTTTTTCAAGGAGGAGCTGGATGTGATCTTCAGGTGTCTTTATCGTTTGCATAGTGATTTAATTATTTGTTACGCCATTGTAAGCCTGGAGGATCGGGTTTTATTAAGGTCAGTTTGGGCGGTTTGAATCGTGCGTAGCAGGGCTTCTGCCGGGTATCCGTCTTTAAGTATTCGCTTCATGTCCAATGGGCCGATACTTCCATCGCGAAAATTCAGATCAGTGAGGTCTGAACTGAGACTGATGTGAGCGGGCATTTGTCTTTCGGCGTCGACCAATAGATGAACCAGTGGCTCATTGCCCTGCTTTAAGCTATTGATCAGGGTGGCCCTGGAACCTTCCTGATGCAGCTCCTTGATAGGATATTGCTCAAGCACTCGGTCAAGGTCAACATAGGCTCTCTTGATTCCTGTGGGACTATAAGCGTCATAGGTAAGCCAGGTCAGTTTGCCGTTAATTTCAGCTTCTACGGGCCGACCGGCGGCCAATCTGGATGCCTGGGAAGCGTCCAGGGCATATTCGTCAAGGAGCGAAACGGTGATCACCGGCGGTTGTGCGTGGCTTTTGACTCTCGTTTTCCAGTCCGGACGGTTCCTCGCCTCGAAGCTTTCAAAGTAGTAGGCGTCTGTGTCCGGGACTTTTTTGAAATTCAGGAAGAAAGTAGTGTCTGGCGTTTTGATATCATAATACGAAAGGGTAAACTCCGAAAGTCCATGGGTCATATGGCTTTTCAACGGACGTTCAAGGCTTTGATCAAATCCATGCTCTTTCATGACCTGTGAAATATTCGAATAATTGAGATCCGTTGCTATATATTGCTGAACGGAATCTAGTTGCTTTTTGTGGCGAGTATAGTTGGCATATCGTCCCAAAAGCCAATTTAAGCCAGCATTGATCACTTTATTATATAAAAGCCGGGTCGCAATCTTGGGATAAGCGGCGGCAGTGAGTCTTCTGACCTCATGGCGAAGGAATCGCCGGGTTTTTCTTTCCTCAGAGGTGAGCCCTCTGAATTTTCGGTATCGGTCGAGGACAGCTTTACAGTGGTTCACCTGTTTCTGCAATAGCAGGGGATCATTCTTTGCCGTCATCGGATTGTTAACTCGAAATTGGACCGACTGCTCTGTATGCAGAAGAATAGCATTCAAGACGCGGTTTGGCGGGGTCTGGGAGTCTGTTGTCTGACGAGGCATATAGAAGGGACTAAAGCTTTATGGCATTCAGGAGCGTTTTATTATGGACACAGAGACGAAGAGACCTGCCGCCGTCTTTCTCATTGACTTCGACGATAAATTCCTTGCCTTCGGCCAGCGTGAAGGCAGGCAATGCGAGAATTTTGGTTATTGCCGAATCACCAGCAACGGAAACTGCAGGGTCGTTAAATAAAGGGAGAATCTCTGTCTGCTGGACAGACGTGCGTTTCATTCTTTTCCTATCGCGGATATAAAGCCGTATGAAATCCAGGTTGTAGTCGATGTCAGAACGATTGTTGAAGCGGAAATCGAGAAACATGACCGGACCGGCCAGCCCTACCCGCTCGAGTCTGATTTTCATCTGCGCCCTGTGATCAGAGGGGCCGTGATGATGGGAAGGCAGGGCACGCATGCGGGAAACAAAAGTGTTTATTTGATCGGCATTCAGCGGTTCGTTTGTGAAAAATACCTTTGGGCTTGGTGTGGCCTTGCTGGCCGAGAATAGATCGGTCAGGTCGTGCGTAGAGGCAAGGCTGTCGGTATAGAAGATGTCAAAGGCGTACATTTTTCCGTCGGACGTAAAGACATGCAAATTGGTGGGAGCGAAGTCTTTCCGGGCTGCCTTCAATTTCAGGACATTGTCGGCGCCAGGTTGTTTTTGGGCGAGCAAATCCCTGTCACCGCGGTCGACGGGTTTAACTGCTGACGGGAAAACCAGGACGGTGGTAGAATTATAGGCAACAGACAATATATAGTGGGGTACGGTCGTAGAAACTGGCAGCGGCAGCTGATTGGATTGGCCAATGACTCTGAAGGTTTGACAGAACAGTAGAAAAACGCATGTCGGGAGATAAAATAAGTGTTTCATGACAATTGATTTTTACAAAATGATGAAAATGGTCTTAATGGAGGTTGGAGGGCCGAAGTATTGCAAGATGACCGGCTTTCAGGGTTGCCTTAAGGACTGTAATTTTACGTGACAATAGGTTTCTTGCTGTTTCCAAGGTGGCAGCCGCCGCCTGTGCTCCTAGCGACTGATCGAACGAGCCAACACCAAGGCCATTTACTCTTTGCCCCACGTTTTGCTTGACGACGTCCCTGGTGATCATCCCCGGTACATAAAGCCCTTCGAGACCGTCGTTGGCATCGTAGACTTTCAAGGCAATAGGATAGATCTTGCTATTGTAGACAGCGTTTGTAAGCTGGATGGAAACCCTTTCTCCCGTAATGGTTGCCGTACCATAAATGAATGAGTTAGCGGGTATCGGATTGGCGCCTACAAAAATGGGCTGCAGTAGCCTCATTTTGACAATAGACCCACTTTGGACAGTTTGGCTTTCATGTATGACCGCCTCGATGGAGGAATAGTCGGCGCCAGACGAATCTAGGGCATCAGAAAGCCCAAAAAAGCCGTTGGCCGAACAAGATGCGCCCGTATTGCCCGGATTTTGAAGGTCTTTGGTGGAAACCGCCTCCACTGGTAAAGGACGACTCCCCTGGCTATTCGGAGTCTCTTTTATATTTTCGGGATGCTGAATGTCCCGAATTTCATCGAGAACCTGTTTTACCTGAGCCAGCTGGGGATTGCTTTCTGTGTCCTTTTTCTGAAATGCGGCCATTAGCTGCTGTAGTTTCCAAATATCGGAGGAGCCAGGATCTGCCGCTGCCTGTTCGGTCGAATTGAGTGGCTTCGTGGGGCTCTCGGCACTTCCGGGTCCTCCCAGGGCAGCGTAAATCTTTTGGAGTCGATCGTTTACCTTTTTCTCGTTTTGGTCCAGCACCGTTGAGGAGACGCGTGGAAGACCGGATGGCTTTATACTTGCCGAGCGAGGAGTTAGTGAACTGATTACTGAAATTGGCTTTTCAGAAGAGTCATTTTGGATGCTGATCTCGTTGGGGTCTTTCGCCCTGGCCTGGCTTTGGCGTATGGAGTCTTGTTCTGCCTCCATGTAAATTTGGAGCTTATTCTTCTCCTTGTTCGGAAGGTTTGGGGAAGGAAGATCGGTGCTAAAGGCAGATGTTGTTGTTGCCGTTAGCTGGGCTTTCTTGTGCCGTAGCACTAAGCCGGCAAGCAAGACGCCTATGACTATCGCCGGTACGACGAAGATAATAGCGGCGACGAGTAGTCGCTTCTTCTTTGGAATTTGTGTTTTGGGTTGCATATAGTTTTATTTATTTTCGAGAGTATCTGGATGAGTTGGAATTGCCTTTAATCTTAGTGCCCGGCGCCTCCGGATCCCGTCCTGGATGGAGTCGGGCAATTGTGGGGAAATAGGCTGGGAAATTCGTGGGATGTCGAGATAGGACGGCCTGTTCATGTCAGCCCCAAGGAGACCGCCGTACAATAGACCAATTAATAGAAAGCCCATTAAGAAAAGAAATACTGAAATCGCTATTTTTTTTTGTAAAAGGGTCATTTTATTTTCCTGCTTGGAAAGCATGAAAATGGCCTGCATTTTCATGCGGTGCAGTTGGCCCCTTAGTACGTGCATCGCGGGAAAGAAAATATTCGGCCGGGTTGACCGCCGTTTGGGAAAAATCCTCATAGCTATTTTTTTTCGAGTTTAAGATCGCGGCTATCAATGATCTTCCAGTCTTGAATTTGAAAACCGTGTGGGTTTTTGTCACTGATGTCGTCGGTGATGCGAACATATCCCTCGGTGACGATGGATTTGGTGAGCACGCTGGTAGGTCGCGCATCCTGCAGTTTTCCATAATACCGGAAATGATAAGGAGCGCGGGAGACGTCGACTTGTATGCTATCATATGGTAGAACTTCCTGGGTGATGTTACCTGCAATAATTTCCGAGTAGTAGCCTTTTTCTTGGAGGTTTCGGTATTCCATGAACGCGGTGCTGTCGGCCAGATACATCGCCGCCGTCAGGTTGCGTGTATTTACCTGTTCATTTGGCGCTAAGGAATAGAAATAGTAGTGAAACATCTTTACGTGGTCGCGGATTTCAACGGCAAGGCTATCACGGCGATTGACTGCTACTGCGTCCAGCAATTTTCCGTTGTAAAGGATATAAATGCGCTGTTGTCCTTGTTGCAAAGCGGCTGTTGAACGATGAACAGTATACATCGATATCGCGGTTGCGGCAATGATAAGGATCAAGGCGAAAAACCTTACGAACCGGAAGGCGGTATCAATATTTTTGAACTGTTGAAACATGGCATTTGAAGTTTTTCGATAAAGAATTATCCGGCGATCTTTTCGCGTTCGTATTGGTAAGGGTCATAGGGTTTGCCAGCTGAGGTGGTTTCATAGCCGAAATTGTTAGCCAGTGAGCCGCCTCCAGAACCGGCGCCCGATGCACCGGCGGATGCTGTACCTCCGGCGCCACCGGTAGCTGCGCCGGCGCCGGCACTAGCGGCCATGGTTGCAAGACCGCTGACTTTATTAAGGAGCGGATTCGGGCTGTGAGTGTGTACCACGTAGTTGGCGATTCCTGGAATAGTAAAGTATCCAACGACCCCTATGACTAGAAACACGATATAGGCAATGTCGGTGGCAGAAAAGAAACTGATATCGCCGTTTTGAAGACGGGTAAGGTCAATTTGGGTCATGTTTTCCTGTATCTTGCCCAGGATCGCACCCCATAGGTTGGCTATCGGCAGCCAGAGATAAATATTAATGTATCTGGCAAGCCAGTTGGTCAGGCTGTGTTGGAATCCGTCATAGCAGGAAAATGCGAAGACAAATGGGCCCAAAATGGCAAGAACAATAAGGTGGAAAGTTCTAATGGTGTCAATACAAAGGGCCGCAGCGAAATAGAGGATTTGCATGATGATAGACATGAGGAAGCGGAAGACGTAGCGAAAAGCTGCTTCGATACCACCGGCAATAAACTTAAAACCGCTGCCAATGAAAGACAAGATACCCCCTCCGCTATCGTCTGAATCGGTAGCATCAGGTTGAGAGTATTTGTCCCAGCCCTGTTGACTACCTGGATTTGGAACCATCAAGAGGCCAGGAGAGGTAGGGGTTAATTGAATTTCGGCGGCAAGTAAGGTTTGAACGGCGGCATTCGAATTGGTGACCATTGCGGCGGTGCTAGATACGGATGGGCTAAGTACGGCATTTATAAAGCCGAGAACATAGGGATAGATCCCGATCAAAAGGACCATAACCATAGGTCGGAAAAGAGGGAACATATCTATTGCTTCTGCGCGGGCGAGATGTTTCCAAACCCGAACACCAATATAGAATAGGGTGCCAATGCCGGCAATTGCCTGACAGACCTGAATCAGATCTGCGCACATGGGAACCATTTGGTTGTACACGTTATTGAGGACGTCATGAAGCTGGTTGATGCCGGTGCTAACCTGAGCATTGGCGATCGCCGGCAGCAATGAGATCACTGTTAGGAGGAGGGCCAAGGAATAGATAGGTTTCATTTTCGAGTTAATTTCCAAATAGGCTTTTAAGAATGTTGTTTTGCTGGATTTCGTTCTGACGCTGATTGGCGAGCATTCCGGTCTTTCCATTGAATTGTCTTAAGAAAGTCAATTTGTCCTGCATGTCGTCGTAGATATGATCGATGGCGTTCAACCGCTCTGCGTCGCTCATTCGGAGAGTGTTATCCGTCAGCACCATCACCAGCTCATCCAGATTATTTAATGATTTATCGAATAGGTTACTGTATACCGTGGTTATATAGTTTAATTCGGCAGGTGAAAAGAAACCGGATCGGGAAAAAGTGTTGAAGGCGAATTTGTATTCGGAAACGAGGGTAGCCTGGTTGGAAATAATGGCCGCGACCCGGGCATAGTTTTTAACCGATGGGCTGACGGCTAGCAGACCGTTGAGATATGCGCTGTGCAAATTAAAATTACCCTGTGCAATGCTTTTAATCGCGTTGTAACCGCCCGAAAGGATCTGATAGCCTTTATACATTTCCTTCAGAATGCTCTTCATCTGGGCGAGTTTTTCGATATCGAGCGCGAGTTGTTCCAATTCCTGCACCTGTGCCTTAGCGATCCGGGGGACCAGGCATCCAAAACAAACGATAAGTAAAATGAACACTTTAGTTTTCATGGCTGAAATAGGTTATTAAAGTTTAGAATACTGCTTTTGTCGTGAGAACGCTGAATACTTAGCCGCCCCACGCGATCAGCGAACGAGCGGAAAAAGGCAGTCTTGTCTGAGACTTTATTATACAATTGATCAATTCTGGAGATCCTTTCGTCATCCGTCATTTGCCAATTGCCATCTGATACCAGACCAGTGAGCTCGGTAATATCAAGATTCGTAAGGGACTTAAGATTATCAAAGACTGCAGATAGATACTTTATTTCTGAAGGGCTAAAAGTTCCGGCAGCGGCAAATTTGGGTAAAGCAGTGGCGCAGCCATACAATATCTGCGCTTGCATAGCTATAATATCACCTACCTTTGCCCAATTCTTAATTTCGGGCTTGACCTCTTTCAGGGAATTGAAGAAATGACTGTGAAGGTCGAAGTCGCCCTTCTTGATGTCCCCGATAATGGTCAGGCCTTGCTGAACAATTGAATAGCCCTTTTTGAGCTCTTGGAGATAGATTTCGAGCTTAAGGATTTGCTCGGTCATGACCTTTGTCATGTTGCTCTGCGCCGGCGCTTTGGACGGATTGAAAGATAGTGCTGCAAGAGCTACGAAGAAGAGCAATACCTTTGATGAAGTTTGTCTTATATGGAATTTCATAGGTGGATGCTTTTGGTGTTTGAAATGGATTTAGCAACCAAGGGGTAGCGAACTAAGACATTCAGGGTTCGGGCCTGGCGCAAATCCTCGTATACCTGAGCTGCGTGTGTAATATTGCGGGTGTGCTGAATGAAATATAATTTTTTAGAGTCCGCTGCGAGGGGTAATGTTGAATCGATAGGATTAAGTTTAGCGGCAAGCCAGCGGATCCTAATTTTTTCACTGGAGGGGTCGAAGCGCATGTGCATGCTAAATGAAACATAGTCCTGCCGGTTATCGAAGCGACCGGGGATGTCCAGGATAAAATGCTCGATGTTACAGGTGGGCAGCATCGTTGATGCAACCGCTGCGACTGCCCTTTTTAAGGTACTGGCGATCATCCCGGGGTTATGGTTGAGATCAAGAAATCTCTCGGTATAGCCCTGTCGCTTTAGCAGACGCAAGATCTCGTCAAGCGGCAGAAACGGGCTGTCCATCGGTTTTATATGTTCGCTATTGATCATATTCGTCTGTTTTTTTTGGCATGGCTTGCGCGTTTTTCAAGTTTCCTTCTCATATCCTGCCGTAGTTGGGTTTTGAGCTCTTTAAGCACCATTGCGGTAGTCGGCAAGGTTGATTGTTTGGAAAGCCGATAGTGTTTCGTGGTATCGAAAAGCGTTGCTTCCAGGTGCTTAAGGGTCAGGATTTGATGATCCAGGTTGTATTCGTAGCCGAATTGGAAATGAACGGGAAACGAACCATTTTCAAAATCGGCTTGAAGTTTAGCAGTGAATATTGGGGGTTTGTCGGTGGATAAGCTGTGACGTTCAATTTCATTAATTGTGGTATGCAGGGTTGACAGGAAAAGTCGAGGCTCGTTGGGGCGCTGTAAATTGCTCTCAGTATATCCTTTGCTTAGCAGCAATAGGCGTTGGACGTTTATGTTGTGCTCTGAATTCACATTTACCGTTTAACTGACTTTTGTTTCTGTTTGGATTCGGTACTGTTTATGGCCGTCCTGAGAACTTCAGCCTTGCTGAGTTTTAACAATTCATAGTAAACTTTGGAAACAAAGGGTAAATCATGGGACGGGTGATTAATGATGTTGTATTCCTTCGTGACATCATCCATGCTCGCTACAAGGGAATTAAGCTTCAGAGAAATATTTTCCGGATTCCATATATATTTAAGAGTAAATTGTACTTCGTCTTTAGATCTCGTAAAATATCCAGTGATCGAAACTGAAAATTCTGGCTGCTGATAGACCCATAGATTATCCTTTATGGCAGTCTCAAATGCAGCTAGGAATTGGTTTTTAAGCGTTCCCTCAAAGGTTCGGGAATTGAGGACTTTTTCAGTATAACCCTTTAGATATAGCTGAAAGCTTTGTTCGTTGAAAATTGCCTGAAACCTCGTGGTTATTTCAAATCCCTTTTTCATCTCTGTCAGTCATTTACTCAGTTCAGGAGGCCATATAGGTTTTTGATAGCATTGATGTCTTGCACATTCTTTGAGCGTTGCAGGCTTGTCTGTGCTGTCTGGTTTGTGAAATTTCTGAGGTCTCCGGTATCTCGTTCGATATCGGCAGATGCCTCCTTTATAATTTTAAGCCTGGACGCATCCGACATTTGAAGGGAAAAGCTGGTCAGGACAAGCACTATCTGGTCAAGGCTTTTAACGCTTTCCGCAATAATTCCGGAATAGACAGAATAGATATAGGCAAGTTCTGCCGGGGAAAAGTGACTATCCTTTTGGACGGCACTGTATGCCCGCTTATATTCGGAGACCAGCTGGCTTTGCTGAGCGATTATTCCTGTAATTTCCTTGAAATAGGAGATGGCGGTCTTTACCTGGCAGAGTTCCTGAAAATATTCTGCGTAGATGTCCTTTGTCTCTTGTTCCCAATCACCGATCTGCCCAAGATTCAGCTGAGACAAGTCATTTTCGATCTGCTTTTGGACATTTTGCAGCGTAATAGTGGCGTTTTGCGCTTTTTGGACGGCAATATCGGCGGCTTTAATGGCGGCAATAATAGCCTGCTGTATAATATCGAAGATCTGCGCCTGGCTTTTGGAGGTAGGCAGCATACAGATCAAAACAGTTGCGAAAATCATGAAGATTCGTTTCATATTGTAAGTATTTGAATTTTCGGCTTTTTGAGTTCGTTGCATAGGGTTTATTACGCAGCCTCTCGCATTTCTTTAGCTAACATGGCAATGCCTCTCCGCAGGCTGCCGAACTTCTTGGCATACGCCTCGACATGCATTTTTTCTTTTTCCTCGGTCGTGTAGGCTAAATATTCTTCGAGGCTGACTTCTGTCCGGTAGACCTTGCTTTGCTGGCCGCCCAGGCTAATAAACACCTCTTTGTATTTCAGCTTCGGGTCGTTAGCCCTGTTGATTGAGAGTACCAGCGACTTTTCCTTTTCGGTCAGGCCTAGAAGCTCCTGGATTCCGTCGAATTTGTTTTGATATTTAGATTGGTCGAGGAGGATCTTGCAGTCGGAATTGTTAATGATGGCCTGCTTGACCACATTGGATGAAATGATGTCTTCGACTTCCTGCGTGACAACAATGGCTTCGCCGTAGAATTTCCTGACTGTCTTAAAGAGATACTTAATGTATTCGGCCATGCCATTTCGCATTAGAGCCTTCCACGCTTCTTCAATAAGGATCACTTTACGGATGCCTTTGAGCTTCCTCATTTTATTGATGAAGACCTCCATGATGATGATGGTGACACACGGAAAAAGGATTGGGTGGTCCTTTATATTGTCGAGTTCGAATACAATGAACGGCTGAGAAAGAAGGTCGAGGTTTTCCCGTGCGTTTAGAAGATAGCTATATTCGCCATCGGCGTAGTACGGTTTAAGAACGTAAAGAAAATTGTCGATATCAAAATCTTTTTCTTTAATTCCTTCCTCTTTTAGTTTTGGAAGGAAGTTGTCCCGAAGGTATTCGTAAAACGAGTCGAAGCAAGGAAAAATATCGGGTCGCCGATTGAGATGGTCAAAATAAGTTTGGAGGGCATTGGAAAGAGATACGTATTCGGACCGGGAATAGGCCTCATCGTCCTGTTTCCAAAGGCTCAGGAGCAAAGTTTTGATCGATTCCTTCTTTTCAGTATCCAGGACATCTGCACCAAGATAAAAGGGATTAAACTTGATAGGCTTTTCTTCTGAATAGGTAAAGTAGTAACCTTCCAATAGTTTGCATATTCCCTTATAGCTGTGTCCGACATCGACTATAACGCAATGGCTTTGTTGTTCCGCGTAGGTTCGCATCAGCAAATTGGTCAGAAAACTTTTGCCAGAACCCGACGGTCCGAGTATAAACTTATTGCGGTTGGTACAGATGCCGATCTTGACGGGCAGGTCCGAAATGTCAACATGAACAGGCAAGCCGTGAAGCCGGTCGACCAATCTTATGCCGACCGGAGAAATGCTTGATCGGTAGTTGGTTTCGACGTTAAAAAAGCAGGTGGCTTGTTCTATAAAAGTGTCAAATGTCTCATGAATTGGGAGGTCAGATGCATTGCCGGGCATGCCGCTCCAAAAAAGCTGCGCTGCGCACGTCGTTTCCTGTTTCGCGCGGGCGTCGATTTGGGAGAGGGCGGAGGAGACTGCATTTCTGATGTCGGCTGATCTGGCGGGGTCCGTGGTCCATGTTAAGAGATTAAAATGGGCCTTAACCGGGGTTCTTTGAAGCGCAATGGCTTCATTCAGGAAACTGTTTGCCGCCTCCTTACTGATGTTATTCTCCCGGGAATAAGCGGACAGGCTTTGCAGGCGAAGACGCTTGGCCTCCATTTTCTTTATGGTCTCCCTGCTATCGTCCAAAAGGATATATTGGTTATAGATGTGGTTACACGAGAGCATTTGTCCAATGGGGGCCGCAAAGCCGATGCTAAATTTGGTTTTGTCGGTGCTGTACCGGTCGTAGTTGATGCGTGGGCCGCACAGGCTAGGCAGGTCTTGTGTATCAGCAAGGGTAAAGATCTGGCAGTGAAGGTCGCCAACCTGGAGGCCCGGTGAGAGGGTGATATCCCTGATTACCGGGCTCTCCTGGGGATGTAGAAGGAAGCAATACTGTTCCAGAAGCCCGGGCCGTTCGGTGGTACTTGCCAGATTATCACCGGTGATGCGACGGAGTTGCACGTATCCGGCATCCTGAAGAACTTGGGCAAACTGCCCGCATTTGTCAAAAAACTGGCTCTTTGCCTTTTCCTCTACGGTGTGGATCGGTGCAATGGAACTTCTGGTCAGCATGGTATACATCGCAGTTGAGGGTTGGCTATTGGATGGGCGCTGGGTCAGAAATAAATAGCACTTGTGATCGAGATATGGACGTTCATGGAAGAAGCGTTCGCTGCTGCTGGACAGAAAGGATTGGTTCTCCTTTGAAAAATCTGCCTGATACTTGCATTCGGTAAACCAATCCTGTTTGTGAATAATGGTATACACCGGTAGCAACCGAATGGCTTTAAGCCATGATTGGTGTAGGGACTCATAGTCTTGCAGGCTTAGCGTAAAGATTTCAGGAAGCGTAAGTTCAAACGCAATGGTAACGTCACCCCTACGGGAGAGAATGCAATCCTGTTCCACTCGATAAATGGGCATAACCTGTTCGAGTGATTTATTTTTGGGCATGGGACTTGTCTTGAAGTGAAATAAAAATGGTTCGCGAGGTACACCGGATAGCGTTAGGTAGTTTGCAAGACGCTATTTTCTTTTGAAGTCCGTGGGGGCCATAGGTGCGGCTTAGGTGCTGGATCGTAACGACGAATGCTACACCCAGGGCAAGAATAATTGTCAAGCAATAGTATAGTTTCACTTTGCACATATACAGGATGGCAAACAGGAGTAGCAGAGCAACCAAGCCAACGGCCAGATAGGATATGTACTGGGCTTTAACGCCTTTGAACTCAAGGGACCTACCGACACCCTTATTGATTTCATATACCGTGGCCATTATCGTGTTCCTTTCTTTTTGGAATTTTGTTTGTTCTGGGCGGCTCCTTTTCCAAGGGTCCTGGAGGCATCCAGGACAGCGTCATTTATTTCCGGCCCTTGGTGCCGCACTTTTGCGAGTCCGGCGGGGTCCAGATCTTTTACTGCGGGCAGTTTGACCGGCACGACCGCTTTGGATTGCATTAACTCGCTCCACGTGCCCTGAAATGCGTTTCTTGTAAGCGTATCATACATGACGAGACAGTGATCGCCATTGTCCTGGACGTCATTAAAGGAGATCACATTTGCCGGGTTGTCAACCTGAACGAATTGCATCTTTTGCAGATCGACGAAGAAATCAGAATCGTGAATTTTCAAGATGGTTTTGCTCTTTTCCATGGCTGGCTTTATTAGGACACTCCAAAGAAGGATTTCAAAACGGCGGCTACAACCACCAGGAAAATGCAGGCACCAAACCAACTGGCGGCAAGCTTGTTGGTTTGTTGGTCGCCGTGCGACCAAGCATTATAGACCTTGACTGCGCCAACAATGCCTACCACCGCGCCTATGCTGTAAAGGAGTGTGACCGCATAATCAAAGTAGCTTCCGATCAGCGTATTGGCTTGCTGAAGGCCGGCGACTCCGTTTCCGGCCTGGCCATAGGAAGTAATGGCGATGGAGACTAGCAGTACCATAACGGTGTACTGTTTTATGTATCTAAAGGGCATGGAAAGCCTTGCTCTGTTGAGTTTCTTGTTCATTTGAGTAGTATTTGAAGTGGGGGAGTTTGGGGAAGGCGGTGCCTGTTCCCTGTTTGGGGAATACCTTAACGGGTGGCCGTACTGATTAAAGAATTAGGAAATGAGTGGAGTGAGGGCTATGCAGCCTGCGCGTACCATAAGGCGTGAAGATCTTCCTGGGAGAGTTCCAGATCGCAGTCCCTTTTGACCGTTATGGATATGAAGTTGTTGATTGCATCAAAGTACTCAGTTTCCTGGAAGATGCCGTATTGACTGACGATCTCTTTCACTTTGGAGAAGACCTCATCGGGATTAGCAGGGCGGGAAGCAATGTTATCGACGACGTGCTGAATTTTTTCGACGACCTTTTCAGCTTCCTTGAGGAGAGTTGTGTACCCGTTATCCTCCAGAAGTTCATAACTGGGTTCTTCGGAATTGGAACGATAGAAGCCGGCCTGTTCTGATGGATGATCGGCGGGCTTGTCGATGAGCGGGGGGAATTCATCGATGGGGCGTTGGCTGGACGCAGAAAGTGGGGGTGTTGAGTTAGCTTGGGCAATCGGAACGCCGGCTAGGATGCCTTTTGACTGGAGGAGCCTTCTGCCGTAAACAAATCCGATAATCAGCAGATACAGGCAGACTGTCCCGAGCGCAACATAAAGGAAGCCTGTGGGGGATAAACTGGTGAACATATGCATTGTTTTTTTCGGTGATAAAATGATCAACCTTACAATGCAAAGATGTAGTTCAAAAAAGGCGATGGATCAGAGTGTGAATGGGACTCGGATGAGAATTTTTGAAAAAGTTTTGATCGTGTTCAGCCGATATGTTTATCCTCGATGCCATCGATGAATTGGAGGTAGTCCTTCTTCATTGTGTCTTGAAAAAGCGTCGGGCCGACATGTCGATAGAGGATCTCCTGGAAGGCCCGTGAATAGTTTCCGAGCTTAATATGAAACATTACTTCAAGGACTTCCATTATATCTTTTAATTGCGCTTTGCCATGATTAAAGACGTGGCTGGCATAGAGGGCGTAACCCAGCTCGATAGCGTGTACTTTAGGGGCTGTAAATATCAATTTTGGCATGTTCCCTGCCTGGTGGCCGGGTAAGGCGAGATCATCGAGTGTTTTTAACAGATGGCGCCGTAAAAGATCTGCGGCGAATAAATGACCTACTGCATAATCATAGCAGACATTAAATGGTCCGTCAGCTGGTGGCTCCAGGCCGTCGAGCGAATAAATGGTATCGCTTGAAGGCCGAAAGAATAGCTTTTCGTCAAGAAAGGTTGATCCGTTTTGGAGGTATCGAAAAATGAAGCGGTGCTCGTCGTAAATGGTGGCCAATTTGTTTAATTCTGACGTGTAATACGTTTCGATTCCGGCGGGATCAAACGGGGGACAATTTGATTCTATCTTATAAAGCCGGGAATAAAAAGTGACGTAACCGATAAAGGTAGGTTTAACGGTCTTGAAGAACAGGATTTCTTCTCCAGCGTTAAAGACGTAATTAGTGATGGATTCCTGGGCCTGCCGAAGGGCGTTTGTGGCTGCCTGAAGCGAGCGGGTGGCCAGGCGCAGGTTAATGCTTTCCTCTTTTCGTATCAATTCCAGTTGATTTTCAAGAGCTTCGACGATTTTGGCCCAAATTGGCGGTAAAGTTGGTGACGAAATGTCCATAAATCTGATTTTTGTGCTTATGGATAAAAAAAGTTACAAATTCAGAAACGGAGGTTAACAGTATGACCAGCAGTCGCTTAGTCAACGCTCCATGTATATCGGAATTCGTTATGTAAAGCTAGAACAGTCTTCACCGTTGGAAATTAATATTGCTTTCTTTCCTCTTTTGGGCCATTAAGAAATATTAACAGTTTGGCATAAGTGTAACCACTTAAACCTGTTTAATACTTTCCTCCAAGCCGATTAGGTTTTTTTTTAGAACAGAAATGCAAAATTGTATTTTCGGATGACCCATTATTCTTCTCCGGAACACCAATTTTTCTTCTTTCTGTTCTTACTGGTTGTACCCTAAACCATTTAAACCGTGTTTACTATGGAAGTCAATCTCTTGCAGGTATTGGAATCGGTACGCCCACTACCCCTAGCCCTTCAGACTCACATCGGCAGCATTCTAAAGCATCAGGTAATACGAAAAAATCAACACATCCTTAAAGCCGGGCAAGTCAACGACCGGATCTGCTTTATCCAACGGGGACTACTTTGGACCTACTATATGAAGGGAGATAAAAAGGTGGCATCCTGGATTATGGGAGAAGGAGATTTTTTGGTGTCTATAGTAAGCTTTTACAAACAGGAGCCCAGCTATGAATACATTCAAGCGCTGGAGGAGACAGAAGTATTTTACATCACGTTTAGCGAATTGCAGGAGGCCTATGAAAAGTACCTTGAATTTGATTACGTCGGCCTGAAGCTGACGATAAAATACCTGGTCGAGCTCGCCGAACGATTATATTCGATACAAATGACCACAGCGCAAGAGCGTCTGGAATGGTTGCAAAAGAATAAGCCCGAATTAATAAAGCGTGTGCCAGCTAAAATATTAGCGTGTTTTATTGGCATTTCTGCAGAGCATTTTAGTGTGGTGCGTAAGCGCGGAGCGCCCAAACGAAAACGGGCGCTTAGGAAAGCATCTTGAAGGATCCTTCTGTTGATTCTCCCCTATTTCTTTCACGCATAATACTTCACTTATGTCTTACAAGGATGTTTTAGTACGCTACCCGAGGCTGCTAAAACGCTCGCCTTTGTCCTGCCGGTGCCCTGGTAGCTACCCAGTGACCAGATCTAAATTTGTCGCAACTAGTAGTTTCATGAGCGTATTGCTTGTGGCAGTTCTTTTCTCTTCTTGCTTAAAGAATACGGCGGAAATGCAGGCCGTCCGGGTGGATGCTGTGGTTAAGACAGCCCAGCGATTTTTTATGGACAGCATAGCTCCTGCAGGCTACGGTCGGACGGGCGAAGGAAACCCACGATTATCTACTTCGAAAGAGTTGCTTTGGGATAAGGCGACAGTGGTGTCCAATGCAGCAGGACAGTGTGTGGTAGTCCCTGTAAAATACCTGAAGCCGCTGTTTGTAAGTCCGGACTTTGCAGGGGGCGCCTTATATAGCCTGGACGCGATTAATAAGATTGTGTTCTTCAAGGACCAAAATAATAGGTATCAATGCCAATCGATGACTCTGTTTCCGGATTCAACCTTTTTTAATCAGAATAGCGGTTCCTTTTCAGGCGTTATATTTGTTGAAACCTATGCGGGGAGTCCTATCAACAAGTTCAAGTATGGCGCGGGAGGATCAATCCTAAAATACCAGCCAGGTTTAGTATCGGCTAAGCCTAAAGCGCTGGACGGAACGAAGGGAGTTGACGTGATAATTTCTGTATGTTCGCAAATTAATGGATATAACTATTCGCCCGAGGCACCGGATGATGGTTATTCGTGGAGTGAGCCAGCTGGCTGTCAGGAGAGCTATTTCCCTACTCCAATCGGGGTTGGGGCGCCGGTGGGTCCTCCAAGTGGTCTCTTGGCACCCTTAACTGGTGTGCGGTTAGCAATCATTGTAAACGGCGGTACCAGGCCAATAGCAAACATATCGCAATATTTCGGGTGCTTTACGTCCGGTTCAAGTCCGAGCCAGACTTACGGTGTTCAGGTGTGTGTTGACCAACCGGTACCCGGGACCCGGCAAGCGTGGGGATTTACGAATGAGGGACTAGGAAGTTCACTGGTAGGCAATAATCCAGTGGATGTCGGTCATACTTTTATCATTCTCACCGAAAATAACGGAGGAACAATTATTACGAGAAACGTAGGGTTTTATCCTACAGGTTTTGTTTCTCCGACGCCGGCAAGCTATGCAACTACCCAAGGGATGTTAAACGATGACGAAGATCACGGGTACAACATCAGCCTAACGATCAATAACCTTTCGAGCACCCAATTTTCTGGCATCCTTAGTGCACTTTCTCTGGGAAACAACCAAGGTTATTCGTATGATATAAACAGCGACAATTGCACAACAATGATTTTAACTGCGCTGAATAATAACGGGATTTCGCTTCCAATGACGCAAGGCAGCTGGCCTGGAGGCGGTGGCTTAGATCCGGGCGACTTGGGAGAGGACATTAGGCAAATGACTTTAGGTCCAAATATGAGCAGAAGTACTGTAAGTTCAGCTCATCCGAATACAGGAAGTTGTCAATAAGAAAACGATAGTCATATGAAGTCTGTAATTGGTTTAGCACTGGTGATTTCCGTTTTGATTCAGCATCGAAGGATCGTTCCTACGCCTGCAGCCGGCGGATTGCAGTGGGATTCGTGTATACATTGGAAGATTTATAAGGAAACAAGCTTTCAGAGGGTTTTCAACCTTGCTGTGGATACCCTTTCGAAGATGAAATACCGTAATCTAAATGACGACTCGATACATTTCTTCCTAAAGCGGACAGATAAAATCGAAGGCGTGAATCCTGTGTGGATGGGGTGTTATCTCGGCTCCTGCGAGGATAAGAATGGAAACGTTCACAAAGTTATCTTCGGACAATATGGGGGAATTTTATATTTACAGGAAAGTAAGAGCTATTATGCGGTTCGGGCGGATGAACGAACGAATTGGCATGCATATCTTAGCAGTGTCCATATGACACTCAATAAAGAATAAATTTTGAAACCCTTTTAAGATGAGGTCCAGTCACATTTTGGCAGCACTGCTGATTTTGGTGGGATTGATTATTCTTCTCGGAGGGGTCGTTCCTTTAACGGTAGGTAGCAATCCAGGCATCGAAAGTTTCTTTTTATTCTTGGTGTTTTGGGGTATTCTGCTGGTCGTTAGCCCGGTAATGATGTTGCTGGCTCGCGCCCGAATTTTGGTTGCTTATCACTCTTTTATTTACACGCTACTTTTTGTATTGAATATAGGTTTGGGGGTTTTTGTTATCCTGCAGGTGATTCGGGGCGGTGTTGAAAAATCCGCCGGCTTGGCTCTGCTTTTTGCGGGAGTGAATGTTTTGTGGGCATGTATCCTTGTTCTGGGTATATGTAGACCAAAATATGGAGTGAGGGGAATTGTCGAGAATGGCGTAAATAGCGCTGATGCAGATAAATGAAGAAGAGCCGCCGCAACATGAGTGCGGGCGTTGTTGTGTGGTGGGTTAGCGAGCCTACAAACCAGCTGCCTGGGCAGGCTTGCTTATTCTATCAGGATTATGGGGCATTTGATGTTTAAAGGTATCAATATGGCGAATTTTGAAAAGGACTGCCAGATACCAGGTTGACAAAGCTGCTGCTAAGTGCTTCAGCGCGTGGCCACCTACTCCGGTGAGATGGTAAATGGACGTATCAAAATGCTCGAATAGTTTTGCAATGGCATACCATACGATGATCCAGATGAGGCAGCGGATCACTTGCTTTAAATCAGCAGTATAGAAAAGCCAAAATAGTATCGGAATAACAAGAGCGGGGTAAAATTGTACCAACGCGTAAAGCCTGAGGTCTCCTTGACCGATTAGTTCCGAGTGATGCCACCACCAAACGCTAAATATTCCAACTAGAACAAGCGGGAAAAGCAGAATAAAGCCGATGGAAGGGCTGATAAACTCATATAGGCAGGCGGAAAGGAAGGCCATAAAGACTATTGTCATAGGAATCCTGTCCCAGACGAGGGTATCGTTATCGGGATGCCAGTGATAATACGCCGACCCCACGCCAGTTAGCAATACTCCGAAAAATAATAAGCAGTATATGAGCTTGATTCCCGAATAGTCTTTTGAATATCTTGTTAAAGAAAGTCCATAGAGCCCAACAAAAAGGAAAGGCAAATTAGTGACGACATTCCAAAAATTGGGAATGTGCAACACCCGTCGCTGGTCAGCAAAACGGTGATAAGATATTGGCTGGGAAATTGGGGGTAAAAGATAAACGACAACGACCGCAGCCAAAGTTAGAATTGCCACGACCCAAAGTCTTGCCTTTTTTCCATTTAGATGTGACTGCACTGGATGGAGTAGTTTGTGGATGTTAGAAAGGTTTCCTTCTGGCTGCGGCGCATTTTCTTAAATTGAAGATAATTGACGAGATAAGTATGATGGCAAATTTCATATATATGGAGTCCCGATTGTGTACAATCAAATATAATAAAATTCCGGAATGGTCTTGGGGAATAGATAGCCCCATGAAAGCGGGGCTATCTATTCGACTTTCGAAATTAGGCTCTTGAAAGCCCATGGCCGCCAATCCGGGGCTGATTGGTGTTCTCCATCATCTTACGAACAGAGGGCGGAATTTCCATGTTTTCCGTGTCGGTCAATTTCAGATTGGATTGGACGGAATTCTTCTCTACAGTGTGAGGAGGTCGGATTTCCAGGCCGTCCGCGTTGGTCACCCTTATGGCGAGGGTCGTTGGGTCCATCAGATCCAGGTGTAGAAAAACCAAAGGATACTTGACGGACCCGTTCTGAACAGGTTCAGCAACTTTCACCTGGAACCGCTCGCCAGCCTGCAAAAGCCTGGTGTACTTCTCCTTGTTGGCTTGACTACCAACAATTTGAGCTTTACTAAGGAGGCGGGCGAAGTCGATGTCATTTTGGGCCATACGGATAACGGGGTAGTTTTCATCCAAACCGACTGGCTGGGACATATCCAATTTCATAAACGCAAACCGTTTCTCGCCGGCTTTGTTATTGTATTCGGAAACGAGGACTGTCCCGCCTTCCAGCGCGGCATGAGCCTGGTCAATCGTCATGCCAGCCATCTTAAAATTCGGGAAGAATTGTGTTATCGGCTCGGTCTCGCCTTCGCGCAGCAGAGTGGCTCGGAAGCCGTTCAGGTTGTAAAATCCTGGCCTAGTGTCCATTTCGGTAACTTTCGGCTGGAGGAATAATTGATCGCCGCCGTATAGCATACGAGATGTCTTTAAAGATATCTCTTTATCCCCGGCCTCAATCCCTTCTTTCACCGCCTGATGATAGAGAGTGTCAAAGCCGACGTAAAGCAATGAGTCCTGTACGTACTTTAAATTACCTTGTGCGTCCTGTGTCATGATGATAAATTTAAAAATTAAAAAATATGAGACAATTATACAGAGTTGGCAAAATCATTTTTTGTCTACATGCGCTCGCATTTGGCCCGTAAGTCTCTCAATTTTTGCATATTCCGCTTCGACGAGTTCCCTGATATCCCGTTTTATCTGAAAATAGTTGCGTTGGATATCCTCATTAGAGACATTACGAATGACTGGCAGATCTTTGTAATCCTTAATTTCTGCGTTGATCGACTCTACATCGTTAATGATTTCGCAATGAAATGCTTTGAGTGGTATCTTTTGCAACGGCTCGTCGGCTACCGCACCGACAAATTCTCCGCTACTGAGGTTTGCTATTCTTGCCGGCTGAAGGGCAGCATCTAATTGGGTTGATCTATTAATTGACGTATCATTGCTATTGATGGAAAGGGACTCTCTGTCTTGCATTATTTTTCCCAGCCGCTCGCTGAGTTGCTTTGCCGTATCTCCAAGCACCTGGCCGCTAATAATGTTCCCGCAAACGTTCATAATTACTTCTGCCTGGTCCCTGCCATATTCCTTTTTTACTTGAGAGAAGTCTTGAATGCCGAGGGTGGTTGCTGATAAATTACTTCTTGCTGTACTAATGTGCGGTCCAAGGTCGCAAACCAAGGTTGGGTATTCGTCAAAGACAAGACTCGACTTAAGTCGGCCCTTTCGGTTAACCAGCTTAAGCATTCGTTCCGTGCAAAGAGATAACACAGCACCGTAAACCTGGGTTTTCGATGGATTGTTGCCGACAGCAACAATTTTCGGGGATTTGGGGTTGTTAATATCGAGAGTAAAATCGTTACCGGATAGTATATAATAGATGGCGGGTGACACAAGCCTGGCAAGGCCAATTTTGGCAGATGCAACTTGTCCCTCCAATTGTTCAGCCGCTCCCCTGGCTAGTGCCGACGCGAACGGATTAATTAAGGCTTCAAGTTCGCCTACCATTGAGATTACCGGGAAGAGTTTTTCATACTCGACCAAAGCCAGCTCGATAGCGTGAGGAAGCGTGCAGTATCTCCCACCATCATATTTTTTCAGGAACCAAAAAAGCGCTGTCACGAAGTTGATTGGGCTCTCAGTAAAAAATTCGCCTTGCTTTTTAAGCCACTCCCGATTTAGGGCAAGCATAATAGTCCGGCTGGCCTCTGTAGCGTCGGTTACGTCAAACATGGTGTCCGGCGAAATCAAGTTGCACCTGTGTGACCTGGAAAGGTCGTCAAAGTTGATAATATAGAATTTCGGAGGGACCGGATATTTATCCCTGTTTTTTAATGCGGTATTATAGGCTAAGAGTGTTAGGTCGGGAAACTTAAAATCATAAATATAGCAGGTAAAACCTTTTTCGATGTGCTGGGTGATCACATGCCGGATCACGAAAAATGACTTCCCGGCTAGGACCCGGGCGTTCCCAAAACGAGAAGCGCCCGGAAAGGATTTATAACGTTAATCCAGCTTTTTCTGACTTGCCCTTTCAGCTTATATTGCGCCGGCAAATTCACGGAGTATTCGTTTTGTAGCAAACGTTCTTCCTGGGGAAAGGTTTCCTGGACGCTGTTGAACGGGTCCTTCCCCATTTTTGTATGCAAAAGCCTCGAAAGGCGGGCACCTGCGAACATTACGCATAGGTATCCGATGGTAGTGATCGCCATATAGATGATGCCGGAAAGTTTTTCGCTAATTTTGAGTTCGAAGAGGAAAACGGATGCGAAATAAAGGGTGAGGCCAGCTATCAAGGTCGAGACGATAGGCCTAATTTCCAGGTTGCTGTCCTTTTTTCCTTGTTCTCCGGACAGGGATATTCCAAGAAGTACTATGGATGTCACCTTGGGCAGGGTAAGGCCGGACAGAAAAAATAAATGCGTTGAAATTCGAAATAAAAACGTGGAAATAAAGGGAACCGTCAGTCTCCAGACGACAAATGCGGGATAAGCCGCGCAATAGTAATGTATGAGTAATATCAGTATGCTAAAAAACCGGATGAATTCCAGATTTTTGTGTAAGACTTGAATGTTTTCTCCATTTTGCATATAAAGAGGTTTTAGTGTTGATGACAAATAATTTTAGAATGAAGGTTTTCGCCTTTTTCTTTTCTTTTTGGGCGGAAGCGATTCGCCGCCGTGGGATCCTGGTTCAGGCTTCAGCAGTATGTGAATCGCTTGTCTGATAGATGCACCGGAAGGCGACGAAGTCTGCTTTTTACCGACGTTTTTCCCAAAACGGCGAGATTTTGTATGGGTTGGATCTTTTCTGATACTTGGCGATGCAGCTCGCAACTGGGCAATTTCGGCCACCGAGACGCCAAGCTCTACGTGGGAAAGGCAAGCCTTCGTCTTATGATCGATAAAATAAAGCCGTTGAATTGACCCAAAACTATCTTGTTCCATTTCCAGAGAAAGCCGATTTTGCTTCAGCTGATCATAGAATTGCAAGATATTGCTGCAATTGCTCAAACAGGAAAACACCGATTCTTTGACAACGGGCAAGACTAGAGCCTTTTTTGGAGTATTGATGGCGTACTTTCTTTCAATAGTCTTTAAAATGGGGTTTCCATAGATTTCGCTTGCCTTAATTGCCCGGCCTATTCGATAGCCGTTCTTATCAATCAGGCTATATACCAAACCTCCGGTTTGAAACGTTTGGCTGTTAGGTTTGCCTCTGTCGGCTATGACGTTGAATTGACGGAGAATGCTGTTAAACTCGACGAAATCGGAAAATTTGTAGGACTGTAGGACTTGGGTTAGGATATTGGTGATGGCGTGTTTTGTTTCCTCTTTGCCATACTTGGCTGGGCGCAGGCCAATTGTCGGCAAAGGAGAGTATGCCCGAGGTGGCCGGTCTTCTGCACGGATCAGGCCGAAAGCCAGCTCGATTGACTTTCGCGCAGGTTCTGAAAGGTTTTTACCGATGTAATGAAGCTTTATGGGCTTACCATTAGCCTGAATATTTGTGGTTACAATATGTAAATGAGGGTGATTCGTGTCGGTGTGGCGGTAGACCAAAAAGGGCTGGTTTTCAAACCCGATACGTCTCATATAGTCTTCTGCGATATCGATCATCTTTGCATCTGGCAGGCTCTCTTCTTTTGGAAAATTCAGAGAAATGTGAAGGGTATTGACGTTCGCCTTCTCATACAATCTTTGTTGGGACTCGAACCTTTTTAACTTTTGGGAGAATCCAAGTTCATGCACATCGGCAATAAATCCGGAGGCACTCAATAAGCGCGCGTATCCTTTCGAAACCTTGCGCTCGTTGTAGCTGATAGCACCTCGCACGGATCTCCCAAAATTTATTCGGACAACCATTTCTTCTCGATTTTTGAAACAACGATGAATAATTGGTCATAGTTTCGATTTAGTAGGGCGTAACGATCGAACGCTATTCTGGCAAAAAAGACCTTCCTTTCAGGTTCAGGATAAGTATTGAATTGGCGGGTAATTTGATTGATATTAACGCCAATGGCTCGCAATTCACTTCTTATTTTCCTCAACTCGTCCAAAAGCTCATGGATGGTTTTGTCTACTGTGAGCACCTTTATTTCCCTGTTATGCAGAATATCACGCAGCATCCTGCTCATATCATTGCCAGGGTTCCCAGCTAGCAATTTTTGCAATTCTTGATACTTTTCGTTGCCTACCCTGGTGCATAGTTGATGGGTTAACTGTTCTGGCTTTTGGACGCTTTTTGGATGCATATATATTATGGAGTGAATTGTACGTTAGGAAATGGTCAAAAAACCAAGAAAATTGTTATTGTCGACAGCAGTACATCTCGCTGGGGGCAACAAGACGCCCCCTCAACAAAAAACTGGGTATTGAGAACAGTTGAGGTGGGCCTATGCCAACGACGACCAATTTGTATATCCCAGCCTAGATTAGAGGTCAAGAAGTAGGCTGTACCTATACACCCTTGCCTGAGCCGGGAACATCTCTGGAAGCTACTTTGTAAAGGGTGTGACTGTCGAAGCTTTGCCGGCGATAGTCGTTATACCAGTCCACAAATATTTGTTCGCGTGCCTGTAGATCTTGGATCATTTCCTCCCTGGTCGGCAACGCCACCGGCACCTGGCTTTCAGGAATTCTTGTAGACCAGGTTCTTTCAAATGTGACATCAATGCCTAACCCAAATGGCAGGTTCTTCTCCAGAACAGCAATAACAGAATGAAAAACGGGGCGCCTCCCGCGGACATTTACTTCGAAACACCAAGTGAGCGCCTCCGGGGCGAGAATATTGGGCGATACAACGACCTCCAGAAATTCAAAGGAAATTGTGCCAGCGGATCGTTTTATTTCAAAAATCTCAGTTGTATCGTAAAAGCCGATATTTTTAAAAATGAGAACCAGTGCAGGGTGCATAATAATGAGTTTAAATGATGGATTCGGAGTTGCAAAGACTTACCGGGCAGGGTAGGATATATTTCGCTTTCACGAGTTTGGGCCGGTGTCGGAGGCGGACGTCAACTGTTGTAATTTATTTGGAGAAATGGAAGTGATTTGAAGAGCGAGCAGAATAGATGTTTCTGTCAGCAGTGAGGGAAAAAGAGTCTTCAGAAATTCAGTTTCGTCCTTTTTCATTATTCTATCGGTTCCTTTGACTCCGTCGTAAAGGGACCAAGTGTCTCTGAACTTGCAGATGTAGTACATTTTGACGAATTTAAAATTGAGGGTATATTTTCTTTTCTAGTAATATTCTGTCAAATCTTTGCTTTTATGAAAGAACTTGGTTTTGCTGAAAATGACGGTACTTGTAGTGAGTTGCTTATTTGACGAAGACGTCGGTGGCAAGTACAATTCACCTCGCAGAACTATTTCGCTTTTTTGATACGCGAGCCCGGCATTCGAATATTTAATAAACACGCGATTTCTTTAGGGTCATAGTGATACCTGCCTTTGCGACAATAATATGAGATAGCTCGCTCGTCTCGGAGCTTTTTCAGACTTAATGGCGATAGGTTGAACTTCCGCTGAACGACTCCTTGGCTTGGCCAATATCTCGGGTTATCAATGAGAAGGGATTTGATAAGATTTGAAATTTCCGGCACCAATTTCTTGGCGAGTATTGCCTTGAGTAATGCCGGCTCATTCGGATCGCGAGGGACCTGCCTGGTGGCTGCAGGAAGACGGGGATACATTTTTATGATCTTTGCCATGGAAGCTCTTTTATCGTCCAAATATCGTACGTGGAAGTGCCGGCCAATCAGAGTGTGATTTAGTGGGGATCAAAAATTATTGAAAAATTCCAGGCGAGAGCGCCAATTGATATATTGAGTCAACGTATGGCTTTTAGCGTCCACGGGTTGCTGCTCTGGGTTGCAAAATTTGCCAAGTATCAGGGCGGTCACAACATATTGATTTATCATATGTTGTCGCGAATTGGGTTGGGCAATACAAGGTTCAGAAATTACAAAGTAAACATCAGGCGTTAGTGATTCATGGTGGAATTGGTATTGCCTAGACGTTTTGGTATTGCGATGCAAAATGGGCAGTCCCAGAGTGCGCCCGAAACTCTGATCGGTTGGGTAAACGACGATACTTGCGATCGCGGAAGGAATATCTTCTAAGGGGATAAGGCTGTTCCTCAAGGAGATGCAAGGTGTTGATGACGTTGGAGGCCCGACTGTGCGATAAGGCGCTCTGGATGGACGCTAATTCCAACTAAAAAAAGTAAGACCGATTGCATCTATTTAAGTTGTTGCCGATCTGGGGTGCTGTAGCTTCTCCCAAACGATACATGGATGCCCACCCTATTGGTAGGTTTTTTCCAAAACAGGTGGGCATCGCAATTAAAACGGGCTGGGAAGCCTACCTATCGGCTTTAAAGGGCTAGGTTTGTGGTTCTGGGGTAAGGATTTGCACGATCATGAGCAATCAGAAAATGAATGCCTATCTGAAAGAAATTGTCGATATCTGTGGCATAAATAAAAACCTAACCTATCACCTAGCGAGGCACACCTTTGCTACAACGGTTACTCTGACCAACGGTGTCCCAATGGAAACGGTATCGAAGATGCTGGGCCATAAGAACCTAAAAACTACCCAACACTACGCAAAAATTGTCGATGTGAAAATCAGCGAGGATATGGACAGCCTACAAAAGCGACGATCCAGAAAAAACAAACTAGGCATTTAGGGATGCTCCGCTGCTATAGAATTGAATCAACCTTAGGAAAATTGCATTTCGGCTTAAATAGCCAAACGCATTCCATCAGCGATATGAAAAGGCAAATCAGTTCCATGAAACCTCACATGCCAAATATTCCTGTATGACGAATTTAACAGTAATATTACCAGACAGAATGCACATGTATCGAAATTTTCCTTCTTGAACTTCGGTCCAAGAATCTTTGCCTTCTTTAAAATTCCTTAACATTTTAACAAACGCCCTGCTCCCTATTTCAGGAAAAAGTGATTGTTCTGTAGGACTGTTAAAGTTATCTATTTGAATTGCCGACATCGCAGGAAATGGGCTAATATTAACTACAATTGGCTCTCCGATCAAAGCTTCACTATATTCATATTTTATGATACCCTTGGCAATCTTCAATACAACATTCTTTATCCGATCAAACTCAACTTCGAAAAAAATATCGCCTGATTCAGACAATCTTTTTGCCTTTGTCAGTCGTTCGTAGAGGGATCTATTCTTGGCTAAGTTATTTTTTATTTTCCGTCTCCGTAGCTCTTTAAGTTCTGTTGTATTTGATCGATTTCCAGAACCTCTCAATCCAGATGTTATCGGTCGCCCGTCCCTTGCCGTCCATCGAGATCTGTATCTTTTGTTCTTCCAGGTACTGTGTCCATAGCGCGCTGGTGTATTGGGTGCCCTGGTCGGAGTTGACGATTTCCGGTTTCCCGAAGTTGGCAATAGCATCCTGCAGGACCGTTTTACACCACTCTGCGGTTAAGGAGTTGCACAGGCCCCAACCAACAATTTTCCGGCTGTACATGTCAATGATTGCCGTTAAATACATGGAGCCTTTTCTCATCGGGATGTAGGTAATGTCCGTGCCCAGCCTAATACCAGCGGACCTGTTCGGTGGATGTATCTTTTGGCAGGTAGTTAGTGGTATCCGGCATCCACTGGTCCTGATGTTTCCTTTGTCTTTCCCAATCCGCCCTTTCTTTGGCGACCATGTAAGGTTTTATCCGGCTCCGCAAACTTGCATAGGCATTACAGGGATTATTCCAGATCGCGGCCATGAGTTGATCCTTCAAATCGGAACTATCGATAAGACAGGGCATGAAGGGATTTCTGTTCAGCATCGAATCGAGGATTTTGGCGCTTCCATCGTTTCTGTAAACCGCAATCGCCCCGTAAAATGCGACCCGCGGATTCCAGATTGATTCCAGACACACCCCGCGGTAAAAGTATTTGCGATAATAAAGTTGTAGCAAGGGGAAATAAGCAGTGTCCGGGAAATCGCTGATTAAGGTTAAGGTCTCACCGATAAGCCCGATACGCGTTTCCAGAATGTCTCTTATAAGACGGACATCTTGCGGTCTCCGGTACCGGGCAAGCGCATACCAGGCTGACTCAAGATCCCAGTTTGGTTTATCGCGAACCGACATCGCTTTTATATGCGGATAGTATCTTGCCGCAGTATCGATCATCGAAAGGGCGCTATAGGCTGATTCGAGGTAGTCATGCTGAGTAACGATCGCGTCGGCCGTTTTCTTCCTGTCCGCCTCGGTCTTCCATTTAGCATTGTGGATCAGGTCATCGGAGACCATCCTATACCGCAAACCCCATTCTCCCATATCTACTGAGATCAACGCCGTATCTTCGAGGTGATGCATAATCAGATCGAAATGGTCTACTTCCGGCCGATCCAGCAACTCCCGCAATGCCATCCCCCTCAAAAGAGGATGCTCACTCTGTGTCATCTGGCGCAACTCTGCCGTAGTCGCATTTTTTCGAATGAAAGCAGTCACATCACCATAGCCGAGATAACCCTGGGTAATGACCGCTCTCAGATAGGGTTGAAGCGTTGCTCGAAAATCCCTGACGGCAAAGGGCGCCCTGATACCGGGTTTACACGATAAAAAGAAGAATGGCACCAGCAGGAGGCGGTAAAAAATCTTCATAATAAGGGGGTTTTGATTAGCGCCGCTCCATAAGATGAAGAACAGCTCAATTTCCACACGAGAAGCCAGGTCGTTTACGAAACAGGTCGATAGCCTTGAGCCTATTGGATAGTTGATTACCAATATATTGGGGACCGGGCCAACGCTGTGCGGCGAGTTTCGTTTGGATTAGATGGGTGGTCGGAATCATGAGTTGCAAAAATTCGAAAGATTGTTCGAGTGGATTTATGGTCTATCTTATAAGGGCTAAGATTCAGCTGTTAGTGAAGTCAGGTCTTTACAAGCAATCAGCGCCTAATCATTCTATATCTCCACCTAGGCCGCGTGATAAGGCAACTGCAACGTTTTGAATTATTTTGCTTAATTTTAGACTGAAAAGTCATCAAATTGCCAGAGGTGGAAATTTCGGTGCACCTATCAGTTCTTATCCCGAAGAGTATTCATATACAACATATTAGAGCGGAGTTCGAATCCCTCCCTCTCCGCTGAACTTACACGCTATTGATTTCCAGTGATTTATGAGGTTTTTTGAATCACTGGAAATCTCCCGAACCTAAGCATCAAATTGATATAAATTGATTTAAAATATATCAAGAAGGTTCGTTATTCGGTTCGTCAATGGCGACCTCCTCATACGAACCGAATGCATTAATTTGAATTGTTTTGACTGGTAAGAGATGTAGTGTTTGTGATCACTAAATCTCTCACAATGCACCCCAAACTTCACCATCTTTTTTTCTTAAAAAAGAACAAGAAACACCAACGCAAACCTCTTGCAATTTACTTGCGTATTACTGTTGACGGCAAGCGAGCCGAGATCTCCACTGGCAAATCAGTTGAACGAAGTTCCTGGATGCCAAAGGCTGGCAGGGCGAAAAGCTATTCCCAAAACGCCAAACGCCTAAATAGCGAACTCAACCAGATAGAGTGCAACCTACTGGAGGCATATCACTCTATGGTTCGGCGAAGTGAAACCATCACTGCTGCATCGCTGAAGAATAATTATTTAGGGGTTGAAGACGATCCCAGGATGCTCGTCGGCATTTTCCAACAACATAACTGCCGAATGGCTGAGCTCGTTCCTAAAGAATTTGCTCCTGGCACATTGGAACGATATAAGACCAGTTTGACTCACACCATTGAGTTTATGGAGTCGAAATATGGTGAGCCGGATGTGAATATCCTACGAATCGACCATGAATTTATCTCCGAATTCGATTTCTTTCTTCGTCACATCCGCGGCTGTTCCAACAATACCACCGTTAAGTATCTCAGGAATTTCAGAAAAATAATTCGCCTCTGCATAGCAAATGGATTGCTAAATAAGGATCCTTTTGCCATGTACCGCGAAAAAATTGTCCAGACCCAAAGGGTATTTCTTTATGAGGAAGAATTACGAGCTCTCATGAATAAAGAGTTTTCAACCGATCGGCTTATCCGGGTAAGAGACATTTTCCTTTTTTGCTGTTTTACCGGCCTTGCTTATGCCGATGTGCGCAAAATAGGACCACAAAATGTCTTTACGGATGAAGGTGACCGACCATGGATAGCGGTCAACCGAACGAAGACATCAGCTCCATCAAATGTTCCCCTACTGCCTGCTGCCATTCAAATTATCGAGAAGTACCAGGAGCATTCTTATTGTAAAGCGAAGAACCGGCTTCTTCCAGTTCTGAGTAACCAAAAAATGAATAGCTATTTGAAGGAAATCGCTGACTGCTGTGGAATCAGGAAAGAGCTGACTTTTCATACTGCGAGGCACACCTTCGCGACAACCGTTACCTTAAATAATCATGTCCCAATCGAGACTGTTTCAAAGATGCTTGGACATAGAAATATTTCCGCCACTCAGCACTATGCTAAACTATTGGATAAAAAAATACTTCATGATATCCAACCGCTTTTTCTTAAATATTAAAGAGATGTCTAAAATATTCTCGTTTGCGGGACCAAAGGATAGACATCCCTGAAAATGGAAAATGATATAGAAACAGTTTATCTTGAACTTTCTTCTATGAAAGGCAACGCCATACCTTTTGATTCCATACCCCTTACGTCGTTGCATATCTATCGAGGCTAAACACGTTGCCAAAATCCACGTGCTCGACGGATTGTCCATTTTGGAAATATGAGATGTTGCCTTGGCTGAGGGAATACCAAATTTCTAGTGCCCCTTTTCCATAGTTGATCCCGAACCGGTCCAGATCCGCCCATTTGGCACATTTGGGAAGGAGATATATTCCATCATACCAATACCAATTACGCTTATCGAACAGTTTTACCTTACGCATTGACTCTCCTTCGTGGATGATCACATACCCGGCACTGACCATCTCGGTCTTTTCAATTCGAGAGGCACCAATCTTCTTCCTATCTTTCGAAGTCTTAGCAGTATAGTCGATAGCGAAAATGAACCGGCTCTCGATCACCGCCCGGTAGGTTGATACAAACACAGCATTGTCCCATCCCTGCTCTCTGCCGATGGTCATCATGGCAGTTTGGATCATATCCAGTATATAGTGGTATTTTCCCATCGTGTCCAGCGACTCAAACTGCTTCCGGTCAAAGGGGAGGGCGATGGAGAAGATGGAGCCAAATTTCCAAACCCGGTCCCATATGCCATAATAAGCTGGCTGGATAGTTACACGCGTGGCATGTGAGGGCTTGAACCGTTCATATGTTGTACGTAAAGGTCGCTGACGAAGTTAAAAAGGCCCGTCTCTGCCCGACTTTCCGGGGTGCCGTTGGCATGGGGTGAAGGGACATAGAGGGTGATATCGCTGAAGGGTCTACCCATGGAAAAGAGAGAATGGAAGGTACGATAATCAGCATGACTTTCAAACTGAAAGTTCATTGACCGGGACGTTCATCGATTCCACTATCTCCTCATCATCCTCCGCACCTTTCTTAATAGTCAACTTTCCACTGTTCAACGTGACCCTGCCTCCGGGGGGCCTTGCATAAGTAATTATCTGTACTTATCTTGTCGCTGCTAAACCATTAACCTTTAAGCCCGATGTACATTTCTAAACTCATTCTTACAAACTATAGAAATTTCCGCTTCGCCAAGCTCAAGTTTTACAAGGGCGTGAATACGATCATTGGCGAAAACGGTTCCGGAAAAACAAATATCCTCAAAGCGATCCGCATCCTCCTTGACGAGGGACTGCCAAGAAATTACCGATTTTATGAGTCCGACTTCAATCGTAGTCTTTACGATTGGCGTGGTCATTGGATCGTTATTCAGCTCTTTTTTGAGGAGTTAGATCATGGGGACGAAGCCCAGGCATTGGCGCTACACCATGTAGGGGACGCCGTGCCAGATACGACCAGGGGAAGTTGCTCAGTGATGTTTCGTCCTAAATACCTTGTTCGAAAAAGTCTTTTTGATCTGTCTAATGACCAACAAAAATCGAAAGAAAAGCTAGCAGCTATACTGAATAAACTGACAATAGACGACTATGAGATAGTTTACAAGGCAAAAAGCACGGTGGAATTTTCAAGTCCAAGCATCTATAAGAAGTATGTAGGGGATTTTGATGAAATAGAATTTCCGGACCCTGCCGACATGGCCCAAGATATCTACGGAAGTAAACTGTATATTGCTAATTTGACAAAAGAAGTGTCTTGCACGTTCATCAAGGCATTGAGAGATGTCGAGTCGGATTTGAGATCCTACCGAGATAACCCGATGATCAACCTGCTAAGGGGGAAAGAAAAAAATATCGAAATCAAGAAGAAAAAAGATATTGTAGACAGAATTAAAGTGCTCAATGACGAGATTTCGGATTTAGAGGAGGTCAAGGAAATTTCGGAAGGTATAGTGTCTGCGATTCGAACCTCCGTGGGCGAAACCTACGCCCCAGGACTAAGTATCAAGTCAGAGCTACCGGAGGATATGGAGCGGCTGATGCAATCTCTCAAGCTCTGGGTGGGAGACTCAGTGGATGAACCTTACCTGGGGCGAATCAGTGAACTAAGCCTTGGTGGGGCAAATCTGGTCTATTTATCGACAAAGCTCTTGGAATTTGAAAGAGTAAAAAGACAGGACAAAGTCGCCAATTTTTTGCTGATCGAAGAACCGGAAGCGCATATCCATACCCATATTCAAAAAACGCTGTTCCAGAAGATACCTAGCATGGGAACGCAAGTTATCATAACTACCCATTCCACGCACATATCGTCCGCATCCAAGATCAGCGCGATGAATGTGCTCAGCAAGTCGTCCAATCTTGTTGAGGTATTCGATCCGTCATATGGCCTGGATAACGATGAAATCGGCCGTTTAGAGCGCTATCTCGATGCTGTCAGGAGCAATATGTTGTTCGCGAAGGGAGTGGTGCTCGTCGAAGGCGACGCGGAACAAATAATGATACCGGCCCTCGTGAAAGCCGTGTTGGGAGTATCGCTAGATGAGATCGGGATCAGCTTAGTCAACATCGGAAGCACGGGGTTTCAGAACATTGCCAACATCTTTCACCAGGATCGAATTAAAAAATATTGCTCGATCGTTACTGATCTGGACGAAAGTATCTTAACTCTACCTGAAGATTCGGAGGAAGATACGGAGGAACAGAAAAAATGCAGAAATTCTGCGAAGAGCGGCGCGGAACGAAAGGTGCATTTAAGTGATTTTATCGACAATAATGATTTTGTGAATGTTTATTATGCGGAAAACACCTTTGAGATCCAGTTTATACAGGCAGGAAATGAGAGAGTGGTTTTGGAAGTAATCGATGAACAATTCAGCCGAAAGGCAGATGTTACGAGAATTGCAGAGAAATTGGACGACATAGACATAGAAGTTTATGGCCCGGAGATGTTACGGCTGGCCAACAAATTCGGAAAAGGGTGGTTCGCCCTCCTACTAGCCGAAAAGCTGACTCACCATGACAGGATTCCGGAGTACATTTTAAAGGCTATAGCGTATGCTTGCCCGGTGTTGAATGTCGATACGCTCAAGTCGATCTGTAGCAAGCGGATGATAACACTTTACAACGATCCAGAGGAGGGAGACGAAACTGACTACATGCAAATCGTTCGCTTGCTCGGAAAGGCAAAGAATAGGGAAGACGTAGTGCGTGTCATGAAGGACAATTTGGCTGACGATGACCTAACGAAATTCATTTCTTATTACTGATGTCCATCTACTTTAACGAACTTAATAGCGAGCAAAAAGATGCCGTTAAAGCGGGCGGGAATGTGTTGATAACAGCCTGCCCTGGCAGCGGTAAGACCCGCGTGATTGCTCATAAGCTGGCGTTTGAACTCGAAAAGGTGAAAGGTACAAAGCGAAAACTGATATCGTTGACCTTTACCAATCGGGCCGCCGACGAGATTAAAAGACGGATTGAAAAAATGGACACCGACACCGATAACCTGTGGTCCGGAACTATTCATTCTTTTTGCCTGGAATGGATCATTAAGCCCTATGAGGGATACCTTTCAGAGACTCGGAAAGGGTTTGCCATCGTGGATGAGATCGAGTCCGATGCGATCATCGACAAGTTGAAGGAAAAGTACGGAATCAATAAATTTGAGAACATTAAAAGGATCTATAAAACGGATGGCACCTTCGATACAAACAAGACCATTTTTTTACCATTAATAATAGAATATAAAAATATCATTCATGCCGATAAGAAAATTGACTTTGACGATATCTTGTACTTTTCCTATAAGCTCATCAAGGCTCATCCAATCGTACCCAGTCGGCTATCCGGTCTTTTTGAATTGATCTGCGTGGACGAATATCAGGATACCCAAGAAATACAATATGCCATCCTGGCTGAAATAGTCAAATCTAGAAAGAACAGGACTAGAGTATTTTTCGTAGGTGACACGTCTCAGGCTATTTACGGAGCCCTCGGGGGAGTGGCAAAAGATAGCAAACAGATCGCGAATCAATTTGGAGACATTGACATCCAGGAGATCAAGCTGACGGGGAATTACAGAAGTACCCAGCGGATCGTTGATTATTACAGCAACTTCCAGATAAAACCTGGAAAGATCATAGCGGTCTCTTCGATCGCAGCGCAGAAGGGCATTATAAGCTACGATCGACAAATGAATAAGCAGCAGGTAGATGAGACTATCGCAGAACTGATCCGGGCAACGTTGAATCGGGGGATACCCGCTGAGGAGATTTGTGTCATGGCCCCGCAATGGTGGATGATCCTACCGATGGGGAGAAAACTGAAGTCCTTGTTGCCGGATGTTGATTTCGATGCCTTTGGATTGAGCCCATTTAGAAAAGTGAGGGAAAATATTTGGTTTAAGATTATTCGGTTGTTTTTGACCACGCCGAGGAATTCGAATTATTCGGTTCGCTACCAGTGGGCCGAAGAGGTTTTGCAGGTGATAGATCACGTAGTCCCTTCTTTCTTGTATAACGTAGACAACCGAAGACGATATCTTCTTCGAGTGATCAATCATTTTAGTTCTGACACATGTGACACCCAGGCTTACATTAGTCAGTGCTTTGATTACTTTGGTCGCGAATTGTCCGCAGAATTATCGCATAGGCCGGAGTTGATTGAGGCAAGACGTATGTTTGATGAAATGCTCGGGAAAGAACTCGGAAAGGATGATTTTGAATTCGCAAACGATATTCATGTCCTGCGACGGGTCTTTAATTCAAAGACGGGAGTGGTCGTCAGCACCTGTCATGGAGTTAAAGGAGAGGAATATGATACTGTGATCGCCTTTGGGCTGCTGGACGGCTACGTGCCGAACTGGGGAGATCCTGACCACCTGGCCGCCAATAAATTGCTGTATGTGATCTGTTCCAGGGCCAAAACGCATTTGTATTTAATTTCTGAGCGTGGCCGAACGACACGTCGTGGTGATCGGGTACCAACAGCAGTGCTGAATAGCGTCAGATATGCCTATGACGACCCTAACGACTATGGGATAAAATCGCAGGCGTGACCCCGGCATTTTCTTGAGACCCCAAAGGGGACATTTCAATTTAGTAGCCACGGATATCTTCATGCTAAAATAGTAAAGGAATCTTTATTTCGACCAAATAGTTCGTAGCGAATTCATTCCTCTCTATTACCTGTTAACTCTTTAATATGTGCAGCCCCAATAAGAACCGAAATACCCTAGAAAGACAGAAAACTCACGCTATCCCTCAATACCTGCACGCTTGCCAACATCCGAATCTAGCTCGAATTGATTGAAGAATCGCCAACTGTCGGGATGCACGACCGTTCGGGGAACGCCCATCGCACTGCCCCACCAATAGCAAACTTGCCACGCCCTGGGCGCCCACCACCATTAGCCGAGCACCTAAACCACAATTGGATTGCCACAATTGCAGACCAAGCGTCGGAACCCAGAAGACCCCGTTGGAAAGGGATGAATTTTGACCGGATCGCTGTGTAACACAAGCTTTACAGCATCGACTGATTGGCTTACACTGTTTCCGAAATAGGTATCTCCGGTAGGGCTGTTGGCGAGCCAAATGATGTTGATTCGCCCCTGCCCATCAATTTCGACACTGCCTGAGTTTGCAGTATCGATGATATAACCGGCATAAGTGCTGTAATCTGCAGAATCAAAAACCGAGACAATGCCGGAACCGGTTGCGGGCGAGGTGGTGTGTTTCATGAACTTTTCAAACTGGTAGCTGCCAACACTCCCCGTGAAATCCGCAGCTGGGTCTACATACTGGATGTAGCCCATCGTTAACGCACATGAACGACAAAAATACTGTGACATCTGATTAAATGTTTACTATAAATATCAACCGAAGCGTGCATAAATACGTACTTAGCAAAATACAAATTCGCCAGCCCTCTACCGAAATTAACTTACAGGATTAATTTTTTAATTCGGTAAATTGTTGTATAGTATTATGTAACGATCTATCTAACCTAGCCCGTATTCAAATATGGCACCATCCCTATCAGAAGCGCAGATAGCCGAACTGAATGCTACGTTCGATCGGCTGGCCATGCAACTAAGCAAAGTCCACCTGCATAAGCACACGATACAACTACTGAACCGAAGTAAAGGCGGCGGCGTCCGCTATTCACCAGGAGGTTCCGGCGTCCTCGTTCAAAAGGATGATCACTATTTTATCTTTACCGCGGCCCACGTAACTGCCAATCTTGACCAGGAAGGCCTATTTGTCAATACCAGGATCGGAGTCAGACATATCAAGGGCACCGTGAATGAGACCGATTATGAACGGGATAGGATGGTCGATATTGCCTATTTGGAGTTGGAGCGGCCTTTTGCACTGTTACTAGCCGAATCATACACCTTTTTGCCATTTGCAAAAATCGAAGAAGGACACCACCCTACAGCGGATGCGCGTTACATGGTGTCTGGTTACCCGGAAGTAAATATCTGGGTCGATCAGGCCACCCACACAGTGACGACCGGAACCTCTCATTTTTTGCTGGCTATGGCGAACGATAGACCTTATGAGTATTATCATATACCTCCTGAGGCCTGCTTCGTACTCAATTTCGGCGGCGCAGGGTTTGACCTTGAAACGGGAAAAAAGGAGAAAGGAATCAAAGATCCCTATGGGGTCAGTGGCTGTGGTCTATGGAGACTGATCATAACTTGGAATCGGGGTAAAATGGAATTGGACTACCGGTTAATCGGGATCATGTTCCTCGTTAAGAAGGCAAAATACCATGTACTAGTCGGAAACCGTATTGAAGTGTTGACACAGGCGATAATAGCCGGATAGCAGCTGCTGCTATGGGGGTGGTACGCCGGCAGTCCGGCAAACGCCAACCTGTCATCCAGTCGTGTACCAGATACATTATCAAACCGACATAGTTAGCTGGCAGGCTGTCAGGTTGTATAACCGAAAATGGAAGACGCATTGTCATTGTAGCGCTTTTGGCAGTTTGGCCGTAAACTTGACCCACAGCAATACTTTCAACTTTTTTGCATAAACCTTGAACTCAATGACATTCTCTTCCGATATTGAATCATTTCTCCGCGATTATTTAAAGGAGGTTCAAGAGCAAAACGCCGCCATCTTCGCTGGCGCCGGCTTATCCATGGGCTCTCGCGCCATTGACTGGTCCGGCCTGCTCCGCGACTTCGCCTTGGAACTAAAGCTAGACGTAGCCAAAGAACCGGATCTCGTTCTGCTTACCCAATTTTACCTGAACCACGTGGGACAGAATAGATCATCTATCAATAAAAAGCTGTTGGAGGAGTTTCACCATGGACTGCGTCCCAATGACAATCACCGTATCATCGCTCGGCTGCCCATTTCTACTTACTGGACAACCAATTATGATAAGCTGATCGAACTATCGTTGGCCGATGCCGGCAAGATCGTCGACGTTAAACACTCCGTCCTGCAACTAGCCCATACCGTTCCCGGCCGCGATGTCACCGTATACAAAATGCACGGCGACGTCGACCTTCCCCAACACACAATCCTGTCTAAAGACGAATATGAACGCTACCACGTCACCCACGGCGGCTTTTTGAACGCCCTATCTGGGGACCTGACCGGCAAAACGTTCCTCTTCCTGGGATTCAGCTTTACCGATCCGAATCTCGACTACGTACTCAGCCGTATCCGCATCATGTATAGGGATAATCAGCGACGCCATTACTGCATCTTTCGAGAAGTCAAAAAGAAGGAAAATGAAACCGACAAGGAATTCCTATACCGGCAGATCCGGCAGGATCACGTCGTCAAAGACCTACAACGTTTCAATATCCAGGTATTGATTGTCAATGAGTTCGAAGACATTACTGCTATCCTAACGGAACTCGAGCGAAGGTTTAAGCAGCGTACTGTGTGCATCTCCGGTAGCGCGGCCGTCTATGACCCATATACCGAAAGCCAAGCGCACGAATTCTTAAACCGGCTGGCCAGTGAACTGGTCAAGCGTAAGCACAAGATTGTGAGCGGGTTCGGTACGGGCGTGGGAATCCACATTATCAATGGCGCACTGAAGGAAGTGTATGAGAACGAGCACAAATCGTTGAAGGATGAACTGATACTCCGGCCCTTTCCAGTCGGATCTGGTGGCGATATCGTCAATCAATATAGGGAAGATATGCTGGCTTACGCCGGTATCGCCATCTTCGTATTTGGCAACAAAATGGAAGGGAGCAATACGGTCCATGCCGACGGCATGCGCAAAGAATTCGCCATCGGCGAGAGAAACGGTATGCTGTTGCTTCCCGTGGGCTGTACCGGTCACGTTGCTCGCGAACTTTGGGAGCATGTGTGGAAGAACTATGATAAATACTATCCTGGGCGCATGTTCGAACCTGTCTTCCGGGAGTTAGGGCAGTCCCACCTGGATATAAACCGGGCGCTGGAGCTCATCCTAACCATCCTACCACCATCTAAATAATAAACCATATGGCACGAAATACCTTTTTTAGCTTTCATTATGAGAATGACGTCTGGCGGGCAAACATTGTCCGACAAAGCTGGGTAACTAAAGATCGAGAGGCCGCCGGCTTCCTCGACGCCGCTGACTTCGAAAAAGTGAAGAAAGGCGGGGACGCCGCGATCAAAAAATGGATCGATAATCAATTGATCGGGACTTCTGTAACCGCTGTGCTGATCGGCGCAGAAACTCATAACCGAGAATATGTGAAATACGAGCTTGAGCAGAGCTGGAAACGGGGTAACGGCATTGTTGGAATCTACATTCATTCGGTCAAAAATAGCGATGGGAAAACCAGTGCGAAAGGAAGTAATTCCTTTGGTTCGATTTTCACTAGCCCCAAGGACAAACTGGAATATTTCTATCAACGCTTTGACACCTACGACTATATTAGCGACGATGGGTACAAAAATCTCGGCGACTGGATCGAGGCGGCAGCAAAAAAAGCGGGGAAATAATGGCCAGATCCGTTTATTTTAGTTTTCATTACGATGATGTTTCCTCTTTCCGGGCCAATGTGGTTCGCAATAGTTGGGTGACCCACGGCGACGGTATGGAAAGCTTTGTCGATAGATCCATCTGGGAAGAAGCCAAACGGAAGGGCGACCGGGCCTTGCAGCGGTTAATCGACCGCGCTCTGTCGGGTACCTCGGTGACCGTGGTTCTGGTAGGCAGCGGGACATACCTCCGAAGGTGGGTACGCTATGAGATAGTCAAAAGCTTTACCGAAGGAAAAGGCATCCTTCCGATATATATCAACCGTATCCCGTCAAGAAGGGAAAGGATTCTCGTCCGGGGGATAAATCCTCTCACAAGGCTATCGGTCGGTGTCAGTCCGGCTGGGAGAAAGCTGGCCTTCTACGAACGGAACGCCTCACATTGGCTGCCTTATGGCGACCTCCCCTCGGATAACAACCGCACGACAAACAGCATCTATTTTGGGGATGATCGCTATGGCGATTACCCGACCGGAAAGAGATACATCTTGTCCGATCTATTTCTCAACTCTTACGATTGGATACTAGATAATGGTTATAATAACTTTGCCGATTGGATTGAAGAAGCGGCGAATTTCGTTGGCCGGTAAGGAGAAACATCTTCTAATAAACCTATACTATGTATCGCGGATTCAATTTACAATTAGTAGCGCCCTTCCAGCTGGACGCCGGTGTTATGAACGGGGCTAGCCTCCACAATAAAAATCGGAACTATATCCGGCAGACCCTAGGAAACTTTATTTCCCCAACGGGCGCCGTAGACGGTTCGAAGCTCCGGGAGTACTGGTTCCCCTTGTTGGAAGCAGATGTCTTTATCTCCCATGCCCACACTGACACCAAACAGGCGATCGCATTATCTGGCTGGTTATCCGAAATGGGCGTAACCAGTTTTGTCGATTCCTCCGTCTGGGGATATGCGGCCGATTTGCAGAAGCTAATCGACAACGACCACTGCCGGAATGCCGGAGGGTATCACTATGACTACGACCTTCGCAACCTGTCGACGGCGCATGTACACATGATGTTGGCGACCGCTCTTTCCATGATGATTGACCGAACGGAGTGTATCATCTTCCTTAACACCCCGCGATCCATTTCCTCCTCGGCCGCAATAGATAAGACTACCTCACCGTGGCTGTATCACGAGCTCTCGATCACGAAGGTGATAGAGAAACGTTCCCCAGCACAGCACCGGGCAAAAATTGAAAAGGGATTATTCTCTCTGAATGAAGGTAGGACGTTTGAATATGACGTTGATCTTCAGCATCTTGAGAAGGTGGGAGCGAGCCATTTGCTTCGATGGCAACACGAATATAATAACGACGAATTCGCGCTCGACATCTTGTACGATATGGTGAAGAAGAAAGCGTAGGCGGGGGTTTGATTTTTACCGGCCGTGCCATGGCACAATATCAGCCGGGCGTATTCATCCATTATGTAACACAGAGGCTTTCCAAGACAGAAAATCCATCCATCACGCGCTGCGCGCACAAGACATGGCTGGGCCAAGAAGCGAGCCATTTCAGGACTTAGCAAATGTTAGTATTTTGTTACTAACTTATTTGGTTTTAGATTTAAAAAAAATGCAAATTGATTAATAAAATGCATTCCGAAATTCCTCTCATCATATAAGTTAAAGTTATGGTAAACAAAGCAACTAATCGCCCCGCAGTTAGGACCTCTGAGCAGATTTTAAATTCAGCACACGATGCTATTGACAATTACTTAAAGGATTTAATATCCGGGAAAGCTGAATCTAACTTTGACATAAGTGTACCGTTTCACTCCACTGAAGGGACGATAGCTTTCGATATCATGCTTAAGTATTCGCTTATTTATTTAAGAACTGGAAATCGAAATTCCTCAATTGTAGACATTACTTCACGTGGAATTTCCGTAGACACAATGGGTGGCATAAGGTCATTTTTGGAATCGCTAAGCGATGAAAACTACGCAATTGTCAAAACTAGGCAACTACAGCAGGAAGTGCTTAAGATGCAGTTAGAGAACCAACAAAAAGAGGACAAGTTTAAGGAACTCCAAGCCATAAATCTTAACCTGCAAAACGACCAGTTGAAATATCAGAATTCCATTAAATTATTAGATAAAGATTTAAGGGATTCACAATATCAACTCTCGTTAATGGAAGCGAAAGAAATCAAATCCAAAAGAGTTTGGGCATTTTTAGGAGCGATAGGCGGGATCATTCTGGCTTACCTCGCAAAGAAAATTTTAGGGCAATAACATCAGTGAGAGGCCAAAAGGGCATGTATTTCTGGATTTAATGGAAGCAATGGCCAAGGAGTTCCTGACAAGGGCACCGGGTTGCGTGAAAGAAGATTAAGCGCCTTCGCTTTTTTTCGTCAAATCAATTAATTGGTAGCAGTCAAATACTGGATGGGGGGATCACCGTGATCCTTACCGATAGTACAAACTATGTTCATACCACCGGTATTTTTGTAACAGGCAGGCAGGGATGTAAATGTGTCAGGGGTCACTAAAAGGGGCAACATACGGGACACCATTTTTTCTGAAAAAAAAGACAGTTTAAATCGGCGCCAGGTGGTCAATTTCATTGGCGCATGCATTTGAAGATTCAAAGCCAATTGCGTAAGTTTACATCTCCCAAAAGAACCAAATTATAATGAAACTGGCGACAAAAATTCTTATCGCGGTTTTGTTCATTTCCGCAATAGCAGTTCTTGGCTATTTCTTGAGGGTTTTCCTGCGTGGACTCAAGTTGGAACGGCAACGAAAGCACAATGAAGAACGGCAACGAAAACAGGTGCTCGTTGATTTCTGGGTGTCAAGATCAGGTGAGATTTTCGCGGCTCAAAAGCAATTTCAATCTTTTCTGCGCCGCGAAAGCGGCTACTTTGCCTACTATCTGTTACGCCAGTGGAAAGAAACCTATGCGGGATTGTTGGAAATGATCAACAGCAGTCCCATTAGTCATTTGGGCCTAGAGCCAGAATTGGAAGAAAGCATAGTTGCCATTCAAGGGTATTTTAATGGTGGCGAGGTAATTCGTAAACGGTCGAACGCTTTGTTTGTACCGGAAGAGATAGAGGCATTTAACGGTTTGTTCCAAAACATAGAAGAAAGATGTCTAGATAATCAGCAAAAAATAGCTGTTGTCACGGATGAAGACAATAATCTTGTCATTGCTGGGGCAGGTTCGGGGAAGACCACGACGATAGTGGGCAAGGTAAAGTATCTTCAGAAAAAGTACAGTCTACTCCCAGACGACATTCTACTCATCTCCTTCACCAATAAATCGGCCGCCTCTTTGGCCGAACGCATTAAAGAGGAGGGATTTGAAGCCCTGACCTTTCACAAGTTTGGGCTTCGAGTAATTACCGAATGCGATGGAGTTAAGCCGTCTATCTTTGACGAAAGCCAGTTCCCGCTATTGCTCAAACGATATTTTGAGGAACTGAGTCGTGACGACAAGTACTTAAAGAACCTGACGGACTATTTTGTGTACTACATGAAGCCGCCCAGATCCCCTTTCGAGTTTGAAACCAAAGGCGCCTACATTCAATACATTAAAGATGAGAACTTTCGTACGTATAAACCGGTTCCTGTTAATGTAAGAGGAATCATTACCCTGCAAAGGGAAGTGGTTAAGAGCATTGAAGAGTGCCTCATTGCTAATTTTTTGCTATTCAATGGAGTTGAATACGAGTACGAACGGAAATATGAGTTTGATACCGCAACTGCTACCTATCAGCAATATAAACCAGACTTTACTATTCATTCCGGTGGTGTTAGGATTTACCTCGAACATTTTGCGATTTCAGAGACAGACGAAATTCCTACATGGTTTGCAAAAGTGGGAGAGTCCTATGAGATGGCAAAAGCCCGGTATTGGGAAAAGATTCAGTGGGCTAGAGAACTGCACCGATCTAATAACACTGTGCTGATCGAAACATACAGCTATATTTTTAAAAATGAAACTGGATTTGACTATTTGGAAGCACAGCTTTTGGCCCATGGCGTCAAACTGAATCCCCTTACGGTGGAAGAGAAGTGGAATAATATCCAGGAAGGAGCTAAAGATGAGATAGAGGCGATTATAACTTTGGCTGGGACGTTCATTACTCTCCTGAAATCAAATAACTATGCCTTTTCGAGCCTTGAATCAAAGAACGAGGAGATCTCAGATTCCTTTACCAAAACCCGGAACGCGGCATTCCTTGCAGTCGTGAAGCCGCTTTTTGAAAGGTATTCTCGCGAGTTAATCGCAAAGAACGAGATTGACTTTAGCGACATGATCAATCAAGCGACCGAGTTGATAAAAAGCAAGCGGTACCCAAAAAGCTACAAGTATATAATCGTGGACGAATTTCAAGATATTTCGATTGGACGATATGGGCTTTTGCAGGCAATCAAATCTGCCGATCCCGCGACCCGCCTTTTTTGCGTAGGAGATGATTGGCAATCAATTTATCGGTTCACCGGCAGCGACATTGCGCTTTTCAAAAACTTTCCGGACTATTTTGGAGTAACAGCAAAATCCACAATTGAAACCACTTACCGGTACGCTGCGCCGTTGTTAACAATGTCTAATGATTTCCTCATAAAGAACCCTAACCAATCGACAAAGGTGCTTCGCTCGTTGCCCGGGGCTGCAGCGACGCAATACTTTTTCAAGAATTCATTTAGCGAGGATGGAGACGATACCTTGGCATTAATAGAAGCTTTTCAGGAAATCCTAAATAAGGGAAATCATGGGCAGTCAATTTTGATTTTGGGGCGTTATTCGTTTGACATAAAAAGGTTGAAAAACCAAGCGAAGGCACTCGAAATAGATGCTGAAAAGGGATCCATCCGGTACTCTCATCTAACTCCGGGTGGGGCCGTGCGGTCACTATTTGGGCAGTTCATGACGGTCCATAAGGCCAAAGGCCTGGAGGCGGAGGTAGTCATTATATTGAATTGCAATGCAGGGAGATTTGGTTTTCCCGCTGGCCTTTCAGATGATTCGGTGCTGAATTTGCTCCTGAGCGAAGCCGATCAATTCGAGAACGGCGAAGAACGACGGCTCTTTTACGTGGCTATGACCAGAGCAAAGCGAGCCGTGTATTTCATTGCAGATGCGTATCGGAAATCAAAGTTTGTGCTGGAGCTCGAAGCGGATCAAAACATGAATAGGGAATTAAAGTGTCCTGAGTGCAAGACGGCTGACCTAGTGCTTCGAAAAACTGGCACGGCCAAGAGTGGGTCGCCATATAAGTTCTATGGATGCTCAAATTATTTATTTGGCTGTGGATATACCAATACCGTCTTTCATGTTCCTACAACCGGCCCATCGGACAATCGCCGCGGGCCCCTGTAACCTATCTTTGCAGACCGTTAAAACATTTAACATCCCATGACTCGGTTCAATTTCGCCAGAACAGCCTAATTTAGAAAAATGAATCACGTTTGTTTTGAATTATTTTGTATAATTTTAAACTGATAAAGTCACCAAATTACCTGAGGTGGAAATTTCGGTGCACCGATCAGTTCTTATCCGGAAGGGTATTTATATACAACATATTAGGAGAGGGTTCATTTCCCTCCCTCTCCGCTGAACTTATGGATCATTGATAATCAGTTACTTGTAGGGCAGGTTCAAAGTCCCTATTTACGATCCAAAAATGACTAAGGACCTATAAATAAGAAATTTATAGGTCTTTTTTATTTCTGATATGAGCCCCCGGAGCTGGCATTTTCGGTGCGTAAAACCTCATTCAACAGACGCACCGGTGGATAGATTTGAATTGTTTTGATTTCAATTGGATTTAGTATTGGCGTCCACTAAATCCACCAAGATGCACCCCAAACTTCACCATCTTTTTTTCTTAAAGAAGAACAAGAATCACTCACCCGAATCTTTTACGATTTACCTCCGTATTACTATCGCACGCAAGCGAGTCGAGCTCTCCACCGGTAAATCAGTTGAAAGAAATGCATGGATGCAAAAGACCGGCAGGGTGAAAGGCTCTTCCAAAAACGCAAAACTCCTCAATAACGAACTCAACCGGATAGAGTCCAATTTACTGGAAGCATATCACGCCATGATCATGCGAAGTGATGCAACCACTTCCGTTTCGCTAAAGAATAATTATTTAGGGGTTGAAGAGGATCCCAGAATGCTCGTCGGAATTTTCCAACAACACAACCTCCGAATGGCAAAGCTCGTTCCCAAAGAATTTGCTGCTGGCACATTGGAAAGATATAAGACCAGTTTGTTCCACACCATTGAATTTATGAATTGGAAATACAGTGTGCCGGATATCAATATCCTTCGAATAGACCATGAATTTATCTCCGAGTTTGATTTCTTTCTTCGTCATATCCGCCGCTGCTCCAACAACACCACCGTTAAGTATCTCAGGAATTCAGAAAAATAATCCGCCTCTGTATAGCGAATGGATGGCTGCAGAAGGATCCTTGTGTCACGTACCGGGCAAAAATTGTGCAGACCCAAAGGGCATTTCTTTATGAGGAAGAATTACGGGCTCTCATGAATAAAGCACTTTCAATCGCCCGGCTCATCCGGGTAAGAGACATTTTCGTTTTTTGCTGTTTTACTGGGCTTGGATACGCAGATGTTCGAAAAATAGGACCAGACAATGTCTTTATAGACGCTGAGCACCGACCTGGGTAACTATTAACCGCACGAAGACATCAAATCCTTCAAACATACCTCTGTTGCGGGTAGCCATTCGAATTATCGAGAAGTATCGGCAGCATCATTATTGTAAAGGAAAGAACAGGCTTCTTCCGGATTTAAGTAACCAACGAATGAATAGATATTTGAAGGAAATCGCTGATTTCTGTGGGATCAAAAAAGAGTTAACTTTTCATACTGCGAGGCACACCTTTGCAAAAACCGTTACCCTAAATAATCATGTCCCGGTCGAGAGTGTCTCAAAGATGCTAGGGCATAGAAACATTTCCGCCACTCAGCACTGTGCCAAACTATAAGATAAAAAAGTATTTCGTGATATTCAGCCGCTATTTCTTAAGTACTAGAACGATGCGCCAGCCATCGTCTATCGATATTTGACCCCGACGATCCCTGGTCCCGTTCAAGATTCATTCTATTGTCTAAGGAGAAACATTTACCGTACAACAATTAACCATTAGAGCTATCCATATGGCCCACACGATTATAATGCAATTCGACACACTTTAGCCCGCTTTTGACGCACTTGTACATTTTTCGTGTCGTTCTCTTTGCATTTTGAAGAATTAGTTTTTACATTCGGTTTGCAATTCGGTTTGGACTTTTTGATCAATTGCAAAGCACTACCTGCTAAAGTTCTCATCCGCGTCCCTATCGTCCGTTCCCTCTATTTCAAGAATCGATTTTAAAAATGAGACCTCTTCTTATGAAACGCATTACCCCCTGCGTATTGGCCATATTTTGCCTATGCGTGACTGCGGCACTGTCCCGGGCCAATTGTCCACCAACTGGGAACAGTCTTTATTTTCCATCGGACTCGACCTCACCCTCTTCGTTCTCGCCACAAGAACTCAGTGACCATGCGCTTCACCTTCTGAATAGCCGGTATGCATTGATGAACAAGCTGGTGCAGCGGAAAACAGAAAAGATGCTGTTTGCCATGCAAAAGAAAGAGCTGGCTTTGCAAAGACAGTTGCAGGGCAAGGACAGCCTGAAGGCGCGATCGCTGTTTGCGCAGTCGCAAGCCAATTATCAGCGTCTGCTGGCGAAGATCCAGGCCAATTCGAATGTGGCAGGGGGCGCCACCAGTGCCATCCCACTCCGGCAGTACATTCCGGGCGTAGACAGTATGCAGACGGCCCTGCGGTTTCTCGGACAGTTGAACGGACAGAGCGGAGTTTCGGGACTATTGCCTTCCCAGCTGCAGGGGGTTCAGTCTGCCAGTCAGGAGTT
>Ga0134125_10000329_pt1 | contig 65786 bp, 57 predicted proteins | sample KB31751_FD_96464 | JGI IMG/M metagenome (GOLD analysis project Ga0134125, IMG submission 96464) | Terrestrial soil microbial communities with excess Nitrogen fertilizer from Kellogg Biological Station, Michigan, USA - KB3-175-1 | ecosystem: Environmental > Terrestrial > Soil > Unclassified ... | reverse complement strand
GGCGGCGTCGCGGTCGTGAAGGTCGGCGCGGCGACCGAGACGGAGATGAAGGAGAAGAAGCACCGCGTCGAGGACGCGCTCCAGGCCACGCGCGCCGCCCTCGAGGAGGGCATCGTGCCGGGCGGCGGCGTCGCGCTGCTGCAGGCGGCCGACGCGATCAAGCTCGACGGCCTCGAGGACGACGAGGCGACGGGCGCGAAGATCATCCTGCGCTCGCTCGAGGAGCCGCTGCGCCAGATCTCGCACAACGCGGGGCTGGAGGGCTCGGTCGTCGTCAACGACGTGCGCAAGGCGAGAAAGGGCCAGGGCCTCAACGCCGCGACGGGCGAGATCGTCGACCTCGTCGCCGCGGGCGTGATCGACCCGGCGATGGTGACGCGCTCCGCGCTGCAGAACGCCGCCTCGATCGCCAAGAACATCCTCACGACCGAGGCGATCGTCGCCGAGGTGCCGGAGAAGGAGAACGGCGCCGGCGGCGGCATGCCCGACATGGGGGGCATGGGCGGCATGATGTGACGATGCGCCGGACTTCCGTCCGACGCGTCGGAGATCCTTCGATCTCCCCCTGACGTACCCCCCCCGCGAAGGGCCGGTTCCCCCACCGGCCCTTCGCCCTTTAATAGGGCTTGGCGAAACCCCCGCGGCGTCTGGCGGCGCCGGACACTTCGCGGATGCGTCGTCCTCAGTCGGCGCAATAGCGCTGCTATTGCCGCCTCCCTGCGTCCTCGCTCCGCTCGGTCCGGCATCCGCCAGCCGCTCACGCGGGTTCCGCCAAGCCCTATTGAGCGGTGCGCTCAGCGGATGATGCTCAGCTCGGGGTGGGTCGCCAGCAGCGTCTGCGTGAAGATGAAGTTGAAGGCGCCGACGGCCAGCAGGACGATCACGATTGCCTGGTTGACGGCGCGCCCGACGCCCTCGGCGCCGCCGGAGGCAGTCATGCCCTTGTAGCAGCAGACGATCGCGACGATCCCGCCGAACAGCACGCACTTCAGCAGCGAGGCCCACAGCTCGGTCGGGGAGGCGTTCGTCAGGAAGGTGGCGAAGAACGGCCCGACGCCCGCGCCGCTCACGATCGTCGCGGCGATCCCGCCGACGATGCCGGCCAGCAGCGCGTAGACGTCGAGCAGGCCGGTCACGAGCATCAGCGCGAGGAAGCGCGGCACGACGAGGTTCTTGACGGGGTCGACGCCGAGCACCTGGAGCGCGTCGAGCTCCTCGCGGATCTTGCGCGCGCCGAGGTCCGCCGTGATCCCGGTCCCGGCGGCCCCGGCGACGACGAGCGCCGTCAGCGTCGGGCCCAGCTCGCGGATGGAGGCGAGCACGAACAGGCCGCCGAGGCGGTCGAGCGCGCCGAACAGCACGAGGAAGTCGGCCGCCTGCATGCCGGGCACCGCGTAGCCGACGCACACCATCGTGACGAGCAGCGGGAACCAGCAGAGCTTCAGCGCGAACAGGAACTGCGCGATCAGCTCCCCGCCGTACGGATACGGCGGTCGCACGGTGGCGATCGCCGTCTTGCCTGTGAGGATCAGCATGTCGCCGAGCTCCTCGAACGCCGTGCGCATCCGGGCAACAGTAATAGTCTGATAGCAGAGTGTCAAAACGGTGCTGTCGCGCGCTACCGTTCAGGCGTGGCGGCGACCCTCGACATCGCGCTCGACCGCGACGCAGACGTGCCCGTCGGCACGCAGCTCGCGTGGGCGCTGCGCAGCTCCATCCTCAGCGGCGAGCTGGCTCCCGGCGCGCGGCTTCCCGCGCTGCACCGGCTCGCGCAGCAGGCGGGTGTCAACGCCAACACGATCCGCGCCGTCTACCGGCGGCTCGAGCAGGACAGGCTCGTCGTCACGCGGCACGGCAGCGGCACGTTCGTCACCGGCGCGCCAGCCGACCCCGGCGCGCTGGCGCAGCTCGTGGCGAGCGCCCGCGACGCCGCGCATGCGGCCGGGCTCGACCTGCGCGACGTCGCGGCCGCGCTCTACGTCGACGCCGAGGAGTCGCCGGCGCGCGACGAGCAGGCTGCTGCGCGGCGGCGCCTGCGGGCGCAGATCGCGGCGCTCGAGCAGACGCTCTCGGACCTCGTCGCGCGGCGCCCCGGCCTCATACCGCCGACCGACGAGCGGCCGCGCCGACCGCCGCAGCCGCGGCTGCTCGACGTCGCCGGGCTCACCGAGCAGCGCGACGCGCTCGTCCAGCGGCTCGCCGACGTGCAGGCGGCGCTCGAAGCGGCGCGGTAGTCGTCACGGCCGTCCGCGACGTGCTCGCAGCGCCAGCGCGCGTGGCAGGATCCGCATCGCGGCGGCTCCGGGGAGCGTAGGATTGGCCGCGCAGCCAGGCCGCATCCCGGCGCCCACGCGACAAGGAGACCGACCGTGCACGACCTGCTCTACCGTCCTGCGAGCGAGCTTGCCGCCCTCGTTCGCGCCGGCGACATCAGCGCCCGCGAGCTGGTCTCCGCGTCGCTTGAGCGGATCGAGGCGCTCGACGGCCAGATCAACGCGTTCACGCACGTCGACGGCGAGCGCGCGCTCGCGACAGCGGACGCGATCAAGCCCGGCGACGAGCGGCCGTTCGCCGGCGTGCCGATCGCGATCAAGGACAACCAGCCGGTCGAGGGCATGCCGTTGACGTTCTGCGCGGAGCTGTTCGGCGACTTCGCGGCGCCGTTCGACGCCGCCTTCGTCGGCCGCCTGCGCGCCGCGGGCTTCGTGATCGTCGGCAAGACGGCGCTGCCCGAGTACGGGATCCTGCCGTCGACCGAGTCGCGCCGCAACGGCCCCACGCGCAATCCGTGGGACCTCTCGCGCACGCCCGGCGGATCGTCCGGCGGCGCGGCCGCGGCGGTCGCGGCCGGCATGCTCCCGCTCGCGCACGGCAACGACGGCGGCGGCTCGATCCGCATCCCCGCCGCCTGCTGCGGGCTGGTCGGGCTCAAGCCCGCGCGCGGGCGCGTCTCGCTCGCGCCGGCGCTCGGCGACTCCTTCCTCGTGGCCGACGGCGTGCTGACCCGCACGGTCGCGGAGTCGGCGGCGCTGCTCGACCTGCTCGCCGGGCCGGAGCTGGGCGACGCGACGTGGGCTGCGCCGCCGTCAGAGCTGTTCGCCGCGGCCGCGGCGCGCGAGCCGCGCCGGCTGCGCGTCGGCCTGACGCTCGCGCCTCCGGTCGCCGAGACCGAGATCGACCCGATCGCCGAGCGCGCGGTGCGCGACGCGGCCGCGCTGCTGCAGGAGCTGGGCCACGAGGTCGAGGAGATCGCCGCGCCGCCGTGGCAGGTCCCCGGCATGCTCGAGCTGTTCTCGGCGGCGTTCGGCCCGGCGGTCGCCTCGACGATCGTCTTCGCCGCGACAGTGTCGGGGCGGGAGCCCGCCGCCGGCGACATGGAGAAGCTGTCGTGGTACCTGTGGGAGCGCGCGAGCCAGCTCGGCGCGGCGCACTTCCTCGCGGCGCAGGCGCAGCTGCAGGCGCTCGCGCGCATGTTCGTGACCGCGATGGCCGAGTACGACGTCGTGCTGACGCCGTCGCTCGCGCTGCGGCCGCGGCCGATCGGCGAGCTGTACGGCGACAACGACGACCCGGCCGAGACGTTCCGCCGCTCGGGCGAGTTCACGCCCTTCACGGCGATTGCGAACGTCACCGGCCAGCCGGCGATCTCGCTGCCGCTCGCGCACGGCGACGACGGGCTGCCCGTCGGCGTCCACTTCTTCGGCCGCCCGGCCGACGAGGCGACGCTGCTCGCGCTCGGCGCCCAGCTCGAGGCGGCGCGGCCGTGGGAGGGGCGGCGCCCGGAGCTGGCGGCGGTCTAACGCGCGGCCCGCCGAGCGATTCGTAAAATGGCCCGGCCGTCCCCGCCACCGCTTCACAGAGGAAACGACTGACATATGGCTTACGTCATCGCCGAGCCCTGCATCGGCACCAAGGACAACTCGTGCGTCGAGGTTTGCCCCGTCGACTGCATCCACCCGACGCCGGACGAGCCCGACTACGACGCGGTCGAGATGCTCTACATCGATCCGGACGAGTGCATCGACTGCGACGCGTGCGTCGAGGCGTGCCCGGTCGACGCCTGCTTCGCCGAGGACCAGCTCCCGGAGGAGTGGGCGAAGTACGCGGACATCAACCTCAAATACTACGCCGGCAAGTCCTAGGCCATCGGCAGCGACATGCCGACCGGCTGCGGCGCGGCGGCCGGAGCCGGGGTGGGCGGGGCTGACATCACCGGCAGCTCGATCGGGGAGAGCGCGACGAGGCCGCGGGCGGTCTGGCGGATCGCCTGCGCGGCCGGGTCGTCCGGGTCGGCGAAGACGAGCGGCGTGCCGGCGTCGGCCTGCTCGCGCAGCGCCATCGTCAACGGCACCTTGCCGAGCAGCGGCACGTCGAGCTCGTCGGCGAGCAGCTGGCCGCCGCCCTCGCCGAAGATCGCGTAGCGCTCGCCGTCAGGCGTCACGAAGCCGGACATGTTCTCGACGATGCCGGCGATCTCCAGTCTCACCTTGCCCGCCATCTCGGCCGAGCGGCGCGCGACCTTCTGCGCGACCGCCTGCGGCGTCGTGACGATCAGGAACTTCGCCTGCGGCAGGAGCTGCGCGAGCGTCATCGAGACGTCGCCGGTGCCGGGCGGCAGGTCGACGAGCAGGTAGTTGAGCTCGCCCCAGTCGACGTCCTCGAGGAACTGCGTGAGCGCCTTGTGCAGCATCGGCCCGCGCCACACGACCGCGGCGTCCTCCTCCATGAAGAAGCCGATGGACATCACCTTGATGCCGTCATGCGCCTCGAGCGGGACGATCTTGCGCTCGGCGCTGACCTTCGGGCGCTGGCCGCCGAGGCCGAACATGCGCGGCTGCGAGTAGCCCCACACGTCCGCGTCCAGCACGCCGACGCGCTTGCCCTCCGCGGTCAGCGCGGCCGCCAGGTTCGCCGTCACCGACGACTTGCCGACGCCGCCCTTGCCGGAGCCGACGCACACGACGTTGGCGACCTGCGCGAGCGCACCGGTCGGCAGGCCGCCGCCGCGGCCGAGCCTTCTCTGCAGGCCGGCCTTCTCGGCATCGCTCAGCACGTCGAAGTCGACGTTGACGCCCACGACCCCGTCGAGCGCGCGCACGGCGTTCACGACGGCCGTCTGGAAGTGGCTGCGGATCGGGCAGCCGGGCGTCGTGAGCGAGACGGTGACGTCGACGACGCCGTTGGCGTGCGCGTCGATCGAGCGGACCATCTCGAGCTCGACGATGTCGCGGCGCAACTCGGGGTCGATGACGGCGCGCAGCGCCTCGCGGATCTGGTCTTGGGTCGGCATGCGTTCCATTGTGGCAGGCGCTGCGCGACTATCCCGCGCCGTGCGTGTTCCCTTAAAGACCGACGGGACGTCCATCCTGGACGCCCCGGCGGTTGAGGGAGGAGAGGGTGCTGCATTCGCCGGCGAGGTATATGGGCCGGCGAACCCATCCCGATCGGCGCCCTCCACGTCGCGCCGGCGGGGGAAGCGTGTGCTCAGAACACCTTGGGCAGGCGGTCCTGCGCCCCATTGACGAGCTTCATGCCCGCGTCGAGTCCGTTTTGAACCACTTTCTCGACGCGCGTGACGAATCCTTCGGCGTTCATATCCAAGTTCTTACGCGCCTGCGTGCGCTGGGGCTCGAATCCGCGGCGCGCGGTGCGCGTGCGGCGCTCGAGCTGCGAGCGGGTGCGGCGCACCTCGCGCTCGAGCTGCGTGCGAGCAGCGTCTCCGCGCCGTTCGAAGCGCGTGAGCTGTCGCTGCAGCTCACCGCGCGAGCGCGTCGTGGTGACGATGTCGCCGAGGGTCCCGGCGACGCGATCGCGCGCCTCGAGCGCTGCGCCGACCGGGATCAGCACGGCGCGCTCGGCCAGCTGCTGCGCGCGCGCGGCGCGCGTCTGCGGCCGCGTCGAGCTGCTGGCTGCACGGGCCGCCGTCTTCGGTGCGGTCGAGCGCGTCTTGGCAGCGCCGGATCTCGGAGCGCGCTTCGCCGCGGTTCTTCTCGGCTTGGGGGATGTCGTCGTCTGGGCCATGCTGGTTCTTCTCAGCTCCTTCGGCGTAGATCTTAGTACTCAGCGTGTCATGAACCGGACACGCTCGAACACGTGTTTGTACGCCGAAGCGGGGCGATCGTTACACGGCGCCGTACGGACGACGTGAAACTTCCGTGAACGCGGCGCTCAGGCGCTGAGGCGCCGGGGAACGTGCGTTCGTTCGAGCCATAGCGACGGCGCGTCCAGCTCGGCGCTGGACGGCAGTGCGTCGGGGCTGCTCCAGACGCGGTTGAGCGCCTCCACGCCAGCCTCGCGCACGACCGCATCGCAGAAGCGCTTGCCCTGCTCGTACTGCTTGAGCTTCATCTCCAGGCCGAGCAGCCTCTGCAGGAGCCGCGCCGGCGCCGACTGCGATCTGCGGCGCGCGTCGAGCGCGGCGCGCAATCTCGGCAGCGATGGCAGCAGCGGCGCGCCGACCGCGTCCATGACGTGCTCGGCGTGGCCCTCCAGCACCGCCATCGTGCACTGCATGCGCTCGAGCGTCGCGCGCTCCTGCGGGCTCGCGACGAGCGAGACGAGGTCGCCGGTGCGGACCGCGGCGGCAAGTCGCTTGACGTCGTCGGTGCTCGGGAGCCGCAGCGCACTTCTCGTGTCGATCTTCAGCTCGGCGTGCGAGAGCAGCTCGCGCACCATCGCGGCCATGTGCGGCTGCAGCCACGGAACGCCGGCGAACTGCACCGCGTGCGTGACCTCGTGCAGCGCGACCCACGTCAGGAACTCGCGCTCGTCTGCCCCGAACGCGCGCCGCGCGTTGCCGAGGTTCGGCAGCACGAACAGCAGCCGCGGCGGGCGATCGTCCGGCGTCGTGTCGAGCAGCACCAGCTCGTACTGGCCGAGCACGCGCTGTGCGAGGAAGCCGAGCACGACGCCGACCTCCGCCGTCAGCACGATCCCGGCGCCGAGCCGCATCGCATGGCGCGCCGGCCCGAGACCCTCGCCGACCTTCGCGAGCGGCGGGTCGAGCAGCGCGCGCATCGAGCCGACGTTCGCGGCGATCCACTCCGCGCGGCCGACGCCTTCCGCCGCCGGCAGCTCGCGCGCGGGCGCAAGGCCGGTGTAGGCGATCACGCGCTCGGCGCTGTCGCGCGCGAGCGCGCCGAGGTCGAGTCTCGGCGGTCGCATCTCCGGCTCGCCGGCGACGGAGCGCGCCAGCCGCTGTGCGAGGAACCAGTCGATCATCGTCCTCTCACTATGGCAGCGGCCGACAGGCGGGCTGTCGGGTCCAGGTCCTTCAGACGATCGGGACGCGTGCGAGCGCGGCGAGCGTCTCCGCGCTGCGGGCGGCGACGACGGGCGAGCGGGCGGCGACGTCGAGCGGGGCGGCGAGCGGCTCGTCGCACCGTGGGAACGCCACACAGCCGCCCGCCTCGCGCACGATCAGCTGCGCGGCGGCCGCGTCGACCGCGCGGCAGTTGAGCAGCGACGCCATCCCGTCGAGCCGTGCGGCCGCGACCTGGCAGAGCGTCACGGCGATCGCGCCGATCACGCGCACGCGCCGCGCGATCGCCTGCAGCTCCTCGCCGGCGGCGGCGATGTGCCGCGGGTCGGCCTGCTCGATCCCCAGCAGCTCGAGCCGGTCGTCGCGGGCGCGCCGCTCGGGCAGCGAGGGGTCGAGCGGGATGCCGTCGAGCTGGGCGCCCTGCCCGCGGGTCGCCGTCCACTCCTCCCGGGCGCCGAAGTCGTAGACGTAGGCGAACGCGACGTCGGCCATCGTCGGGCCGTCGGCGACGGCGATCGAGAGCGCGTAGTGCGGCAGCAGGCGCTTCGCGTTGAGCGAGCCGTCGATCGGGTCGATCACGACGCGGATGCCACTGTCGCCGTAGACCACCTCCCCGCGCTCCTCGCTCACCGCGGTGAAGCGGTGGCCGGCCGCGTGGAGCGCGTCGAGCTGCGCGAAGACCGCGTGCTCGGCGCCGTCGTCGATCACGAGCGTGCGATCCCCGCCCTCCCCGCGATCGCCCGTCTCGACCGCACGCTGGCGCGTGCGCGGATGCGCCCGCAGCACGTCGCGCAGTCCCGCCACGGCGCCGCGGCAGGCGCCGAGCCAGTCCGCATCGAGCGCCGTACCGGTGGGCTGCATCCGCGGCATATCCTTGCAGGGTGCCCGCCGCCCTCGACGGCCTCTCCCCCGTGCAGCGCCGCGCGACCGCGCACGCCGGCGGGCCGCTGCTGATCGTCGGCGGAGCGGGCAGCGGCAAGACGCGCACCCTGCTGGCGCGCTTCGCCTGGCTCGTCGAGCAGGGGGAGGCGCCGGAGGCGATCCTCGCGCTCGCCCGCTCCGAGCGCGCCGCCGACGCGCTGCGCCGCCAGGTCGAGGACGCGATCGCGCGCCCGTACGAGGCGCTCGCCGTCATGACCGTCCACGACATGTGCGCGCGGCTGCTGCGCGAGCACGCGCTCGCCGCCGGCGTCGACCCGTTCGCGGTCACGGTGGGGCGGGCCGACCGGCTCGCGATGCTGTTGGAGCGGATCGACGAGTTGACGATCCGCTCGCACGACTTCCGCGGGAACCCGGCGGCGCTGGTCGCCAGCTTCGTGCGGCGCGTCGACCGTCTGAAGGACGAGCTGATCTCGGCGGACGACTACGCCGCGTGGGCGGAGCAGCTCGCCGGCGACGGCGGCGACGACGCCGCCCGCGCCCGCGCCGCCCGCGAGCGCGAGTTCGCCGAGATCTATCGCGCGCACGATCGCATGCTCGCCCAGGCCGGCGCGCTCGACGGCGGCGACCTCGTGATCCGCGCCCTGAACCTTCTGCGCGACCACCCGCATGTGCGCGTGCAGGTCGCCGAGCGCTGGCGTCACGTGCTCGTCGACGACGTGCAGGAGCCGAACTTCGCGCACGGGCTGCTGCTGCGCCTGCTCGCCGCCGAGCATGGCAACCTCGCCGCCGCCGGCGACGACGACCAGGCGATCCACCGCTTCCGCTCGGCGGCCGCCAAGAACCTGCGCGACTTCCAGGCCGAGCTTGCCGACGCGACCGTCGTGAACCTGGAGGAGAGCTTCCGCTGCCCGGCGCCGGTGCTGCGGGCGGCGGCCGCGGTCGTGGCGCCGCTCGAGGACCGCATCGAGAAGCGGCTCGAGCCGGCAGTGCAGGTCGGTGGCCCCGGCGAGGTCGCCTTCTGGCGCGCGGCGAACGAGCGCGCGCAGGCGCAGGGCGTCGCCGCCGACGTCGAGCGTCTGATCGGGCGCGAGGGCGTCGCGCCGGAGCGGATCGCGGTGCTCGTGCGCTCGATCGGACGCGAGGGCCAGGCCGTCGCGGTCGCGCTGGAGGAGCGCGCCGTGCGCCACCGGCTCGTCGGCGACGCCGCCTTCTTCCAGCGCACCGAGGTGCGCGATCTGCTCGCGTGGCTGCGGCTGCTGATCGACCCGGGCGATGCGCCCGCGGTCGTACGCGCGCTGGCGCGCCCGCCGATCGAGCTGCAGGCGATCGACCTGGCGCGCTGCACGCAGATCGCGCGGCGGCGCAAGCTCGACATGGTCGCGGCGCTCGCCGCGGCACTGGAGTCGCCGCAGATCCCGCCGGAGACGCGCGACCGCATCCGCGAGTTCCTCTCGCTGCACACGTCCGCCACGCGCGCGCTCGACACCCTGCGGCCCGACCTGTTCGTCCACCGCCTGATCGAGCGGCTCGGGCTGCGCCGCCAGCAGCTCTTCACCGCGCAGGCGGAGGTTGTCGAGCGGCTGCAGGGGCTCGCGCGCTTCGGCGAGCTGGCGAGCGCGTTCGTCGCGCGCCAGCCGCAGGCGACCCCGCGCGAGCTGGCGCGCTCAATCGCGGCCGCCGCCGAGGCCGGCCTGCGCGAGGAGGACGAGCCGCTGCCCGGGACCGTGCGCGGCGTGCAGGTGCTCGCGATGCACGCGGCGCAGGGGCTCGAGTTCGACCACGTCTACGTGCTCGGGCTGCACGCCGCGCGCATGCCGGGCGCGCACACGCGCACACTAGAGCCGATCGCGCCGGACCTGATGAGAGAGGCGCTGCCGCAGGACGACCACGCCGCCCATGTCGCCGAGATGCGCCGGCTGCTGCATGTCGCGATGACGCGCGCGCGGCGGCGGCTCGTGCTCGTCCATCCGCAGGCGAGCGACCGCGGCGCCGCGCAGCCGCCGTCGCCGTTCGCGGAGGAGGCGCGGGTCGCGCTGGGCGCTGTCTGGGAGGAGCGCGCGGAGGAGCTGTTCGGCCCCGACGAGTCGCTGCACTCGACCTACCGGATTCTGCGCGACGAGCTGCTGGAGACGATCAAGCGGACGGGGTCGTCGTTGGGGGAGCTGCGCTTCGACACCGACCTCGACGTCTCCCACGCGGTCGTCCGCTACCTGGAGGTCGTGAAGCTGGCGGCGCTGATCGAGCGTGCGAGAGACCGTGCGCTGGCCGATGCGCTCGACGAGGTGAACGCGCGCGTCGCGCAGGCGATCACGCCGGAGCAGCGCGAGATCTTCCAGTCCTCCTCGCTGGACGACTACCTGCTCGGCGCCGAGCGCGACACGCGCCGCCGTGCGGCTGCGATCGCCGCGCGCGAGGAGCCATCGCTGGAGCCGTTCCTGCCGCGCCGCGGCGACGGGCTCGTGCTGAGCGCGTCCGACATCGACACGTACCGGACGTGCCCGTTGAAGTACAAGTTCGCCCGCGTGTTCCGGATCCCGCAGGAGCCGACGCTGAACCAGCGCTTCGGGATCCTCGTCCACCAGGTGCTCGAACGCTTCCACGCCGGCGACGAGCCGCGCACGGTCGAGGCGATGATGGGCCTGCTCGACGCGGGCTGGCGGCGCGGCGGCTTCGGTGGGAGCGAGCAGGAGATCCAGCTGCGCGGCAAGGCGACCGATTCGCTGACGCGCTACTGCGAGCGGTTCGCGGCCGAAGAGGCGCAGCCGACGTACTTCGAGCGCTCGTTCTCGTTCCAGATGGGGCGGCACGTGCTGCGCGGCCGGGTCGACCGCGTCGACCGCCTGCCGGAGGGCGGCTGGGAGCTGATCGACTACAAGACCGGCCCGCCGAAGTCGCCGGCGCAGCTCGAGCAGGACGTCCAGCTCTCGCTCTACGCAGTCGCCGCGTGCGAGGCGTGGGAGCTGGAAGGCGCGCGCGGCGCCTACTACTACGTGCTCGACGACGCGAAGGTTCCGGTGCCGGCGGCGGCCGGCCGCGACTGGATCGAGGAGGTCGCCACCGAGGTCGCCGACGGGATCCTCTCCCAGGGCTTCGAGCCGACCCCCTCGTACACCGCCTGCGCGATGTGCGACTACCGGCTGGTGTGTCCTGCGGCGGAGCGATGATGTCGCGCGTGGAAACGCTGCGTGACTGGATCGCCGAGCACCCTCCGCCGGACGAGCGCTTCACTCAGACGATCGCCGGCGTGGCGGAGCGGGTGCGTGGTGGCGAGGACCTGCGCTTCGCCGTGCGCGAGCTGCTGGACGAGTTCGCCCTGCGCGGCCGCGACGCCCTGCGCGTCGCGGCTATCGCCGACGAGCCCGTCAACGTCGAGCCGCACGTCGACGCCTACCTTGGCGCGCTCGCTGAGCACCTCGCGCGGACGTGCAACTTGCCGGTGCCGCGCTGGGCGTTCTCCGAGCAGCGAACTCTCGATCACATGTGGTTTCCCGGGGTTGCGCGCGGCTTCCGGCCGACGGCGCTCCGCGAGTCCCCGGCGGCCTTTCGCCGCCGCGGCATCTTCATTGCGCGCAGCGCACTGACGCGGGTGTGAATCGCGTGCAGCGTGAGGAGATCGTCGCCGCGCTCACGGCCCTTGGCGCGCGGCTCAGCGAGCGAGGCATCGAGGGTGAGCTCTACGTCGTCGGCGGCGCGGCGATCGCGATCGCGTTCGATGCGCGACGCGCCACTCGCGACATCGACGCGGTCTTCGAGCCGAAGCAGGAGGTCTATGCCGCGGCCGACGACGTCGGGACGGAGCTGGGGTTGCCGCCCGGCTGGCTGAACGACGGCGTGAAGGGCTTCGTCGCCGGTCCGGACGACGGCGCCGCGACCGCGCTCGAGGTGCCGGGGCTGCGTGTGCTTGTCGCCTCGCCGCGCATCTTGCTCGCGATGAAGGTGCTCGCCCACCGCATCGGCGAGGACGACGACGACGTGCGGCTGCTCGCGCAGGAGCTGGGACTTGTCGATGCGGATGGGGTGCTCGCCGTCGCCGAAGCGGTCTATGGCGATCGGCTCGATGCGGCTGCGCGCTTCTTCGTCGCAGAGCTGTTCGCTTAACCCTCGCCGCGCTGCTTGAGGAAGCGCTGGAACTCGCTGGCGATGCGGTCGCCGGAGGGGAGGTCGCGGGGGTCGAGCTGGTCCTCCTCCTCGTCGGCGGCGCGCTCCAGGCGCTCGACGAACGCCTGGACGTCGGGGTCGCTCTGCACGGCGAGGTTGACCTGGCGCTCGTAGTCGAGCGCCGCGCGCTCGAGCTCGGAGGCGTCGACCGTCACGCCGACGAGGCCTTCGAGCTTGCGCACGAGCGCGAGCGCCGCCTTCGGGTTCGGCGCGCTCGCGATGTAGTGCGGCACCGCCGCCCACAGGCTCGCCGCCGGCAGCCCGGCTCTCGTGCACGCGGCCTGCAGCGCGCCGACGATCCCGGTCGGGCCCTCGTAGGACGACGACATCACGTCGAGCCGGTCGACGAGCGAGCGGTCGGACGCGATCCCCGTGACCGAGATCGGCCGTGTGTGCGCGACGTCGGCGAGCAGCGCGCCGAGCGAGACGAGCAGCTGCGCGCCGAGCGCCTCGGCGAGGTCGACCACGAGCTGGCAGAACGTCCGCCAGCGCAGCGACGGCTCATGCCCGACGACCAGCACGAGGTCGCGCGGCGCGCGCGGGACGCGCGCCTCGTAGATCTCGATCGCCGGCCAGGTGATCTCGCGCACGCCCTGCTCGTCCACGCGCACCTGCGGGCGGGTCGTCTGGAAGTCGTAGAACTCCTCCGGGTCGATCGACGCGAAGCGCGTCGCTCCGAGCGAGGTGCCGACGAACTGGGCGGCCGTCGAGGCGGCGTCGCCGGCGTCGTTCCAGCCCTTGAACGCGCAGACGATCGCCGGGGCGCGAAGCCCGTCGGGGCGGCGTTCCCACTCCAGTGGCTGCATCCGCCTCACCGTACATCATGGGCCTGTGAATCCACTCCCCACGGTCAGCGCGCTGCGGCCCGCCGAGGACGTCGACGGCGTCTTCGCGTGCGTCCGCAAGGACCGCCTCATGAGCAGAGCCGGCACCCCCTACCTGGCGCTCGAGCTGCGCGATCGGACCGGCTCCGTGCAGGCGCGCGCGTTCCGCGACGCGGACGTGCTCGCGGGCCGCTTCGAGCGGGGGGACCTCGTGCGCGTGGCCGGGCGCGTCGAGCGCTTCCGCGACGAGCTGCAGATCGATGTGCGCGCGATCGCGCGGGCGGACGCGGCGCAGGTCGACCCCGCAGCGTTCCTGCCGCACGCCTACCGCGACCTCGACGAGCTGGACGGCTTCCTGGAGCACCTCGCGCGGGAGGTCTACGACCCCGGGTTGCGCGCGCTGCTGGGTGCGCTGCTGGCCGACGGCGAGCTGCGCGCGGCGTGGCGGCGTGCGCCGTGCACGCGCGCCGGCCACCACGCGTACATGGGTGGGCTGCTGGAGCACACGGTCGCGGTCGCGACGCTCGCGCAGGAGTCGTGTCAGCTCCACGTCAAGCTCGACTCCGACCTGCTGATCGCGGCCGCGCTGGTGCACGACGTCGGCAAGACGCGCGAGTTCACCTACGGCGCCGACTTCTGCGTCAGCGAGGAGGGGCGGCTGCTCGGCCACGTGCTGATCGGGCAGCGGATGCTGGAGGAGCGGATGACCGCGATCGGGTCCGACCTGCTCCCGGAGGGACGCCGGCTGGCGCTGCTGCACTGCGTGCTCTGCCACCACGGTCCGGATGCGGCGCCCGGGCGGCGCTTCGGCTCGGCGGAGGCGCTGGCGCTCGCGCGGATCAACGCGCTCGACGCGAGCGTCAAGGGGGCGCTGGAGCACGGGCTGTCGTGAGCGCGGACGCCGCCACGGCGAAAGGCGATTCTGCGGGTACGCTCGTCAGCGACGATGCGTGATGACGAACCGCCCACGCCGCGGGCTGACGCGGCGCACGACCGCCGGGCGGTCGAGCTGGAGGAGACCGACCACGAGCGGCTCGACCGCAACCTGATGGAGCTGCTCGGCGAGCTGCGCGTCGCGCTGCCGGGCGTGCAGGTGCTGTTCGCGTTCCTGCTGGCGGTGCCCTTCCAGGCCGGCTGGGTGCGCGTCACGCCGTTCCAGCGCGACGTCTACTACGCGACGCTCTGCTGCGCGCTGCTCGCGAGCGCATGCCTGATCGCGCCGACGCCGTTTCACCGCCTCACGTTCCGCCTGCATCAGAAGCGCGCGCTCGTGCGGGTCGCGAATCGCCTCACGATCGCCGGCCTCGCGCTGCTCGCGGTCGCGATGACCGGCGTGATCCTGCTGATCAGCGACGTGCTGTTCGGGACCGTCGCGGCCGTCGTCGCGACCCCGCTCGCCGCCGCGACGTTCGCGCTGCTGTGGGGCGTGCTGCCGCTGCTCTACCGCCGCCACGGCGCATGAGCGCGAGCCGCGCGGAGCTCGACGCCGGGCCGCCGAGCCGCACGACCGCGTGGGCGCAGCGGCTCGGCACGCCGCTGCGCGACTACCTGCGCACCGAGACGGGCGGCGCGGCGGTGCTGCTCGGCGCGGCGCTCGCCGCGCTCGTATGGGCGAACGCCGACGCGCATTCGTACGCGAGCGTGTGGGGCACGGAGCTGTCGATCCGGCTCGGTCCCTGGACGCTCGCGGCGACGCTGCGGCACTGGGTGAACGACGGGCTGATGGCGCTGTTCTTCCTCGTCGTCGGACTTGAGGCGCGGCGCGAGCTCGACCTCGGCGAGCTGCGCGAGCGGCGCCGGCTGCTGCTGCCGGCGGCCGCGTCGCTCGGCGGGATGGCGCTCGCGCTGGGGACCTTCCTCGCGCTCAACGTGGGCACGGGCGCGGCCGGCGGGTGGGGCGTGGCGCTCTCGACCGACACCGCGTTCGCGATCGGGATCCTCGCGCTCGCCGGGCCGCGGATCTCGGCCCGCATGCGGGCGCTGCTCGTGACGGTGCTCGTCGTCGACGACCTCGTCGCGCTCGGCGTGATCGCGCTCGCGTACTCGACGAAACTCTCGTGGGTCGCGCTCGTCGTCGCGGCCGCCCTGCTCGCGGCGGTGCTGGTCGTGCGTGCGGCCGGCGTGCGGCGCAGCTGGGTCTACGCGCTGCTCGGGATCGCGCTGTGGGTCGCGGTCTGGAGATCCGGGATCGACCCGGTGATCGTCGGCCTGCTGATGGGTCTGCTGACGGTTGCGCGCCCCGCCGCGCGCGCCGACCTGGAGGCGGCGACCGATCGCTTCCGCGACTTCCGCGAGCAGCCGACCGCCGAGCTGGCGCGGGCCGCGCGCGCGAGCGTCGAGTCGGCGCTGTCGCCGAACGAGCGGCTCCAGCATCGCGTGCATCCGTGGTCGAGCTATGTGGTGGTGCCGCTGTTCGCGCTCGCGAACGCGGGCATCTCGCTCGGCGGCGGCTTCCTCGGCGAGGCGCTGCGCTCGCCGGTGACGATCGGGATCGTCGTCGGCTATGTCGTCGGCAAGCCGCTCGGCGTGCTCACGGGCGCGTGGCTCGCGCGACGGCTGGGCCGCGGCAGGCTGGCGCTGCCGATCGGCTGGGGCGCGCTCGCGGGGACCGGCGCGTCGGCGGGCGTCGGGTTCACGGTCGCGCTGCTGATCGCCGGCCGCGCGTTCGGCGGCCTGCGGCTGCGCGAGGCGACGTTCGGGGTGCTGCTGACGGTGCTGCTCGCGCCGCTGCTCTCCCGGCTCGTCTTCCGCGCGATCGAGCGGCTGCCGCGCAACCGCCGGCTGCGGATGCTGATCGGCGACGCGGAGACGCTGGAGGACCTCGCGCCGGCGGTCGACCCCGAGGTGGACCACGTGCGCGGGCCGGAGGACGCGTCGGTGACGCTCGTCGAGTACGGCGACTTCGAATGCCCCTTCTGCGGTCAGGCCGAGCCGATCGTGCGCGAGCTGCTCGCCGGCGACGGCGACCTGCGCTACGTCTGGCGCCACCTGCCGCTCACCGACGTGCATCCGCGCGCCGAGCTGGCGGCCGAGGCGTCGGAGGCGGCGGCCGACCAGGACGCCTTCTGGAACTACCACGCGGAGCTGTTCGCGCATCAGGACGCGCTCGCGCCCAAGCAGCTCGTGGAGCATGCGGAGCGGCTTGGGCTCGACGTCGAGCGCTCCCGCGACGAGCTGCGCGAGGGCGTCCACGCCGACCGCGTCGCGCGCGACGTCGAGAGCGCGGACCTGTCCGGCGTCGCCGGCACGCCGACGTTCTTCATCAACGGCGCCCGCCACCACGGCGCCTACGACATCGCCGCGCTGAAGGCGGCGGTGAAGGCGGCGCGGGCGAAGGTGCTGGTGACGGCGGGGCGGTAGGCGCGCGCGACCGTCAGGGGGATCGCTGGTAGGCGCCGACGTCGAGCGGGCCGCTGGTCGGCAACGGCGCGCCGGCGTAGTCCTCGAGCAGGCCGAGATCGTCGCCGCGGCTCGCGCCGAGGTTCGCGGAGATGACGCGCAGCGCCGCGTCGAAGCTCGGCGGCGGCGACGCGAGGCTGCGCCCGTCCTGGCCGGAGGCGGCCTGCCAACCGGCCAGCGTCGTGCGCGTGCCGTTCCACGCGAACGGGCGGGCGCGCGCGTCGGTCCCGCAGACCCAGTTCGTGTCCGACGCGAAGCCGGCGAGACGCGCCGCGGCGTTGACCCACAGCGCGACGCCGAGCGAGTCCGGGTTCGTGTAGCAGAGCAGGTTGTCGCGGACGTCGAGCGAGGCGGCCGCGTTGACGAACACGGCCGACGCGTCGCCGGACGCCGTCGAACGGCCGGTCTGCACGACCGTGTTCGCCCACAGCCGGGCGCGCGCGGCGGTCGTGCCCGACGTGAGGAAGACGAGGTGCTGCGCCTGGCCCTCGATCAGGTTGTGCTCCACCGTGACGGGCGCTGGGTTGTCGCTCAGGACGATGCCGTAGCGGCCGTCGACGAGCAGGTTGCGTCGCACGACGCCCGGCCCGCCTGCGGCCTTGACGTTCGCGCCGCCGTTGTCGTGCAGCTCGTTGAGCTGAATCGTCCAGCCGCTTGACGCCGCGCCCGTGTAGATCCCGTGCTCGTACGGTCCCGGGTCGCCGTTGCCGTCGATCGTGTCGCCCTGCACGAGCGCGCCGGCGCCGCCGAGCTGGATCCCGTCGCCGTCGTAGACGCCGCCGCCGATCCCGTTGCGCGAGATGTCGTCGTTCGTGTAGCGCGCGCCGGTGGTCCCCGCCAGCTCGAGGATGCCCGCGCTGCCGTTGCCGTCGATCGTGGAATGGTCGACGACGAGCCCGCCGGTCGCCTTCGCCTCGATCCCCGCGCCCGGGTTGGTCGTGACGTCGACGTTCGTGAGCGCGGCGTTCGGGGCGTTCTCGATCCACACGCCCTGCGCGGCGCCGCCGCGGATCGTCATGCCGTCGAGCGCGATGTTCGCGACGCCGATCAGCTTGACCGCGTTGGCTGCGCCGGCAGCGTCGAGCACGACGCCGGGCTCGGCCGCGACGAAGCGGATCGGCGCGCTCGGCGTGCCGCTGCTGAGCGGGCGCAGCGTCCCGGCGTAGGTGCCGGCGAGGATGTGGACGGCGTCGCCGGCGCGTGCCTGCGCGGCGGCGGGTGTGAGCGTGCACCACGGCGTGGCGGAGGTGGTGACCTGCGCGGCGGTGCGGGCGTCGGAACAAGTGGCATTGCCGACGTCGACCCACAGGTCGGCGGCTCGCGCGGCGGGCGCGGCGGCGAGCAGCAGAACGGCGACGAGGAGCAGGACGCGAAGGGTCATGGCCCGGTTGATCGGCCGCCGCGTCGGCATCCTTATGTCAACGGTCAGCCCTTGAAGGTCGAGGCGCCCGCGTCGCCGAACGGCTCGTCGCGCTCGCGCACCGCCGTGCGGAACCCGGCCTCGGCGGCGCGCTGCTGGAACGCGTAGCCCTCGCGCGTGTGGCGCGCGATCCCGTCGAACAGCGTGCCGAGGAGCTGCGTCTGGTGCAGCCCCTGCGCGTAGGCCGACTGGTTGACGAGCAGCTTCATCATCTGGAGCTGGTTGAGCGGCATGCGGGCGATCCGCTCGACCAGGATCTCGGTGCGCTCGTCCAGCAGCGCCGGCTCTGGCGCCTCGATCGCGAGCCCCCATTCGAGCGCCTCCGTGCCCGAGAGGCAGTCGCCCGTGAACAGGAGCCGCTTCGCGCGCTGCGGCCCGAGCCGGTGCGCCCACAGCGCCGTCGTCGGCGAGCCCCACACGCGTGCGGGCGGGTAGCCGATCTTCGCGTCGGCGGCGATCACGAGCAGGTCGGAGCAGAGCGCGAGGTCGGTGCCGCCGGCGACGCAGAAGCCGTGCACCTTGCAGACGACCGGCGTCGCGCTGTGGAACAACGTCATGAATGCGCGCACGTTGCGGCTCATCATCGCGTGGTCGACGAGCGGGTCCCACGTCCCCGACGGGTCGTGGTTACGGGCGAGCGTCATGGGGTCGAGCGGCGAGCCGGGCGGGGCGTCGCCCGCGCCGAAGTCGCCGTCGCCCATCCCCTCGGCGCTCGCGACGAGGTCGTAGCCGCCGCAGAAGCCCTTGCCGTTCCCGCTCAGCAGGATCACGTGGACCGCCGGGTCGAGGTCCGCGCGCTCGACGCACGCCGCCAGCTCGCCGATCAGCGTCGGCGTCAGCCCGTTCCCGCGCTCGGGACGGTTCAGCGTGATGCGGGCGACGCGGTCCGTCACCTCGTAGGTCATCGTCGTCGGCTCGAAAGTCACGCCGGCGACGCTACCGGTGGCCCGCCCGGTCGCGCGGCGCTTCGGTCAGCCCTCGTCTCGGCCGTAAGGATGCTCGCGACGCAGGAAGTCTCCGAACAGCGGCGCGGTGTAGCCGTATCTGCCGTGTTTGATGCGGTACACGATGCTTGCGTCTGCCAGGCGCTTGAGGCTCTGCGCGATCGCGTTGGGCTTGTGCGTCGGCAGCGCGGCGTTGAGGTCGGCGACAATGAAGGTCTCGTCGCCGAGCGATGCGGCGGCGCGCAGCGTCAACTGGTCGGCTGCCCGTGCCTCTTCGTAGCGTCCTTCGTAGAACTCGTGGTCGAGTCCGCGCCGAATCAGGCGTCTGCTGGTCGCATACATGCGCTCGTCGATGACCTGACTGCCCGCGTCTGCGGCTGCATCCCAGAGCGCCTCCCCGAACCACTGGATGAAGTAGGGATAGCCGGCGACGTCCTGCACCACTCGTTTGACGGTTCTCTGCGTGAAGCGGATCGGACCGCCTTCGATCGGGCGCGTCAAGGCCAGCTCGGCCTCGCTGACAGTTCCCTCGTCGGCACCGAGAGCGAGGTTGGCCAGCTCGTCGGCGCGGAACAAGCGCTCGGCATGGCTGCGGGCAGCACGCAGGTGCCCGGGCAGCGACGGCAACCCACAGAGGACGAGCATCAGTGGAAGCGGCGGGTCGTCGTGATCCTGCGCTGCGACGACGGCTGACAGCAGGGCGCTGAGCGGGTACTCGCCTCTGCGCGGTTGGTCGAACACCTCATGCGCCTCGTCGAACATGAACACGACGCCCCGTCTGGTTGCGGCGGCAAGCCGGCCGAGCTCCGCGAACGCGCTCCGCAGGCGATCCTCGACGATGCGATTGCGAGCGACCTTGCCGCTGGCGCCGACCGTCAGGGACAGACCCTCGGCCAGCTCGACCTGAATTTCGCGGATGGCCTTCGTCGTCTCCGCCAGGCGGTTCCTGAGTCTTGAACGCACCGACAGCTGGTCTGTGGCCTCGCGCAGATATTCGGCGATCGCCGTGACGAACTCGGCCTCCTGGGTCATGCGTGGAACGAAGTCCCGTCGGATGACAACCCATCTGCGAGATCTGTCGGCTCTCGCGATGCGCTCGAACTCCTTGAGCAGCACGGTCTTGCCGACGCCGCGCAGGCCGGTGATACGGACGTTGCGGCGCTTCTCCGGATAGTCGTCGAGGATCCGCTGAAAGCGCCGGAGCTGTGCCTCTCGGCCGGCGAGATACGGCGGCGTCGTACCGACGCCTGGCTGATACGGGTTCTTGGCCACTGCCGAAGATTACCGTTTCTGAGGCAAATTTACTGATCCAATAAAGATATGTCACAAGTAGTCACGCGGAGCTCTGTCTGGATGTCGCGCGTGCGCTGCGTCAGCCGACCACGCCGGTCCGCGAGAAGCGCGGGAGCGGGCCGCCGGCGTCGTGGATCAGCGCGCCGAGCAGGCGGCGCACGACCGCCGGGTTGCGGCCGGCGACATCGTGCAGCTCGCGCGGGTCGTGGCGCGTGTCGAAGAGCTGCTTGTCGGATCCGTCGGTGCGCATCGTCAGCAGCCAGCGGCCATCGTGCGCCATGACGTAGTCGTCGTACGAGCTCGTCATGTAGGAGCGCCGCGCGAGCCGGTGCGCTCGTCTGCGGTCGAAGATCGCGGTGAGGTCCTCGCCGTCCATCCGGCTGCCCTGCTTTACGCCGAGGAACGACATCAGCGTCGGCGCGACGTCGTTGGTCGAGGCGAAGTAGGCGTTGCGCTTGCCCGCCAGCTTGCGCTGCGGGTGCCGGACGACGAGCGGCGTGTGGTGCAGCTCTCTGTGGAGGTGGCGCCCGCTCTTGCCGATCAGGCCGTGCTCGCCGAGGAAGACGCCGTGATCGCTCGTGTACATGACCGCGGTCGTGTCGGTCAGGCCCGCGCTCGCGACCTTGCCCAGCAGGTTGCCGATCCAGTGGTCGGTGAACGCCAGCTCCGCTGCGTACAGCCCCTGCACGCGCGCGGCGGCCGCGGGGGGCAGCCCGAGGTCTCCCATCGCGCCGATCGGTGCGTCGAAGGGGTGCAGCGGCTCGTAGTCGAGCGGGTTGGGGCCGGCGAAGCGCGCGGCCCAGGCGCGCGGCGGATCCCACGGCTCGTGCGGGTCGAAGCCGTCGACGACGAGCACGAACGGCTGATGCTCGCGCAGCGTGTCGATCAGGTCGATCGCCGCCTTGAAGACTCTCGCGGTGAAGTAGTCGTCCTCCGCCATCCCGCGCGGCGCATAGGCGAGGTAGAGCGCGAGCGCCGCCTCGGCGCCGCTGCCGCCGCGCAGCGACGGCGGTAGGAACTGCTGCACCTGCGCGGCGGGCACGGGTGCGCGGTGGCTCGCCGCGTACTGCGCGGTCTGGCCGACGAAGCCGACGAAGTGATCCGTGCGCGCACGGACGCGCGCGTAGCGAGGCCCGACGAGGAACGGGTTGTCCGTCACGTAGGCGCTCGTCACGCCGTGGCGGTCGAGCAGCTCGAGGAACGTCGGCTCGCGCGCCGGGATCGAGTTCCAGCCGGGGTTGCGCGGGAGGTGCGGCTCGGGATGCCAGTGGCGGAAGGGGAACTGGCGATCGCCCGTCAGGAGCGTGTCGCGCGCCGGTCCGGTCGGCATCGACTCGGGGTGCGCGCGCGTGAACGTGACGCCGTCGCGCGCGAGCGCGTCGAGGTTCGGCGTGAGGCCGCGCTTGGAGCCGTAGGCGCCGAGGTGGTCGGCGCGCGTCGAGTCGGTGACGATCAGGATCGCGTTCTGCGCGAGCCCGCCCGCCGCCGCCTTGCCCAGCCGTCCGAGCCGGTCGAGGGCCGCCCGTCCGGATCCGTCGCCGAGCAGGCCGAGCATCGCCGCCCCGCCCGCGCACGCGCCGCCGGCGCGCAGCGCCTCGCGGCGTGTGACGCGTCGTCCTCGCTCGCCGTCGTCTGCGACCACTGGGGGATCCAAACACGTCGGCCGGCGAGAGTTGCGCGACGATGTCAGCGCTCAAGGATCACCCCGTCGCGCCGACCACCTCGGGGGAACGATGGGCTACGTCGACGCGCTTGCGCGCATCCAGCAGATCCAGGCGGAGCTCGCGCCGCTGCAAGGCGGTGCGCCGGTCGCGCCGAGCGGCGCGGTCGCGGGCGCGCTGCCGGTCGCGGCGGCGGCCTCGACCGGCGCGTCGTTCGCGAACGTGCTCGCGCAGGCGCAGGCGCCGAGCGCGGCTCCCGGCGCGACGGCGCTCTCGCCGCGCGCCGCGCAGCTGCTGACGCCCGGTCAGCAGCAGTTCGCGACCGAGTTGGCCGCGCAGACCGGGCTCGACCCGCAGGTCGTCGCGTCCTGGATGCTGGCGGAGGAGTCCGGCGGCGCGGCCGCCTCGCGCGAGGCACAGGGGAACAACGACTGGCTCAACATCGGCTGGACCGACTCCGGCCGCTACGGCACGACCGACGGCATCTGGTCGAACCCGGTCACCGCTGCCGACGCGACCGCCGGCTGGCTCAAGGGGCAGGACACGATCCCCGGCTACGGGCGGGCGAGCGCCGGCGTGCAGTCGATCCTCTCCGCGGCCGGGCAGCCGCCGGCGCAGCAGATCGCGGCGCTCCAGGGCTCCGGTTGGGCGTCGAGCGGCTATCCGGATCTTCCGCGCGTCTACCAGAGCGTCGCCGGGTAGCGCGGCCGTCGGGCGCGGGACCCGGGCCCGGCAGGGCCGCCGGCTAGCATTCCGCGCATGCGCTCTCGCGGCGTAGCCGCGCTGGCGGCTCTCCTCATGCTCGGCCTGACGGGGTGCGGTGGAAGCGTCCTACGCGCCTCCGACGTCGCGGCCCCGCCGAGCGCCGACGCCGCCCGCGTGAAGCCGGTCCGGCCGACGTTCGCGCTGGCGAGAGCGCCGATGGCGGCGATGGCCGCGGCACACCTCCCGACCCCGCCGCGCGTGGCGGGCGCGGGGCAGCTCGGCTCCTACGCCGCGCCTGCCGTCCTGTACGGCGTGTGGGATCCGAGACGCGGCGTGGCGCTGCGCGCGTTCGGGGTCACAGACCGCGTGACCGGCGCGCCCGCGAACCCGAGCATGACGTTCCGCATCGCCAGCATCACCAAGACGTTCACCGCGACAGCGGTGCTGCTGCTCGTCGACGACGGCCTGGTCAAGCTCGACGCGCCCGTCTCGCGCTACGTCGGCAAGCTCGCCGACGCGCTCCCGAACGGCCGCACGGCGACCGTCCGCAGCCTGCTGAACATGACGAGCGGGTTCCCCGACTACGGCGGACGCGGCGACGGACCGTTCGCGACCTCCGTGCTCACGCCGCAGCGCGTCTGGACGCCGGCGCAGATCGTGCGCGCCGCAGCCGGCTTCGCCGGGAACGCACCCGGCACGTTCGCCTACTCGAACACGAACTACGTGATCCTCGGTCAGCTCGTCGAGCACCAGTCGGGGATGTCGTACGCGGCCTTCGTGAAGCGCCGGATCCTGCAGCCGCTCGGCCTGCGCCACACGCGCATCCCGTCGCCGGCGCAGACGCTGCCGGTGCAGCTGCGCGGCTACCTCAATGCGACGTGGCCGGCCTTCACCCCGCCGCCCTCCGCGCAGGTCCTCGCCGCCGGCCGCGCCGGCGAGGATGTGACCGCCTTCTCGACCTCCTCGGCCGGCGCGGCGGCTGGCGGCGTCTCGACGCTCGGCGACCTTGCCCGCTGGGCGGCGGCCGACTTCGGCGACGCGCTGCTCAGCCCGCGTACGCGCGCGCAGCGGCTGCGCACCGTGCCCGCCAACTCGCTCCTGCGCGGATCCTCCTACGGCCTCGGCCTGCAGGTGGAGGACGGCTGGCACTTCCACGTCGGCGAGCTGCTCGGCTGGGAGACGCTCGCGATGGGGAATCCGAGCACCGGTCAGGTCGTCGTCGTCGTGCGCAGCGCCTGCTGCGGCAGCGGCTTCGAGAACTACCTGACCGCGCGCCGCGCGATGCCGGCGCTCGCGCCGGTCGTCGACCCGGTCTACGGGCACTAGCAGACCCCGCGTGCCGCCCGCTCGCCGGGGGCCTTGACGAAATCTTCACGCCGGGCGCCTGAATTCACACATCGGCTTGATGCGGCACGCATAGCGTGCTCGTCATGGACATCGTCGCAATCGCGCTGGGGGTGCTGACGTTCGTCGCGCTCCTGCTCGCCATCGAGGGCTTGGACCGGATCTGATGCTTCAGGGCTGGCTGCAGATCGCGTTCATCTGCGCGGTGCTCGTGGCGTGCATGCCGCTCGTCGGCGGCTACATGGCGCGCGTCTTCCGCAACGAGACGGTCGGGCTCACGCGCGTGGTCGGCCCGCTCGAGCGCGGCATCTACCGGCTGCTGCGCGTGGACGTCACCAAGGAGCAGGATTGGAAGGCCTACGCGAAGAGCCTGATCGTCGTCTCGCTGCTGTTCTGGCTCGCGCTGTACGTGATCCTGCGCACGCAGACGCTGCACCCGGTCAACCCGCAGGGCTTTCACTCGGGCACGTGGGACGTCACGTTCAACACGGTCTCGTCGTTCTTGACGAACACGAACTGGCAGTTCTACGGCGGCGAGACGACGATGACGTACTTCAGCCAGATGGCCGGGCTGGCGGTGCAGAACTTCATCTCCGCCGCAGTCGGGATCGTCGTGGTCGTGGCGCTGATCCGCGGGATCGTCGCGCGGCGCGAAGGGAGCCGCGGGCTGGGCAACTTCTGGCAGGACCTGACCCGCGCGGTGCTCTACGTGCTGCTGCCGCTGTCGATCCTCGGCGCGATCCTGCTGATGAGCCAGGGCGTCCTCCAGACGTTCTCTCACTACCTCGGCTTCACCTCGGTGAACGGCACGAGCGGTCAGCTCGCGCTCGGGCCCGTCGCGTCGCAGGAGGCGATCAAGGAGCTGGGCACGAACGGCGGCGGGTTCTTCAACGTGAACTCGGCGATGCCGTTCGAGAACCCGACCGGGCTCTCGAACTTCATTGAGATGTTCCTGATCCTCGTGATTCCGACCTCACTCACGTACACGTACGGGAAGCTGGTCGGAAGCCGCCGCCAGGGCTGGGCGATCTTCGGCGCGATGTCAACCCTCTTCGTCGTCGGCGTGGTCGTTGTGTACATGGCCGAGCAGCACGGCGCTCCGGCGCAACATCTCGCCGGCGTCAACACGCACGCGATCGCCGGGTCCACGGGCGGGAACATGGAGGGCAAGGAGCAGCGCTTCGGGATCGCCAACTCCGGCCTGTGGACGGCGGTGACGACCATCACCTCGTGCGGGGCGGTCAACGCAGCGTTCGAGTCGCTCACCGGCATCGGCGGGCTCGTGCCGATGGCGAACCTGAGCGCGAGCGAGACGATCTTCGGCGGCGTCGGCACCGGGCTGTACTCGATGCTGCTGTTCGTGATCCTCGCCGTCTTCATCGGCGGGCTGATGGTCGGGCGCACGCCGGAGTTCCTCGGCAAGAAGATCGAGGCGCGCGAGATCAAGCTGACATCGATCGGCGTGCTGTTCACGCCGATCGCGGCGCTGATTGCGACTGCGCTTGCAACCGGAACGAGGTACGGGGCGCCGTCCGTCTACGCGGAAGGGCCGCAGGGCTTCTCGGAGTCGATCTACGCCTACCTCTCGCAGGCGAACAACAACGGTTCCGCGTGGGCGGGCTACACCGGCTACTACCAGCCCAACCCCGGCAACGTCGGGGCGCACGGCATCACGTTCGCCGACGTGCTCGGGGGGTTGACGATGATGGCGGCGCGCTACGTGCCGATCCTGATCGTGCTCGCGGTCGCCGGCTCGCTCGTGCGCAAGACGGTGCACCCAGCCGGCCTGGGGACGCTGCGTACCGACAACCCGACGTTCGTGGTGCTGCTCGTCGGCGTGATCGTGCTGGTCGGCGCGCTCACGTTCTTCCCCGCACTCCTGCTTGGACCGGTCGCCCAGGGACTCACGGCGCAGGTGTTCTGAATCATGCGCCGCGAATTGACAACGTCCCTGCTGGCCGTCGTGATCTTCACGGTCCTGCTCGGCGTCGCCTACCCGTTCGGGATCTGGGCGATCGGCCAGGTCGCCTTCCCCGGCAAGGCGGACGGCTCGCTCGTCCAGATGGACGGCAAGCTCGTCGGCTCGTCGCTGATCGGGCAGGACTTCTCGCACGGCCCCCGCGCCGCGGCGTACTTCCAGTCCCGCCCCTCGCAGACGAGCTACAACCCGGCCGGCACCTTCTTCTCCAACCGCGGTCCGAACCAGGCCTCGGCGGTCGCCTTCTACAAGGAGGGGCTCGCGGGCTATCTCGCGCGCGAGCGCAGATACGACCCGGGGTTGACGGCCGCGCACGTTCCGGTCGACGCGGTCACGACCTCCGCCTCCGGCGTCGACCCGGACATCTCGCAGGCGAACGCGCGGATCCAGGCGCACCGGATCGCTGCGGTGCGGCACCTGTCGCTCGCGCGCGCGGACCAGCTGATCGCCCGCCACACCGACGGCCGCTTCGCCGGGTTCCTCGGCGAGCCGGGCGTGAACGTGCTGGGGCTCAACCTCGCCCTCGACAAGGAAGCGCCGGTCACGTGACTCCGCAAAGACGCACCTCTGCATCGTTGTTCAGCGCCGAGCTGCTGTGGCCCGCGCTGTGCGGCAGCTTCACGAAGCTCGACCCGCGTGTCCAGCTCCGCAACCCGGTGATGTTCGTCGTCGAGGTCGGCGCCGTCATCTCGACGATCGCGTGGGCGATCCAGCTCGGCGGCGGCGGGCCGCTCGGCGGCGGCCACGAGCCGGCCTGGTTCACCTTCACCGTCGCGGTCTGGCTGTGGCTGACGGTCGTCTTCGCGAACCTCGCGGAGGCGCTCGCGGAGGGGCGCGGGAAGGCGCAGGCCGACGCGCTGCGCGCGATGCGCACCGACACGGTCGCGCGGTTGCGCGACGGAACCATGCGGCCGGCCTCGGGCCTCCGGCGTGGAGAGGTGGTGATCGTGGAGGCCGGCGAGGTGATCCCGGGCGACGGCACGGTCATCGAGGGCATCGCGTCCGTGGACGAGTCGGCGATCACCGGCGAGTCCGCGCCGGTGATCCGCGAGTCCGGCGGCGACCGCTCCGCCGTCACCGGCGGCACCCGCGTCCTGTCGGACCACATCGTCGTCGAGATCACGCAGGAGCCGGGCGAGAGCTTCCTCGACCGCATGATCGCGCTGGTCGAGGGGGCAGAGCGGCGCAAGACGCCGAACGAGATCGCGCTGAACATCCTGCTCGCGGGCCTGACGCTCGTGTTCCTCGTGGTCGTCGTCTCGCTGCGGCCGTTCGCGCTGTTCGCGAAGACCGACATCTCGGTCACGACGCTGATCGCGCTGCTCGTCGCGCTGATTCCGACAACGATCGGAGCGCTGCTTTCCGCGATCGGCATCGCCGGGATGGACCGGCTCGTGCGCCGCAACGTGCTCGCGCTGTCGGGCCGCGCGGTCGAGGCGTCCGGCGACGTGGACGTGCTGCTGCTCGACAAGACCGGCACGATCACGCTCGGCAACCGCCAGGCGGCCGAGTTCATCCCGATGCCGGGCGTGAGCGAGGCCGAGCTTGCGGAGGCGGCGCAGCTCTCCTCGCTCGCCGACGAGACGCCCGAGGGGCGCTCGATCGTCGTGCTCGCCAAGCAGTACGGCCTGCGCGAGCACGAGCTGGCGCCGCATCAGGCGCAGTTCGTCCCGTTCACCGCGCAGACGCGTATGAGCGGCGTCGACTACAACGGCACGCGCCTGCGCAAGGGAGCCGGCGACGCGATCCTCGCGTTCGCGAGCGAGGAGGGCGGCCGGCCGCCGGCCGAGCTGCAGAGCGTCACCGACCGCATCGCGCGCGAGGGCGGCACGCCCCTGGCGGTTGCGCGCGACAACCAGGTGCTCGGCGTGATCTATCTGAAGGACACTGTCAAGGAGGGGATGCGCGAGCGCTTCGACCACCTGCGCGCGATGGGCATCAGAACCGTGATGGTGACCGGCGACAACCCGCTGACGGCGGCGAAGATCGCCGAGGAGGCCGGCGTCGACGACTTCCTCGCGCAGGCCACGCCGGAGCGCAAGTTCGAGCTGATCAAGGAGCACCAGGCCGACGGGCGCATGGTCGCGATGACCGGCGACGGCACGAACGACGCGCCCGCCCTCGCGCAGGCCGACGTCGGCGTGGCGATGAACACCGGCACGCAGGCGGCGCGCGAGGCCGGCAACATGGTCGACCTCGACTCGAATCCGACGAAGCTGATCGAGATCGTCGAGGTCGGCAAGCAGCTGCTGATCACCCGCGGCGCGCTGACGACCTTCTCGATCGCCAACGACGTCGCGAAGTACTTCGCGATCCTGCCGGCGATCTTCGCCGCGACCTACGCGGCGGCTGGCAGATCGCGCGGGCCGCTCGACGTGCTCAACGTGATGGGCCTCGGCACCCCGCGCAGCGCGATCATCTCCGCGATCGTCTTCAACGCGCTTGTCATCCCGCTGCTCGTACCGCTTGCCCTGCGCGGCGTGCGCTACCGACCGGTGGGCGCGTCCGCGCTGCTGCGGCGCAACATGCTGATCTACGGCCTCGGCGGCCTGATCGCCCCGTTCGTCGGCATCAAGCTGCTCGACCTGCTGATCCACAACGTGCTGGGAGCGTGAGGCACACGCCGGAGCGCGGTCATTACAAGATCTTCCTCGGCATGGCGGCCGGCGTCGGCAAGACGTACCGGATGCTCCAGGAGGGTCATGCCGAGCTGGAGAACGGCCGCGACGTCGCGATCGGCCTGTTGGAGACGCACGGCCGGGCCGGCACGGCTGCGCTGGCGGACGGCCTGGAGCTGCTGCCGCGCCGCCGCGTCGCCTACCGCGAGCAGCAGCTGGAGGAGATGGACCTGCCGGCGATTCTGCGGCGCGCGCCCGAGGTCTGCCTGATCGACGAGCTGGCGCACTCCAACGTCCCCGGCGTCGAGCACGGGAAGCGCTACGAGGACATCGAGGACGTGCTCGCGGCCGGGATCCACGTGATCTCGACGGTCAACGTGCAGCACCTCGAGTCGCTCAACGATCGCATCGCGGAGCTGACCGGAGTGACCGTGCGCGAGACGATCCCCGACCAGGTGCTGGGCCGCGCCGATGAGATCGTGATGGTCGACGTCTCGCCGGAAGCGCTGCTCGACCGGCTGCGCGCCGGCAAGGTCTATCCGGCCGCGCGCATCGACGCGGCGCTGAACAACTTCTTCCGCATCGAGAACCTCGCCGCGTTGCGCGAGGTCGCGCTGCGCCAGGTCGCCGAAGAGGTCGAGGCCAAGCGGATCGTCACCGAGCACGTCGGCACGCGCACCGACAACGAGCTGCTGACCGAGACGGCGCCGCAGGCGGTCGGCGAGCGGCTGATGGCGCTGGTGAAGCCCTACCCGGGCGCGCAGCGGCTCGTGCGGCGCGCATGGCGTTCGGCGCAGCGACTCGGCTCGCAGCTCGACGTGCTGTGGATCCAGCCGCCCGGCGGGCGGCTCACGGCAGAGCAGGAGGCGTCCCTGTCCGCCCTGCGCACGCTCTGCTCGGTGCTCGGCGCGAACCTGCTGGTCGAGCAGTCCGACATGCTCACCGACACGGTCGCGCGCGTCGCGGCCGAGCGCGGCACGACGTACATCCTGCTCGGCCGCTCGCGCGAGCCGCGCGGTCTCGCGCGCCTCAGGACGCCGCTGCCGCAACAGCTGATGCGCCGCCTGCCCGGCGTCGACGTGCGCATCGTCGCCGACCGCTCGCTGCGCCACGAGGCGACGCCATGATCGCGGCGCTCGCCCTGGTCGTCGGCGCGCTGTGCGGCCTCGCACTCGGCCTCGCCGTCCACTGGCGGCTGCGCTCGCGCCGCGCGCGCGGAGAACGGCCGATGGCTACGCGCCAGATCCTGCTGCCGTTCACCGGCACGACGCTCTCGCGCCGCGCGCTGGAGGCGGCGATGCGACTGGCGCGCGTCGAGGGCGCGACGCTGATGCCGGCATTCCTCGCGACCGTGCCGCTGCACCAGTCGCTCGACAGCCCGATCCCGAAGCAGTGCGCGATCGGCATGCCGCTGCTGGAGGCGATCGAGCAGCGCGCCGTCGCCGAGGGCGTGCCGATCGACGCGCGCGTCGAGCGCGGCCGCTCCTACCGCCACGCCCTGAGCCGCCTGCTCGAAGCCGAACGCTTCGATCGGGTAATCCTGTCCGCCGCGGACGACCCGCGCACCGGCCTCGCCGGCGAGGATCTCCTGTGGGCGATCGACCACGCCGACGCCGAGGTGCTGATCCTGCGGCCGGCGCCGCAAGACGCGCGCGTCGTGTCCGCGCGCGGACTGACTGGCCACTTCTGAACGGGCGGGGCGCCTGCGGCCCTAACGTGATCGCGCCAACCTGCCGATGACGGGCTCGACGGCGCCGGAAGCCCGCGCCGCCGCCCCGGCCCAGGAGACACGCCCACCGCATGAGACGGACAGGCAGGACCGAGACCGCCACTTCGCGCGGCCGCACGCGCACGCGCCGATGGGGAGGTCGCGAACGCACGGCCCTGCCGATCGTGCCCGCGCCCGCGCCGGAGAGCACGATGCTGATCGGTCAGCTCGCGATCGCGGTGACGGTGATCGGCTGGGCGCTGTTCGTGATCGTCACGCTCACGCGCACGTCGATCGGCGGCGCCGGCCGGCCGCCGCTCGACCTCTCGACGGTCGTCTACCTCGCGATCATGAGCCTGCTCGCATGCTCGGCGCTGGCGTACCTGACGACCCGCCTGGGCTACTACTCCCGCACGCGCAGCCACCGCCGCGCGACGCGCGCCGAGCTGGCGCAGACGTTCGAAGCGAGCGCGCCGACGCTGACGATCCTGATCCCCTCGTATCAGGAGGACGAGCGGGTCAACCGCATGACCGTGCTGTCGGCGGCGCTGCAGGAGTACCCCGACCTCGAGGTCGTGCTGCTGATCGACGACCCGCCGGAGCCGAAGTACCGCCGGCCGGCGGAGATGCTCGCGGCCGCGCAGCGGCTGCCGGCGGAGATCGAGGCGCTCCTGCGCGAGCCGTTCTCCCGCTTCGAGAGCGCGCTCGACATGTTCGAGACGAAGTACATCAACGGCGGCGAGCCGACCGTCGCGGACGTGGAGGACGTCGCCGTCGAGTACGAGCACGCCGCGCGCTGGCTCGCCGACTACGCCGCCGGCTACGACGTCGCCGATCACACGGACCGCTTCCTCGTCGACCGCGTGCTGGACGGGCTGTCCGCCGACCTGCGCATGAACGCGGAGGCTCTGCACGCGGCCGCCGGCGACGGCGCGACGCTCACACGGCCGCACCTGCGCTACCTGCTGCGTCGCCTCACGTGGATCTTCGGCGCGCGCGTCACCGCCTTCCAGCGCAAGCGCTACGTCTCACTCTCGCACGAGCCGAACAAGGCGATGAACCTCAACAGCTACATCGGGCTGATGGGCCACAGCTACCGCGAGGTCGCGGTGCCCGGCGGCGGTGTCGCGCTGCTGCGCGCCGACGGCGATCCCGACCTCGTCGTGCGCGAGCCCGACTACGTGCTGACGCTCGACGCCGACAGCCTGCTGCTGCCCGAGTACTGCCTCCGGATCGTGCATGTCCTCGAACAGAGAGAGCACGCGAGCGTCGCGGTCGCGCAGGCGCCCTACACGGCCTTCCCCGGCGCCGCGACGCGGCTGGAGCGGATGGCGGGCGCCACGACCGACCTGCAGCACATGGTCCACCAGGGGATGACGCACTACGACGCGACCTTCTGGGTCGGCGCGAACGCGATCCTGCGCAAGCGCGCGATCGACGACCTGCACGACGTCAGCCACGACGGCGACTGGACGATCAGCCGCTACATCTCCGACCGTACGGTGATCGAGGACACCGAGTCGAGCATCGACCTCGGCGTCCATGGCTGGCGGCTGCTCAATTATCCCGAGCGCTTGAGCTACAGCGCAACGCCGCCCGACTTCGGCGCGCTCTGCATCCAGCGTCAGCGCTGGGCGAACGGCGGCCTGCTGATCCTGCCCGCGCTGTGGCGCCAGCTCCGCGCGCGGCGGGAGCGCGGCGAGCGTCAGCGCCTGGGCGAGACGTTCCTGCGCATCAACTACATGGCGTCGATCTGCTGGAGCTCGGTCGCGCTGCTGTTCCTGCTCCTGTTCCAGTTCAACGATCGCCTGATCAGCCCGCTCGTCCTGCTGATCTCCGTCCCGTACTTCTTGATGATGGCGGTGGACCTCAAGCACTGCGGCTATCGGCGCAGCGACGTGCTCGGCCTCTACGGCTTCAACCTCGTGCTGCTCGCCGTGAACATGGCGGGCGTCGGCGCGTCGCTGCTGCAGGCGCTGATCGGCGGGCGCCCCGCGTTCAAGCGCACGCCGAAGGTCCGCAGCCGCACGACGCCCGGCTTCACGTTCGTCGTGATGCCGTACGTGTTCGTCGCCTTCTCGGTGGCGGTGATCCTCGCCGACGCTCCCCGCCATCGCTGGGTGAACGTCGCGCTCGCGGGCGTCAACGCGGCGCTCGCGACGTACGCGATCGTGGCCTACATCGGCGTCGGCCACTCGCTCGTCGACGTCTGGACGAACGTGCTGAGCTGGCTCCAGAAGCCGCAACGCCCGGCCGGAGCCCGCTTCGGGCTGCGGCCCGCGGTCGCCGGCGCAGCGGGTGCCGAGGCGGCCGCGCCGCACTGGTCGCAGACGCTCGCGTACGCGCCGGCTGACGGCGTGCGCCGCGCCGAGCGCCGCTCGGCGTCCGGCCGCACCGGCTCGGCCGCCGACCGCCGCGCCGCCGATGAGCGCCGCGTCGGCTCCGGTCGGCGTGAGACGGACGTGCCGTCCTACATGGGCCGCCGGGCGAGCGATCGGCCGTCTGGCCGGGCGGACGATCCGCCGGTGCTGGCGGCTGCGCCCGCTGACGACGACGTCGTGGAGGAGGCTCGATGACGCCCGATCCCGCGACGCTGCCCGACGCGCCCGCGCCGCAGCTCTCGCCGCTGCGCGTCGCGATCGCGCTGCTGGTCGTGTTGGCGGCGGCAGCCGGCGCGTTCTTCCTGCTGCGCGGAGCGAGCGCGAGCGAGGCCGCCGGCGGCGGGGCCGCCGCCGGGAAGGGGCCGTGGTTCGCGCCGTACGTCGACGCGACGTTGACGCCGACGACCCCGTTCCAGGACCGCGCGTCGAACCCCGCGCGCGACGTCGTGCTCGGCTTCGTCGTCGCCGGCACGCAGCCGGGTCAGAGCTGCACGCCAACGTGGGGCACGTACGAGACGCTCGATGGCGCCGCCACGACGATGGACCTCGACCGCCGCATCGCGCAGCTGCGCGGCCGCGGCGGCGACGCGGTAATCTCGTTCGGCGGGCTCGCGAACAGCGAGCTGGCCGTCGCGTGCGACTCGCCGACCGCGCTTCGGCGGGCGTACCGCGCGGTGATCTCGCGCTACGCGGCCGACACGGTCGACTTCGACGTCGAGGGTGCGGCCTTGACGAGCGCGGCGGCGAACCTGCGCCGCGCGCGGGCGATCGCCGCGATCCAGGCGGACGTGCGCGCGCACAAGCGCCACCTCGCCGTGTGGCTGACGCTGCCCGCGACGCCGCAGGGGCTCGACGCGGGCGCGCTGGAAGTCGTGCGCACGACGCTCGCCGCAAAGGTCGACCTCGCCGGCGTGAACGTGATGACGATGGACTTCGGCGTGCCGTCCGCAGCGGACGACATGCGCGGCGCGATCGAGTCGTCGCTGAACGCAACGCGCAGACAGCTCGCCGCCCTGTTCGGGCGTGCGCGCGTGCGGCTCAACTCGGCGCACCTGTGGCGCAAGCTCGGCGCAACGGTGATGATCGGCCAGAACGACACCGCCGGCGAGCAGGTGACGGTCGCCGACGCGCGCGCGCTCGCCAGATGGGTCGCCGGCCATCGGCTCGGCCGCGCGTCGCTGTGGTCGTTGAATCGCGACCAGCAATGCGGCGTGACGTTCGCGGTGATCGGGACGCACTCGAACCTGTGCAGCGGCGTCGCGCAGAAGCCGCTCCAGTTCTCCAAGGCGTTCGCGCACGTCCTGCGCGGCACCGCCCGCGCGAGCGCGTCGGCGATCACGACGCCCGACCTGCTGCCCGAGGCGACGACCGAGACGGTCGACGATCCGGCGAGAAGCCCCTACCCGATCTGGCAGCCGCAGGAGTCCTACCGCGAGGGCTACAAGGTCGTCTGGCACCAGGCGGTGTACGTGGCCAAGTGGTACTCGCAGGGTGCGACGCCGGACGCCGACAACGTGACGGCCGACAACTCGCCGTGGCGTCTCGTCGGCCCGGTCCTGCGCACCGACCACGCGCCGAGGATCCCCACGCTGCGCCCTGGCACCTCTCCCGCCTGGGCGGTGACGAAGGTCTTCCGCGCCGGCGACCGCGTCCTGTACAGAGGCCTGCCGTACCAGGCGAGCTGGTACACGCAGGGCGACGTCCCCGGCGCCGCCGGCGACAGCGGCGCCCCGTCGCCGTGGAAGCCGCTCTACCGGATCCCGGGCGAGCCGGTCGACGGATAGCTAGATTCGAGCAGGAGCGAAATCTAGGAGGCAGCCGATGCTGTTCGGACAGGAGCACGTCGACCGCTACCGGGCGACTGACGGCGCAGAGGGCTACGACTGGCAGCGCGGGACGACGATCCTGTTGCTGATGACGAGAGGGCGCAAGAGCGGCGAGGAGCGTACGACGCCGCTGATCTTCCGGCCGCATGGCGACAACTTCATGATCGTGGCTTCGAAGGGCGGGACCGACGCGCCGCCAGCCTGGTACGTGAACCTGAAGGCCGACCCGCACGTCCGCGTGCAGGTCAGAGGCGAGGTCTTCGACGCCCGCGCGCGCGACGCCACAGCAGACGAGCAGCCGGAGCTGTGGCGCGAGATGGCCGAGGTCTGGCCCGACTACGACGAGTACCAGAAGCGGACCGAGCGCAAGATCCCGGTGGTGGTGCTCGAGCGCGTTTGAGCCACGGAGCACGGAGGCGCACCGGACGTTGTCCAGTGCGCCTGCGGCGAGGGGGGCTTGGCTCAATTGACGCTCTAGTAGGACTTATATTAGGCTGAGGGTGATACTGCTACCGCCCGGCGTGGTGACTGAGCTCGACGTGCCTTCGAGCACACCTTCGCCGGCCAAGGAGCACAGGAAGCCGCTCGTGAAGTTTTCAACGGTTCCGCTCGCGAAGCTTCCTTCAAGTGTGAGATTGCAGTTGATGAAATGTCTCGGCGAGGCAGCGGAGATGACTCTCATAGGGTCCAGATGGATCTGAATCCGGTTTCGCTCAGTGACAACCTCCTTGCTGAGGCCACCACGGAACACAGCGAGACGATCAATGCCGTGGCCAGGATGGCGAGCAGTAATCGCCGCATATGGGTGAGCATCGCACCCGGCGCTCCTTCCTTGACGTGAACAGTGGGAGGAGCTTGCCGGCGCGCGGCGCCGGGCGCTACGGGGACGCCACCCTGGTCCGTGCCCGGAGCGTACCCTGAGGGGGTCCAACCGTGAGATGATCGGGACGACTCAGCGGGGAACGCGGGGGCGCAAGGGGGAGGACCACGGTTGCAATCGATGCGAGACAGCGGGCGTTCGCGCGTCCTGCTCGAGCGAGAGCGTGAGCTGGCTCAGATCGCCGCGCTCATGGATGAGGCGTGCTCGGGGGACGGGCGGTTCCTGGTCATCGCCGCATCCGCTGGCATGGGAAAGACGCGCTTGCTGGAGGCTGCGCGCCATGCTGCCCCTGCGAACCTGCGCGTGCTGACAGCGCGCGGCACCGAGCTCGAGCGCACGTTCCCCTTCGCGCTGGTCCGTCAGCTGTTCGAGCCTCCGTTGGCGGTGATGGCGAGGGAGGAGTACGAGCTGCTGTTCGATGGCGCCGCCGCGGCAGCGCGCAGCGTGCTGAGGCCGGAGCTGGACGACCAACGCGCGCCACGGCTGGAGGACAGGTTCGGGATCCTGCATGGCTTGTATTGGCTGACGGCCGCACTCGCCGAGCGCCGCCCGTTGCTGTTCGCCGTCGACGACCTTCACTGGGCGGACGACCCCTCACTGGATTTCTTCGGCTTCCTGCTGCCACGGCTCGAAGAGCTCCCGGTGCTGCTGGCGGTCGCGTGCCGGCCGAAGGAGCCTGGGGCGCCCCGCGGAGTGCTCCAGCTCGTGACGGATCCCACGGCCCAACACCTGAGTCCGCAGCCGCTCAGTCACGAGGCGACAGCAGCCTTGCTCGGCGCGGAGCTCGGCACCGATGCGGACGGGTCGTTCGCAGCCGCGTGTCACGATGTCAGCGGCGGAAACCCGTTCCTGCTGTCTGAGCTCATCCAAGCGCTGTCGGCGCGAGCCGTCGCTCCAAGCGCCGATCAGGCGGCGGTCGCCCGGGACATCGCACCCGATCGCGTCGCGCAAACGGTCCTGGCGCGACTGGGCCGGCTCTTACCGCAGGCTCGGACCGTTGCGCGCTCGCTCGCCATCCTCGGCGACGACAGCGAACACGGCCTCGTCGCTGCGCTGAGCGAGCTGGACGTGCGCACCGCGTTGAGCGCCGCCGACGCGCTGCGGGCGGCCTCGATCCTCGACCCCGACGAGTCGCTGCGGTTCATCCATCCGCTGATCCGCACGGCGTTGCACGCGGAGATCCCCAGCGGAGAGCGGACTGCCGCACACATCGCCGCCGCCGCGCTGTTGCGAAGCCGCGGTGCGCCCTCCGGGCGCCTCGCCAACCACCTCCTGAGCAGCGACGCGCAAGGCGACCGGGAGACGGTCGTGACGCTCCTGGACGCCAGCATCCAGACGCTTGCCGGCGGGGCGCCTGAGTCCGCGGTCGCCTACCTCCTGCGGGCATTGCGCGAGCCGGCTCCCGCAGACCTTCGCGCCGCCGTCCTTCAGGGGTTGATGACCGCGGCCATCCGCGCAGCCGACTATGGGGTGTACGACGCGGTCGCGACCGAGATCCGCTCAGAGCTGGAGTCCAGCCCTCACCTGCTGAGCCGCTGGGCCCGCCTGCTGGCCGTGTGGCTGGCGCTGGGCGGACGGGTCGACGAGGCCGTCCCGCTCTTGGAACGGGCGATCGACGCCGCCCTGCATGAGAACGCCGTCGGCCGCGCGTTTCGGCTCGACGCGCAGCTGTGCTCGTTCGCACGACTGTCTCCCACCGAGGTCAGGCCGCGCTTCGAGCGCTACCGCGACAGCATCGAGCACGACAGCCCGAACGGACGGCTCGCCGCAGCCTTCGATGCCGGTTGGAGCCTGATCCACGGGGAAGCGGACAGTGCGATGGCGGTTGCGCGCCATGCGCTGCAGGACGGGAGGATCTTCGCCGAGCAGCCCGACATCCTGGCGCCGGGCTGGGCGATGATGGCGCTGTGGGCGGGCGGGGCGGTGGAGGACGCGAGCGTCGCCGCCGAGCAGGCGCTCAGCGTCGCGCGTGAGCGTGGCGCCGCACCGGAGATCGCGGCTGCGTGGTGGCTGCGCGGGTGCACCGCGGCGGCCGGCGGCGATCTGATCGCAGCGGAGGCGGACCATCGACAGGCGCTGCACATCGCACGCCTCGGTGGCTTCCGCGCGACGATCCCGACGCTCATCGGGTCGCTCGCGACGGTTCTGATCGAACGTGGCGCCCTCCACGAGGCGGCGTCGCTGCTGGAGCAGCTGGGAGCAGGCGACCGACCGGTGGTGTGGTTCTCGGTCCCCGGGTTCTACCGTGGCGGCCTGCTGCTGGCGCAGGGCAGGCTGGTGCAAGCGGCCGAGCAGATGCTCGCATTGCAGCGGCGCTTGGAGGAGTGGGGCCTCGACGGAATGCCCTTCATGCAGCCGCGAATCCTTGCCGCACGTGCCATGGCAGGGCTCGGAGACCATGAGCGTGCGCGAGAGTTGGCGGAGGCCGAGCTCGTGCATGCGAAGCGCTGGGGAGCTCCGTGGCCGATCGCACGCGTGTACTGCGCGCTCGCGCTTTCGATGGAGAGCGCCGACCGGATCGCCATGCTGCAACGGGCGGTGGAGATGCTCGAAGGCCACTCGAGGGCGTTGGAGCGCGCACAGGCGCTTTCGGAGCTCGGCATGGCTTTGCGCCGTGCGAGACAGCGTGCGGCGGCGCGCGAGCCGCTGCGCGAGGCGCTGGAGCTCGCGCGCCAATGCGGGGCGATGGGACTCGCCAGGGCCGTCCACCACGAGCTGGAGGCGACCGGGGCGACGGTGCGCCGCTACGCCCCCATCGGGGTCGAGTCGCTGACCGCGAGCGAGCGACGCGTGGCCGAGATGGCCGCCGACGGCATGACCAACCGCGAGATCGCGCAGACGCTGTTCCTCACCGTCAAGACGATCGAGACGCACCTGAGTGCTGTCTACGACAAGCTCGGCGTTCGCTCGCGCCGACTCTTGCCTGGCGCGCTGAACGGACGGCGGGGCGTCGATGGTCTTCCCTCATCTCTCCACGAGGCGGAGCTGCGATGAGGCCGCGCGTCAACATGGGAAGCTACGGTCAGGTGTCACGCCTGCTCCGGCTCGCGACAGCGCGTCGGGCAGCAACCGGCGCGACCCGATGCCGAGCTTCTCGTAAGCGTGGCTCAGATGCGTCTCGATCGTCTTGACGGTGAGGAACAGCGTCTGCGCGATCTCGCGGTTCGTCATGCCGCTCGCGGCCATCTCCGCCACGCGCCGCTCGCTGGCTGTGAGGGACTCGACGCCGACGGGCACGTAGCGGCGCACCGTCGCTCCGGCGGCCTGCAGCTCGCCATGGGCGTGCCGCGCAAGCGCGGCGGCTCCGCACTGACGAGCCAGCTGCAACGCCTCTCGAAGCGGCTCGCGCGCCTCGGCTCGTCGCCTCGCGCGGCGCAGGGCGCTGCCGAGCTCGGCGAGGGCCTCTGCGCGCTGCAAGATCGCGGGCGAGGTCTCGAGCAACGCGACCGCCTGCTCCAGCAGGGCGATGCCGTCAGGGCCTTTCTTCGTGAGTGCCAGCGCCCGATACGCGCGCGCGAGCGGCGAGGAGGCTCCCCAGCGCCGGGCGTGCACAAGCTCCTGCTCCGCGAGCTCGGCCGCCTGCGCGTGGTCTCCGAGGCCCGCGAGCGCGCGTGCCGCGATGAGGCGAGCCTGTATGTACGGCAGGCCGTCCACGCCCCACTCCTCTAGCCGACGTTGAACCGCGAGCAGTTGATCGGCTGCCTGCTTCAGCCTCCCCTGAGCCAGGAGCAGTCGCCCGCGCGCCAAGCCCGGAACCGCGAACCAGACCATCAGCTGATCGGCTTCTCCGAATGCTTCCAGCTCTCTTGCGGCTTCGCGTATCGCGCCGCGGTCGATCAACACGATCGCAAGCGAGGTGGCGAGGTTGGGAATCAGCGTTTGCATGCCGCCAAGTCGTGCGATGTGCAGTGCCTGCCGCCTATCCGCCTCGGCCGCAGCCAAGTCACCGCGAGCGGCCGCGGTGTTCGCGTGCAGCAGCCAGGCGCCGACGAGCTCCGGGGCGGCGCCGCGCTCACGCGCGATGTCAAGCGCCTGTTCCGCCGCACGTTGCGCGTCATCCAGCGCGTCAGCGCTCACCAGAGCCATCATCGTCCAGCCGGGCGCCATCAGCTCCGGCTGCTCGGCGAACAGCTTGCCGTCGCGAAGGGCAAGCCGCGCGAACGCGACACCTTGACCGGCTTCTCCGTGTACGAGGCACCATGCGCTGTCGAAGGCGGCCGCCAGCCGCTCGTCGGCGCTGCCTGGCTCGATGCCGTCGCGGTATCGCGCAAGGCGCGACTTGGCCTCGGCGGGTGCGACCCGTGCGAACGTAAGCAGCTGCGCCTCCGTGCGAAAGGCGCGCTTGAAGACCTGTTCTCGCAAGGCCGCGTCGATCGCTCGCTCCAGCAGTGGAACGGCGCGGCTGATGTGCCCGCCGAGGGCGAGCCACACCGCAAGCAGGCGGGCCCAGCGGCTCAGGAGAGGAGGATTTGCCTCGAGCTCCGCGAGGATCTCCGGCTCGATCGCATCGTGCAGCGCGTGGTCGGAGGCGCGGATGCCCGCGACTATCAGCGCTTGGAGCACGTCGGCGCGCAGCTCGGCGGGAGGCGGCTCGCGCAGCGCGCGCCGCAAGTAGGCGATCGCCGCTCTCGGCGTGCCGTGCGCGAGCGCGCGCGCCCCTGCGTCCAGCAGCGTCTTGACGGTCTCACGGCTGCCGTGCGCGTCGCTGAGGAGGAGGTGCCCGGCGAGACGCTCCGGCGTGGCGCCACGCCTCTGCAGCAAGGTTGCTGCAGCGACATGGGAGGCTGTCCGCTCTCCTGCTGGAATGTTCGCGTAGACCGCCGTGCGGACGAGCGGATGGATGAACCTCAGCGGCTCTCCCGGGTCGAGGAGCGCAGCCGCTCGCAACTCGTCCGCGGCGTTCAGCGTCTGTGCCGCATCCAATCCGTCGAGCGCGGCCAGGAGGCCGTGTTCGCTGTCGTCGCCGAGGATGGCAAGCGAGCGCGCCACGGTGCGCGCATGCGGCGAAAGCCCGTTCAAGCGCATTCGGACAGTGCGTGCGATGCGATCGGGCGCGATCTCGCGCACGGCGCTCGCCTGCGCGGCGCTCGGGACGACCGACTGAGCCGAAAGCGCTCGCAACAGCTCAGTCAGGAGGAAGGGGTTCCCGCCACTGACCGCGTGACACTCGGCCACGAACGGGTCGTCCGGCTCGCTTCTCAGCTCCGTCGCGATCAGGGCACGTGTCGCCTGGCGGCTCAGCGGCTGGGGGTTCATGTGCCCGGCGACGGGGTCGGTCGTGAGCCTGAGCGCACCGAGTGGCGCGCCGGGCTCGGCTGGTCGACATGCCGCGATCAGCAGCAGGGGCAGCTCTTCGAGGCGTGGCAGCAGAAAGGTCAGGAGATCCAGCGACGAGTCGTCGGCCCAATGCACGTCGTCGACGACGAGCAGGAGCGGCTGATGCTCGGCGAAGGCGGCGGTCAGCCAGTACAGGCCGTGCAGAACGCTGAAGCCGTCGACCACACGCGTCTCGTGCCCCTGTTCGGCCCGACTCGGGCTCACGACGCTGCGGGCGGCTGCGGCGGCTCCGTCGAACAGCGCTTCGCGCTCAGTCCCAGCCATCGCCGACACCGGCGGCTCGAAGAGTTGGCGAACCAGCGCGAACGGCAAGCTGCGCTCCAGCTCGGTGCCGCGCGCGGTGAGTATCCGCATGGCCGCGGGTGCGCGATCGCGCGCCGCCTTCAGCAGCCGGGTCTTCCCCAGGCCGGCGCTTGCTTCGACGACCAGGAACCTGCCGGCGCCCGAGCACGCGTCAGCGATCGATGCGTCGAGCTGAGCGAGCTCCCGCTCTCGCTCGAGCAGGCCCTCTGGACCTCGATCCCCTGACGTCGGTTGCAGGCTGCTTCCCCCCTCGGGCCCCCGGCTTTCGCGGTGTGGCGGACGCCGTGGGCCGAGTTGCGTGCGCATCATCGCATCGACCGGCGCCCGAGGCGACCCTTGCTCTCTCCGGCGTCGTCGCGGCTCTCATGGCCGCAGGCTCAGGGGTAGGTCGGGGGGCCGATTCAGGGTGGGAACCCCGTAGCGATCACGGCACCCGACGGGCAGACTTCGGCGTGCTTCTTCGGAAAGGAGGCACGATGTCCTTACCCGCGTAGCAGTTATGATCGAGCATCCGTATCCCTAATTGTCATGCTAACTGGAGGTTCATACATGCATACGGTCCCGGTTGCGCGAAAGGTGTTCCTGGGCGCGGTGGTCGCGCTCGCGTTGCTCGCCGGAGCTTTGGTCGTCTCTGCTCCGAAAGCATCCGCGAACATAAACCAGTGCTCGGCAAACACTGTCTGCGCTTGGTCAAACGAAGGATGGGAAGGCACTTTCTCCTGGTGGGCCCTAAACAGCGGTTGCCATTTTCACGAAGGAAACCCGAGGCTTCGCTCCATTTATAACCGCACGAGCCGGATCATAGAAATACCGGGACGAAGCGAATTCATATCTCCAGGGGAGTTGTATTCACTCAGGGCTGGGCAGAATGCGATAACAGGACAGATATGCACCTGATGCTGGGAGCACTTGGCTTCTGCCGCGTCTAGACGCAATTCAGAGAGAATCCATTAGTCTCACCCAGGGCGGGGGCGGTCGCCGGACCGTCCCCGCCTCACGGGTCGGTCCACGACGTGCGGTCCAGCAGCGGACCCGTCGCGAAGTCGCGGGGGTGCGCTGCGAGCCAGCCGGCGACCGCGTCGCAGCGCGCGACCCACAGCTCGCCGGCCTCGGCACCGGCCGCGCAGCGGGCGAGCACGGCATGCAGCGCGTCGCGCACGCCCTCGGCCATCCACGTGTGCAGCACGAGCACGGCGTGGCTGCCGTCCGCGACCGCCTGGTCGACCGCCGCCAGCAGTGCGTCGCGCACCGCGTCCGGTCCGCCCGCGTCCTCGGATCCGCTGACGTGCGCCCGCAGCGCTGCGAACTGCGGCAGGACGTGGAAGACGTCGACCGCCGGCCACGCGAACGGCAGCACCGCCACGCCGCCGACCAGGCCCGGTGCGCTGCCGGCCGGCGAGCAGTGGCGCACGCCGCGCGCGGCGAGCAGCTCCGCTGTCCCCGGTCCTATCAGGCCGCCTGGCGGGCGGAAGCCGGCGACCTCCAGGCCAATCCCCCGCAGCGCGGCCAGCCCGTGGTCGAGGTTTTCCGCCTCCTGTGCGGCGCTCAGACCGTCCCAGGCCTCATGGCACCAGGCGTGGTAGCCGACCTCATGGCCCGCCGCCGCGATCTCCGCGAGCGCGTCCGGGTAGATCTCGGCGTTGACGCCCTCGACGAAGAACGTCGCGGACAGCCCGGCGCCGGCGAGCTCCTCCAGCACCACCGGGAGCGCGGAGACGACCGACCAGTGGCCGCCGCGCGGCTCGTCCGCTTCACGCAGACCGAGCTCGATCTCGGCCGCCTCGCCGAGGTTGTCGAACGTCAGCGAGACGGCCGCGCGAGCGCCGTCCGGCCACGCGCGACGGCTCATGACCGCAACGCCGAGCTCCAGCGCTCCGGCTCGCGCTGCGCCTGCGCGCGCGCCCAGCGGAAGTGGTGGCGCGCCGAAGCGAGCAGCGCGGGCGCCGTCGCGACGCCCACCGCGACCCACTTGCGATCCGAGCGCCGCGTCTCCAGCAGCGCGCTGCCGACGCCGCCCACCATCCACAGCCACAGGATCGTGTTGTAGGCGGGCAGCTTCGAGGGCGGCAGGCCCTCCGCCTCATCGAGCCACGGCAGCACCCCGCCGCGCAGCGACCAGGGCCAGTTGACGAAGTGCACCGCCGAGCCCGCGATTGCGACCCCGGCGTTGAGCGCCAGCAGTGGCTCGTCGCGCGGTGTGGGCCGCGTTGCGCGCCACATCCAGAACGGCAGCGCGACGAGCCACATCGCGGTCGTGCGCCGTCGTCCCAGGAACGGCTCGAACACGAGCCCGACGCCTGCGGCGCGCTCGAAGCCGTGATGCGCGGCCGTGCCGAGCGCCGCGAGCAGGCTGAACGGCTTCGCTCTCACGGAAGCGACCTCGGTCTCGCGCCAGGGTCGATCCGGTTCGTCAGCGTCCCGATCCCGTCGATCTCCAACCCGACGGTCTGCCCGGGTCTCAGCCAGCGCTCCAGCTCCAGGCCGCAGCAGCCGGGCATCGTGCCGGTCGAGAAGACGTCGCCCGCCGCGAGCCGCTCGCCGGCCGACGCGTGCGCCAGCATCGCGCCGACGTCGTGCTGCGCGCCGGCCGTCGAGCCCTCGCACCACAGCTCGCCGTCCACCCGCACGCGCCCGCTCATCCGCTGCCAGTCGGGCACCGCGTCGGCGGTGAGCACGTCGCAGCCGAGCGAGTTGGCGAACGTCTTGGACTTCACGACGGGGCCGAAGATGGAGCGGCGCGCGTCCGCCGCCTGCACGTCGCGCGCGCTCCAGTCGTTCATGACCAGCCACCCGCCGATCGCCGCGGTGGCCTCCTCGGGAGAGGCGTCGGCGAGCGGCCTGGCGAGCACGAACGCCAGCTCCAGCTCGAAGTCCAGCGCTCTCGTGTGGCTCGGCCACCACATCGCCTCGCCGTCGGCGAGCGTCGCCGTGTGGTTGGCGACGTACATCTCGGGCCGCTCGTAGAACGCCCGCTTCGGCTTCAGCGGCGGGAACGTGCTGCGGGTGACGCTCTCGTACGTCTCCATCGCGCGCACCACGGGCGCCGGGAAGAAGTGCTTCACCAGCATCCGCGCCGAGGGCACGGCATGCGACTCGAACAGCATGAACGCCCGCAGCGAACGCGGCCGGAACGGCAGACCGGCGGCCGCAGCATCGGCGCCGGCGGCCGGGTCCCGCCGGGCGGCGTCGACCGCGGCCGCCGCCGCATCGCGCGTCGCCGCGCCCCCGGCGAGGAACGCCAGCATGTCGTGCGTCTCAGGCTCGATCAGCGCGTCGCCCGTCGGCAGGTAGCCGTTCGCCACCGGCAGCGAGACCCACCGATCGGTCTCGTTGTCGCGGACGATCAGTCCACCGGGCGTGGCGCGCAGCAACATCGCGGCCATCATCCCAGCGCGGTGTCGGCGCTTCGCCGGTTCCGCGGGGTCTCGTACAGGTCAGTGGGACGCGCCACGAGGGATCGGCGGGCTCAGCGCGACGATCGCATGAATCGTGGTGGCATGTCCGTGCTTCGGCCTGAACGTGAGCGAGATCCGCAGCTTGGCTGCGCCGGCGCGGGCGAGCCAGCTCCGCCCTGCTGCAGTCAGTCGTACCGCGACCTGTCTCATGCCCGGGCGAACGCGCTGACGGATCGTGAAGAGCGCTCGACCGGCCGCCGCTCCCTGCCCGGACAGCGTGCCGCTGCTCCTAGCGTACGTGAGCGGCGCGGGGAGGCGGGGGAGGTCCGGGATCGCGCTGCTCAGCTGGTCGCGCATTCCACTCAGGTTCTGCGCGATGCTGCCCGAGAGGTTGGTGAGACTGCTCGCGGGGTTCGAAGACGAGGTCCCGATGACGTGCATGTCCATGAAGGACCAGGATCCCGTGTGGCCGCGGACGGTCGAGCCTTGGGGGCTGCTGGTCACGTAGGTGCCGCTGCCGTGGGCGTGCGCGACGGCGCCGCCGCCAGTCAAGGGAACGGTGGCGTTGACGTTGGGGTCGCTGTGCCACTGGATCGCCTCGTCGGGTTGGCAGCCCGAGCCGGGCGGGTCGGGGCTGTTGGCGATCACGTCTGGCGGACTGGCGCTGATGCGGACGCTCCTCGGGCTGCGGAGGAATGCACCCACGCCCCATTGGGCGTTCGCTTGGCTGGTGATCTTCGCGGTGCAGCTCTCGCCCACGAGCGGATCGACGAAGGTCTCTTTGACCCACCCGTCGATTCGCACCGGACCTGTGCAACTGAGCTGCGCCCCGGCTGCGAAGGCCGGGGTCGTGGTCGCGCAGGTCATCAACCACTCGTACGCCCAGGAGAGATGTCCCGTATAGCCAAACGGTCTCGCCACCGAGATGAAGCCGTAGAAATCCTCCTCGCCCCAGAGCCTCCCTTGGAATCCGAACACCACCTGCACCGGTGTGGCTGCTCGCGCAGACTCCGTGCTGGTCCATGCCATCAGCGGGACCCACGCGGTCACGCAAACAACGCTCGCTAGGACTGCTCCAGGAAAGCGACGCACATCTCTCTCCTGCACCCACGATAACTGGAGGACGGCCGGTCACGTGCAGGCGTCGCTCAGGCCACGAGCGGGCCCGGGGCCAAAACGTCAGTCCGGCTGGGCGGATACCGCGACGATCTCGACGCCTGCGTCCTCGAGCACGTCGACACCGTCGAGGACGGCGTAGCCCTCGCGGTAGAACAGCCGCGCTATGCCGCTGGCCGCGATCAGCTTCGCGCAGGGCGGGCAGGGGAAGTCGGTCACGTAGAGTGTCGCGCCGCTGGTGACCTTCCCGTCGCGCGCGGCCTCGGCAATCAGCCGGGCCTCGGCGTGCGTCACGGTCGACAGCTCCAAGGCCACGCCCTTGTAGAAGTTGCTGCGCGGATCGCCGGCCGCATAGGCGCTGAGCGGATGCGGGCCGTGCGCGTTGCTGACTGCGCGGACGTCCCCGTCGCAGAAGCGGATCGCCGCGCCGACTTGCCGCCACCAGTCGATGCTTCTCGTTGCCGCCGCCTCGGCCGCGTCCGCGAGCTCGGCTACGTCGTCGGCCAGGCCCGTCGTCCGGTGGGCTCTCGGCTGCAGCAACTGGACGGTCTTTGTCTTGTCCCACCGCAGAAAGATGGTGTCGTAGCGGACCTCGTTCCGCGGGAAGAGCCGCTCGGTGAGCTGGTAGCTCACATCCTCGGCAGGCATGACGATCTGCGCCTGCTCGGCGACCAGCTCAGCAGCGCGCTCCGGCGTGAGGATGGCGACGTCGGAGCAGATCGCCCATGCTGCGATCGCGGCTGCCGCCGCGTCGGCGGGAAGCGCGCGGATGTCCTTCGCCAGCGGACGGTAGTCCATGTACAGCTCGGGGCCGACGACGAACATCCGCCGGTCGCGGGCGTGGCGATCGACGAAGCGGCGGTAGCCCTCATGGAGCACAGGGACGTACGCGACCGCGCACGAGGTCATCGGCGCTTGGCGATGTCGTCGATCAGCCCTGGGAGGACGTCAGTGAGCACCGGCCCGAGGCGCTCGCCGAGGACGTCGGCCAGCGCCGGCCCGAGGCGTTCGCCCAGGTGCAGGTACAGCTGGCGGATCCGCTCGCTCGTCGTCACGGCAGCCTGGCGCTCGAGCACCTCGACCTGACCGCACGTCTCGTGCAGTTGCGCGAGCTCGGCGTCGTCATACGAGTGGTCGGCGGTCAGCACGAGCACGTCGGGCCGTACCGCTCTGATGAGGCCCCAGCGCTCGTCGTCCTCGTCCTTCAGATAGATCACGTCGACCGGACGCTGGTGCGCGAGCATCTCCAAGCGCTCGTCCTCTGGCACCATCGGACGGTCCTCGCCCTTGCGCCGGCGGATCTTCGCGTCGCTGTCGACGCCGACCACGAGCACGTCACCGAGCGCCTTCGCCTTTGCGAGGTACTTGACGTGGCCGAGGTGCACCAGGTCGAACGAGCCGGACGTGAGCACGACGCGCAGGCCGATACCCTTCAGGTGGTTCGCGAGTGCATGAAGCTCCTCCAGCGACGTCACGCGCCGCTCGTTGAAGTTCACGTCTGCGCTGAAGATCCCGCTGGTGATCGGCATGGTCGGTCCTCGCGTCGGGCGTCACTACGCGTGCGCGTCGTCACATTCGCGACTGACGCGGAATCGCACGGTGCGCGACGGGCTCGCGTCGAGCGCGACGAAGTGGACGTGCAGGTGCGCGACGCTGCCACCGTTGTAGTGCATGTCCCCGCTGCGCTCCACCGTCGCGGTGGCCAGCGGCGAGAGCAGCAGCTTGAGCTCACGCTTGAGCGCCCACAGCTCGGCGCCTGCCTCGTCCGGCAGCTCGTCGAACGACGCGACGTGAAGATGCGGCACGATCAGATAGTGCGCCGCGGCGCCCTCGTAGGGGTAGTCGTTCTGCGTCACGTACCAGTGTCTGCCCGCGAGCGCAATCGGCTCGCGATGGTGCGCCGCGAAGTGCTCAGGGCAGAACACGCAGACGCCAGCCGCCTCGAGCTCGCGCATGTAGCTCCGCTGCGCCTCGCTGCGGGCGGCGTCGAGGTGATAAAGCACGTCAGTGGCGGCGGGCATAGGTGCGGAAGATGAAGGAGTAATCGTTCTCGGCCAGCGGTTCGCTCTCGTCAACGTACTGCCATTCGGCTGGCGCCAGGGCGGGGAAGAACGTGTCTCCGACGGCTTCGGCGTCGATCTCGGTCGCGTAGACGCGGTCGGCGAACCGCAGCGCCTGGGCGTAGACGGCGCCGCCGCCGATCACGAAGCAGTCGCGTGCGCAGGCTGTCAGCGCCGCTTGCAACGTCGGGTACACCTCCGCGCCTTCCGGCCGGAAACGCGGATTCCGGCTCAATACGACGTTGGTGCGTTCGGGTAGCGGCCGGAAGGCGTCGGGCAGCGACTCGAATGTCTTGCGGCCCATGATTACGGTACGACCAAGCGTCAGCTCGCGAAAGCGGCGCAGGTCGCTGGGGAGGTGCCAGGGCAACCGTCCCTGGTGGCCAATCACATGATCGCGGCTGTGGGCGACGACGATAGAGATCATGCGGGTCATGTAAGGACCGGGATGCCCGGGATCGCCGGGTGAGGTTCGTAGTCGAGCAGCTCGAAGTGGTCGGCGCGAAAGTCGTGGATGTCTGCGATCCGCCGTCCCGCCTCGGTGAGCTGCAGCGTTGGCAGCGGGCGCGGCTCGCGCGCGAGCATTTCGTCGACGGCGTCCAGCTGGTTGACGTAGATGTGCGCGTATCTGATCGAGTGCACGTACTCGACGAACTCGTGCCCGGTCAGCTGCTCCAGCATCAGCCCGAGCGCGGTGTATTGGACCATGTTCGACGGCACGCCGATCGGCGTGTCGCCCGAGCGCTGGTCGTGCAAGAGGTGCAGCCCGTCGGTGAGGACGAGCGCGTGCACCCATCCGTGACAGGGCGCGATCGTATTGCGCGACTTGACGCCCCGCTCGCGGTGGTTCGCCTGCGGAATCCACGGGTCCACCACGGCGGTGCGGTCCAGCGGCAGATCGCGCAGCTTGCGCACGACGTGTTCGAGCTGGTCGAAGCCCTCCGGGTCGCCCTCGAAGTCAGTCGTGAAGTGCCGGAAAGCGTGACCGTAGGACCCCGGGCCGAGGTCGCCCGGCGCGAGCCCGCGGCTGGCCGTCTTGGCCTCGGTCGCCCACGGTCCCCACCAGTCACAGCCGAACGCCGCCAGCTCGTCGAGCGTCCGCGCGCCGTTAATGAAGGCGCAGAGCTCGCCGATTGCCTTGCCGGCGAAGCCGCCGATCGAGCGCTCGGTCACGACCGCGGCTCCGCGCTCCATGCGGAAGCGCATCTGGCAGGCGGTGAGCACGAGCGCGTCGACGCCCTGCTTCGTCGGCTCCCGCGTCCCGCGCGCCCGAATCGCGGTGAGCATGTCGCGATACTGGGTGGCGGGAGGGCGCTGGTCGAAGGGGAGGTAGCTTGGCAATGACTCGGCGCGACGCTAACGCCCGCCGAGCGCTCCGGCGGGCTGATGGGGACCGATTCTGCCAGCGTTCGCGGACAGGCTCGCGCCGGCCGATGGGGGCGCCCAGAGCGCCGCTTCCGCCCGTGCGTCCCTCTGGCAGACTGGCCTGCCGATGATCCAGGATGCGCCGGTCACGCTGCGTGTGACCCCGTCGACCGCGGGTGATCCCACGGCGCTGCTCGAAGCTCTGCTCGAGCAAGCGAGCCATCAAGACGAGCCGTTGCGCGTCAACTTCCGTGCACTGATGCCCGCGGTCTCGGCGACCGAGCGCAGCACCCATCTGATGCACCCGTATCCGGGCAAGCTGCTGCGCCAGATCCCAGCGCTGTTCGCCGGCGCCGATCAGCTGTCGCGTCCGGGCGACGCGGTGCTCGACCCGTTCTGCGGGTCGGGGACGGTGCTGCTGGAGACGCAGATGGCGGGACGCCGTGCGATTGGCTGCGACACCAATCCCCTGGCGTGCCTGATCTCGGCGGCCAAGACCACTCCGCTGGCGCCAGCGCGGGTCGAGCACGCGTGTCGACGCGTCGTGCGCGCGGCGCGCGACGGCGAATCGGAGTTGTCTGTGGCGGCGCTCGCCCACGTAGGGCGCTGGTACTACCCGCAGATGCTGGCCCCGCTGGCCGCGCTGCGCGCTGCCGTGGCGAGGATGACGGATCCTGAGCTGCGGCGCTTCTTCGAGGTCTGCTTCTCTGCGACCGCGCGCGCCGTCAGTCTCGCCGATCCGCGCGTCCCGGTCCCGGTGTTGCTGAACCCGCAGCGGTATCGCGAGGACCACTGGCTGCATGGTCATGCGAGCAGGCGGCTCGAGGAGCTCCGCACGGCTGATGTGGCCGAGGTGTTCCGACAGACCGTTGCGGCCAACCTCGCGCGGCTGAGCTGTCTCGACACCGCCGCGCCGGACGTCGTCGTGCTCGACGGCGACGCGCGCGAGCTCCCCGCGCGGCTGGGCGCCGCTGGGCGACAGCACGTCGATCTCGTGATCACCTCACCGCCCTACCTCGGGGCACAGAAGTACGTGCGGGCATCGAGCTTGGGGCTGCGCTGGCTCGATCTCGTGCCCGATGGCGAGCTGCAGCAGCTGGCACGCCGCTCGATCGGCCGCGAGCACTTCAAGCAGTCGGAGTACGACGAGCACGTCTCGTGCGGGCTGCCCGCAGCCGACGCGCTGATCGATGCCGTGCGTCCGTCGAACCCGCTCCGAGCGCACCTCGCCTCTGTGTACATCCGCGAGATGCGGGATGCTGTATCCGGAATGTGGTCTGTTCTGCGTCCCGGGGGTCACGCGGTGCTTGTCGCTGGCGGGAACCGGCTGTGCGGCCGGTCGTTTCCGACGCCGCGCTACCTGGAGCAGCTAGCCCACGAGCAGGGGTTCGTGACACGGATGACCCTGCTCGACCGGATCCGGTCGCGCGGCTTGATGACGCGCCGGAACGGCTCGTCCGGCCTGATCGCGGAGGAGTGCGTGTTGCTGCTCGAGAAACCGGCATGAGCGCCGTCGGCGCACGTGACGATCTGTACAGAAAGATCAAGGTGCTCAACGAGCACCTGTGGGACGGCCGCGCGTGCAGACCCGACGTCGAGGCTTGGCTCGGGAACTTCCTGCCCGATGACGTGACCGGGCCGAGCGAGCGGCTCCACGCGCTGTACCTGCTCTCCCAGTTCATCTACTTCGCCAAGCGCGAGGTTCGTCAGCTGCTGCGCACGCTCTACCGCGACCTCTATCGCGCGCCGATCGTCGCGGAGTACCGGCGGAAAAACGGCGACACGCTCGACGCGGGGGCGATCGCGGCGGCAGCCGGCGCGGCGCTCGAGTCGACGCGTTTCATCGGCCTCGGCAATCCGGCCGAGAGCGGGACGCACCTCCTCTACAGCTTCCGCCAGGAGAACGATCTGCCCATCGGCCTGTTCAAGTCGATCCCGGACCTGTTCGACCGCAGCATGGCCGACCCGGCGGTGCGGTTGGCCGAGCCGGGCGTGCGCCGCTTTGTCTTCATCGACGACTTCTGCGGGACCGGCACCCAGGCGATCCGCTACTCGCACAACGTGCTGGGAGTGCTGCGTGACGTCGAGCGGCGCTACCGCAAGAGATTTCACGTGAGCTGCCTGATGCTCGCCGCCCGCACCGACGCACTCGAGCGCGTGCGCAGAGAGGCGAACTACGACGCCGTTGACGCCGTGCTCCAGTTCGATGACTCCTACCGCTCTCTGTCGCCCGGGTCCCGTCATTTCAAAGACGTCCCGAACGGCGTCACGCGGGAGTTCGCGGGCGCGATGGCCCGGACGTATGGACTGCGGCTCGACCCGCAGGATCCGGTTGGCTTCAAAGGCAGCGAGCTGCTGCTCGGCTTCGACCACAACATCCCCAACAACACCCTGCCGGTGATCTGGTGGGACACGCCGCCGTGGAGGCCGATCTTCCCGCGCTACTCGAAGAACTACGGCCCATGACCGGTGGCGTCGCTCGCAACCCGTTCACGATCACCAAGGCGACCGACCTCTCGGACGACCAGATCGAGTCGCTGTGGGTTGACTTCCAGACCGATGGCGGCTTCTACGCGTTGGCCGATCCGACCTCGCCGATGCCGCGCATGCTGCTGAGCGGGAAGGGCGGTGGTCGCACCCATCTGATGCGGTATTTCTCGGCCAAACTCCAGTTGCGCCGGGCGCAGGCGGAGGGGCGCAGCGTGCTGGACGACGGCTACGTCGGCGTCTACACCCGGCTCGGCGGACTCAACAGCGGGCGGTTCAGAGGCAAGGGCATCGGAGGCGAGGTCTGGGCGGACGTGTTCGCCTACGCGTTGGACCTGGAGCTCGCGCAGAGAAACCTCGAGACAGCGCAGACGACGTTCGCCGATGTGCCTGCGCTGCGCGAGCGGGGCGGGGAGATCGCGGCTTCCGTGGCCGCCGTGTTCGACGCATATCCAGGCGAGCCGCCACGGTCGATCGACGAGCTCATCGACACGATCCGCGGGATCAGAAGCGAGCTCGATCTGCAGGTGAACAACGCCGCTATACAGCGCAAGATCAAGCTCCTGATCCGCGTCACCCGTGGTCGCCTGGTGTTCGCCGTCCCGCAGATCCTGGTGGAGGCGATCGCCCCGCAGGGGGCGTTCACCTGGCTCTACCTGATCGACGAGCTGGAGAACGTCACCGAGGAGCAGCAGCGCTATGTGCAGACGCTGATCCGCGAGAAGGAGGCGCCCGCCTCGCTCATGCTCGGATCCCGCCTGTACGGCTTTCGCACGCGCATGACCTACAGCGCAGACGAGGAGAACAAAGAGGGCTCGGAGTACACCGTCTTCCACCCGGATGAGACGTACGTCGAGCAGTTCTCGAAGTTCAGACGCTTCTGCGCGCACCTGGTGGCGCAGCGCCTGCTCGAGTCCGGCTACCAGGCCGAGCAGAGCAGACGCCGTGGAGCGTCCGACTCTGCAGCGCGCCGAACGGCGCTGGCCGCTGAGCTGCCGCGGTTCTTCTTCGAGTACCAGGCGACGAGATTCGGCGAGGCCGAGACGCGCTTCGTGCACGACGGCGGGCCGCCGCGCCACCTCGCGCGGCTTGCCTCGCAGCTCAGCGCAGCGAACATTCCGGAGACGGAGGCGCGCGCCATCGTCGAAGCGCTCGCATTCGACGGCTATCCGCTCGTCGAGCAGCTCAACACCTTCCTGTTTCAGCAGGTGTGGTCGCGGAGCGGGCGCGACCTGGAGGCGGCCGCGAGTCGGATCGGGGAGCAGGGCCGCGCGTTCGTCGCGGGCGGCGCGTCCGGGCGTCATGCCGCCGCGTTCAGAGAATGGCGCTCCGACCTGCTCGCGCAGCTGCTGTTCGCCTACGAGCGCAAGCAGCGCTACCTCGGATTCGACACGTTCGTGCGGATGGCGGCCGGCCTGCCGCGCCACCTCGTGCTGATCTTGCGCAACGTCTACAGAGCGGCTGAATTCAATGGCGAGTCACCTTTCAATGACGAGCCGATCAGCGAGGCCGCCCAGCGCGACGGCGTCATCGAGTCCGCCAACTGGTTCTACGACGACGCCAAGCCGATGGGGCCGATCGGCGAGGAGGTCCAGGAGGCGGTTACGCGCCTCGCCGACCTGTTCCGCGCGCTGCGCCTCTCCGACAAGCCCGTCGAGGTGGGGCTGACCACGTTCGCGGTCAACGCCAGCGAGCTGACGGATGCCGCGCGCGAGACGATCCGCGTCGCCACCGAGTGGTCGATGCTGATCCGCTGGCGGAAAGGGCGGCGTGACAAGAACACGCGCGCGGTGCTCGATATGTACCAGCTCAGCCCGATGCTGTGCCCCCGCTGGGACCTGCCGCTCGTGCGCCGCGGCGTGACCGAGTTCAGCGGCCAGGAGGCGAACGCGATCTTCGACCCGTCGTGCAGCGGCGACTTCGCCGCCGTGCACAGAGCCCGGGTCGCGCGGGTCACGGCGCCGTTCCGTACTGAGCGGGACCCGGCCGCTCCGCAGGCGTCGCTGCTCGGGGACGGGTAGCGCGGTCGTGCGACTCGACTACACGGCTCTCTACAAGCGTCACCTGACACTGGATGAGGTCGCGGCGGAGTCGGCGTCGTGGGGTTGCTTCCTCTCTGCGTTCAACGCCACCGAGCGCGTGCGGACGGTGTTCGACGTGGTGCGGACACCGGCTGAGCACAAGCACTGGCTGGTCCACCCGGAATACTGCTTCGATCCGACGCAGATCCCGAGAGGCAGCTTCACGTCCGAGAGCCTCAATGAGGCGGAATTCTGGGACAGATGCTGGGCGCCGGTCCAGGCGGGCGTCGACTCGGGCCGTCCGATCTGCGTCGACCTGACCGGCTTCATGCGGCCACACTTGATGTACCTCACGCGCAAGCTGTTCGACGCGGGCGTCGAGTCGTTCTGGGCGCTCTACAGCGAGCCACAGCTCTACCGCAGAGCCGAGCAGGCAGTCTTCACCGCGGGCTCGGTCACCGAGGTGCGCCAAGTCGCTGGCTTCGAGGGCATCCACCGGTCCGACGAGGACACCGATCTGCTGATCATCGGAGTCGGCTACGAGGACGAGCTGATCCGGCGCGTCGCGGAGCTGAAGCGGACGGCGTCGCGCAAGCTGCAGCTGTTCGGGCTGCCGTCGCTGCAGCCGGACATGTACCAGCAGAGCGTCCTGAAGGCCGCGCGGGCAGCTGATGCGCTCGGTGCCTCCCCCAAGGACGCGGTCATGTTCGCGCCCGCCAACGACCCCTTCGCGACCGCGCAGGAGCTGCGTGAGCGCGTGGAGCGCGAGCAGCAGAGCGGCTCCTTCGCAAACCTGTACCTGGCCGCGCTCGGCACCAAACCGCAGGCGCTTGGGTTCGCACTCTTCTACCTCAGCGAGTGCCGCAACGGCCCGACGAGCATGCTGTTTCCCTACGCGCAGACGTATTCACCCGATTCTGCGGAGGGGCTTGCGCGCACGTGGCTCTACGAGGTACGACTGCCTCGACCCTAGGGGGTCAGGTTTCGGAACCGAGACTCCGAATGCGATTGGCAAGGTAGTCGCCGTGAATTTGGCGAGGTAGTCCAAGCTGCGCTTCGGCCGATGGCGAGACCCGGACTCGAACCGGGGCCACTACGATTTTCAGTCAGCGGCGAGGACGCGGACGATTGGCGCGGTCTGCAGAGGCTTGCCTGAGCTGAGGGGCGCCGGCGATCCCAGCGGATTCCAGGCGATTCGTGGGGCTTTGGGTCACCGGGCGGGTGGCGGGTGACCCAATAGCGTCAGAAGCTGGCGAGAAAGCGCGCTGGGTCTATGACGGCGATCCCGGCGAGCTGCGCGTCGAGCAGGTCGCGGTCGAGCGACACGATCGCATCGGCGTTCGCCGCTCGGGCGAGCGCGACGAGGTAGTCGTCGTCGGCGTCGCGCACATGCCCGCCGGCGTCATCGGGATCTGGATGGTGTTCGCTTCGCGCAGCGAACGCCGCGACGTAAGCCGCGCCGCGCTGGTGACCCGTTCGGTGCGCGAACTTCGGTCGCGATAGAACCCCGTCCAGTTCGGCGAGCAGTCTCGGCGAAACGACCATCGCGAAGCGTTCGTCCCCCCAAGCTGCGACGAGCTGAGCCGGCCCCGCATCGGGACTGCCCACGAACGCCGAGATCAGGACACTCGGGTCGACGACGGCGCGCTTCACGTAGCGCGACGACGCTGGGCCTTGCGATACGCGCGGACCTCTTCGACCGCGAGGCGGTCAGCCTCGTCCGGTGGGAGCGTCCCCAACGCGCGCGACTCGTCGAGCGCCTTCATTCCGAGGTAGACGGCAAGCGCGTCCTCCACGACTTGCGCGTCACTCTTCTCGGGAGCGGTGCTGTCCATGTCCCGCGCACGGCGGATCAGCTCCTCATCGAGCGGCAGGTTGATGCGGCGGGTGGCCATGACGTGAAGGTTACCGCCGAGCCGCTCAGCATCAGGCGATGTCAGCGTCGTCGGTGCTGCCGAACTCGTCAAGGGTTTTCTCCGACTGGTGGCCCTCCGCGTTTCATTGGACATGCTGCTGGAGCCCAATTCCTTAGCATCGACGCGGAGATCGATCCCGTCGTTCGACGCATCTTTCTCCCGAACTGTGCGCTGGTCAGCCCGAGACACCGACTAGAGGCTTGATGTGGGTTTGGTCGGGCAGGGTCTGGCCGGCCGGGTAGAGAACAGGGTCTCCAGCCCGGCAACCTCGTGATTGGAGCACGAGATGTCCGCATCGCTGGAGACCCTGGTTGTTGCAGCGTACGTGTTCGCCGCGTCGTTCTCGATCCCTCGACCTGGCCCGCAGGGCGCTGTCACCGATCCAGAGTTGGTCGCGCTCGCGGTCGCGCAGGCCGCGACCGGGTTGTGCTCGGATCGTCAGTTCCTCGGGACGATCGGCCGGCTCTTGCCCGGCTGGTTCCCGCGGCTGCCCGGATCAATCGCAATACAACCGGCGATTGCGCAGGCTGACGCCGTGGATCACGACCACGCAGCTGATGGTCGCCGAGCTGGTCGCCGAGGGCCAGGTGCGGCTTGTTGACGGCACGCTGATCTCCTGCGCGAACTATCCCGGCTGTGCGTCACGCAGCGAGTTCGCCGGCCATGCCAGCTACGGCTACTGCCCATCAAAGAGCGAATTCGTATGGGGCATGCGCCTCGTGCTCATCAGCGACCGCAAGGGCGTCCCAGTCGGCTATGACCTCGTCGGACCGAAGACCGGCCAAGAACGCCAGAGCGCGCTCGAGCTCGCCGCCGCGCACCCCGGCAGCGTCCTGTTTGCCGACAAGGGCTTCTGGGGCCGGGAATACGCGGCATCGATGGACCTCATCAACCTCGACATCATCACCCCGGAGCGTCACCGCCTCGGCCAGCGCCCGCCGGCCGAGATCGCCAAGGCCCGCATCCGACTCGTGATCGAATCGGTCTTCGCCAACCTCAAAGGCCAGATGCGCCTCGGCACCCACCTCGCCAAGACGCTCCCCGGCCTCGCCCAACGCGTCGCTCAACGCCTCCTCGCGCTCACCATCGGAATCTTCCTCAACACCCTCACCGGCCGACCCGCCCGCGCCCTCGCCGCCTACGACGGACGCTAAACCCACATCAGGCCTCTAGTCCCCCAAGGGGGTCAGAGCCAAAGGTGGGCCGTTGAGGACGACGTTGACTACGACCCCCGACCCCTATCCGACGAGGAGTTTGCGCGGGCCTATGAGACCGCAACGGAGCAGGCGGCCTCTTCGTAGCCAGTTCATTTAGGCAGCGAGATACGTCCGCTCTCCACAGCTTCGTTGGCGCGCCGCCCAGCTCTCTCCTGCTGCCTGGACTCGAACTGGGCACACCTCGAATCTGACTCGTGTCGTCGATGTTCGAGGAGCCACATCTCAGCACTCCATTTTCGAGTCTTGCCGCGCCACGGGGGGTTTCGAGCTCCGCGCCGATTTCCGTAATCGAGAACCTGTGCAGCAGACAAGGTGGTTTTGGTCCCAGAGTGGTCCTGGGACCAATACACAGCGCTCCAACGCCTTGCCGCGAAGCGGTAAAACCATCGAGATAGCAGGGACTTTGCGATGGCGAGACCCGGACTCGAACCGGGGACACCACGATTTTCAGGCACCTCGAACGGTGCTGGTCGTATGCGGGGATTTGCAGGCAGATGTGGGATCGCGGTCAGCGCCTCGGGTGGCCGAGATGCGTGCAGATACCGGTGGTTTCCGGTGGGTTTTGGCCACGAAGAGGCGGCTCGTGGCCAAAACCCTGGCCTGAGCCTAGCCGCTGTAGCACCTTCGCGCTACACTCGTGCACATGGCTCACGAGGTGTCCGTCCGCGACCTTCGCAACAGCACCGCCGCGGTGGTCGCTGCGGTGCGTGCCGGCGAGGAGCTGACGCTGACGGTCAACCGCGAGCCGGTTGCCGACATCGTCCCGCACGTCGAGCGCCGCAGCCCGTGGGTGGCCTCGTTGGAGCTGCGTCGCATCGTCCGCGAAGCGCCGGCCGATGCCGGCCTGCTCGACGACCTCGCCGAGATCCGCGGCGCGCTGGTCGAGGACGAGTGAGCCGGGCGATCGCGGACACATCGGTCTTCATCGCGATGGAGACCGGCCGACAACTCGGCGAGCTCCCCGACGAGATCGCGGTCTCCGTCGTCACGGCCGCCGAACTCGAGCTCGGCGTCCTGCGCGCGAAGGACACCGACACCCGCGCCCGCCGCCTCGCGACGCTCGCACAGGTCCGCGCGACCTATCCGCTCCTGCCGGTCGACGCAGAGACCGCGAGCTGCTTCGCGCGCATCGCCGCCGCTGAGCTGGAGGCCGGCCGACGCATCCGCCGCCACGACGCCTGGATCGCCGCGACCGCACTGCGACATGGGGTCGCGGTAGCGACCCAGGACGCCGACTTCACCGCGTTTGACGTGGTGGATGTGATTCGCGTCTGACCCTCGTCCGCTGCGTCTCGCGGCACGAGTTCGGTGCCGCACTGTCAACGCCCGAACGGCCGAAGACCCATGATGACCGTGGGCTGCACGCGCGGGAAGTCATCGAGCGCAGGCAGGCGGCCGCGAGGTGGCCCACCAGAGCACTTATAACGCCGAATCGAACGACGTACCTCAACCCACGGGACGCGCATTGAGCGGCCTGGCTGTGGGGCGTTGCGGCGACGCAAGCCGCCTCTCGGACCATTGTGCCGCGCTTCGTGCCTCAGGGTCAAGCCAGCCCCTTCAGTCGGCCGGCGTCGTCGGCCGTGGTTACACCAAAGCAGCTACCTGTGTCGCATCCAGAGGAGTTGTGGTGAGACGACCATGACAAAGCGATGGTCGCGCCAGGCGGCGACGAGCTGACCGGGACCGGCGTTACGACTGCCCACGAACGCCGAGACGAGGACACTCGGGTCGACTACGGCGCGCTTCACGCGCGGCGGCGGCGCCGGGCCTGACGAACTGCCCGGACGTCTCGACGGCGAGGCGGTCGGCCTCGTCCGGCGCGAGGGGTGCCCTGCGCCCGCGCGTCATCGAGCGCCTTCATGCCGAGGTAGACGGCAAGCGCGTCCTCCACAACCTGCGCGTCGCTCTTCTCGGGCGCGGCGATGTCCTGCTGCCGCGCCCGGCGGATCAGCTCCTCATCGAGCGGCAGGTTGACGCGGCGGGGAACCATGGCAGAAGGCTACCGCTGCCGGAGGGATAGAGCGTCCAACGCTAGTGGCGTCTTCCGGCATCGACGTCATCCACAGCGACCCAAAACGGGTGAAGCGCGTCGCCATCGTCACCGTCAGCTCGCTCGATCGCCTCCAGCGTGCAAACGAGTCCCCATGCGCGCTGCTTGCCGCTTCCTTTCCATGGGCGCGGCTCGATCAGCCGGAACTCTTCCATCAGAGGGAGAACTTGGTCCAAGACTCGACCTGAGTCCTGCCGAAACCGAAGCTGAATGACGTTCTCCGACAAGAACGTCGTGCGCCGGAAGACGTTGAGGACACGATGGACCAATTTACGAACGTCGCCATCCGGAACCTCGATGGGCTCCAGCGGCGACTCTTCGCCAGATTCACTGACCTTAATCCCAAGTTGCTCAAGCACAAAACGGATGCGGTCAGGAGAGTACTCGCGCGCTTCTTCGCCATCGTCTCCCACAACGCGTACGGCGTCAATCTGGCAGTCCACGATCCGCACGTCTGTATAGGTCGCGGACCGGTCGAATGAAATTTCGCCTAGGGCACATTCTTCGAGGTCTACTCGGTCCCATCTAACGTGGGCCAAGCTGACGTTTACAAAGGAACCCTTCCGAAACACGACATTCGTAAGCGCCTTTCCCTCATGGACCAGGCTCGTATATGCCAGATTGCCTTCGATCACCAGCGGCTCTGTGGGAACCACCCCGTCCAGCAGGAAAGGAACAATCGTCCCGGCGTTGATCTGCAAGTACGTTGGACGCCACTCTCGGCGCACAAGGTCGGTCAGTCCTTGGATGACGTCCCGAACAACTTCGGGCGTTCGGTCGATCAGTGCGCAAACGTATCGAGCCGTTGCATCGGGCAAGTGCGCGATGCTGAGCAGATCATGGGACACGGCCTCGCCTTCTCCCTTAAGGCGGACCAGCCGGTCTCTGAGCGCGTACGCCATGAACCAGTCACGGAACTCCTCGTGATCGAAACTCCGCGTGTCGACAGCATCGTCCTCCGGACGCGTGAGGAGTACATGCATCTGCACCATCTGAAGGATTTGCTGACGCTGGACGGGCTCAATATTCCACTCGTCAAACAGGAGCGTCGTCAGGGTTTCGAGCACGTCGAGGTCTATAGTCGATCGCTGTGAACGGAACATCTCCTCTGCGACATCGGCCAGCAGGCGCAGATGCTGTTCCTTGTCAAGGAAGGGCTCGCCTGTGTCCTTCTGCTTCCACTTCTCGGCGACCTCGCGCTCGACAAACGCCTCGATTACTGCGCCTACTCCTCGGAGTGGCTCGTCCATCCCGCGAATAAACTCCCCTGGTGCCATGTCGTAGAGGAGCAGACCGCGCGCCACTTGGGCAAGGAGAAACGGTCGCGTGAGCATGGGATGATCAGGCGATCCAAGTTCATCTACGATGCACTGGTAGCTCGTGCCTGCGTTTTCAAACGCACGGCCTTCAATGCGTACGCCGCTGAGATAGGTGCGACCCTCGGGTTCGCCCCATGGCTTTAGGCTAATCTGTGCGAATTCGCAGTCGGCAGCCCCCACACGGCTAAACAGACGCGCACGCCGCACATAGTCGTCGGTGTCAAAGAAGGTTCGGCGGGAGGCGGCCACGATGGTTCCGCGGCCGTCCATCTGCTGCACGAGGACCGCCAAGGCGCCCAACGCATCGGATCCACCCTGCTCTGCCGCAAGCTCGTCGAAGCCGTCAATGGCCAAGACGAGTGCCTTATGGCGAAGCAGGCGGACGATCGCAGGCATCCACAAGCCAGATACGCGCAACTCGCCCAGGTCTCCCATCAGGGCTTCCGAAAGGCGCAACAGCTGGCGGCCTTGGAGATCTACGTGCCAGAACACGTATCCGGATTCGGCTCTGAGGAACCGTTGGGCTTGATCTTGCTGGAACTGCCTCAGCAGCGCCGTCTTGCCTTGGCCGGCGTCGGCTGTGAGGAACACCACGCGTGATACGAACGCGGGAGCAACGGTGCTCTCCGCCTCGAGCAGTGCGAGCGCGCTGTCACGCCGTGTTGCTTCCGAAGGACTGTCGAGGGCGCCCGTGCTGTCGACATATGCTGGCACGGGTTGTCGCTTGCTGAGAATGCGCTCGGCGAGCGTTGGAAGTTGGGCGAGGTGGTGGACCAGGAACCGCCGGTACGTCATTCGCTCGCCTTCAATCTCGACAAGCGTCCGCTCGTTCTCGTCGACAAGGATGGTGAACGCGATTTCTCTGCCTGCACGCTCGAAAAGGCATTGCCCCGTCTTCTCAACGATGACCTCATCGTCGTCATCCGCGAAAGCGGCGAGGTCCGCTCTCACCTCTGAGAGATCGACGCTCATGCTTCGGTCCAAGCCTGCTGCGCCACGCCGAGTTCAAGGAGCTCGGTGCGGTAGAGGCTCTCCGCTACGTCGCTCGATCGCACCAGGACGACCTGCTCTGTCGCTCGAGTGGTTGCCATTGCTACTGCTGGAAGGATGTCGAGATCATCGGAGAGCACGACGATGGTTGACCCTTGTTCGGCGAGCGCGAGGGCATCGCAGCACAGCAGGGTGTCGACCATCTTCTGCTCATGCACGACAAAGGCGTCTGCGTTGGTCGCGGTGCAGGCTTCGGCGGGGCAGAGTCCGCTGGATCTTCGGCTGATTCGGCGAAGGTGATCGATAGGGCACGACACTGAGTGTGCGCAACCATCGGGTCGAGGCTTCTCGGCCAAGCGGAGGCTCGGCAACCCACGCCGAACGCGGAAGGTGTGGCCCCATTCGAGGCGCGGCACAGCGATGAGCCGCGTCACAAGCGAGACATCTCCGCGGAGGAGGCCTGGCGCGAGCGGATGAGGCCTTGGGAAGTAGTCCGAGCCAAGCGCCGCCTGGAGCTGTGAGCCACGATTTGTCAGGAGGCCATCTTGCAGCCAGCCGCCATAGAGCCGCACTTGCATCCAGTTGGCTTCAGGGGCGGCCGCTAGACCGAGGGACACCATCTCGTTAACGCGATGGCGAACTTGTTCGCGACGTGAGGGATCACCCACGTAGAAGTTGTCGTAGTCGACGAGTATGGCGCAGACGCCGCTGGGACTAGCCGAGCCCGGCTTGCTGTCCGAGGGCAACGAGGCCACCATGCGCGCCAAGGATATGCTGGCACTTAGCGCGATGTCGCACTGACAGGAGGTCTGTCGGGCAAGACATGGCGGTGCGCTGGCGCTACCGGAGCCGCGCAGTAGGTGGGCCGGCGCGATCTCAAGCCCTAGCGCCAGACGCGTCACCACGCACGCCGGGATCGCGGCGGGCTGCTGCCCGGGGAACGGCCCGTGCCAGATGGTCCGGCAGCGCTCGCACCACCAGGGTGCGCGGTCCTCGGGCCAGCCTGGCTTCGGCTTGAGGTCGTGCGGCCCGAACCGGCAGGGACGAGGGCTATCGGTCATCGCCGTCGCGTGCCGGCGTGCCGGAGCGCAGCGACTCGCGTTGGCGCTCGTAGACGGCGACCAGCTCGGAGAGCGGCAGGCGCAGGCCGGCCGCGAGCTTGAGCAGCACGCGGAACGTCGGGTTGATCTCGCCGCGCTCCAGCGAGCCGACGTAGTTGCGATGCAGGCCGCTCTCGGCGCCGAGCTCCTCCTGGGAGAGGTCGCGGCGGGCGCGCAGCTCCAGGAGCGCTCTGCCGAGCGCGTGCAGCTCGGGGGTGCGCTTCCATTGCACGCATGGCGCCCTGGTCGGGCGCGACTGGTGTCCCGACCCTCGGTCGGCAAGAATCGTCTCCGGCATCGGAAGGCATCCCCTTTCGGTGCTCGGCCGGGGGCGGTGTCCGCCGCTCCCGGCCAACCTTGTCGCTGTCGTGCTGAACGCTAGGTCCGTGCGGGGGCCTCCGGGAAGCCGGAACGCCAGCGTCCTGACCGTCTGAGGTCGCCAGGGGCCCAGGGTTTCGGCCACGAATTGGCCACGAAGCGAGAAACGGGCGCGTCGGTGCTCTTTTCTGCGGCGCGCCCGAGCAAGAAAAAGCGCTGGTTTCCAGCGCTTTCGGGCGATGGCGAGACCCGGACTCGAACCGGGGACACCACGATTTTCAGCCACCACGCTTCCGGAGGAGGAATAGAGCCGATTTGCAGCAGCTCCGCGAGCATCGATGCGGCTGCGCCCGCAAGGCGGATGCCTGTGGTTACCGGCCGATTCGGGTGGGTTCTGGTCTCAGCGCGCGGGGCTGGGACCAATACCGCCCACGTCCGTCATCGCACCCGCGGCTTACGGTTGCCGACCGCGGCACCGTGCGGCAGTCTCTCCCGCCGATGTCGCTAGGTGCACCAGGACAGTCCGATCGCTTGCTCAGAGAGATCAGGGAGGCTCGCGCGCAGCTCCCGGCCGAACATCGGAACCTGCTCGCGCAGATCGGCACGCACGAGGGCGTGATCGAGGATTGGCCGACCGGGGTTCAGGACCTGTTTCGCTCTGTGCAGGAAGTGCCGCCCTCAGACGCTGCGCTCGTCAACGCCGCGGCGGTGTGGCTCGATGGGCTCCGCGCCGTTGTCTTCAACGGGCCTCTGATGCAGGCCGCGACGTCGGGGCTCACGGACGCGTCACGCAAGCAGCTCGTCGCTTACATCGCATGGCACGAATACGGGCACGCGCTGAGCCTGACGCGCTCGACCCACGAGCAGCGAAGGAGCGGCGTACGCCTCCTCGGCTTGCTCAGCGACGGGATGCGCGCCTCGATCGACTACCCAGGCGGATACGGCCGCCTGCAGGTGTTCGATGAGATCATCGCTACCGTGTATGCCCTGCTGATCTCACGCATCCGAACGGATGGCTACGGTGTTCCGGAGTTCCTGCACCCGGAGATCGTCCAAGCGTTCAAGGAGGTCATCCCGTGGCCCCCGAGCCAATGAGAGAGCCCCAGACAGCAGCGTTCCCCGCGACGAAGATCGCGCCTTTCCTGCGTGCGGTAGTCGACCCGGAGGGCAAAGGCGACCTCACGCCAGAGCAGGCTGCTGCGATCCAGCAGGTCGAAGCAAACGTAGCGCGTAGCGGCAAGCGCAGATAGTCAGGACGGCATCGCGGCATCTCCGTCTTGCGCAGCCGACGCGCTAGGGAGTGCGGGCAGGGCCTCCCATCGCGGGTCCTGTCGGGCTTCATCGAGCGCCGACCACTCCCGAAGCATTTCTTCGTCCACTTCTTTTCGCTCGATCAGTACGGGAAGAATCGCGAAGACGGAATCCAGGTCATCGCCCAGCGCGGCGGCTCCCAGTTGGAATACATCGTGCAATGCCGAGGTATCCCAGGTAGCAAGATCATCTGCGATTGTGTGGATGCCGTCGAGGAGCTTCCGCGCAAGCAGCTCATCAAGAAGAAAGCGGTTCTTCCGGTACTCACTGCTTGCTATCGCCTGTCCGAGATTCGCAAGGGCTCGCACGGACTCCCAGCGATCTTCATCCCCCTCAGCACTCACATAGTCATCCAAGTTCTGCTCCACATGGAGCGAATCGCTGGGCCGCCATTTCAGCCACGCTCGAACACCTACGCTGAGGCCGAGGACTGTGAGTTCCGTAAACGCCTTCTCTAGATACTCCGCATCGACCGCGAGATCACTTCCTGGCTCAGGCGATTCCTGATCGCGGGCCTGAAGACGTGCCTTATAGAGCCGGGAGACCAGGCCACCGTTGTGCATGACGACATTGCGTCGCTGGAACGCCTCGTAGACGAAGACGTAGTCGAGTGACGCGCCGGCGAAGTCCACATCGGCATGCTTCTCGAACCATCTGCTCCAGTCATCGAGTCCGCCGCGCATCAGGATGTCGATGCGTTTCGAGATCAAGAGTTCGCGAGCATCGTCGAGCGTTGCGAGTCCCTCGAGATCGGCAAGAGAGAACTCCGGCTCTGTGGCGCTCAGCGCCCCCGGGTGGAGCAAGTATCGCTGCGAAGCCACACCGGCGATCAAAGCCTCAAAGGCAGCCACCACCATGGCGAGGAGTGACGCACGCAGGATCTCCGCATGGGCCGGCGCAGCAATCGATCGGTCGAGGACATCTACGAAGGCATTCAGGCCCGCCTCGTTCTCGGCGAACACCGCGCGAAGATCGTCTCCCACTCTCGTGAGCACATCGGGTGTAGCACGTTCCCGTTCAACGCCCTCTACGACGCTCACGGGTTCCAGCGCAGCAGCAAACGCTCTCAGCCCCTCATCGTCCAAGCCGAGATTGACGGTGAAGCGATGTGAGGGTCTGCTGAGTCTCGAGACGTGCGGCGTCAGCTTGTCATGGAGTTCACGAAGCGCTCTGACGTTCGCGTAGTAGCGGTGGAGCAGACTCGAAAATGTGGGTCGAAACGCCTTCGTCATAGCCGCTCCTATGCCATCGCACAGCATCGGGGTCCAATGAGCGGCTCACCCTAGCGGTGCCTGCGCCGCTGAGCCTCGCCGGCCGCACTCCGCGCGGCGCCTGCACGCCGCCGTGGTTTGCGCGACGCCCAGATCTCTCCCGGCCGCCTTGGACTCGAACCGAGCACACCTCGAATCTGGCTCGTGCCGTCGACGTTCGAGGAGCCGAGTCGCAGCACTCCACTTCCCAGCCTTGCTGTCGCTACGGGGAGTTGGGCCTCTGCGGCGATGTCCCTGATCGAGAAACTGTGCAGCAGGCCAAGGAGGTTTGGTCCCAGAGCCGATCCTGGGACCAAAACCCAGCGCTCCAACGCCGAGCGGCGAGACAACAAAACCATCCAGATAGCAGGGACTTCTGCGATGGCGAGACCCGGACTCGAACCGGGGACACCACGATTTTCAGTCGTGTGCTCTACCAACTGAGCTATCTCGCCGCGATCGCCGATGGTATCGGGTTTCGGCGGGCCCCCGCGGGGCGCGAAGCCCCGCTCCGTCAGGCGTCGGCGGCCTCGGCCCGCACCCGCTCCGCCTCCGCCTGCCGCAGCTCGATCCGGCGGATCTTGCCGGTCAGCGTCTTCGGCAGCTCGTCGACGAACTCGACGAGGCGCGGGTACGCGTACGCCGACAACCGCGTCCGTACGTGGCCCTTGATCTCCTCGGCCAGCTCGTCCGACGGCGCGCACCCGGAGGCCAGCACCACGAACGCCTTCACGACCGTCCCGCGCCGCTCGTCGGGCGACGCTACCGCCGCCGCCTCGGCGACCGCCGGATGCTCCAGGCACACCGACTCGACCTCGAACGGTCCGATCCGGTACCCGGCCGAGATGATCACGTCGTCGGCCCGCCCCTCGTACCAGTAGTAGCCCTCCGCGTCGACCGACGCGGCGTCCTTCGTGTGGAACCACTCGCCGCCGAACGTCTCGCGCGC
>Ga0134125_10000328_pt1 | contig 65823 bp, 52 predicted proteins | sample KB31751_FD_96464 | JGI IMG/M metagenome (GOLD analysis project Ga0134125, IMG submission 96464) | Terrestrial soil microbial communities with excess Nitrogen fertilizer from Kellogg Biological Station, Michigan, USA - KB3-175-1 | ecosystem: Environmental > Terrestrial > Soil > Unclassified ... | reverse complement strand
TCGAAAGGAAAGCCGGGAAAGATTGAGGTAGTTCCGACTAAGTCAACTAAAACACAAAGAGATCTTTCATTGGCTTATTCACCCGGAGTTGCAGTGCCTTGTCTTGAAATAAAAGAAAATCCTGAAACTGCTTATCAATACACTGCAAAAGGAAACCTGGTTGGCGTAATCAGTAATGGCACAGCTGTTTTGGGTTTGGGGAACATTGGTGCGATGGCCGGAAAACCGGTAATGGAAGGAAAGGGAGTATTGTTTAAAATATTTGCTGACATCGATGTTTTTGACATTGAGATCAATGAAACAGACCCTGAAAAGTTTGTAGAAATAGTAGCAGCTCTGGAGCCAACTTTCGGAGGAATTAATCTTGAAGATATTAAAGCGCCTGAATGTTTTTATATCGAAGAAAAATTAAAAGAACGATTGCAGATCCCGGTGATGCACGATGATCAACATGGAACAGCGATCATCAGCGGAGCAGCTTTATTGAATGCGCTGGAAATCCAAAAAAAGAAAATCAATAAAGTAAAGTTTGTGGTAAATGGCGCCGGGGCTGCTGCAATGGCTTGCGTGCAATTGTACGTTGCTCTTGGCGCTAATCCGGATAATTTCATCATGTTTGATAAAACCGGAGTGATTCATGCAGGTCGTGAAGGATTGTCTGAAACGAAAAAAATCTTTGCCACTACAAAAGAAAAAAGTCTTACACTCGAATCAGCGATGAAAGATGCAGATGTTTTTATTGGCCTCAGCGTTGGCGATGTGGTAACTCCTGAAATGGTAAAGGGCATGGCAAAAAATCCGATCGTTTTTGCAATGGCGAATCCGGATCCTGAAATCACTTATGATAACGCAATCGCTGCAAGAAAAGATCTGATCATGGCAACCGGAAGAAGTGATTTCCCTAACCAGGTAAATAATGTTCTGGGCTTCCCATATATCTTCCGTGGCGCTTTGGATGTAAGGGCCACACAAATTAATGAAGCAATGAAACTTGCTGCTGTAAAGGCTTTGGCAGAATTAGCCAAATCTCCGGTTCCCGATATTGTCAACATGGCTTACAACGAAAAAAATATTGTATTCGGGGCAAATTATATTATTCCAAAACCACTGGATAGCCGGTTGCTTACTTCGGTTGCACCCGCTGTTGCGAAAGCAGCAATGGAAAGTGGCGTTGCCCGCGAACCAATAACCGATTGGGAAGCATATTCTGAAAAGCTGAATGAAAGATTGGGAATCGATAATCATTTGCTGAGAATGATTGGAGCGAAAGCAAGAAAGAATCCGAAACGTGTTGTTTTTGCTGAGGCAGAAAATCAAAAAATTTTAAAGACAGCACAAATGTCTTTGGATGAAGGGATCGCATTTCCAATTTTGCTGGGCAACAGGGAAAAGATTGAAAGGATCGCTTCGGAATCCGGAATTGATATTAGTGAAATGCCCGTCATTGATCCAAAAAGTGACGACACTCATGACATTAGAATGAAGTTTGGAGAAATCTTTTTTGAAAAAAGACAACGAAAAGGTTTTAATGCCTATGAGGCAAAAAAAATAATGAAAGACCGAAATTATTTTGGTTGCATGATGGTAGAAACAGGCGAAGCAGATGCAATGATATCAGGTCTTTCAAAGAATTACCCTGATACGATCAGGCCGGCATTGCAAGTGATTGGGAAAGAAACCAACTCAAGAATTGTTGCAGGAATGTATATCATGATGACTAAAAAAGGGCCGCTTTTTTTAGCCGATACGACGGTCAATTTTAACCCAACAGCAGAAGAACTCGCTGACATTGCCATCATGGTAGCCAAAGAAATAAGAAACTTTGGAATCGTTCCGAACATTGCAATGCTCAGTTATTCTAACTTTGGCAGCAGCAATTCTCCTGAGGCAAAACTGGTTGCAAAAGCAAGAGAGATTGCAAAACAAAAAGAACCTTCCCTGGTAATTGATGGGGAAATGCAGGCAAATGTTGCCTTTAATAAAGAAATTTTAAGGGACAATTATTCATTCAGTGAGCTTGTAAATAAAGACGTTAATGTTCTCATATTTCCAAACCTTGCTTCCGGAAATGTAACCTACAATCTTCTTCAGGAAATCGGTGGAGCAGAAGCAATCGGCCCGATTTTATTAGGCTTGAACAAACCGGTTCATATTCTTCAATTGGGAAGCCAGGTTAGAAGTATTTACAACATGGTTTTAATTGCAGTAGTAGATGCACAAATAAAGTGCAAAAGAAAAAAATCGGAAGAAGAACCTCCTGTCAGCAGGTGGAGAAAATTAAAAAGATCAAATAAAGAATAAGGATTTCAATATCTTTTAACCGGGTTAAAATTCAAAGAAAAATAATTTTTAAGCAAAAAAAAATGAACGTTTTTTCTTCCATTGGCGGATATCTTCTCATGATGAAGGCAATGTTCAGCAAGCCTGAAAATTTCAAAATGTATTGGAAAGAACTGATGCATCAATCGGTAGAAATTGGAATGGGTTCGCTCGGGATTGTTGCTGTTATTTCCATTTTCATGGGAGCTGTAAGTGCCGTTCAAACCGCCTATCAGCTTACAAGCCCGATGCTTCCAAAAGAAACAATTGCCCAGGTCGTCCGTGATACCGTTATCCTGGAATTTGCGCCAACATTAGTTTGTATTGTACTTGCCGGTGTTGTAGGAAGTAAGATTGCCGGCGAATTAGGAAACATGAGGGTAAGTGAACAAATTGATGCATTGGAAATCATGGGAATTAATACCAAATCTTATTTAGTGGCTCCAAAAATTCTTGGCGCTTTGATCACCATTCCATTGCTGGTAATTCTTGCAATGGTATTAGGAATTTACGGAGGAAGATTGGCAGGAACACTTGGAGGAATTCTTCCGGGCGAAACTTATGATCGTGGTCTGTTGATGAACTTTGTTCCTAAAAATGTTTGGTTTGCAATGGCAAAGGCTTACACGTTTGCTTTCATCATCAGCAGCGTTTCTTCGTATTATGGTTATAATGTAAAAGGTGGCGCGCTTGAAATTGGAAGAGCGAGCACCACAGCCGTGATAACGAGTTGTATCCTGATTTTGTTTGCAGATTATGTTCTGGCATTCCTTATTTTGTAAAAACAAATCCTGCGTTTTTCAAGAAAATTCCAGGAAAATTAATTAGTAATGGCATTATGATTGAGATCAAAAACGTTTCAAAATCCTTTGGTGATAAAGAAATTCTAAAGAATATAAGCGCTGTAATGAATACAGGGATGACCAATCTCATTATAGGAACGAGTGGCAGTGGCAAAACAGTTTTACAAAAATGTATGGTTGGTTTGTTTGAAGTGGATAGTGGTGACATCGTTTTTGATGGAAAAGATCTGACAACAATGTCTGAAGAAGAGCGTAAAGAATTGAGGCAACAAATAGGAATGCTTTTCCAGGGATCTGCATTGTTCGATAGTATGACGGTGGAAGAAAATGTAAAATTTCCATTGGACATGTTTACCAAATGGCCCACCGCAAAAAAAATGGAAAGAGTAAATGATGTGCTTGAAAGAGTAAATCTGAAAGGCACGAATAAAAAATATCCTTCCGAGATAAGTGGCGGTATGAAAAAGCGCGTGGGTATTGCCAGAGCGATCGTCTTAAAACCAAAATACCTTTTTTGTGATGAGCCGAATTCCGGTCTCGATCCGCAAACATCTATGGTAATCGATAAGCTCATCCATGAGATCACAAAGGAAAATGAAATGACAACTGTTATCAATACTCATGACATGAACAGTGTGATGGAAATAGGAGAAAATATCCTTTATTTATACCACGGCAAAAAAGAATGGGAAGGCACGAACAAAGACATTATTTTCAATAAGAATGAAAAATTAAACGAATTTATTTTTGCTTCTGAATTTTTAAAAGATGCAAAAGATATGCGCATGCTTGAAGAAAAAGGAATTATTGATAACGACAGAAATATGGATAAGATCATGCGTGAAGGTGGCGCCAATCTTGTCATTACTGATGATGATAAAAAAGAATGAACAGTAATAAAAGAAATTCGAATTATTGTTTATTTACTATTACTGAAAAGAATTTTTCTCTTCAATTATTTCTTTGGTTTACTATCTGCCCGGGTTTACGAATGTTTATCAGTCATATAAAACACCAGTTTCCCGCCGTTCATTATTTCTGAATGCGTGATGTATAAACGATTTAAAGGCTTTCCATTCAACTCTGTTTTTTGAATGTAAACATTTTTATCACTTTGATTTTTTGCTTCAATTGAAAATGTTTTTCCATTCTCTAAATGAAGTGTGGCGGCATTCACAGCAGGGCTTCCGATCTGATAAACTGCAGAGCCGGGAGCAACCGGGTAAAAACCAATCGTACTAAAAATATACCAGGCGCTCATTTGGCCTGTATCGTCATTTCCACCTAATCCATCAGCGCCTGTGTGATATTGATTTTTTAAGATCATGCGAACAGTTTCCTGTGTTTTCCACGGCTCATCTGTCCAGTTGTATAAATAAGCAACATGATGCGACGGCTCGTTTCCATGCACATATCCTCCAATAATTCCATCCCTGGTAATGTCTTCTGTTTCTGCAAAAAATTGATCCGGCAAATGCATGGTAAATAAGGTATCAAGATAATGAGTAAATTTTTTCTTACCTCCCATGAGCTGAATTAATGATGCAGGATCCTGTGGCACAAACAAAGAATAGTTCCATGAATTTCCTTCAATAAAACCTTGTCCTGAAGTGCTCAAAGGATCAAAATCTTTTTTGAATGAACCATCGCTCAAACGTGCACGCATAAATCCAACAGAAGGATCAAAAACATTTTTATAATTTTCAGAGCGCTTAATAAATTCTTTATAAATATCCATTCTACCAAGCTTCTTTGCCATCTGCGCAATCGCCCAATCGTCATACGCATATTCCAATGTAGTGGAAGTGCCGGTACCGTTTTTATCAACAGGAATATATCCCATATCCTCATATAATCCAATACCATCGTAGCTTCTGTGATGAGCAGTTGTTACGCATGCATCCAAAGCTTTATTCGCATCAAAAGGTGTATTCCCTTTTATCACTGCGTCAGCAATTACTGCAACAGCATGATAACCCGTCATACACCAGTTTTCATTGGCCGAATTAGACCAGATGGGCAACATGTGCATTACACTTTGATCATAATGCGCCAGCATCGATTTGATCATATCGCCGTTTCGTTTTGGTTGAATAATATTAAACAAGGGATGGAGTGCGCGATACGTATCCCAAAGAGAAAAAGTAGTATAATTCGTAAATCCTTTTGCCTTATGAATGTTTTGGTCTAATCCTTTGTAGTCACCGTTTTCATCCATATAAATTGTTGGATTGATAAAGGCATGATACATAGCTGTATAAAAATTTATCTTCTCGTTTTTATCAGCATTAATCACAATTTTGTTCAATTCTTTATTCCACTGTTTTTGCCCTTGTTCTTTTATTTTTTCAAAGTTCCAACCGGGAGTTTCTGCACGCAAATTATTCAAAGCGTTTTCCTGGCTAACAGGAGAAAGAGCAAATTTTATTTTGATCTTTTCACCTTCATTTGTTTTGAAATTAAAATACATTCTCAACTGCCTTCCTGCAAGCGCCGGAAAGTTTTTCTGTTGATTAAATTTGCCCCAGAACCCGCGATACGGCTCCGGTTTGGAAAAGTTTTTACTTCCATATTCAGTAAAAGGTTTGGAAAATTGCATCGCAAAATAAACGGTTCTTGTTCTTGCCCATCCGCTTGTCTGCCGGTAACCGGTTATTAATGAATCATTCACCACGCGAATGAAAGTCCAAACATTTTTATCAGGGTAATTATAGATACCGCTCATTAAATCAAGAATAATATGAGCGCTGTCTGTTTTTGGAAAAGTATATTGATGAAAGCCAACACGGGCAGTGGTTGTAAGCTCTGCAAGGATGTTATAATCCTCCAATTTCACTTTATAATAATCTGCTTCTGTCACTTCTGTATTGTGAGAAAAACGGGAACGAAAACCAGTTTCAGGATGATCAGCGGTTCCCGGATTCAATTGCAATTTTCCAACTGTCGGCATGATTAAAAAATCGCCCAGATCAGAATGTCCTGTACCACTGAAATGCGTATGACTAAATCCTACGATCGTTTTATCATCGTATTGATAACCCGCACAATATTTATAAACATCCGGATTATAATGACCATTAGTTTCATAAGGAATGGTGTCCGTATCAGGGCTTAGCTGAACCATGCCAAAAGGAACTGTAGCACCCGGATACGTATGCCCCATACGTTGTGTACCGATTATCGGATTTACATATTGAACCAGGTTTTCTGTCTTTTGTGCTAGAGCAGAAACATTAATGCAAATAACCATCGCAATAAAAAAGCAACGGCGGATAAAAGAGAAATTGACCATAAAAATTTATTACAGGTAAAAGTAATTACAACTTTTCGTTTTGAAATAATTGAAAAAATAAAATAAGAATTATTTTAAAAATAAGAAAGGAATGGACATAACAGTGATGCTCACACGAAAAATTGCAAATTCATTCTCAAAGGAGCTTTTCTTCAATTTCTTTCCAGTCTTTTACACGCTCATAATCTTTTTCAAAAATATTATGATGGCATGTATAAAGGATTTTTCTTCCTTTAAAATGACTAAAATTTCTTGCCCTGTCGTCGATCATAATATCAGTCTGCACAATACTTTTAGTGCCGCAAAGGCAAATTTGTTTCCAGGTAATAAAAGGAAGTTTTTCAGCAATCCAATCAAATTTATCTTTCAAAGAATTAGGAAATTCAAGCGCAGCGGAAACAATAAACAATTCATATTTTTCATTCAGTCTTCTTAAAACATTTTCAGCATCAGGCATTAATTCCAAATCACGAAAAAAGCCTTCCAAATTCAGATATTCATGAAATTTTGAAAAGTGTTCAGGCCTTACTACTTCTTTTAAATCCTTACCCTTCAAATCTTCTTCATTAAATGTGATCCCAAATTCGTGATCGTACCAATCTTTCAATTTTTTTGCAGTGTCGGTAATTACTTCATCCATGTCAATACTTAAGGTTTGCTTGCTCATTTGTTTAAAATTTCTTTTAGCATTTATCAATATTTTTTTCAAATAAAGTTAATTGAAGTTTTAAAAAAGAAATGGTTTTAAGTTTTAGTATTAAACAGGAAATGGTTTTATTTTTCATTGTTGACCAAAAAGATTAAAAAAAGTTGTAAACTTTTCTTGCTAACTTTATTCTGCTAATTACTCCCAAACGTTTTTAAAATTTTCAAATGCATCCTTCAGCCAATTATTTTGATGCTTTATTTTATAACGCAAAGCAAAATTCGGTATTGATCATTGATGCTGAAGGAACTGTTATATCTGTCAATCCTGCGTTCAGTAACTGTTTTGGATACTCTGAAAAAGATATTCTTGGAAAAAACGCATCAATTTTATTTACAAAAGAAGATCAGCGAAATGAGGTGTTTGAAAAAGAAGTGATGAGAACTTTGAGTCAAGGTCAGAGTTTTGATAATAATTATTTTGTAAACAAAGATCAAACTTTAACATGGGTTCGTGGCGAAGCTGTTTTAGTAAAAGGAACAAACAATGAATCCTTTATTTTAAAGATCATCCAGGATATTCACGCCCAAAAAGCAACAGAGATCGCGTTGCAAAACCTTAATGATTTTAATGAAAGAATTTTAACTTCCATTGAAGATGTGGTTATTGTTCTGGATGATAAAATGAACGTTATAAAAACGAACAGCGCGTTTAGCAAATTATTCAGATATAGCAGTCCGATGCCTTACATGAATATGGGAGAATTTATAAAACCATATGATGAAAATGATGAGCTCTTTACTGCCATCACTAAAGCGCTTCAAAGCAAAACCGGATTTAGTAATAAGCAAATTGAAATGAAAATTTCTCCGACTGATGTTCGTTACTACGACGTAAGTTGCTCATTTATGGATAGTTCTGAAGGCAGCAATATTTTGCTGATCGTGCATGATATAACAGCCTACAAAGAGCTGGAAAAAGAAAAAGAAGATGTGATGGGATTTGTGGCGCATGAATTAAGAAATCCTCTTTCCAACATTATTTTATGCAATGAACTTATTTCAGAAGCTTTGGACGAAAATGATATTGAGCTGGCGGAAAGTATGTTGCAAAAAAGCAAAAACAATGCATCACGATTGCAAAAGATGATTTCAGAATTATATGAGTCAACAAAAATAGATTCCGGTTACATGCAGTTGCAGCTAACAGAATTTAATTTTTCAGAAGCAGTGAAAGAAGCCATTGACGCTGTTGAAATTTTACATCCCGCTTTTGAGATTGAAGTGGAAGGAAGTGCGAATGTAGCTATTACAGCCGACAGATATCGTATCACACAAGTTCTTACCAATTATCTCAGCAATGGCATTAAATATTCAAATGGGAACACACATGTAACACTTGCAATCACCCATGATAAAAAAACACTTTTGGTTTCGGTAAGAGACGAGGGACTTGGGATTCCAAGAGAACAACTTCCATTTGTTTTTGAAAGATTTTTTCGTGTCGAAAAAAACAGGAACATTGAAGGAATCGGTTTAGGGCTTTATCTGTGCCGGCAGATCATTCATTCTCATAAAGGACGGCTATGGGTTGAAAGCGAGGAAGGCAAAGGATCTGTTTTCTATTTTTCAATTCCCTTAATGCAGTAAACGAAATAAATTGATTTTAAAAAAACAAAAAAGGTGACATTTCCTGCCACCTTTTTTATTTTAAAAATTACCAGATTTTTATCCGGTTTTTTTCTGCTTTATACATTTTATCGGCCGGTTTGATATTAAATGCTTTATACCAGCTATCCATATTGCTGATCGGGGCATTACATCTGAACATTCCGGGTGAATACGGGTCTGTAAGAATGAGTTGTGCATCATATTCCGGAAGTGTATTAGCTCTCCAAACTTGCGCCCAGTTCAAAAAGAAACGCTGGTCAGGAGTGAATCCATCTATTTTTTTATCGCTTTTTCCTTCCGGTGTTTTCTTAAATGCTTCATACGCAATATTAAGTCCTCCAAGATCTGCAAGATTTTCCCCCAAAGTAAGCTTGCCATTTACATGGACCGAATCGTTGACTGTAAAAGCATCATATTGATCGACAACTTTTTTTGCAAGGACTTTAAATTTTTCAGCATCTGAGTTCGTCCACCAATCTTTCAGATTTCCGTCCGCTGCATATTGACGCCCCTGGTCATCAAAACCATGAGTCAGCTCATGGCCGATCACAGCGGCAGCTCCCCCATAATTAATGGCATCATCTGCATTAAAATCAAAGAACGGAAACTGAAGAATTCCTGCAGGAAATGCAATTTCATTATTAGTAGAACTGTGGTAGGCATTGATAGTTGGAGGTGTCATTCCCCATTCGGTTTTATCAACCGGTTTGCCCATATGATTGATCATTTTATTATACCTGAACGCATTAATGCTCATTATGTTTCCATAAAAATCATTTCTTTTAATTACTACACCGGGATAAGTTTCCCATTTGTCCGGAAAGCCAATTTTATTTACAACAGCATGCAGTTTTATGAGCGCTTGTTTTTTGGTAGAATCGCTCATCCATGTAAGACGATTAATTCTTTCGGCAAAAGTTTCCTGTATGTTTTTTACCAATGCAAGCATTCTTTGTTTTGCAGCTTCTGTAAAATATTTTTCTACATACAATTGTCCCACTAATTCGCCCAGAGAACGATCAAGCAATGATGTCATTGTTTGCCATCTCGGAGTAATTTCTTTTTGTCCACTGATCACTTTATTAAATTCAAATGATCTGTTTACAAAAGCGCGGCTGAGATAAGGCGCCGCTGATCTGATAATGTTCCAAATAAGCTTTCAAAGTTTCTAACGGAACTGCGCTGAATAATGCATCAGCGCCTTTGAAGAAATCAGGATTATTTACCAGCAAACTGTCTGCGCCTGAAATTTTTGCAGTTGCAAATATTTTTTGCCAATCAAACCCTGGAGTAAAACCGCTAAAATCTGCTATCGCAAATTTGTTGTAAGTGCTTTTCGGGTCTCTCATTTCCACCCGGCTCTTCTGGATTGTTGCAAGGCCGGTTTCAAGTGATAAGATCGATTGAGCTTTCTTTTCTGCATCTGACGCATCAAATCCCTGTCAATTCGAACATATCGCTCATGTAGCTCAGATACGCTTGCCTGATGGCTTTGCTTCTCTGATTATTTTTTAAATAATAATCACGATCTGGCAATGCAGTTCCACCCTGAGATAACTGGGGAATATAAGTATTCACATCTTTGTCATCCTGACCAACATAAAAACCAAATAAGCCACCCGAAATTCCTTTGCTTCTTAAGCTGATCATTTCCTGAAGAAGATCGGATTTGTTAGTGATAGCAGCTACTTCCTGCAGTTGGGCTTTGATCGGTTCGTAACCAAGTTTTTCGATTGCCGCTGAATCCATTGCACTCGAATAGAAATCTCCTACCCTCTGTGCGATCGAGTTTTTGGAAGGATTTGCAGCAGCTTCTTCAGCTAAAGATTTGATTCTTTCAGAACTCGTTTGCCGCAAAACATCAAAGGTTCCCCAGCGTGTTTTAATTCCTGGCACCGGATTTTGTTTCAACCAGTTTCCATTGGCGTATAAATAAAAATTATCGCCGGGTTTTACAGACAAATCCATGTTGGATTTATCAATAAATTTTGTTGCTGATTTTGGTGCATGTTTTTGTCCATTTACAAAACCAAACGAAAGCAAGCCAGCCGCAGATACGGCTGCATAAAGAAAACTTTTCTTCATGGATGGTTGTTTAAATAAAAATGAATAGGTAATAAAAGCAGTTCGTTATAGAACGCAAAATGTTGGTTAGCCTTTTGAATCATAAATAGAAATCACTTTTTCTTTACCAGAAAGTAAGAATCTTTTATTAAATTTTTTAATTGCGTTTTTGATAATGTACCGTCAATAATAATAGTGTTCCAGTGTTTTTTATTCATATGATATCCCGGCAAAATACAGGAATATTCTTCCCGTAATTCAATTGCATAATCAGGATTACATTTCACATTGAATTGTAAGGGAATTGATGATAACGAAACCAGTAAAAAGATTTTTTTATCGATTTTAAACACAAGCGTGTCTTCTCCAAAAGGAAAACCCTCTTCGACATTTTCTAAGGATAATACAAAATCCCGTAATTCTTCAATATTCATAAATCAGCACTAAACAATTGCCAAAGAAAATTATTTTTCGGCTTTTTCAGGTCTTAAAATTCCTGTAATAACATTCTTTGTTGTTAATAATAATTTTGCCGCGTCCTGAATTTCTTTTTGAGTAAGTGCATCTACATATTTATCATAATTGATAAAATAATCCGGATTATCTCCAGGGAAATAAAACGACTGCAACTCCGAAAGCCAGGTTCCGTTTTCTTTAATATCGACTTTATGTTTTTCTTTCCATTGCTTCTTCACTTTTTCAAGGTTTTCCCTGGAAGGACCATTTTTAATAAGACTTTGAATTTCTGCATTCGCAGCTTTTAAAAGTGTGTCTACTTTTTCGGGGCCGCACGGCAATGTCAAAAAGAAGGTATAATGTGAGTAAGGAATTTTCTCAAACTGTGCCTCAATTCCACCCCCATAAATTCCCTGTATCTTTTCTCTTAATTCTTCGATGATCCTGATATTTAAAATTTCACTGATTGCCTGCGCTTTCAGATCCAATGCATCCGAATAAGGAACCTCGCCGCTGTAAACTGCCAGTATCAAAGCTTTTGGCTCTTTACCCTTATATACATTTACATCCACTTTTCCCTTCGCCATTCTCAATTTATTATCAGTGTAATGAAATTTCTTTGAAGTAGCAGGCAGGCTTGCAATATATTTTTCCAATAAAGGTTTCAATTCATTTTCTGTGATGCTTCCGGTAAAAATAAAATGCATCTCATTTTCATCACCGAAATTCTCTTTGTACATCTGCATGATTCTGTCAGGATTCAGGGCATCAAAATATTCTGCTTTCGGGACTGCAATCGGCGCCAGCGGGCTATTATGATACATTGCTTTAAAAAGTGTATCTACAAAAACCACCTGCGGATTCGCACTTAAAAAAGCAAGTTGCGCTTTATTTTTTTGAACAAATGACCTGAACAAAGCAGTATCAACGCGCGGAGAAGTAGAATACAAATAAACCAATTGCATCATCGATTCAATATCTTTTACAGAACTACTTCCGCTAAATCCATCTGAAAGTTGTCCAAAAGTCGGATGTACACTTACCGTTTTTCCACTCAATGCTTTTTTCAAATCAACCGGGGAAAAATTTCCAACTCCCATGCTCGTTACCACCGGTATCATGTATTCAGCATTGTATTTGTCGGCTAACCCATAATTGTTTTTGCCACCTTGTCTGACGGCTGTCATCAACACCTGGTCGTTTTTAAAATCAGTATGTTTTAAAGTAACTGTAATGCCATTGCTTAAGGTAAAATCTGTGGTTCCTAAAAGCGCATTATTTTTTGATCCTGTAATTCTTCCAGCCTTTGGCATTTCAGTTAATAATGATGTTGAAACTGCTTTCTCTTCATAAGGTCTGATATCCATTTTTGCCACTTCATCTCTTACGCCAAGAATTTCAGCATCAGTTGGCAAACTCTTTCCTGGAGCAGGTTCGGGACCAGTTAGCGCGATAAACACATTTGAATTCCGGCTTAATTTATTGGTGATCGCATTTACATCATCAACAGTTATCTGGGGCAATAATTCCTTATAATATTTTTCTTCATTTGCAATTCCCGGAATCGGTTCTTTTGTCAAAAAATTACGAATGTATTCCTCGGCATAATCAGAAGATTCTGTTTTATTTTTTTCATTAAAAGCCTGTTCAATATAATTGAGCATATCTGCTTTTGATCTTTCGAGTTCTGCTTTTGTAAACCCATATTTTTTTACTCTTTCCAATTCTTCTTCAAACGCTTTTAACCCTCGTAAACTATCACTGTTTCCTGTGCCGATATAAGCCTGGAAAGATTCATAGCCACGCGCCTCGGAACCAAAGCCACAAGCCGCATATACAAAAGGAGGATTTTCCTTTTGGGTCAATTCCCGAAGACGCTGATTTAAAAGATCTGAAAAAATATTTTTAACAAGGTCATCCTTATAATCTTCCAAAGTCACATCAGGATTGATTTTATAGGGAGAATAATGAACCTGGAAAACATAGCTCGTTGCTTCTTTATCCGTTACCACCTCTGCTACACTTTTTTCATAAGGCGGCACTTCGGCAATGGTTCTTGGTCTTTCATTCTGTGGATTTTTATTTTCACCAAAATATTTTTTGATCAGATTTTCCGCTTTCACAGGATCAATATCACCAACAACGATCACTGCCATCAAATCAGGGCGATACCAGTCTCTGTAAAATGATCTCAAAGCTTCATAAGGAGCATTCTTGACAATACTATCAAGCCCTATCGGAAGACGGTTTGCATACAATGAGCCTGCAAATAATAAAGGATACACTTTTTTATTGATCCTGTCCTGAGCTCCTTTTCCCAGGCGGCTTTCTTCAAGAACTACAGGCCGTTCGGCATCAATATCTTCGGCTTTATCCGTTACATTATGCGCCCAATCCTCTAAAATCTGGAAACCTTTTTCAATATTTCCGGCCTTATCTGTTGGAATGGGAAGTATATAAACGGTTTCATTAAAACTTGTATAAGCATTCAAATCGCTGCCAAATCCAACACCAATAGATTGCAAAAAAGAAACAATGTCATTCTTTTTAAAATGAGTAGTTCCATTAAAAGCCATATGTTCACTCAAATGCGCCAGGCCTTGCTGGTTGTCGTTTTCAAGAATAGAGCCTGCATTCACTACAAGTCGTAATTCTACTTTTTGTTCCGGTTTTTTATTTTCCCGGATATAATAAGTAAGTCCGTTGCTAAGCTTTCCGATTTTTACATGTGGATCGACAGGAAGCGTATCCTTCAGATTTTGTTGTGCAAAAAGAGATGAAGAGAAAAGCAACAGAAACAGAGGAAGCAGTTTTAGTAATTTCATAAAATTAAATTAGTGAATGAGAATAAATATGACTTAGTTAAAAAGCAAGATAATTATTCTGATGAAAAAGAGGAAAAGAATTGGATGGATGGAAAATAAAAATCGTTTTTATTTCTTCCTTTACCTCAAAAAAACCACATTACAGCAAACAATTATCTTTGCAATATGAGTAAAGTAAGAGTAAGATTTGCACCAAGCCCAACTGGCGGTTTGCATCTTGGCGGTGTTCGCACCGCACTGTATAATTATTTATTTGCAAGACAAAATGGTGGGGATTTTGTACTGAGAATTGAAGATACTGATCAGACGAGATATGTGGAAGGAGCCGAACAATACATTCATGATTGCCTGCAATGGTGCGGCATTCTGCCCGATGAAAGTCCATGGAAACCGGGAGAATACGGGCCTTACCGGCAAAGTGAAAGAAAAGAAATTTATAGAAAATATGCCCAGCAACTTGTGGAATCGGGCCATGCTTATTATGCATTTGATACGCCGGAAGAAATTGAAAATCTTCGGGAAAAATTAAAAGCACAGGGGAAATATAACGTGCAATATGATTACCAAAACCGGCTGGAAATGCGCAACTCCCTGGTGTTGCCAAAGGAAGAAACCGAAGCATTATTGAAAATAAATTTTCCACACGTTATTAGAATTAAAATGCCCCGCAATGAATATGTACACTTTAAAGACATGATCCGCGGTGATATTGAAATGCAGACTGATGGCGTAGATGATAAAGTTTTACTGAAGGCAGATGGAATGCCGACGTATCATCTTGCGGTGGTTGTGGATGATTATTTAATGAAAATTACCCATGCATTTCGTGGTGAAGAATGGCTGCCAAGCGCTCCGGTTCACGTGCTGCTTTGGAAATATTTTGGCTGGGAAAAAGATATGCCACAATGGGCGCATCTTCCATTAATTTTAAAACCTGACGGGAATGGGAAATTGAGCAAACGTGATGGCGAAAGGCTTGGGTTTCCTGTATTTGCAATGGAATGGAACGATCCGAATAAAGGCGTTACTCCGGGATTTAAAGAACTGGGTTTTATGCCCGAAGCTTTTATCAATATGCTGGCTCTGCTTGGCTGGAATGATGGAAGCGAGCAGGAAATTTTCTCTTTACAGGAAATGATTGAAAAATTTTCAATGGACCGGGTTCATTCTCATGGAGCCAAATTTGATTTTGAAAAAGCAAAATGGTTCAATCATGAATGGATAAAAAAGTCAACTGTAGAAAGATTAAAGCCGGGTGTAAAAAAGATATTTGAACATAACGGTGTATCCATAAACGAAGAAAATAAGTTTGCAAAAATAATTGAACTGATCAAAGAAAGATGCATTTTATTAAACGATTTCTGGCAACAGGGAAGCTTCTTTTTTATTGCTCCAACAGAAATTGATACCGCAGCGATTCTTCCAAAATGGAATGAAAATAAAAACCAGTTTTTTGTGGAATTAATTCGCGCTTACTCCTTAATGAATTCGTGGAGCGCTGAAGAAACGGAACATACTTTTAAAGAACTTGCAGCAGCCGGCAAATTAAAACCAGGTGAATTAATGTTACCTTTTCGTATCATGCTTGTTGGCGGAAAATTTGGCCCGGGCGTTTTTGAAATATCTTCCGTTTTAGGAAGAGAAGAAACAATCAAAAGAATCGAACATACTTTATCTTTATTGAAATAATATGCCTGAAAAAAATTCTTCTCAAATGCAAAGACCGATCCGCGTTTTGGTTGCAAAAGTTGGCCTTGACGGGCATGATCGCGGCGCAAAAGTAATTGCTACTTCATTGCGCGATGCCGGCATGGAAGTAATTTATACAGGACTGCGCCAGACTCCTGAAATGGTTGTAAATGCTGCATTACAGGAAGATGTAGATGCGATCGGTGTAAGTATTTTAACAGGCGCTCACAATACCATTTTTTCAAAAATATTATCACTAATGAAAGAAAAAGGAATGAATGATGTACTCGTAACGGGCGGCGGAATTATTCCTGCAGATGATATGAAAAAATTAAATGCAATGGGCGTTGGAAAATTATTTCCACCAGGGACTTCCACTTCAGACATTGCAGATTATATAAAGGAATGGGTAAAGGAGAACAGGGAGTTTTAAAAATTATTTTGATGAAAAAAAAGATTTATATTTTTAAATCATTTTACGAGGTTTTTTTCTTAACTATTTTTCGATTTAACCCGATTTCACAGATTTACAAAAGATCATATTTCCTGTGAGGAAATGAGAAAAAGATTTAAGGAACATTCATGATTGAATGATAAAAATTAAAAGGAAATACATATGAACTTTTCAACACTAAAAACTTCAGTCGAAGATCACATTCTTACGATAACGATAAACAGGCCTGATAAATTAAATGCATTGAACCAAACAGTTTTGAACGAATTGGATCATGCAATGGATGAGGTTTATAAAGATAAAAATATAAGAGCAGTGATCATCACGGGAGCAGGAGAAAAAGCATTTGTTGCAGGCGCGGACATTGCCGAATTTGTTGCAGTAAAAGATGATGAAGGCGCTTCGCTTTCTAAAAAAGGGCAGGATATTTTTTTCAAAATAGAAAATTGTCCCAGGCCTGTAGTAGCGGCGGTTAATGGTTTTGCGCTGGGTGGCGGTTGTGAACTCGCAATGGCTTGTCATTTTAGGCTTGCAAGTATCCATGCGAAATTTGGACAGCCGGAAGTAAATCTTGGTTTGATTCCGGGATATGGCGGTACACAACGTCTGACAATGCTGATTGGCAAAGGAAAAGCGATGGAACTAATGATGACGGGAAACATAATAACCGCCGATGAAGCTAAAACGTTAGGCCTGGTAAACTATGTAGAAGCCCCGGAAAACCTGTTACCCAAAACAAAAGATATTTTAAATATTATTCTCACCAAATCTCCGGTAGCTGTTTCAAAAGTAATTGCAGCGGCAAATGCATGTTATGACAATCAAAAAAATGGGTTTGATGAAGAGGTAAAACTATTCGGAGAAGTCTTTTTGAGCGAGGATAAAAAAGAAGGAACTGCAGCCTTTTTGGAGAAGAGGAAAGCCATGTTTAAATAAACAAAATGTAATGCGGATTTTGCACATCGCAGGAAACATCTCGGGTTTGCGTAACTTTATTCAAGATTCTATTTTTTAAAACCTCTATTTTTTATGCAAAGTGAAACAGTGTGTGAGCACATCAAACAAATAAAAGATCTGAAATTGCCAAAAGACCTGGTCTGTGAAGAATGTATAAAATCCGGAAGCTATTGGGTGCACTTAAGAACGTGTCAAACATGCGGCGCCACTCTTTGTTGCGATCAATCGCCCAATCAACACATGACGAATCACAACCATCATACGCATCATCCGGTTGTTATTTCTGCTGAGCCTGGTGAAAAATGGCTATGGTGTTATGAGGATGAGATCTTTGCTGAATATGAATAAAAGCCATTATTCTACCTCTAATAATTCTCTGTCCCATTTAGCAAGATCAGCACCGGTATGATAAGTGCTGTTTAAAAACTCAAGTAATTTTTTGTCAGGATCTGCTGATTGCTGTACGGCAGAATAAGGCAGAATAAATTCCCGGAATGTGGTGTTATAATAAGCTTCTTCCGGAAGCACTTTTGCATCTTTATACCCTTCGGGTTCAGGATATAGATAAGTATAAAATGCAGGCTCTGTAAGGCCATCACTTCCTGTCCAGAATCCGCAACTGCTTACTTCGCGGCAATAGGCTTCTTCTGCTACCCAATCAGGCATGCCCGGAATTCCGCCCGGATGCTTTGGCGCTCTTCTTCCCGAAAAAAATGAAAGTGCCAGATCAAAACTTCCCCAGAAAAAATGAATAGGACTGCACTTTCCTTTAAATTCACTGCGAAACTTCATGAAGACATTTTGGATACTGTGTAAAGCTTCAAGAAAAGCAGTAATCTGCTCTTCGTCGTACGTTTTATGAATCGTATCTTTTTCAAATGGGATCGGATTTTCAATCTCCACCGGCACGGGCTTTATTTTTATATCAATTTTTAATTCACTTAGAAGGTGAAAGAGTTTATTATAAAAATCAGCAACAGAAATTCCATACAGGTCAAATTTTCTTATTTCGCCTTTGCCTGTCGTAATTTTTAAATGATGATCAATAAAATCAAAATCAATTTGAAAATTCTGATCTTTATATGGCATTGTTTGCGTTGTGAGCCCATAAGACACAATATGTAAAGTGATATGCCATGAATGATTCACCCATGGAAGTGTGGCCAGTTTTATTTTTCCAACAATTTGCGTCCACATATGCAGGGTTTCAAAAGTATCTTCCCCTTTTTTATAAGAAAGAACCGGCCATTGTTGTTGCATAATATTCGCTGTTTAATTGACCTTTAAATATCAAATATAAGTTAACTTTTCTTTTCCGGGACGGAACCAGCTTTGAGTTGCAGCAAAGCAACTTTTATTCAAATATCAGACGTCCTTACATAAATCTATTACCCCTCTATCTTCCTCAATCCATTTCTGTTTTTTCGCTCCCTTACATTGGGTTAAATTTGCAGTATCGTTTAAAAGTTTAATCAGAAAAAATTATGGATTACCGTACAGAAAAAGACACGATGGGAGAAGTGAAAGTGCCTGTTGACGCTTATTACGGCGCTCAGACAGAAAGAAGCATAGAAAATTTTAAGATTGCGCAGGACATTAATAAGATGCCTAAAGAAATTATCCGCGCATTTGCTTATTTGAAAAAAGCAGCAGCGATAACGAATTATGATGCCGGAGTTTTGCCAAAAGAAAAACTGGATTTAATCAGCAAAGTTTGTGATGAAATTCTATCCGGAAAATTGGATAGAGAATTTCCATTGGTAGTTTGGCAAACGGGCAGCGGAACGCAAAGCAACATGAATGTAAATGAAGTGATCGCTTACCGCGGTCATGTGATGAATGGCGGTCAGCTAACAGACAAACAAAAAGTATTGCATCCAAATGATGATGTCAATAAATCACAATCGAGCAACGATACTTTTCCTACCGCAATGCACATTGCGGCTTATAAAATCTTGCACGATCTGACTTTGCCTGCTTTGGAAAATCTGAAAAATACTTTCGACCAAAAGTCAAAAGATTTTATGCATATTGTAAAGATCGGACGTACCCATTTTATGGATGCTACTCCGCTTACCCTTGGCCAGGAATTCAGTGGTTATGCATCACAATTAGATCATGGAATCAAAGCGATCAAAAACACGTTGCCGCATTTGAGCGAATTGGCGCTTGGTGGTACGGCTGTAGGTACAGGAATTAATACGCCTCCCGGTTATGCGGTAAACGTTGCTGAAACGATTGCAGAATTAACAGGCCTCCCTTTCGTAACTGCCAAAAATAAATTTGAATCGCTGGCCTCTCATGATGCGATTGTAGAAACGCATGGCGCTTTGAAAACAGTAGCGGTAAGCCTGATGAAAATTGCAAACGATATCAGGATGTTGTCTTCAGGGCCAAGAAGCGGGATCGGCGAAATCAGCATTCCTGAAAATGAACCCGGCTCTTCCATCATGCCGGGAAAAGTAAATCCGACACAATGTGAAGCACTGACAATGATTGCTGCGCAGGTGATGGGAAATGATGTTGCCATTAGTATTGGCGGGGCTACAGGCCAGTTTGAACTGAATGTTTTTAAACCAATGATCATTTATAACTTTCTTCACAGCGCGAGATTGCTTGGCGACGGATGCAACAGTTTTAATGAAAATTGCGCGAAAGGAATTGAGCCGATCAAAGAAAATATTAAAAAGCATCTCGACAATTCGCTGATGCTGGTAACGGCACTGAATCCAAAAATCGGTTATTACAAAGCTGCAGAAATTGCTCAAAAAGCACATAAGGAACATACCACTTTAAAAGAAATGGCGGTGAAACTCGGATATGTAACTCCGGAAGAATTTAATGAATGGGTAGATCCGAAAAATATGGTAGGCAATTTGGATAATGAATGATTTTTTAAGCCAATTACGGATCCAAAAAGCATTAAAAAAGGCGTCTTTCAAAGACGCCTTTTTTAGCATTTTCTTTCACAGATTTAGCGTGAATCGCTTTCGCTTCTTTGGCTTTCGCGACGGGAAGATGATTTCTTCCTGTCTTCGTCTTTACGATCGTTGTCGCGGCCATGATTTTTTTTTGTAGGCATGATCTTTTTTTTGGGTTAAGTCACAATATTGTGATGTTTTAATCGTCCAAAAAAATGTGCCAGTTAGAAATTATTTGCAATTAGAAAAAAAAACTGCGCATTTGTAGAATTTAATTCTTTTCACATAACAAATGTGGTGTAGCATCTACACAAATACCCCTCAAAAAAACATTGTGAGAATCTGGTTTTGGGAAAAGATAAAGATGTTATTCGGTCACAAATTTTCCCGAAGAAATCTGAATTAAATTATTAGAGCTATCAACCGCGGTTCCCGAAAAAGTTCCGGAAATATTGGTAGAATCAATTGTGTTAAGATTCACAATAAACTCACCGTTAAGCTGACTGGCCTGATAAATTGTTTTACCGGTAATGCTGTAGGAAAAAGTGCATTGAAATAAAGAGGCTTTGTAAGCTCCCGGAGGAAAGGTATCACCATATAAATTCAATGCAAATAAATGACTGCCATCATAAGATTTTCCGCTTATGCTCAACCGGTGTGAACCAATTCCTTTTGTTTGATAAACACTGTCGATAAACCCGGAATAATTTAAATTTCCATTGGAAAATTGCCAGCTGCCGGTAGCAGCTCTCATGTGTTCCAAACTGTATTCCTTGGCGCAAGAGGTAATTAAAATAGCAGCCAATACAATAAGCGAAAGAGATTTAAAAATCTTCATAGGTGCGTTTTAATTTTTCAGAATTAAGAAACCGTCATTTCATCATTTGCAATTGCTTCGGCTTCCATTTCTTTTTTTACCTCAGGGCTGTTACTTTTAAAAAAACTTTTTTGGAATATAAAGATAGTAATGATTCCGATAGAAATTGATGCATCGGCTAAATTAAATATCGGGCTGAAAAAAACAAAATCCTGACCTCCCCAAATTGGAAACCATGAAGGAAACTGTGTGTCGATGATCGGGAAATATAGCATGTCAACCACATTTCCATGCAAAAAACCCGCATACCCATGGGCAGGAAAGATATGGGCCACATTTTCATTTAAAATACTGCTTCTCTCGAAGATCAATCCGTAAAACATGCTGTCGAGCAAATTGCCCAAAGCGCCTGCAAATATTAACGCCACACAGATGATAAATCCACGCTTGTATTTTTTCGCAATAATCTTATTAATATAAAAAACACCAAATATCACCGCAGCCAAACGAAATAAAGTAAGCGCCATTTTCCCCAATTCTCCGCCTAATTTCCAGCCGTAAGCCATTCCTTCATTTTCAATAAAATAAAACTGGAACCAATGCCCTAAAACGCGATGAGATTCTCCGGCGTGGTAATGAGTCTTGATAAATATTTTAACAACCTGGTCAGCAATAACAATTAGGGCGATAATTAAAAAAACACTTCTCTTTTTCACTTAAAAATTTTAAGCGGCAAAGATAATAAAATTGACAAACGGCTTTGGCCGGATAAGTTAATTATAAGTGAACAGAATAGCATTATTATAAAATAAGAATCATACTTATTTCTTCGTTTACTGAAACAAAAAGCCTAAAACTCATTCGTGGCTTTGTTTTCAGTGATTGTTCCTTCTTCTTTAACGTCATCTTTATCAGAATTGAAGAAGCGTTTTTTAAAAAGAAGAATGACAATAACGCCAATGGAAACAGAAGCATCAGCGACATTAAAAATATAATTAAAAAAAGAAAATGGTTTTCCTCCAAAAAAAGGAATCCAGCCGGGCAAATGATCAACATGAAAAATCGGTAAATAAAGCATGTCAACAACGTTGCCATGAAGAAATTCTGCATACCCATGTTTAGGAAATATGGTAGCGATCTGAGAAGTTTCAAAACTGTTGTTATCGAAAATCAAACCGTAAAACATACTATCAAGAAGATTGCCCAAAGCACCTGCGAACACTAGTGCTACACAGATAATATATCCGGGATGAAATTTTTTTGCAATAATTTTTTGGATATAAAAAATACCGAAAATAACAGCTGCCAACCTGAATAAAGTAAGTGCAATTTTTCCAAACCCGCCACCAAGTTTCCATCCATAAGCCATTCCTTCATTTTCGATGAAATAAAGTTGAAACCAGTTTCCTAAAACCGGATGAGATTCTCCGGGATGGTAGTGCGTTTTTACAAAGATTTTTAAAGCCTGATCTGCAATAACGATAAGAGCGATGATTATAAATATATTTCTTTTTTTCATTTTTGATTTTGTTTTTCACCTTCAACATTCAGTGTTGAACCTTCAATCATCTTATTCTTCAAAATAAATTCTTTTTACTCTTTGAGAGATCCCGGTCATGATCTCATAAGGAATCGTTCCTGCCCAATGAGCAAGCATTTGCAAAGAAAGCGCTTCTCCAAAAACAATTACTTTGTCGCCTTCCTTTAAATTTTTTATTCCTGTAACATCCAGCATTGTCATGTCCATACAAACATTTCCGATGACCGGAGCCAATTTACTTTTTACCAGCATTTTACCAATTCCATTCCCCAATCTTCGTGAATATCCGTCTGCATATCCAATACGCACAACTGCGATAACACTGTCTTTCAGCACTTTTCCCATTCTCCCGTAACCTACCGTTTCTCCTGCTTTTATTTTTTTTATTTGAGAAATCGTAGTGGTTAAAGTAGAAACATTTTTCAGATTTTTTTGCATCTTTTTATTGCTGTCAATTCCATAAAGACCGATCCCCAAACGGACCATATTCATCTGCAAATCCGGATGACGACTAATTCCGGAGGTATTATCAATGTGCTTAAGAAAAGAATAACCCAATGCTTTTTGAATTTTACCACAGCAATCTTTAAAAACATGGTACTGCAAAAGAGTGAATTCATCTTCATCCGGATCTTCGCTGGCGGCAAGATGAGTAAATACGCTTTTTATTTTAATAAATTGATTCACAGATATTTTTTCACAAAGAGAATTGATCTCATTTTTCATAAACCCAAGACGATGCATTCCTGTATCAATTTTTAAATGGACAGGATAATTTTTTATCCCGGATTTGTTTAAAAAAGAAGTAAAATCATGCAGTACTGCAAAAGAAAATATTTCCGGCTCAAGATTAAAATTCACAATAGAATCAAAGGTGGTGCTGTCAATATTCATTACCATTACCGGCAAACCAATTCCGGCTTTCCTTAGCTCAACACCTTCATCTGCGTACGCTACAGCGAGGTAATCAGCTTTATTGAATTCCAGAGCAGAAGCAATTTCATAACTCCCGCTACCATAGCCAAATGCTTTTACCATCGCCATGATCTTTGTGTCGGCATTCAGTTTTTCCTTGTATTTTTTTAAATTATGTGCAATCGAATTCAGGTTGATAGAAAGAACTGTTTGATGAACTCTTTGCTCAAAAGCATGAGTAATTTTTTCAAATTCAAATTGGCGTGCTCCTTTTATCAAAATTGTTTCATCATGAAAATCCGACAGATGTAAATTGTTTAAAAAATCTTCGGTTGATTTAAAAAACAGTTTATTTTTTAAAAAAGGAAATTCATTTTGCTGCAATAAAATGTCAGGACCAATTCCAACAAGTTGATCAATATTTTTTTCCTGCAATAAAGAAGCAACTTCAGCATATAATTTTTTCCGGTTCAGGCCTGATTGTAAAATATCAGAAAGAATAACGGAATGTTTCCGATGTTGTTTTTGCTGATTTAAAAAATCCAAAGCAATCATTAAAGAGTGTAAATCATTGCTGTAACTATCATTGATGATATGGCAATGATTAATGCCTTCTTTCATCTCAAGCCGCATCTCTATTGCATAAAGTGAACTAAACCGGGAACGGGTTATCTCATTATTTTTGTTCAAAATAAATAACAAACTCCAGCAATTTATCGCATTTTGGATCGAAGCATCGTCTGTAAACGGAATTTGAATAATATATTTTTTTCTTTTGTAAACTGCTTCAACAGAAGTGGAAAAATCACTTTTTCTGATCGCCTTTATTTGCAAATCATCATCATTTTTGTTACCCCATGAAAACAAACGCAGTTCTTTATTTTTTTGCGCAAAGATTTTTATTTGCCCTGCCAGCTCTTCATCTTCAGAAGAAACAATTAAAACTTCAGCCCTTTCAAAAAGAAGTAGTTTTTCCTGGATTTTTTGTTTCCTGGTTTTAAATCCTTCATTATGTGCATTACCAATATTCGTGAAAATTCCAATCGTTGGTTTTATCATCTTTTCAAGATTTTTCATCTCCCCAGTCTGCGAAATTCCTGCTTCAAAAATTGCAAGATCATTTTTAGAAGTAATATTCAGAACACTTAGCGGAACGCCGATTTGAGAATTGAAACTTTTAGGACTTCTCACAATTAAATAGTCATTTTCCAGCAAATGATTCAACCATTCTTTTACTATAGTTTTTCCATTACTTCCCGTTATACCAATGACAGTCAAATTATTTTTTAAAAACTGCTCACGATGGTAGACAGCGAGTTTTTGCAATGCATCAATGGAGTTATTTACAAGAAGAATATTAGCGAGAGGGAATTGAGCAGCAGAAATATTGGCGTTATCAGTTATAAAATTTCGAACACCTTTTTCATATAAATTCTCCAAAAAGAGATTCGCATCCTGGTGCTTGTTTTTTAAAGCAAAAAAGACAGTATTGGAAGGAAATGTAATTTTACGGCTATCAAGCGAAAGATAATCTGGCTGGGGTGCGGAAGGATTTGTATTAATTAATTTCCCTTTGCAGATTGCTGCAATTTCCTGAACAGTATATTGGATTTTTACATTCAATTATTTTGAGTTTATTTTTTTGATTTCTGTTTGTTTTTATAAATAGAAAATAAAACCGAACCGCCGAGACAAACAACAATTACCAATAAAGAAATACTGATATCCACATGAATATTGAAAAAAGAAACAAGCATTTTCAAACCAATAAATATCAAAACTATCGCGATTCCTTCTTTCAAATATTTAAATTTTTCTACCGCACTTTGCAACAGGAAAAAAAGTGAGCGCAATCCTAACACTGCAAAAATATTCGAAGTGTAAATAACCATTCTATTTTGTGTAATTGAAAAAACTGCAGGTATAGAATCCAGGGCAAAAACAATATCCGTTGCTGCCAGCATGATCATGACTACAAAAAGCATTGTATAATGAGTCTTGCCATTGATTTTTTGTGTAAACTTTCCGCTGCTGTTATCATGAGAAAGTCGCAAATGTGTTTTTAAAAATTTATAAACAACATTATCTTCAGGATCAAATTCTTCTTCAGTATTTACAAAAAACATTTTAAAACCAGTATATACAAGGAAAGCACCAAAGATATATAGAAGCCAGTAAAACCGGCCTATAAGCGCAATTCCAGCAGTTATAAAAATGACACGTAAGATAATCGCAAGCAAAATTCCAAGAAGTAAAACTCGATTTGCATGAACCGAGGGAATACGGAAATAAGAAAATATAAGTATGAAGACAAAAATATTATCTATACTCAAACCCCACTCCATTAAATAAGCGCTGATATATTCCAAAGCGATTTTTCTTCCATCTTCAAACCAAACAAAAACAAAAAAACCACAACCTAAAAAAACCCAAAACATGGTTTGAACAAAAGCCTGTTTGATAGAAATAGAATGAGATTTACGGCTCAATAAACCAAGATCGAAGATGATCGCGACAACCAATACAATTCCGAAAATAAGATAGCTCCATTCTGTTGCTGTCATTATATTTTTTTTACCGTTCTGAAATAAAACTGTAAAATAAACAATTATGATTTGATGCTGTGTGAATGAGCCTGAAACGGACAATTTCTGGCTAACTGATTTAGAAATTGCAATTATTTATTCATTTACTGTAAGAATAAAAATTAAAAATTAATGTTGTTTACACTGATCCGAAAATCAAATCTGCCTTTCGTTATCAGAATCCCATCTGCCATGTGTCCATCAAACAGCCCTGAAAATGTCAGATATTTCCCATCGTCGGTTATTTTTATAAAATACAAATTCGCTAACCCGAAATCTTCATTAGAATTTAGAATTACAGTATTTGTATTAGAAGAAAATCTTTTTCCGGCTAATGCAATGAAATCGTATATAGTAAATGATTTGGATATTGGCGTTAATAAAGAAATATCGTTAAATGGACTAAGAGACATATCAGATGCATCATTTCTTTCAATAGGCCATGAAAGGCGAAGTGTATCAAAGTCGCTGCTGGTACTAATTCTTTTTAAAGTTGGAAGAGAATTTCCCCTCCAAGAGCCTCTGAAAGGATTGATGTATGGGACATCATTTATATAATTTGTGGCGATATTATATCCATAAAAAGTAAGCCGGCTCAAACCTGGATCATCTTCATCGGGGAAAAAATTTCGTTTCATGCATGAAGAGAAAAGAAGAATCAAGGTAATTAAAAGAATGCTATTTCTCATTATTTTCTTTTTTCTTTTTATAATAAAAATGATAGCCAAAAGTCAGTTGCATTGGAGCGATGGATTTGTAAGACAACGGGTAATCATTTGTTTTGACAAATCCGGTTGGAGTTTGAATATGAAACATAATAAACCAGTCTTGTTTTTGTTTATGAAAATTATAGACAGCTGCAATTGAAGCTACAAATCCTGCTGTATTAGAATTTACATCAGGATTCATCACCTCATAGTTTTCCTTATCATAGTTTTTATATAGTACTTTAAAATTCTGTGAAGAAATTCCCAACGGAAGAAGATTTACATAAAAACTATTCTTCTTTTTGTTTGTATATAAATGAATCCGGAAACCGATACTCATTGCGAAAACTGAAGCATTAATATTTTCGATCAAGGTAACTTGCTGTGGCATTGCTGGATTTAATGTATAAGCGTTACCCGAACCTTTAACGGCAATGGGAAAATCATAATCAATCTCGATAAAAAATGCGCCTTTTTGTCGCCTTGATGGCTTCCATTGGAGCGAAACAGGAATACCATAAAAAGAATAATCAGTATTATTCACATCTTTTGAAATGCCCGCGGATACTGAAAGAGAAGATTGTGCACAAACAGAAAAAGAAAGCAAAAGAAGAAAAGAAAAGATGATAAAAAATGTCTTTTTATTTTTCATAAAACAGTAAAGCTTTGTACAGATAATTATAGATATTGACAATAAAAACTTTTAAAACGCTGCAAAAAATTCTTAAAAAAGAAAAACGAATTTATTTTTTCGTTTACTCAATCTCCTTCAATTCCACTAAACTTTCTTGCACCTTGAGTTTATATTTTATACCAACTTTCAAAGCATAATTTTCTTTGTCGTGGCTTACTGGAAAGCGAAAACAAACAGGATAATCATAATCCTTTACCAATTCTTTGATAGCATCTTCCACACTTTGTCCGAATGGAATTGTGGTATCTTTCATGTCAGAAAATCTCCCGATGATAAGACCTTTTAAATCATTCAGTTTTCCACTTCGTTTTAATTGATACATCATTCTGTCAACGCCATAAATATATTCACCTATCTCTTCAATAAACAAAATTTTATTCCTGGTATTTATATCTGAAGATGTTCCAATTGCATTCGCCAGAAGAGATAAATTTCCACCAACCAATATTCCCTTCGCACTTCCCTTTTGGTCTAAAATATTTCCGGTTGTTTTATACACTGCTTTTTTGCCAACCAAAGCATTATGCAGGCTTTGAATGTATTGATTATTAAACTCTCCATCGTTAAAAGCCGCCGCCATTGGCGCATGTAGCGAAGCAATTTTATAATTAGAAAATAAATGATTTTCTAAAATGGTAATATCACTAAATCCTATGATCCACTTTGGATGTTTTATAAATTTAGAAAAATCGAGCTGATCAATAATTCTGCCTGTTCCATATCCACCTCTTCCGCAGAAGACCGCATCAATATTTTTATCATCCATCATATGTTGCAAGTCATGTAATCTTTCTATGTCAGTTCCCGAAAAATAATTGAATTGATTACCAAGGGTTTTTCCGGGAACCACTTTAAATCCCCACGAAGTAAGGGTTTCAATACATATTTGTGCTTTTTCAAAAGGCATATAACCAGCCGGACAAACAATTCCAATCGTGTCACCAGGTTGTAAATAAGGAGGTATAGTAGTCATTTATTTGAATTAAAAATGCAAGGATATAACAATAGAACCTTTGAAGATTACAATTATTCAAAAGATTCAAGTAAAGTGCTGTCAGCAGAAACAGTTAATTTATGTTTCACGCCACATTTCAAAGCATAATTTTCTTTTACATGGCCAACAGGAAAATCGAAACAAACAGGAAAGTGATATTCCTGAACTTTTTCCATTACCATTTCATAAATTGTTTTCCCAAATTCTTCTCCCGCATCATCAGGCTTTAACCTGAATTCACCAACAACTAATCCTTTCAGCTTATTAAGTTTGCCGCTGCGCTTTAAATTCCAAAGCATACCATCAATTTTATAAGCATATTCACCAACATCTTCAATAAATAAAATTTTCCCTTCAGTTTTTAGATCCGATACGCTTTCATCCATCATTTGAATGATAGATAAATTGCCGCCCACCAGATCTCCAATCCCTTCTCCTATCCGGTTTTCACCGATCGGCAGTCTTTTATATTTCATTTTTTCACCAACGAGGCATCCGCGAATTGAATCAATAGAATCAATCTGTGTCTGAGAAGCCCTCGAAAAATCATCCGGAAAACTATTGCACATTTTCGAATGTAATGTAGCAATTCCAAAATTGTTGATATGGCAATGAAACACGGTTGCATCACTAAAGCCAATGATCCACTTGGGATGCTTCTTAAATTTTGTAAAATCAATTTTATCTATCATTCTTACAGCACCATAGCCGCCTCTGCCCAGCATAATTGTTTTGATGGAATCATCATTAAGCATTTGTTGAAGATCATTTGCACGTTGCTCATCAGTTCCGGCAAAAGTAAAATCTTTGGCTCCGACGGTCATCCCTATGCGAATTTCAAAACCCCATTCTTTCATTTTGCTGACTGCCGCCTGGCATTCTTCCAAACTGATGTGTCCTGATGGACACGTGATTCCGATCGTATCACCTTTTTTTAAATAAGGAGGGATATGCTTTACATGCTTTTTTTCAGAAGGCTTATGGCTTGTAAACGCAGTAGCAACGGTAGTTATCGGAATTACAGCAGAAAGAAAATCTTTTCGGTTCATGAAATTAATTCTTCATTTTACAATTCAAAACCCATCCCGGCTTTGAGCGCTTTTTTATAATTACTCAAATCAAATTTATAATAAAACGGTGCTTTATGCGCTACACCTTTTTTAGTCTCATCCAATCTTTTTAAAATTCCTGTATCTATAATTTTCCGTTGAAAATTTCGGCGGTCTAATTTTTTCCCCAAGATGGTTTCATATAATTTTTGCAGCTCTGGCATCGTGAATTTTAAAGGTAATAAATTATAACCCACAGGATGAAAGTTTAATTGCAGCCTTAAATCCTGCAAAGCTGTTTCCAATATTTTTTTATGATCAAAAATTAAAGCGGGAACATCGGAAATCTTAAACCATTCGCAACCTTCAGAAAACAGATCTGGAACCGGATGAACTTTAGTAAAATCAACCAAAGCATCGTATCCAATTGAAATGAATCTGTCAAACATCCAGCTGTTATCCTTTTTAATTCCCAGTTTTTTAAAGTATTCGTCATTGAATTTTCTGTTGGAACGCCCGGGATCACCAAAAACATGAAATTGCTGAAGATAAATTTTATCCAGCCCGGTTCTTTCTTTCAAAATCCGCTTTGCAGCTTCGTCGGTATGTTCCTTTTTTAAAATAAAACCACCAGGTAAAGCCCATTTAGCAGAATAGGAAGTTTTCAACAATAATACTTTTAATTCATTTTCATGAAACCCAAATACAACACAATCAATGGAAATATGACGAAGATATTTTTCATCGCCTTTTAAAAAATGTTCGTTGATCTTTTTATCAGGTTTCATTGGGGGTAAAGTTGAATTATTTAATTTAAAAAATAAAAAAATATCAATTGAGAAAAATATTTTACATTGTGTCATAATAACACAATCAAACACAAATTCTTTAAATGATCTTTTATGAAAAAACTTTTCTCATTCTTATTCATTGCTCTTTCTTTTCATTCAATGAAGGCACAGGACAATGCAGCAAAAGCAAAGCAGGTGGTTGACAAAATGACCCTGGAAGAAAAAGCGCAATTTGTTGTAGGTGTTGGAATGCACATTCCCGGCCTTACACCCTCAACTTCCGCATCCAGGCCAAAAGTGCCTGGTGCGGCAGGACAAACTTTTGCGATTCCAAGATTAGGAATTCCTTCCATTGTTCTTTCAGACGGGCCGGCCGGTGTAAGGATCGAGCCTTTTAGAAACGGCGACAGTTCGAGGTCTTATTATGCCACTGCGTGGCCTGTTGCAAGTTTGCTGGCTTCAACATGGGACACTACTTTGGTGAAGAAAATGGGTGTCGCATTTGGAAGTGAGATCAAAGATTATGGTATTGATATTATCCTCGCTCCGGCAATGAATATTCACCGCAATCCGTTGGGTGGAAGAAATTTCGAATATTATTCTGAAGATCCTGTGGTGGCAGGAAACATGGCGGCTGCAATTGTAAATGGGATAGAATCGAATGGTGTCGGCACTTCTATCAAACATTTCGTGGCGAACAACCAGGAAACCAACCGTAACACGGTTAATACGATAATAAGTGAAAGAGCATTAAGAGAAATTTATTTGAAAGGATTTGAAATAACTGTTAAGAAAGCGCAACCATGGACTGTGATGAGCTCTTACAATAAAATCAATGGCACTTATACTTCAGAAGATTATGATTTGCTCACAACTATTTTGAGAAATGAATGGGGCTTTAAAGGAACAGTGATGACCGATTGGTTTGGAGGAAAAGACGCAGTTGCACAGATGAAAGCAGGAAATGATCTGTTGATGCCGGGAAGGCCAGAGCAGACAAAAGCGATAGAAGAGGCAGTAAAAAACGGAACACTCGATGTGGCAGTTTTAAATAGGAATTGTGAACGGATCTTAGAAACTATTTTCAAATCTCCCGCTTATAAAAATTATAAATACTCTGATAAACCTGATCTTAAAAAAGACGCAGAAATTTCCAGAAATGTTGCTGAAGATGGAATGGTTTTATTGAAGAATAATGATGCACTTCCTTTCAGTAAAAATATTCGCAACATTGCTTTATTTGGAATTAATAGCTATCAGCTAATTGCAGGAGGAACCGGCAGCGGTGATGTAAATAAAGCTTACACGGTTTCACTTGACCAGGGATTGAATAATGCAGGATTTAAAACAAATCCAGATTTGAAGAGCAACTATCAAAATTATATTGAAGCAGAAAAAGCAAAACGTCCAAAGAAAAGTTTCATACAGGAATTTATGCATCCTACACCGCCAATCAGCGAGTATGTAGTTGATAACAATGAAATTAACAAGCAGGCCGATGATAATGACATTGCTGTTATTGGAATTGGCAGAAATGCCGGAGAAGGGAAAGACAGAAAACTGGAAGATGATTTTAATTTATCAGATACAGAAAGAGCATTGATTCAAAATGTATCCAATGCATTTCATGCAAAAAATAAAAAAGTTATTGTGGTATTAAACATTGGGGGTGTGATCGAAGTTGCAAGCTGGAGAGATAATCCTGACGCTATTTTGCTGGCATGGCAACCAGGTCAGGAAGGTGGAAATGCAATCACTGATTTATTAAACGGGAAAGTAAACCCTTCCGGAAAACTGGCAACAACTTTTCCAATGAAATACGATGATGAACCATCAGCAAAAAGTTTTCCGGGAAAAGAATTTCCTGAGCAGGCTACGAGCGGATTATTCGGACAAAAATCGGTGCCTGCAGAAGTCACCTATGATGAAGGAATTTATGTAGGATATCGCTATTTCAATACATTCAATGTAAAACCCGCATATGAATTTGGTTATGGATTAAGCTATACCCAATTTTCTTATAATAATCTGAAACTAAGCAGCAAAGATTTTAATGGAAAAATCACTGCAGCAATTATTGTAAAAAATACAGGAAAAGCTGCAGGCAAAGAAGTGGTACAACTATATCTGTCTGCACCGGCAAATGAATTAAAAAAACCTTCCGAAGAATTAAAAGGTTTTGCAAAAACCCGATTATTAAATCCGGGTGAAACCGAAACTATTCGGTTTACGATTGAACCAAAAGATCTTGCTTCGTTTGACACAAAATCAGCATCCTGGATTGCAGAAGCAGGAAATTATACAGTCAAAATTGGCGCGTCTTCAACTGATATAAAACTATCTGCAGACTTTCAATTAAAAAAAGATCTGGTAGTTGAAAAAGATCATAATGTTTTGGCACCAAAGGTGGATATCCCGGAATTTACGAAATAAGAAGATTTATTAAAAAAGTATTAGAAAGGGAGCTTTGAGATATCTTGACTTGTCAGATTCTTTTTAACCTAATGCAACGTTTCAGTTTTCAGATATGTCACCATAAAAACTGAAATTAATGAAACGTATAATTGTACTAATGCTCATATGCTTTGGATTTTTTTCATGTGAAAAAGAAAAAGTTAAGCAGTATAGAAGTGAGGGAGTAATAACAGGTATCAATTTAAGTCAATGTCCTTGTATTGTTCAGTGTCCTTGTGGCTGCGGCGGTTTGTTTTTCCATTTTGTTGATACCGTTTATACTGCAAATATACCTTTAGACAATCCTCAAATATTCAACCTTCCTGGGAACGTAAAATTTCCTGTTTATGTAACCCTTAACTGGAAAAATACCAGTCGCTGTGGCGTTACAGCGATTAAAATATTAGATTACAAAATACTTTAGATCTTAAAATTAATCGGCTTAGAATCTTTAAAGCGTTTGGGCATTGATTGGCTTTAAGGTATTTTTGCAATCCTTTAATGCGAAATTAAAATTCTATAATCGGTTACAGGATTTTATTATGAAAGATTTTAAAAGATACCTTCTCACAGCGGCTTTGCCTTATGCAAATGGCCCGGTTCATATTGGACATCTGGCCGGTTGTTATTTGCCAGCTGATATTTATGCAAGATTTTTAAGAGCAAAGAAGGCCGATGTAAAACTTGTTTGTGGCACAGACGAACATGGCGTTCCTATTACCATCCGTGCTATGAAAGAAAAAGTTTCGCCACAGCAGGTTGTAGATAAATTCCACGGAATCATCAAAGACAGTTTTGAACAAATGGGAATTTCTTTCGATATTTTTTCAAGAACTTCTAATGAAATTCATCATAGAACCGCATCTGATTTCTTTTTGAATTTATATGAAAAAGGATTGTTTGAAGAAAAAGAAACAGAGCAATTTTATGATGAAAAAGCGAAAACATTTTTGGCGGACAGATACATCATTGGAACTTGCCCTATTTGTGGAAATACAAATGCATACGGTGATCAATGTGAAAAATGCGGATCATCCCTAAGCCCGGATCAATTGATTAATCCTCGAAGCACGTTGAGTGATGCAGTTCCAATAAAAAAGAAAACAAAACACTGGTATTTTCCATTACAGAATTATGAAGAGTTCCTCAGGCAATGGATTTTAGAAGATCATAAAGATTGGAAGAACAATGTGTATGGGCAATGCAAAAGCTGGCTGGATAATGGTTTGCAGTCAAGAGCGATGACACGCGACAGCAATTGGGGTGTAAAAGTTCCTTTGCCGCATGCGGAAGGAAAAGTATTGTATGTTTGGTTTGATGCGCCGATAGGTTATATTTCTGCAACGAAAGAATTGCTGAATAACTGGAAAGATTATTGGTGCCAGGATGACACAAAGCTTGTTCATTTTATTGGAAAAGATAATATCGTCTTCCATTGCATTATTTTTCCGGCAATGCTGAAGGCGCATGGCGATTTTATTCTTCCTGATAATGTTCCTGCCAATGAATTTTTAAATATTGAAGGGCAAAAAGTTTCAACCAGCCGCAACTGGGCTGTATGGATTGATGAATATTTAAAAGACTTTCCTGGTCAGGCGGATGTACTTCGTTATGTGCTTTGTGCCAATGCTCCTGAAACAAAAGACAATGATTTTACATGGAAGGATTTCCAGGATAGAAACAACAGTGAATTGGTTGCCATCTTTGGAAATTTTGTGAATCGAACCTTTGTGCTAATGCATAAATTATGTAATGGAAAAGTTCCTCCATTACATAGTTCTATCCTCGATGAAACTGATAAAAAAATCATTGAGGAATTTGATAAGACAAAAACCAAAATTGAAAATTTATTAGAGCAATTCAAATTCCGTGAAGCATTGTATGAGGTAATTGATCTTGCAAGAAAAGGAAATAAATATATGCAGGATAAACAACCCTGGATTGAAGCAAAGCAGACGGCTGAGGGTGGGCAACCGACAAAAGAGGCGCAACAAAAGATCGACAACTGCCTTCATATTTGCTTACAATTATGTGCAAACCTTTCTATTTTTATCAATCCATTTTTACCATTCACCGCTCAGAAAATGATTCACATGATGAAGGTTGTTGACAGAATGCTGGAATGGGGAAATGCAGGTAAATTAAAATTATTAAGCGTCGGATATTCTTTGAGAGCGCCTGAATTATTATTTAGAAAAATTGAAGATGAAGAAGTAAAAGCTCAAATTGAAAAACTGATTCGGGGACTTTCTTTGAGCAGCGAGAAGGAGGCCGAAAAAGAAGTTAACAGCGGAAAGAAGACTGCTATCATTGATGAGCCTGTTGAAAACAAAACTAAAGAGAATTCTAACCTGAAGGCAGAAATTACCATTGATGATTTTGCAAAAATTGATTTGAAAGTGGGAACAATTCTTTCTGCTGAAAAGGTAGAGAAGGCTGATAAATTATTGAAGCTTGAAATTGATTTGGGATTTGAAAAAAGAACGATCCTTTCAGGCATTGCCAAACATTTCTCTCCTGGTGAAATCCTAGGAGAACAGGTAGTTGTTATTGCGAATCTTGCTCCGAGAAAAATGCGGGGAATAGAAAGCAACGGAATGATCCTGATGGCAGAAGACAAAGAAGGAAAATTACATTTTGTAAAACCGGAAAATGTAATTGGAAACGGAAGTGAGGTAAGATGATAATTTGGAAAATGTCTTTGAAGATCAAATTGGAAGTACGCTTTTAAACAAACGTTCTGACACCAACCGAAGCATAAGAATTACGAAACTCTTTTGGAGTACTGTCTTTTTTCTTTTTGAAAATCCTGTTGAAGTTTGACATATTGTTGAACCCGCATTTATACGCGATTTCATTAATACTTTGTGTTGTTTCTATCAGCATTCGTGATGCATGACCGAGCCGGATATCATTTAAAGTATCAACAAATGTTTTCCCGGTTCTTAATTTAAAAAATCTGCTAAGAGAAACTTCCGTCATTCCCGCAATTTTTGCAGCATCACTTAAAGTGATATTCTGTCCAAAATTATTATTCACGTGTTCCATTATCTTTTCAATCCTTCTGCTATTGTAGGATGAAATTTCCCTGTTGAATGATGCATCTGAAAGAGTACGGAAATTTCTGGAAATAGAAAGATCATGCAGGATAGACAACAGTTCCAATACAGAATCAAAGCCCTGTTTCTGTGTAAGATTATTGAGACGCGACATGATCGACAAAGCAGTTTCTGTTGAAAATAAAACGCCTCTTGATGCCCGTTGAAAAAGCGTTTTAATAAAATTCATCTGATTGCGTTGCAAAAATCTTTCATCAAAAAGATCACGGTGAAATTGTATAGTAGTTTCGTGAATATTTTTTGTCTTGCATTTGTGCGTAAACCAGCCGTGTTGCAGGTTTGAGCCGACAAGAACTAATTCAAGATCAGCAATCTCTTCAACATGATCACCAATAATTCTTTTTGCACCTGTCGCATTTTTTATAAAATTTAGTTCAATCTCATCATGAAAATGTAAAGGAAAATCAAATTCATTTTTAACCCGCGAGAAAACAGAGAAGCAATCACTTTGAGTGAGTGGCGTTATTTCTCTTAATAATTTGGTATTTAGCGGAGCTTTCATTCTCTCAAAAGTATTAGTAGCGATATCAATAAAGTATTATTTATTTATCACAATTAAAAATAAGGAAATAATTGATACGAGTGAATTTGAAGTTAATTAATACTTTCATTTCTGAAAAAATTTACAAATAAATGATAAGAAAATACCACCGGGATTTTACAACACGCGGGGTCAATTCTTTCAAATGTGAAAGAGACCATAATAAAGAAATAATAAGCACTTTTGCTTTCTGAAAAATTATTTGGAATCGCAAAAACCAATTTTTAATTTTAAGCACTTAAACAAAGGATGTGGATACAAATAAAATAAAAAAGGTATTGGAAGATACTTTGGTATTATTAAACAAAGGAATCATCAGTGAAATTTCCCAGGAGTCAAAAGATGAATACCTGAAAGTGATCAATAAAATTCAAAGAGTTTTAAGAGAATTGCATTAAATCTTTTTTTAAAAATCCAAATAATCTCTATTAAAGTTCATTTACCGCTTTTAAAAAATTCACAAATAGCGGGTGTGATTTATTTCGCTAATCCAAACTGCACTTTTTTCATTTACTTTTGGCGCTTCATTTTGTTTACATCTTTTAGCCGGATATGAAAATTATTGATTGGTATATCATAAAAAAATTCTTTGTTACTTTTTTCTTTTGCCTGATTGCACTTACGATTCTTGTTGTGATTGTTGACCTTAGTGAAAAGACAGATGATTTTGCCAAAACCGGACTTACAGCAAAACAAATAATTACTCAATATTATTTTGGGTTTCTTCCCCGCATCGACGCAATGCTTTTTCCGCTTTTTATATTTATTTCTGTCATTTTTTTCACATCAAAGATGGCCACCAGATCAGAAATTATTGCGATCCTCAGCACAGGAATAAGTTTCGGAAGATTCCTTCGTCCATATTTAGTTGCAGGACTCTTATTCACCGGTTTTTTGTGGTGGTGCAACCAATATTTTCTTCCACCTGCCAATGAAAAATGGGCCAACTTTAATGCAAAGTATATTGATTTCAATTATGGCGGTTATGTAAATACAGCCACCATCAGCAACAAGTATTTTAAACTTGATTCATTTTCATACGCCGGAATCCGTTATTATGACACAACCAACCGTTCAGGAAGTAATTTTTTTATTCAAAGATTTCATAACACTAATTTGATTTATAATTTGAGAGCACTTACCATTACATGGGATACTGCGACAAAAAAATGGCGATTAAATAATGTGGTTGAAAGAAGAATTAACGGGCTTCATGAAAAAGTAACAGATACGCCGGCTCTACAGATGAATTTTAATTTCAAGCCGCGCGATCTGCAACGCGACGAATACATGAAAGATAAAATGACAACACCGGAATTAGACCAATTTATCAAGCTGGAAAAAGTTAGGGGTTCCGGAGATGTGAATGCGCTATTGCTGGAAAAAAATAACAGGAATGCCAATCCGGTTTCTGTTTTTATTTTGACGGCGATTGGTGCCTGCATTGCTTCACGCAAGATTCGTGGAGGAAGTGGATTTCATCTGGCCCTCGGAGTTTTGATTTGCGTGGTCTATATTTTAGTTGGGAGGTTTGCCTCCGTTTTTGCATTAAAAGGAAATTTTAATCCCATAATCGCCGCATGGCTTCCTAATTTTGCTTTTGGAATTCTTGCATGGTATTTATATCGAAATGCGTCCAAATAATTTCTGAATTGATAAACCGCCTGCAATATTTCTTTTGTTAAAAACCGGCTCTATGGTTAACTTTAACGCGGTTGAATTTTTATTAAAAGATCAATTATAAGAAACAATTATTTTATACCATGGGAGTTATTAAAGACAAATTTAAAGCTAAGGCAGACGAGGTTTCTGCAGAAGTAAAAGAGATCGTAAAAAATTTTGGAGACAGAATTATTGGTGAAGTAAAATTATCACAGATATATCAGGGAATGCGCGGTATTACAGGGTTAGTGACGGAAACATCGCTTCTTGATTCACAGGACGGAATTCGTTTTCGTGGTTATTCTATTCCTGAATTAAAAGAAAAGCTTCCCCGGGCTGAAGGTGGCAGTGAGCCATTGCCGGAAGGATTATTTTATTTGATGCTTGTTGGCGATTTACCTACCGATGAGGATGCACAATCTGTCAGCAATATTTGGCAAAGAAGAAGCCACGTTCCTAATTATGTTTTTGATACCATAGAATCTTTACCTGAAAACACACATCCGATGACGCAGTTTGTTGTTGGAATTATGGCGCTTCAAACTGAAAGTATGTTTGCAAAAAAGTATGCTGAAGGAATGAGCAAAAAAGATTATTGGTCTCCGGTTTTTGATGATGCAATGGATCTGATTGCCCGTCTTCCGCGCATTGCGGCTTATGTTTATCGTAGAAAATATAAAAACGGAAAACATATCCAACCTAACGGCTTGCTGGATTGGGCAGGAAACTTTGCCCACATGCTTGGATATGAAGATGAAAGTTTTTATGAACTGATGCGTCTTTATATGACGATACATTCTGATCATGAAGGAGGAAATGTGTCAGCACACACTACCCATTTAGTTGGCTCTGCCTTAAGCGATCCTTACCTCGCTTTTGCTGCCGGAATGAATGGATTAGCAGGGCCTTTGCATGGCCTTGCAAACCAGGAAGTGATCAAATGGATCTTTGAAATGCAGAAAGAAATTGGCAGCGATCTTCCTTCAAAAGAACAGATTGAAAATTATGTAAGAAAAACTTTATCAGAAGGAAAAGTAGTGCCTGGTTATGGTCACGCTGTTTTAAGAAAAACAGATCCACGTTTTGAAGCACAGATGGAATTTGGCAAAAAGCACATGCCTGATGATAAGTTGGTTCAAACCGTTTGGAACATTTACGAAACAGTTCCACCGATCTTACAATCTATTGCGAAAATAAAAAATCCATGGCCAAATGTTGATGCACATAGTGGCGCTTTGCTGGTTCATTATGGAATGGTAGAATATGAATTTTATACTGTTTTATTTGGCGTTGCACGATCATTAGGAGTTCTGGCAAGCCTTTGTTGGGATAGGGCTTTGGGCTATCCCTTGGAAAGGCCGAAATCAGTTTCTAACCGTTTGGTAAAACTTTGGCTGGAAGGAAAAGAGGAAATTTGGGGAGATTAATTTGTAAATTAATTCTATTAAAAAAGCCGGTCATTAAAACCGGCTTTTTTTGTGGAGGATACCGGGCTCGAACCGGTCACCTCAAACATGCCATGCTTGCGCTCTACCAGATGAGCTAATCCCCCGTTTGGAGCGCAAATATAAAGATGATTACAAAGAGTTGTAAAATATTTTTTGTATTAAAACTTCATATACTGCCAATTAATAGGAATATAAAGAAGCTTTGATAACCGAATCTTTTTGAGCAGAAGAAAGACCATAATTATAATGATATAAGGATGATTCCCAATCGCCATAAACTGGGTTGGGCAGCACGATAAAACGGTTTCCAAATTGAGCTGAAAAGTCATCGGCAACTTTATCTCTTTCATCGGAAGTTTTCTTTTCAAAAAGATAACTAAAATCGTTCATATTATCTCCCATCAGCATAATAATTGTATGCGTTTCGGCAATCGAATTTTTTCTTGGTTCTTTAGATGAGGTATTTCCTTTCAATAATAAATGTGCATCATCCGCATTCGGAAAATTAAATTTCTTCAGATTTTTCAAAGTTCCTTCACGTTCGTTTTCTCCACGGTTGGTAACATAAAAAATTTCAATTCCGGTTGAAGCTGCATATTTTAAAAAGCGAAGCGCACCGGGAATGGTATCTGCTTCTCCTTTGGAAGTCCACTCAACCCACGAAGCGGGATCATAATCTTTTCCTTCCAATAATTGATGAGCCTGGTAAGAACTGTTATTCAAAATAGTTTCATCAATATCAGTCATAATTGCCTTTGGTTTGGGCGAACTTTCATGACTGTATTGAGTAATTCTATCGTGAGCAATATTAAAAGCTTGGTAACAAAGCGCTTTGTATTCGGCGGATCTTTGCTGGTAAGCGGTGGCAAAAGTTTTGCCGTCAATTATGAGGGAACTTGAAGGATTGGTAGTCGTGATACTTACGCGCGGGGCAATACTACAGGAAGCAGAAAACAATAAGAGAAAAAGCGGAAATCTTTTCATTCTGATTTTTTTAAAGACATAATTTCAATTGAGGTATTAATTTTGATAGACTAAAAACAATTCATGAATGGCGAAGCCGGTTTTGTTTTTGTTGTTTTTAATTTAAAATATTTTCAAAGCTAAATAAGAAAATGGATTTTGTTGATTATTATAAAACGCTTGGTATTCCCAAAAATGCATCACAGGAAGATATCAAAAAAGCGTATCGGAAACTGGCAAGAAAATTTCATCCGGATGTAAATCCTAATGACAAAGAAGCGCATAAAAAATTTCAGCAGATCAATGAAGCCAATGAGGTATTAAGTGATCCTGAGAAGAGAAAAAAATATGATCAGTATGGTGAAAACTGGAAACATGCTGATCAGTTTGAACAGGCTCGTCAACAGCAACAACAGTCAGGAGGGGGATTTGGAGGCTTTGGCGGTGGCTTTGGCAATTTTGGTGGTGGAGAATATACTTATTCCGGTGGTGAAGAAGAAGGTTTTTCTGATTTCTTTGAATCGCTTTTTGGAGGAAGAGGAAGGGGAAGAAGAACGCAGGCAAAATATCGTGGACAGGATTATAATGCAGAATTACAATTGACATTATCCGACGCATACACAACTCATAAACAAACATTAACAATCAATGGAAAAAATGTTCGCATTACAATTCCTGCTGGTGTAGAAAACGGTCAGCAAATAAAATTAAAAGGATATGGTAGTCCGGGTGCAAATGGCGGACCTAACGGCGATTTATTCATCACTTTTGTAATTACCAATAACACAGGTTTCAAACGTGAAGGAAACGATTTGTATAAAACAGAAGACATTGATTTATATACAGCTTTACTAGGCGGCGAAAAAACAATTGATACATTAAGTGGAAAAATAAAATTAAAAGTAAATCCGGAAACACAGAATGGAACGAAGATAAGATTGAAAGGAAAAGGATTTCCGGTTTATAAAAAAGAAGGACAGTTTGGCGATTTATATATTACATGGAATGTAAAACTGCCAACACATTTAACACAGAAAGAAAAAGATTTGTTTACAGAACTATCAAAATTATCCTCATAAAATTTTTGATATGGAAAACGATGAATTAATACCGGCAAAAGATTTTTGTCTTTATCATAACATAGAATATTCATTTATTCATTCATTAGAAGATTCAGGTTTGATCACTGTTACTGCGGTTGAGCATTCTACTTATATTCCGGCAGATGAAATTCAAAAGTTAGAAAAATTTGTTCGCCTTCATTATGATCTTGATATCAATATTGAGGGAATTGAAACGATCAGTTATCTTCTGGAAAAAATTGAGCAAATGCAAAAAGAGATTTTAAATCTGAAAAATACTCTTACATAAACCATGATAAACTAGGAAAAAAACAGGTATATTGTTCTACTACTGCAAGGATTTTTTTGAATGCTCCTTTTGTACAAAAGGCCATTCATTTTGAAATCTCGATTTAATAAAATATACAATTGCACCTAATATGATTACAACAACTCCACTAAACATTAATTTACTTCCTGTTGAAATCAAAATAAAAAACCACATTGCAATTGCAACAATTACAGGCAAGGGAAACAGAGGCATTTTATAAGGGAAAAGATTCGCATTTTTTTTGTTTCGTAAAATTAACAAGCCTACCGCTTGTCCAATAAATTGAATCATGATGCGCATGGCAAGTATTGCGCTGATGGCCTCACTCAATTTAAAAAGAAGACTAAAAATAAAAGCAACAGCTCCTAAAAACAACAAAGAGACATAAGGAAAATTTTTTGTTGGATGCAGCTTCGCAAATATTTTAAAAAATTCCCCATCTTCTGCAGCTGCATAAGGAATGCGGCTGTAGCCAAGGGTTGCAGAAAAAACGGATGCAAAGGCAACCCACAAAATCAAACAAGTAATAATTGTTGCAGCAGTATGACCGGATAAAATTTCCATAAATTCACTGATTACAAATTCACTGTCTTTTGCCTGCTGCCATGGAATAACACTTACCACACTCACGTTTAGAAGCAAATAGAGAATTGCAATTCCAATGATGGAAATAAAAATACTTCGTGGAATATTTTTCGTCGGATTTTTTATCTCACTTCCAAGATGGCAAATATTGTAATAGCCTAAATAGCTATAAACCGATTTTACACTTGCATATCCAATTGCAGTTACAAATGCATAATCAACAGTTAACCCTGAATTAATATCTTTTACAGGCATCAAAAAATTACCATGAATAATTCCTCCGCCAATGATCCAAAACATCGTAATGATCACTCCGCTCCATAAAAAAACACTGATTTTTCCAATGGCATCAATCTTTCTGTATAGTAATATCACAATTAAAATCACCACACTCCCACTCACTACTTTCTCTGAATAATGATTCAGAGGAACAATAAAAGAAAAATATTTGGCAAAGCCAATTGCTGCAGAAGCGATAACCAGTGGCGCTTGTATCATTGTTTGCCAAACAAATAAAAAGCTCATCATTTTTCCGGCGCCATTTTTTCCATAAGCTTCTTTTAAAAAATTATAACTTCCCCCGGCTCTTGGAAAAGCCGCTCCAAGTTCGCTCCAAACCATTCCGTCAACGATGGATAAAAAGGCTCCCGCAATCCATGCATACAAAAAATACGGGCCATTCATCATTCCGATAACCATTGGCAAAGTGATGAATGGACCAATGCCGACCATGTCGATCATATTGATTGCAGATGCATGCCAGAGACCAAGCCTTCTTTCCAATAAAGCCATTTAACATGAGAGTTGAATGAAAAAAACAAGCGTTAATTCTTTTAAAAAAAATTCAATTTAGCAATAAAAAACAAGATGTTTTTTAATTCATCTTTAGTCTCTCAATTATTTTCGTTCCGTTTAAAAAATAGTTTGCAAATTTTTTTTCTATTGTTAATTACATTTGACAAAATATCACAAATGCTCAATAGAAGAAAATTCCTACAGGTTTCAACATTTGCTGCGCCACTTCTTTCTCTGAAAAATGTAATGACTAACGGTCATGTACAAACGAAACCAATCGTTGTTTCAACATGGAGCAATGGAAAAGAAGTGAATACAGAAGCATGGAAAATTTTATCAGCAAAAGGACGCGCATTGGATGCAGTGGAAGCGGGAGCCCGGTATGTTGAAGATACAATAGATTGCTGCATAGGACTTGGCGGATATCCTGACAGAGATGGGATTGTAACACTTGATTCATGCATCATGGATGAAAATGCAAACTGTGGTTCTGTGGGTGCGATTGAACAAATCAAACATCCTGTTTCTGTTGCAAGAAAAATTATGGAAACCACACCACACATTATGTTAGTAGGCGAAGGCGCACAACAATTTGCCATTGAAAATGGATTTAAGAAAGAACCAAAAGAACTTTCTGCGCCAGCAAAAGCAGCTTATGAAAACTGGTTGAAAAAAAGTGAATATAAACCCGAGATCAACATTGAAAATAAAAAAAATAACGGACCATTTGCACCGCCTTTTTTTGATGATGGTTCTGTAAATCATGATACGATGGGATTGGTAGCAATGGATGCTGCCGGAAATATGAGCGGTGCAGTTACAACAAGTGGAATGGCATTCAAAATTCATGGACGTGTTGGCGATTCTCCAATTATTGGGGCAGGATTATTTGTAGATAATGAAGTAGGAGCTGCTACATCAAGCGGACTTGGTGAAGAAGTGATGCGCATTTGCGGAACTCATGTTGTTGTTGAATATATGCGTCACGGTCTTTCACCTGAAAGGGCTTGTAAGAAAGCAATTGAGCGGATTATTAATCGTGATGCTGAAAGAGCCAAAACTTTGCAGGTAGGATTTTTAGCACTGAATAAAAAAGGACAATATGGCGCCTATGCTGTTCAAAAAGGATTTGTATTTGCTGTGAAAAGTGATGGAGAAGAAAAAATAATACCGGCAAAATATTTTTATGATTTTGGAGTTAGCTAAAAAGGGAATGCTAAATCTTTTCCGAAACGACCAGAAATAAATGACCTTATGAAATTAGAAATAATTGGTTTTAATATTGAAAGTTGTATCGCTGCCCAGGAAGGTGGCGCAAACAGAATAGAACTTTGTGTAGGCTCAGGAGAAGGTGGTACTACTCCTTCGAATGCTTTTATAAAAGCAGCAAGAGAAAAATTACACATCGATCTTTATGTAATGATTCGTCCACGCGGTGGTGATTTTTTATACAGCGACGAGGATTTTGAGATAATGAAAAACGATATTGCTGTATGCAAACAATTTGGATGTGATGGAATAGTTACAGGTATTCTAACAACAGATGGAAAAGTTGATAAAAAAAGATGCAAGGAATTAATTGATCTTGCTTATCCGCTGGAAGCAACTTTTCATCGCGCGTTTGACAGAGTTTCAGATCCGTTTGAAGCATTGGAAGATATTATTGAATCAGGTTTTGAAAGAATTCTAACTTCCGGGTTAAAACCAAAAGCGATTGAAAGCACAGAACTTCTTTCTCAACTGATCAAACAATCCGATGAAAGAATTATTATCATGCCTGGCTCGGGAATTACTGTTGAAAACATTATAACAATTGCTCAAAGAACTGGTGCCGCTGAGTTTCATAGCTCGGCCAGTTTTTTACAGGACAGCAAAATGGATTACGTCAATCCGCAAATGAATGAATCTTTAAATCATGTTACCGTAAAACAGGATGAGGTAAAAAAAATGGTTCAATTGTTAGGGGAATACAATAAGAAAATCATGTAAAACTCTTTTCAAAAAAATTTGTGAATATAAAGTGCATCTTCGAAATCAAATCTTAAAAGAACATACCAAAGAAAACTGTAAAACCATTGTGGAATGGGTTGGAAATGATTTTTCAAGATTTAATCAACTGTTTAATTTATTCCTGAACGATGAATATCGCGTAACACAAAGAGCAGCGTGGCCGCTCAGTTATTGTGTTATAGCTCATCCTCAATTTATTAAAAATAATTTTGGCAAACTGGTCAGTAATTTACAAAAACCTTCTCTTCATGATTCTATTAAACGTAATACAGTAAGGCTTTTACAATCAGTAGAGATTCCGGAAAAATACGAAGGCATGGTTTTGGAAATCTGTTTTAAATATGTAGAATCTCCAAATGAAGCAGTCGCAATAAAAGCATTTGCTTTATCGGTCTTAGGGCACCTTGCCAAAAAACATCCCGATATAATTCCTGAGATAAAACTGCTGATTGAAGAACAGCTATCTCATCAGACTGTGGCATTTAAATCAAGGGCAAAAAAATTATTAGAACAATTCCGTTGACTCCAAATCCTGTTTACGCTGGACAATTACCTGCGATCCTTTTGTCATAAAAACAGATCTAGGCTTTTCATTCGACAAAAAAGAAAACTGGTCTCCATACAAAGAGCCAAAATCACAATCAACTGAATAAGAAATCACTTTTAAAGCTTCCCAGCCGGCATGCTCAACATAATATTTAGATGTTCTCGTATCGCTGTTTTTTGAATAGCCCCAATATTGATTGAGAAAAAAATTCTCGCCGCTGGAATCAATTATTTTTTTTGATCTTTTGTTGGTTGTCGCACTTAATTTATTCCACTTGTCTTTATAATTCCATTCATAACCAGCCTCAAAATTTTGCCCGTTGTCTAAATGAAAATGCTTCATGTTCATTGTGGCATATTTTTCTCCATAAAGATAATTGGCAATAAATGAAATAGCCCTTTTTGGCACAATCTCTTTTATAAAAACAACTCCTTTTCTCCAGTTTCCATGATCATTATAACGGACGTAAAATCGAAAATTTACTTCTTCAAAATTTTCATGAAGAGGAATACTGAGGCCAAAGACTTTTGTATTGAGAAACATAAAGCCAACAAGACTTACATACGCTTCGCCTTCGTAAAAATCCAGTTCTGTTTTATAAGGAGTAAAAGGCATCAATATCTCTTTTGGCACCGAATAATTTGCCATTACAATATTGTTCCATTCTGCACGCAAAAAATGTGTTTTCATATTAATTCGCTTTAAAAAATTAATTTGAAATGAACACCACAATTAAAAATACTCTCCGGTATTATCAGTACAATAATCTTACCTTAATTGTCTCTTTTACGTTTTTCAATAATTCCAACGCTTCTTTTGAAAGGTTTTTATTCACATCCAAAACCACATATCCAATTTCATCATTGGTTTTTAAATATTGAGCAAGTATATTGATTTTATGAGAAGAAAGTTGTGTATTTATCTCAGACAAAACACCAGGAACGTTTTTATGAATGTGCAAAATTCTGTGAGTATTTTCATTGGATGGAAGATTCAACGGAGGAACCGAATGTGAACCTGTCGTACTTCCTTTTTCCAGGAAATTAAATAATTTATTGCTCACATCTTCGCCAATATTCTGCTGCGCTTCTTCTGTAGAGCCACCAATATGTGGTGTTAAAATCACATTGCTTAAACCTTGAAGAGGAGTCACAAATTTATCTCCATTTTTTACAGGCTCTTCCGGAAATACATCTATTGCTGCACCGCCAAGATCATTTTTTTGCAATGCTTCTTTGAGAGCTTCAAGATCTACAACACCACCTCTTGCATAATTAATAAGGATAGAACCCTTTTTGAAAAATTTGATATTGTTTTTATTAATGAGGTTCTTTGTCGATGGAATATCAGGCACATGAAGTGTTACAATATCTGCTTCTTTTAAAACTTCTTTTAATGTTTTTTTACTCTCCGCATTTCCAAGAGGCATCTTTGTTTCCGTATCAAAAAAAATCACTTTCATTCCAAAAGATTCGGCAAGTACGCTCACCTGCGAACCAATATTTCCATAACCAACAATGCCTATTGTTTTTCCGCGAAGCTCATGGCTTCCTGTTGAATCTTTCATCCAGATTCCGTCGTGGGCCGATTTATTTTTATCAGGAATTCTGCGAATCAACATGATCGAAGAAGCCATCACCAACTCAGCAACAGAGCGGGTATTAGAATAAGGCGCATTGAAAACTGCAACTCCTTTATCAGTTGCCTCATGAACATCAACCTGGTTGGTTCCGATACAAAAACAACCAATCGCTTGTAATTTTTTTGCATTTTTTAAAACTTCAGCAGTAATTTTTGTTTTTGAGCGAATCCCTAATAAATGAACATTTTTTATTTCTTTAAGTAGTTCACTTTCAGTCATTGCGCCGGGCAATCTTTTCACCGAAGTATAACCGGCATTTATAAATTTCTGTGCGGCTGTTTTGCTAATGTTTTCCAGAAAAAGAATATTTATTTTTTCTTTAGGATAACTGGTAACTTTTTTCTCGGGCATATTAAAATAGTAATGTAATATTGCAAATATAGTCCCTAAATCCTTGAAATTTTTTCGATGAGACCTATAAATTTTATTTTAGTTTTTTTAGTTTTATTTTTTATTATTTCTTCTTGCGGCTCTACTACCGTTAAAGTAAAAGCCGATCCCAAAGATTCAACTGTTTATACACCTCCTGTTCCGGGAAAAATTCCTGAGGATGAATTGAATCGTTATCGGAATGAAGTAGAAAACTTTTACCAGAACAAATTGATCAGAACCGGCTTTAACGGCGGTATTCTTGTTGCGAAAAAAGGACAGGTAATATTTGAAGATTATCATGGTTATTATAATCTTCAGAAAAAGGATTCTCTCACAAGGCATAGTGCTTTTCATCTTGCTTCTGTTTCAAAAACGTTTACAGCAATGGCAACTTTGAAACTGGCGCAAATGGGAAAACTTTCTTTGGATGATGATTTGAAAAAATTTTTCCCTCAATTTCCTTATGATAATGTAAAAGTGAAAGATCTGTTGGATCATAGAAGCGGACTGCCTAATTATTTATATTTTATGGAAAAATTAGGCTGGGATAAAAAGCAGCATGCTACAAATAAAGATGTACTGGATTATTTAATAAAATTCAAACCTGCGGCAACAAAGCCAGATACACATTTTACTTATTGTAACACCAATTATGCTTTGCTGGGATTGATCATTGAAAAAGCATCAGGAGAATCTTATGCGGATTTTTTAAAGCAGGAATTCTTTGTCCCATTGCATATGGATGATACCTATGTTTTTAATATTAAAGACAGCGCTACAGCAATGCCATCTTATGATTATCGGGGAAGACAGGAAGCTTTTACCTTTTTGGATTGTGGCATAGGAGATAAAAATGTTTACAGCACTCCTGAAGATCTGTTAAAATGGGATCAGGCTATGTACAATAATCAGATTTTCAGCAAAGAAACTTTAGAAAAAGCATTCACCCCGTACAGTAATGAGAAACCCGGCATCAGAAATTATGGTTATGGATGGAGAATGAATGTTTATCCGGATGGCAAAAAAGTAATTTATCATAATGGATGGTGGCATGGAAATAATGCTTCTTTTATCAGAATGATACAGGATTCTGTAACCATTATTGTTTTAGGAAATAAATACAACTCAAATATTTACCAGGCTAAACAAATGGAAAAGATCTTTGATCAGGGTTTTTCTCCAGCCAGTGATGAAGAAAATGGAGAAATGTCAGAAGGAAGTAATGAATCCTCAAAGCCGGTTGTAACAAAGAAAAGAGCACCTCTAAAAAGAACTGCAACAAAAAAACATGTGGTGAAAAAACATGTGGTGAAAAAACATAGCGTAAAACACAGGAAATAATTGGCGTCACGTTTCCTGTTATAGATTCTTCAAAAAAAAATGCGTTGAACTTAAATTTCACGCATTTTTATTTTCTTATTCTAATAAGTATTTATTCTTCTGGTATACTTTTTCTTATTGCCGAAATAACATTTTAGGTGGAAAATTTCTTTTTTCTACTCCATGTCAATTGATTGATTCAAATGTTTTTCAGGATAATTAGTTACTGCATCACAAATATTTATTCACATTTTATCGCAAATAACCGCAAATTAATGCTAATGTTATTATCGACTAAAACACCAATAAATACTAGCTTTTAACTCTTTGTTATAAATGCAAACACGCATTTGCGGAATAAATTACTAACAATTATGCGGTATTTATACCCATTTTCAGCATTTTGTGCGAAAAAAAATCGCAAATAATGATTTTTAAACACATTTTAGTCATATGTTTGTTAAAGAAAATTGAAACTAATGCTTAAAATAGAAAGACAAGCTTTTATCCTTCACCAGGTAAATCTTCACAACAAAGTTTTGTCGACAGATTTAAGTAAGCAGATAAAAGTTTCAGATGATACCATAAGACGGGATATACAGCAATTAGCAGACATTGGCAAAATAATAAAAGTTCATGGCGGTGCATTGTCTCCGTCTTTTCATAATACTCATACCTCTTCTAATGAAGTGTATGCGTACAACCAAAAAAAGATTATTGCTCAAAAAGCAATTTCGCTTATTAAAGACGGGATGTTTGTATTGACGACCGGAGGAACAACTATCATTGAAATGGCCAGAGTATTGCCACCGCAGCTTCATGCTACATTTATTTCAGGTAGCATTCCGGCATTAGCAGAATATATTGTTCATCCAAACATTGAAGTGATTGCCATAGGTGATAAAGTTTCGAAAGATTCAAAAATAACTGTCGGATCGGATGCTATATCACGGATTAAAGAATTAAAAGTTGACTTATGTTTTTTGGGTGTTTCGGCATTCAATCTTGAAACAGGAGTTTCCGATAATGACTGGGAAGTAGTTCAGGTAAAAAAAGCAATGGTTGAATCGGCAGAAAAATTAATATGCCTGACCATAGCAGAAAAAATAAATTCCCGTCAGCCTTTCCAGGTATGTGATAGCAGGAAGATAGATACTTTAATCACAGAACTGTCCCCGGATGATCCGGTATTAGAACCATACAAACGTGCAGGAATCCATGTTTTATAAAAACTACTTATTATAATTTTTTAAACATCAATCATTAAAATTTAGCTATGAGAAAATTCATTACATTTCTTGTTGTAATGCTCGTATTGCAACTTCAGCAAAAGGTTTTTGCTCAGGAACGATCCATAACTGGTATTGTTCTTTCACCAGACAATACTCCAATTGTGGCAGCATCTATTGTAATTAAAGGCCAGACAGCGGGTACACAAACCGGCCCTGATGGTAAATTTACAATTAAAGCTGCTAAAGGACAGGTTTTGGAAATTTCTTCAGTTGGTTTTGAAAGCCAGCAGTTTACGGTGAAAGATGCAAATACCATTCAAATTACACTTTCAAAACAGGACAAATCCATGCAGGATATTGTCGTAGTAGGTTATGGTACTCAGAAAAGAGGAAATCTTACCGGCGCAGTATCTACTGTAGATGTGAAAAAAACATTACAGGGACGCCCGATTGCTGATGTGGGAAGAGGATTGCAAGGAGCTGCTTCTGGGTTAAGCGTTACTATTCCAAGTGGTGAAGTAGGTTCTGACCCAATTATTAAGATAAGAGGAGCGATGACATCATTCCAGGGAAACAGCACACCATTAATTCTCCTGGACAATGTCGAAATTCCAAGTATTCAGATTGTAAATCCGAATGACATTGCTTCTATTACAGTTTTAAAAGATGCTGCATCTGCTTCTATTTATGGAGCAAAAGCATCCAATGGAGTTATTTTAATTACTACAAAAAAAGGTTCCGGAACTGCTACCCCCCAGGTTACTTATTCAAATAACTTCTCTTGGCAGAATGTGTGGAAAAAAATGGAAATGGGAGAAGTTGATGCATTGAAATATACCGTAGATGCAGCTGAGCGGATAGGAATTACAACGCCTACTGGAGCTTTTTACTACGTAGACAGGGGCAGCTATTTAAAAGCTGTTGAATGGCAAAGTAAGTATGGAGGCAGTATCGGACCTAATGATCCAACCGTTTTTGGGCGCGACTGGTTTGTACAGGGATCTCAAAATTCGAAAATGGGAGTCAGAACTTATAATCCTTATGATTATATGATTAAAGAATGGGCGCCAACACAACAACATAACATCAGTGTTGGTCAAACCCTTGGCAAAACATCTTACAATATTGGATTGGGATATTTGGACCAGAGCGGTATGATGAAACCTGCGAAAAAAGACGATTTTACCCGTTATAATGCATCTCTGCGACTTTCAAGCGAGGTTAATAAATACCTTACAATTCGCGCCGGAGCCATGTATTCAAGGAGGGATAAAGAATATCCTTATGTAACCAGTTCTACAACTGCCGATCCATGGTTGTATCTATACAGATGGGGACCGCTTTATCCATTTGGTAATGATCAAAACGGCGATCCTATCCGCAGCCCGGTAAGTGAAGCAAGCCAGGCAAATACTGCGAGCATCCTGCAGAACTATATGAACGTAAGTCTGGGTAGTACACTCACTTTTACCAAAAACTGGAAATTGGATTTTGATTATACTTATAGTAACCAGGAAGAAATTTGGAACAGGCCCGGAACCAGATACACTGCAAGAGACTCCTGGTCAGCACCTATCGCCAGATTAGATGAAAGTGGCAATCCTGTTTATGTAGATAGTACAGGAACTGTTGTTTCAGGCACTGCACCCGGAGCAATGCCGGCTTTTGATTTATCGAAGAATACTTATACTTCCGCTGGTGCCAATCCTGATCATATAATCAGGCAGGCCACTAATTTCAATAGCAAGACAGTTAATGCTTATACCACTTATAATTTAGGAATCGGAGAAGATCATAATTTCAAATTTATTTTGGGTATGAACAGTTATGCTGCTCAAAATTCATGGCAGTATCAGCAGCAAAATCAATTAACCGACATCCATAATCCACAATTTAATTTTGCAGTAGGAACACCTCCAGTTATTAGCGCAAATAATACATGGGAATCTCAGGTAGGTTATTTTGGTCGCATCAACTATGCGTACAAAAACAAATATCTGTTAGAAGGCAATCTGAGGTATGATGGTTCTTCCAAATTTCCTTCCAATTTATGGTGGAGATGGTATCCTTCCGTTTCTGCCGGATGGATAATAAGTGAAGAAAAATTTATGACTTTTTCCCAAAAAGTAATCAGCTTTTTGAAAGTAAGAGGATCATGGGGATCTATAGGCGATCAAACCGTACCTAATACATTGTATTTACCATTGATGCCAAGTGGGCTCTCCAGTTGGATCGGATCTAACGGCGCTAAAACCGTTTATGTTGGCACTCCACCGGCAATTGTTCATGATATAACCTGGCAGGATATCGAAACCAAAAACTTTGGTGTTGATTTAGGATTACTGGATAATAAAGTAACCGTTACGTTCGATATGTTCCAAAGAAATACCAACAATATGATCGTTCCATCAGAAGGTATTCCACTTACTTTTGGCACGGGTGCTCCACAGGGTAATTTTGGATCATTACAGACCAATGGATGGGAACTGACTGTAGAAATGAATCACAGGTTCCAAAATGGTTTAGGCCTTAATTTCAGAGGAAATATTTCTGATGCAAGAACTCATATTCTTGAATACGGAACGTCTACCGGTGTAAACAGCAATTATAATGGAAAGTACATTGGCGAAATCTGGGGTTATCGTACAGACAGGTTGTATCAAAAATCTGATTTCGATTTGGGTAGCGATGGTAAACCACAATTAGTTACCCTTACTGCTGATGATGTTCCGGCAAAATATGTGGGCAAGAAAGCTTATAAATTGAAAGCTGGCCCTCACGGCGAAAAACCTGTTTACCAGGCATTTTTACAAAACTCTTCCAATTTCTATTTTGGTCCCGGCGACGTGAAGTTTAAAGATATGAATGGTGATGGTGTTATTGATAATGGAAGTGCTTTATTAGCAGATCATGGTGATCTTACTGTAATTGGAAATTCTACTCCAAGATACGAATATGGTTTCAGGTTAGGAGCAGATTACAAAGGGTTTGATATTAGTGCTTTCTTCCAGGGAGTTGGAAGCCGCCAAATTTGGGGAGACGGATTTTTAGCGATTCCCGGATACAACTCGTCTGATGGCGCTATGCCGGAAGCAATTGCAGGTAATTACTGGACGCCGGATCATACCAATGCTTTTTATCCTGCTGCCTATAACAACGCTGCTAGCAATTCGGCAAACAATATGCAGGTTCAGGACAGATATCTTTTAAACATGGCTTATTTGAGGTTGAAAAATCTGACTATTGGTTACTCTATTTCTCATAACCTTCTTCAAAAAGTTCATGTTAACTCTTTAAGAGTATATGGAGCTTTAGAAAATTTCATTACATGGGATCATCTGAAAGGATTACCAATAGATCCGGAAGCTATTAACGGGTATTCAATGTGGAATACTTCAAATTATAATTTGGGCCGTACTGGTATAGGAACCCCCGCATTTAAAAGCGTATCAGTTGGCGTTCAATTAACATTCTAAAAATTATTAACAATGAATAAATACAAATATATCTGCGGACTTGGAATTGCTTGTATGCTTTTCTTTTCCTGTAAAAAAGATTTTTTAGACAGGCCGCCACTAACCAATTATGTAGATGCTAATGGCCAATACTGGCGAAACGAAGATGATATTCGTATGTTCGCCAATGGCTTCTACTCTAATTATTTCAATGGATATGGTCTTGGATGGACATGGGATTATGCACCTGTTGTTGGATATACATTCAATGATGATGTAACCGGCAAAAACGTTCAACCCAATTTTGAGAGTAATGTTCCATCTTCCAGAGGTTCAACTTCTGAATCTGCCGCTTGGCTCCAACAATATTCAGGTCCAACTTGGGATTTTGCCTGGGTGCGCAAAGCAAACATATTTATTGACCGCCTTGACAATATCGCAAAACCAAAAATTACCGATGAGGCATACCGGCACTGGAGTGCGATCGCAAAATTTTTCAGAGGTTATGAATATTCACGTTTGGTAAGTGTTTTTGGGGATGTACCTTATTTTGGGAGAGTGGTAAAAGAAAATGAACTGGATACTCTTTACAAAGACAGAGACCCGAGAGGTTATGTAATGGATAGGGTTTATGACGATTTTCAATACGTTTTGGCAAATATCCGTGACAACGATGGAGCGCAAAATGTAAACAAGAATATTGCTGCTGCTTTTATCTCACGTTTTATGTTATTTGAAGGAACATTCGAACATTATCATGGATTAGATCCTGTCAGGGCTAAAAAATATCTTGACCTTGCAGTTCAGGCGTCAGAAATAGTAATGAATAGTGGTAAGTACAGCTTTAGCAGTGATTTCAAATCTTTATTTACATCAGAAAGCCTGGCCGGAAACCGGGAAGTAATTCTGTATAGGGCTTACGATGCATCCTTACAAGTTACACATGCTGTTGGTTCTTATTCAAACGGTACCGAAACAGTAGGTGTTGATCCTAACCTGGTTTTGGTTAAATCATTTATCATGAATGATGGCAATGTTTGGCAAAATTCTTCAACTCCGGGAGCAGATGATTTTTCGATCACCAATTTGGATAAAACAAGAGACCCAAGATTTGAAGCTTCTTTCATAGATCGTCCTAATGGATCCTCCACAACCTTGTTGTACGGTGATAAATTTGCATCGAGGGACGCAATTACCTATATTGGAAAAACCTATCCGGCAAACTGGGGAAGTAACACCAATACAAGCGACGCACCGGTTATAAGATTAGCTGAAGTGGTTTTAAACTGGTTAGAAGCGAAAGCTGTATTAGCTGAAAGTTTTGGTGAAGCAGCAATAACTCAGGGTGATTTAGATAAATCAATCAATGCCATTCGCAACCGTCCGTTAGATGCAGCAGCAATTGCTAAAGGAGTACAAAAAACCGCTCCCCTGATGCTGGCATCACTTCCTGATGATCCTGCAAGAGACAAGGATGTGTCACAGCTTATATGGGAAATTCGCAGGGAAAGACGTATGGAATTTGTATTTGAGGGCTTCCGCCTGTTAGATTTAAAGAGATGGGGTAAGCTTAAATATATGGATTTCAGCACGAATCCTGATTATTTCCTTGGCCCATGGGTAAACCTTCCGGTAGAATTTCCTTCAGCTTTAACTGCATCTGCTGCAACAAAAGGCAACGTCAAAGTAAAAAAAGCGGATGGCACCATAGTAACTTACGACGGAAGTAATGCAAGTGATATGGAGGGTTTCTGGATGGTAGATAATGCTAAAAACAGAGATGTATTTTCTGATAAAAATTATTTGTCTCCTGTCGGTCAATCACAAATTAATGATTATAAGGATAAAGGTCATACGCTTACCCAAACCACAGGCTGGTAATTTAGTAGTTTAAAGTTCAATTAAAATCAAAAGCCGGAAGCCTGAAAAACTTCCGGTTTTTTTCTTACATTCAAATAACTTCTTTCAAACCTTTACAAAATGAAAAAGATACCTCTTTTAATTTCACTCATAATTTCTTTGAACATTTCTTTTGCTCAATCGCGATTCAAATTTGCTCATGTTTCTGATACTCATATCGGAAGCTCAAATTCAGAAGAAGATTTGATAAGAACGGTTCATAGTATCAACAGTGACTCTACTTTAAAATTTGTGATTATCTCTGGTGACATTACCGATTTTGGAACTGATTCTGCTTTTCAATTGGCAAAAACCATTTTAGATAGTTTGAATAAGCCATGGTACATTATTCCCGGAAACCATGATGCAAACTGGTCCGAAAGCGGCACCAATAGTTTTAAAAAGATATTTGGTTCAGAAACTTTCCGGTTTGAATATGGTGGCTATCTTTTTCTTGGAACTGTTTGTGGGCCAAACATGAGAATGAGTCCCGGGCAGGTTTCCAGAGAAAATATCGTATGGCTTGATTCCACGCTTGCTCACTTAAAAAATAAAAACATTCCGATCATTTTTGTAAATCATTATCCGCAGGATTCTTCTTTAAATAATTGGTTCGATATTATCGATTTGCTAAAGAGAAGAAATACTCAATTGATTCTTTGCGGTCATGGACATGCCAATCATCAATTCAATTTTGAAGGAATTTCAGGAATTATGGGAAGATCAAATTTGCGAGCAAAAAAACCGGTAGGTGGTTATAATGTAGTCACCATACAAGACGGAGTTGTAACTTATGAAGAAAGAAATCCGGTCACCCATGAACAAAAACAATGGGCACAGGTTAAATTATATCAACATCATTTTTCAGCGGATACGACTCATTATTTTCGTCCTTCTTATGCAGTTAATAATCTTTATAAAAAAGTAAAAACTGTTTGGCAATTTAATGATAAAAGTGATATCGGTTCCGGAGCCGCAATTGATAAGAATCTCGTTATCGTCAGTAACTCCAGTGGAGAAGTGTATGCACTTAATTTAAAAAACGGGGAAAAAGCCTGGAGTTTTTTTACAAAAGGAAAAATTTATTCCACTCCTGCTGTTGCAAATAATTTGACAGTAGTAGCTTCCACAGATGATAATATTTATTGCTTAAATGCAACAAATGGAAAACTTGTTTGGAAATTTAAAACACAAAAACCAATCGTAGCAAATCCATTGATTAAAAATGGAGTTGTGTTTATAGGCGCTGCTGACGGACATTTCAGAGCAATAGAGTTAAAAAGCGGAAATTTAAAATGGGATTATTTTGGCGTGAAAGGATTTGTAGTAACAACACCTTTATTTTATAAAGACAACATTTATTTTGGAAGCTGGGGAACTGAATTTTACGCCTTAAACGCCGAAACCGGCGCTCCTGCCTGGAAATGGAACAATGGTTCATCAAACAGAATGTACTCTCCTGCAGCATGTTTTCCTGTTGCAACAGATGGCAAAATTTTTATCGTTGCTCCTGATCGTTACATGACTGTTTTGGATGCCGAAAACGGAAAGGAGATCTGGCGAAAAAAGAATGACAATGAACACGTGCGGGAATCAATGGGATTGTCGAAAGATAGTTCGTTGGTTTATGCAAAAACGATGGAAGGAACATTGATCGGTGTTTCCACTTCGCTTCCTGATATGCAAATTAGCTGGCAGTCTGATGTAGGATTGAATTATGAAATCGCACCCACAGCAATTGTTGAGGATCAAAATATTATTTATGTACCTTCTAATTCAGGAATTGTTGTAGCTGTAAACCGTGATGGTTCTGTGTTATGGAAACATAAAATTTCCAATTGCCTCATCACATCTATAGTTCCTGTTTCAAAAAATAAGGTGATTGCAACAACAATGGATGGAAAAGTAACCTGCCTGCAATTTTAATTTATAAAAACACAAAAGTTTCAAAAACAAAGAGCAATCAATCATGGTTACTCTTTGTTTTAGTAAACAAAGCAATAACGGCAATTTCTATTCTCTGGGAATTTAAACAGCATCTTTAGTAATTTGATTATTGACCGTCCGCCAAATTTGCAATAGATTTTCATCTTTCAATTCATCAGGAAGAAATTTATTCCCCCAGTTTTGAAAACATATTGGCCTTGCAAAACGCTTGATGCCATCTGCGCCGACAGCAGTAAATCTTGAATCTGTTGTAGCGGGAAAAGGGCCGCCATGCTGCATGCTAAGACAAACCTGCACACCAGTTGGCACTCCATTAATCACAAATCTTCCGCAAATATTTTTTATTTCTTCTATTAATTCTTCATTGGAAACTATATCATTTTCAGAAGCCATTAATGTTGATGTTAATTGTCCTTCCAGATGTTTCACAACTTCAATCATTTCATTCATATCATCACACTGAACAACCAATGAATACGGACCAAAAACTTCCTGATGCAATAATGGATTATTTAAAAAATTTTGCGCTGTGGTTGTTGCAAGTGTTGGTGTTCCTTCATTCTCATTTTTTGGGATAGATGAAACAGAAACAAGAGTTACATTTTTTTCGTGCAAAGCTTTCTCTCTTTTCTCATCAAAAGCTTTTGCAATTCCAGCATGTAACATTTTATGCGGCGCCGTATCTTCTATTTTCTTTGCAAGAACGGAAATAAAATTTTTCAGATCATCACCGGTTATTCCAATGATCAAACCAGGGTTCGTACAAAATTGCCCAACGCCCTGTGTGATAGAATCAGCATAGGTTTTAGCAATTTCTTCAGCTTCATGTTTTAATTTTTCAGGCAATAAAAAAACCGGATTAATACTTCCCATTTCCGCAAAAACAGGAATTGGAACTTTTCTTTGATTTCCCCAATCAAACAATTGCTTTCCTCCTGCAAAAGAACCAGTAAATCCGACAGCTTTCGTGTGCGGATGTGTCACTAATTTTTTTCCGACTTCAACAGATGCTCCATGAACATGAGCAAAAACTCCTTTTGGCATTTTACACTTTTCAACTGCTTCAAAAACAACCTCTGCAACTTTTTCTGATGTTTCTGCATGAGCCGGATGTGCTTTTACAATAACGGGGCAGCCTGCTGCTAAAGCACAAGCCGTATCACCGCCGGCAGTTGAATAAGCAAATGGAAAATTGCTGGCGCCAAATACAATAACCGGACCGAGAGGTATCAACATTTTCCGGATATCGTGAGAAGATTTATTATTTGGGTTGGGGGTATCAATCGCTGCTTCCAGCCACTCTCCTCTTTCTGAAGCAGCTCCATATTGATTGAGCTGAAATATAGTTCTGGTAAGCTCTCCATGCAATCTTTCTTCTGAAAGATTGGTTTCTTTCATTGCAGTTTTAACCAATTCCTCTTCGTGATTTTTTAATTCATTGGCAATCGAACGCATGAATTCCGCGCGTGATTTTAAAGGCATCTTTCTGTACTCATAAAATGCTTTCCACGCTTCGTTCATTACATTTTCAATTTCTTCCGGAGTTGCATCTGTAAACATGTTTGCTATTTTTTTTGAAAACTTTTTTACAATTTTTCACAAATAATCAGCCAGTTTTAAAAGATTTTTTTTATCCACCTTTCAGGCTTTTAAAACTATTTTCAAGAAAACACCAAAATGGTTTTTTCGGTTTCATATATTTTAAACCAAATGCAAGAATGCTTTTCTCTTTGATATATTCAATTGCTTCCGGGATGGAATCTGTTACAAGGTAAAGTGTTTCATCCATTGGTGAAATTGTCCCTTCTTCGAGCATTTTCTGATTATGCGCAATAATGTTTTGATAAAATTCTTTATCAAAAATGATAATTGGAAACATCTGTATCTTTCTTGTTTGTATCAACGTGATTGCACCAAAAAATTCATCCAATGTTCCAAAACCTCCTGGCATTACAACGAAAGCATAAGAGTATTTCATCAGCAATGTTTTTCGCAGGAAAAAATATTTGATATTAACCCATTTATCCAAATAAGGATTGTGATGTTGCTCATGTGGCAAGACGATGTTGCAACCAACACTTCTGCCTCCAACATCTTTTGCCCCTCGGTTTGCAGCTTCCATAATTCCAGGGCCGCCACCGGTCATAATGGTAAAACCAAGCTTGGCAATTTCACCTGAAAGCTCCCGGGCCTGCTGATAAAAAAGTGAATCTTCTTTGAATCGTGCCGACCCAAAAACCGTAACACATGGCCCAACAAAATGCAATGCTCTGAATCCTTTTATGAATTCAAAAAACACGCTTAATGCATACTTTAAATTTTTCCAGCGATTTTGAGGACCATCAAAAAACTGAATTTCTTTTTTTGTCTTCTGTGTATTTTCTTTTGCTGTCGTCATTCCGTTTTTTTCAAAAATAAAAAACAAAACCATTTATTCTTTACTAACATCACTATAATCATTCCCTTCAAAATTAGCTGTTATCCTTTCATTTATTTAATTTCCCATTTCAATTCTTAAAAATGGTGGCTGAAAAAAAAGTGAAGGCCAAACAAAATAAATTTAAAAAAATATTATCAGTAATCGGTCCCGGAATTACAACCGGTGCTGCGGATGATGATCCATCCGGTATTGCCACTTATTCTCAAACCGGTGCTCAGTTTGGTTATGGTCAATTGTGGACAGCCTTGTACATGCTTCCCTTTATGATGGCTGTTCAGGAAGCATGTGGAAGAATTGGCATGGTAACCGGAAAAGGAATTGCGGCAATTGTAAAGGAAAATTATAATCGCAAATTATTGTATGCAGTTGTAACGCTTGTTGTGATAGCAAACGTTATAAATATTGGCGCAGATATAGGCGCAATGGCTGCTGCTGCCAGATTAATTCTTCCACTTCCTTTTGCGGTGTGGACTTTGCTTTTTACGGCCACAATTTTAATTCTCGAAATTTTTACGACGTATAAAGTTTATGCAAGAATATTAAAATGGCTTGCGCTTTCTTTACTTGCATATCCTGTAACAGTATTTATTGTAAAGATGCCATGGCTAACGGTTTTAAAGGCAACTTTCATTCCTCATATTGAATTCAATTTTGCATTCTTTTTTATCATCACTGGTGTGTTGGGAACAACCATTTCTCCTTACATGTTTTTTTGGGAAACATCGCAGGAAGTTGAAGAGGTAAAACAAAAGAGATGGTATAGAAACGGAGTTCCGAAAATAAGACAGAGTAATATCCGTATGATGAGAATTGATAATAATCTTGGAATGATCATTTCAGAAATTACAACATGGAGCATTTTAGTAGTTGCCGGAACTGTTTTACATAACAGCGGAATTACTGACATTCAAACCTCTGCTGACGCTGCAAAAGCGCTGGAGCCCCTGGTCAGGTCTTTTCCTCATGCAGGTTATTTATCTAAATTAATTTTTTCGATCGGCATTATCGGGCTTGGATTATTAGCCGTTCCAATTCTTTCCGGATCCGCAGCCTATGCCGTTTCTGAAGCGGTTAACTGGAAGTCAGGATTGAATTTAAAATTGAAAAGAGCACATGGATTTTATGGCATCATCACGATAGCAACGGTCATCGGATTGACCATAAATTTTATCGGGATCAATCCTGTAAAAGCTTTGATATATACAGCAGTTTTAAATGGTGTTGCTGCTGTACCACTTGTTTTCCTGATTATAAAAATTTCATCAAGCAAAAAGATTATGGGCGAATATAAAAGTGGTCTGCTTTCTAAAATATTTTTATGGATTACTTTTCTTGCAATGGCTGCTGCTGCGATTGCAACTTTTATTATTATTTAAAAAAAAATTAAGAGAGCTTTTTACCAACCAATTCAATCATTTCTTTCGCATTTTTTACTGCATTTCCTCCAATGTCATTATTAAAATAAATGAAAGCATTTTTTATTTTTTTTGATGAAATGATTTTATCTATAAATAACTGCAAATCTTCCAATGCATAAGGGGATTGATACAACTGAGGCACACCATGCATTCTGTAATAAAATAAAGAAGTGTTTTCAACAATTGTTTCAGGTAGTAATGGATGGCTCATTCCCGAAAAAGTGATATTATTTTCTCCGAGCAATTGATATACTTTTTTATTCCACCAGCTGCTATCGCGAAATTCAACAACGTTTGGAAATTGCGGATTGAGATTATAAATTATTTTATCGAGTCTTTCTTGTGTAAAATTAAATCGGGGAGGAAATTGAAAGAGCAAACATCCGGTTTTTTCCTTCAAACCTTCCTCAACTGTTTTGTAAAAATTATCAATTAAATTTTCGCAATCATTCAATTTTTTATAGTGAGTGATCAGGCGTGGTGCTTTTACTGAAAAAGAAAATCCGGGAGGACTTCTCCGATACCACCCTTCAAAAACAGACAGATCAGGAAATCGGTAAAAAGTAACATTTAATTCAAGCGTATTAAAATATTGGCAATAATATTCAAACCAAATTCTTTGCGGAGTTCCTTTCGGATAAAAAATTTCTTTCCAATGCTTGTAATGAAAACCTGAACATCCAATATGCCATTGTATCATGCTATTAAGATTATTTTTTCAATCTCAAATAACATGCCTTCATCAATTAAAAAACCAAAATAAGAAATGGAGTTGTTTCTTTGTTTACTCTTAAAGAATTAAAGAAGTGTTTTCGATTTTTAATCTAAAAGCTCCGGCCTTTTTTCTTTCGTTCTTTCCACAGATTTTTCGTGTCGCCATTCTTCAATTTTTGAATGATTTCCACTCATTAAAATTTCAGGAACTTTCCATCCGCGAAATTCTTCAGGGCGCGTATAAACGGGCGGCGCCAGTAAATTATCCTGGAAAGAATCAGTAAGGGCGGACGTTCCATCATTCAAAACGCCCGGAATTAATCTTCCAACAGCATCTGCTAAAACAGCAGCGCCTAATTCGCCGCCGCTTAAAACATAATTTCCGATTGAAATTTCTTTGGTAATAAAATGATCACGAACACGCTGATCAATTCCTTTATAATGGCCACAAATAAGGAGTAAATTATTTTTTAAGGATAGTTGATTTGCCATCTTTTGATCAAATATTTCACCATCCGGTGTCAGAAAAATAATTTCATCATAAGATGTCTTTTTTTGCAGACTTTCGATTGCATTTACCAAAGGTTCGATCATCATCACCAGACCTGCGCCACCACCAAATTGATAATCATCCACCTGGCCATGTTTGTAATAGGTAAAATCTCTTAAATTAAAAATGTTGATTTCGAGCAAACCTTTTTCCCTGGCTCTTTTTAAAATAGAATGAGCAAAAAAACTTTCCATTAATTGAGGAACTACCGAGATGATATCAATTTTCATATGGCAAAGGTAACGACGTTAGTAAGTAGTGCTAAAAGTTTATCAATGCGCTTATAATCTTCATCCTACCTGCAATACTTCTCCATGTAAAGGTTATTGCCTTTGAACCAAAGGCCAACAGAATAGATTTACAGGTATTGCTGTAGAAGGTTGCAACTGCCTAGGGCCGCTTATAGATAAAGCATAGATGCCCTATAGATGAAGCGTAGATAACCCATACCAAAGACCGGTCAACTCCGGGTTAAGTCCGGTATTTACCGGACTTAACCCGGAGTTGATCCGGCAGAATCTATACTATAAGACGAAGGAGATAAGGTTCAATCTAATAAAAGCCTTTAAAAATCATCCTTTTAAAGGATTTTAAATTGTTAGTGAGGCGTAAGGCTCAAAACACCGGTTTATCAAAAGAAGTGAAAAATATGGATAAAGTCCTTTCTCATTCTAAAAAGTCATCCAGCTTTCTCTTCTCTTTTTTTGTCGGCCTTCCCTGCTTGCTTTGTCTTTTTCCGGTGTTGAAAATAAATGCACTTGATTGTGTTTTATCAGCAACTTGCTTAGGAGATAAATCAATATAATGCTTAATGGCTTCTTCATATTTCAGCCTGTTATGCAATAAAGAAGTTACTTCAATGATCCATTTCTTATTTTCAGCTTTTATTTCATACTGATCGGCCAAAGCCACTGTTTTAGCAGGTTTCACATTGATTCCTTTACTTTTTACTTTTCCCGAATTGCATGCGTCGGCAGCAAGACTTCTTGTTTTAAAAATCCTGATTGCCCATAAATATTTATCAATTCTCAATTTTTCTTTTTCAGCCATAAACAAATTTATTCCATTTATATAAAAGGCAACGTAAGGTAATCCCGTTTCTGTATTTTTACCGGAAATATAATTTTATGCGCTTAAAACCAGTACGCTTTTTAATCATTATTATTTTTTCTGTTTGCACTTTTACTTCCTTTTCTCAATTCAGACCAAAACAAATCAACTGGACTTCTGATGGAAATTCTACGTTAGCAATCAAAGATGGAAACATTGTAAAAACAGATTTAAAAACAAACAATCAAACAATTATTGTTAAACGGGAACAACTCATTCCTGCCGGCGCCGAAGATCCATTGAAATTTAATATTTACAGCTTCTCCCCTGATTATAAAATGCTGTTGATTTTTACAAATACAGCAAGGGTGTGGAGATACCATACTCGTGGTGATTATTGGGTTTTGGATTTAAACAAAAACCAATTAACACAACTTGGAAAATCGCTTCCTTCGCAATCTTTAATGTTTGCAAAAATTTCTCCTGACGGCAAACAAGCCGCTTATGTAAGTGAACATAACTTATATGTTGAAGATCTTTCAACTCATGAAATAAAACCACTAACGTTGACTGGTACACGTAAATTTGTCAACGGAACCTTTGATTGGGTGTATGAAGAAGAATTCGGTTGCCGTGATGGTTTTCGATGGAGCCCCGACAGTAAAAAAATCGCTTTCTGGCAAGTTGATGCTACAAAGATTCGTGATTATTATATGTTGAACACCACCGATTCTGTTTACTCAAAGATTATTCCTGTCGAGTATCCAAAAGTAGGCTGGCCGCCATCTCCGGTAAGAATTGGGGTAGTAACGGTTGACAACGAGGACACAAAATGGATGGATGTTCCCGGAGATCCGCAGGAACATTATATTCCAAGAATGGAATGGGCAGATAATTCTTCGCAGGTTGTTTTGCAACAACTGAACCGTAAACAAAATGAGAGCAAACTTTTTTATTGTGATGTAAATACAGGCGCTGCGAAAAATTTTTATACAGAAGATGATAAAGCGTTTATTGATATAAAATCAAGATGGAACGATGATGATCCGACTGGCTGGGATTGGTTAAATGGCGGAAAGCAATTTTTGTGGATTACCGAAAAAGATGGCTGGCGTCATATTTATTTAATTGATCGCGATGGCAAAGAATCTTTGGTTACAAAAGGAGATTATGATATAGATAACATCAAATGTATTGATGATAAAAATGGATACGTTTATTTTATGGCTTCGCCCAATAATGCCACACAGCTTTATTTATTTCGCACCAAATTAAATGGCAAAGGAAAGCTGGAACCTCTGTCACCAGAGAATCTTGTAGGAACACATGACTACAATATTTCTCCTGAGGCAAAATATGCATTTCATTCTTTTTCCAATTACAAAACTTTTCCTGCTTCAGAATGGATCACTTTGCCCGATGGAAAACCGTTGAATGAAGAAAAAAGTATTGCAAAAAATATGAAGGTGAATGAAAACAGCAATGTTGAATATTTTAAAGTAACAACAGATGATAATGTAACCTTGGATGCGTGGATGTCGAAGCCGGTAAATTTTGATTCAACCAAGAAATATCCTGTTGTATTTTATGTTTATGGAGAGCCTGCAGCATCTACCGTTGGTGATCAGTTTGGCGCACAAAATAATTTTTTGTTCAATGGCAATATGAGTCTCGAAGGATATTTTCAAATTTCGGTTGATAATCGTGGTACACCTTCGTTGCGAGGTGCAGAATGGCGTAAATCTATATATGGAAAAATTGGAAGATTGAACATTCATGACCAGGCGATGGCAGCGAAAAAAATATTGGAAAAACCATATTTCGATAAAGATCGTGTGGCAGTTTGGGGCTGGAGCGGGGGCGGTTCTTCTACGTTAAATCTGATGTTTCAATATCCTGATATTTACAAAACCGGGATATCCATTGCAGCCGTTACCAACCTTTTATTTTACGATAATATTTATGAAGAAAGATATATGGGTTTGCCGCAGGATGATATGGAAAATTACATCTTAGGTTCAGCGATTCATTATGCAAAAAATCTGAAAGGAAATCTATTATTCATCCACGGAACCGGTGA